>Ga0208328_1000210_pt1 | contig 30855 bp, 25 predicted proteins | sample DeeseametaMP2633_FD_184170 | JGI IMG/M metagenome (GOLD analysis project Ga0208328, IMG submission 184170) | Marine microbial communities from the Deep Atlantic Ocean - MP2633 (SPAdes) | ecosystem: Environmental > Aquatic > Marine > Unclassified | place: Northeast of Antigua and Barbuda, North...
CTTCTCCACCGCGGCCCACTCCTCGGTGTCGGTCATCGGCACCAGCACCGGCTCGAGCTCGTCCTCCTCATGGCGCAGGTGGGCGTCGACGATGCCGGACATCGTGGCCACCTCCTCCCGCGCCGCGTCGAGGGTGCTGCGGGAGGGGTCGGAGGCGAGCGCGACGAGCGCGGCCTCGACACCCCCGAGCGCGTCGGCCATCGCCTCGTGCTCGGACTCCATCTGCTCCAGCAGCGCCTGGTCGGCGCCCAGGCGCGCCATCATCGGCCAGATGTGGACGTCCTCGCCCTCGTGGTGCCGGGTGAGCTCGGCGCGCAGGAACCGGTAGGCACGCAGCAGGTCGACGGCACGGTCCTGGTCGGGGTCGGCCTCCAGCGCCTCGGCCAGGCGCCTGACGTCGCGGCGCACCGCCCCGTGGATCAGCCGGTTCATGGTCAGCCCGTCAGCCGCCGTCGTCATGACCCTCAGGCTAGGACGACGGCGGCCGGGGGGGCGTGCTCATTGCGAGGTGGTTCAGACAGGTACCGGCGCGTCGGCCCGGCCCTCCCGGGCCGGCTCGGGGTCGCCCTCCTCGCGGAAGCCGTGCCGGTCCCACCAGCGGGCGAGCGGCCCGGGGGCGTACCAGTTCCAGCGGCCCAGCAGCTTCATCGTGGCCGGCACCAGCAGCGCGCGGACGACGGTGGCGTCGATGAGCAGCGCGACCAGCATCCCGACCCCGAGCATCTTCATGAACACGATGCCGCTGGTGCCGAAGGCCCCGATCACCACACCGAGCAGCAGCGCCGCGGACGTGATGATCCGGCCGGTCTTCTGCACGCCCGCCGCGACGGCACGGTCGTTGTCGTGGCTGCGGTCCCACTCCTCGCGGACCCGGCTGAGCAGGAAGACCTCGTAGTCCATCGACAGGCCGAAGAGGATCGCCAGCATCAGGATCGGGTTGGTCGCGTCGAGGAATCCCTGCGGGGCGAAGCCGAGGGTGTCGGCGAGGTTGCCGTCGCTGAAGATCCAGGTCACGACGCCGAAGGAGGCGGTGATGGAGAACAGGTTCATCACGACCGCCTTGACCGGCAGCACGACCGAGCCGAACGCGACGAAGAGCAGCACCAGCATCACGCCGACGACGATCAGCCCCATCCACGGCAGGTGGCTCGCGACGGAGGCGACGAGGTCGACGGTCTCGGCGGTGAGGCCACCCACGAGCACCTCCCCGGAGGCGGGCTGCACCTCGCGGAGGTCGCGGACGAGCTCCTGCGAGGCCTCGGTCTGGCTGTTGCCGTCCCAGCTGGCGCGCAGCAGCGTCGTGCCGTCGGCCTCGGCGACCGGCACCACGTCGAGCACGCCGGGCACCTCCCGGACGCTCTCGGTGTACGCCGCCACGTCGGCCGGGTCGGTGCCGCGCAGCAGCAGCTGGGCGGTCGACACCTCGGCGCCGAACTCCTCCTCCAGGACGATCGCCGCCTGGTGGGCAGGGGCGTCCTCGGGCAGGACGCGGTGGTCGACGCTGCCCCACTTCGCGCCGAGGAACGGGCTGGCGATCGCGAGCAGCGCGGCGCTCGTGACGACGACGACCAGCACCGGGCGGCGCATCACCGCATGGGCCAGGGCGGCCCAGCGACCGCCGTCGGCCGGGGCCAGCGAGCGGTGCCGGCGCCAGGGCAGCCGGCCCGCGTCGACACGGCGTCCGAGCAGGCGCAGGACGGCCGGCAGGATCGTCAGCGCGGCCAGCATCGCCACGATCACGGCCGCGATGCCGCCGTACCCCATGGAGCGGAGGAAGGCCTGGGGGAAGATCAGCAGGCTGGCCATCGCCGCGGCCACGGTGAGGCCGGAGAAGAGAACCGTGCGGCCCGCGGTGGCCATCGTGCGGCGGATCGCGATCGACGCGGCGTCCGGCTCGTCGAGCGGCTGCAGCGCCAGCTCCTCGCGGAACCGGCTGATGACGAAGAGGGCGTAGTCGATGGCCAGGCCGATGCCCAGCAGCGAGATCACGTTGACCGAGAAGATCGAGACCTCGGTGAACTCGGCGATGACCCGGACCACCGCGAGGGCGCCGAGCATCGCGATGACCCCGACCATGGCCGGCATCAGCGCGGCGACGGCGGAGCCGAAGATCAGCAGCGCGAGCAGGACGACGATCGGCAGCGAGATGAGCTCGGCGCGCTTGAGGTCGTCGGAGGTGATCTCGTTGACGTCGTTGTAGACGGCGTACGCCCCGGCGAGCGAGGTCTCCAGGCCGCTGGCCTCCGGTGCGTCGAGGACGGCCGCGACGCGGTCGTAGCTGACCAGGAAGTCGTCCTGGGTGTCGCCGGCCAGGGAGATCAGCACCTGCGCGTGGCTGCCGTCGTCACTCACCAGCCCGGCCTCGGGCGGGGTCTCGTAGTAGGGCACGACCGAGGCCACCGCGTCGGCGGGGATGCCGGCCACGACCTCCTCGACCGCCGCCCGGAAGGCCGGGTCGTCGGCGGAGAGGTCGCCGTCCTCGTCCGCGTAGATCGCGACGACGTCGATGCCCCTGTTGCCGAAGGCCTCGCGCTCGGCGTCGAGCTCGCGAGCGGACTCCGAGGAGGCGTCGTCGAAGCCGCCCTGCGACAGCGAGTCGAAGACGCCCGCGCCGAACGCACCGGCCCCCAGGGTGAGCAGCACCCCGATGAGCAGGACGGCGAGGGCCCGACGGCCCACGAGTGCTCCCCAACGATCGATCATGACGGTTTCCTCGCGCTCGGCGTGACAGGATGGGTGACAGGGCATCCACAGAAGTGAACGGCGTAAACCGTAAATGGTGTTAACGTGGGTGTCAATGCATCACTGATGCTGTCCGCACCGCCCGACCTGCCGCAGGAGCCGCCGCGTGACCGTGGAGCCGACGACCCGCCGCGAGCGCCAGCGCGAGGCGACGTACGCCGAGATCGTGGCCACCTCGATCGCCCTGCTGCGCGACGGCGAGGACCTCTCGCTGCGTGCCGTGGCCCAGCGGATGGGGATGACCGCACCCGCGCTGTACCGGTACGTCGCCAGCTACCAGGAGCTCGTCGACCTGGTGGCCTACGAGGTCGACCGGTCGGCCACCGAGCGGTTCCGCGCAGCGGCCGACTCCCTCCCGGAGAGCGACGTCGCGGGCCGGCTGTGCGCCAGCGCGACCGCGTTCCGGCAGTGGGCCCACGAGTCCCCCCGCGAGTTCGGCCTGGTCTTCGCCAACCCGATCGCCGACACCTCCTGCGTCCGACGCGAGACCCTGACCCTGAGCAGCTCCGGGCACCTGTTCACCGACCAGATCAAGGCGATCTGGGACGTCTACGCCTTCCCGGTCCCCGCCGTCGAGGACCTGCCGCCGGCCGCCCGCGAGGCGGTGCTGGACCCGCTCATCCCCGCCGAGAGCGAGGGGGTCGCCGAGGCGGACCGCGGCCTGCTGTGGGTCTACATGCAGGGCTGGACCCAGCTCTACGGCGTCGTCACGCTGGAGGTCTTCGGCCACATGGACCCACGCCTGGTCGAGAGCGGGGACCTCTTCGTCGACACGCTCCTGCGCTTCGCGCCCCGGATGGGCCTGGAGGCCGAGCTGGACCGACTGGAGACCCTGATCCGCTCCCACCTACGCGACTGACCTCCCGCCGAACCGGCGTATTGATAGGCCGGTTCGATCAGCTCGAGGAGTGAGCGGTCTCCAGCAGCTCCTCGACCCAGTGCGGCACGAGCTCGCCGGCCCGTCCGTGACGGGCCTCGTGGAACCACGCCGTGCCCTCGGAGGGCTCGAGGTTGAGCTCGAGGGTCGTGGCGCCGTACCGCAGGGCGTGCTGGACGAAGCCGGCGGCGGGGTAGACCGCGCCGGACGTGCCGATCGAGACGAACAGGTCGGCACGGGCGAGCTCGATCGAGATCCGGTCCATGCCGTAGGGGATCTCCCCGAACCACACGACGTCGGGCCGCAGCTCGGTGACGCCGCAGCCCGGGCACGGTGGCAGGTCGACCAGGTCCGACTCCCACCGCACGCGTCCGTCGCAGGCCCGGCACAGCGCGGAGAGCAGCTCGCCGTGCATGTGCAGCACTCGGCGCGAGCCGGCCCGCTCGTGCAGGTCGTCGATGTTCTGGGTGATGACCAGCAGGTCGTCGCCCAGGACCTCCTCCAGCCGTGCCAGCGCGTGGTGGGCGGCGTTGGGCTGCACAGCCAGCAGGGCGGAGCGGCGTGCGTCGTAGAAGCGGTGCACCGTCATCGGGGCGTGGTCGTAGGCCTCGGGGGTCGCGACCTCCTCGACCCGGTGGCCCTCCCACAGCCCGTCGGCGTCGCGGAAGGTCGGCACCCCGCTCTCCGCGGAGATGCCGGCCCCGGTGAGCACGACGACCTTCACGCCCGACACCCTAGACCCGCCGAGCCGGCGCATCCTTCTGCACCGAGCCGGCGCATCCTGCGGCTCAGCTGGCGGTCTCGGCCACCTCGATGTCGAAGAGGACCTGCTCGGTGTCCTCGTCCACGGAGGTGACGGTGATGGCGACGGCGTAGGACTCGCCGCTGTCGTTGAGCGTGCACTCCATGGTGGTGTCGACCTCGGCGTCGAGGTCGCCCGGGCAGACGATCTCCTCCGGGGCACGCCCCACCTCTTCGGCCAGCTGGTCGCTGATCTTCTGCTCCAGCGCCTCCCGGTCGACCGCGGGCGCACCTCCCACCGAGGCCTCGAAGGAGCACCCGGTCAGGGCAGGCGAGGCAAGGGCGGCGGACACGGCGAGGACGACCAACGAGGAGCGCATTCGGCGAGTCTCCTCCTCGCCGGCGTACGGTGGGGCGTGGTCTGGTCCGGGCTCGCCGGACGGCTCAGTAGTACCAGGGGTACGGGCTCCAGTCGGGGTCCCGCTTCTCGAGGAACTGGTCGCGACCCTCCTGGGCCTCGTCGGTCATGTACGCCAGGCGCGTGGTCTCGCCGGCGAAGAGCTGCTGGCCGACCAGGCCGTCGTCGATGGCGTTGAAGGAGTACTTGAGCATCCGCTGGGCGGTGGGGCTCTTGCCGTTGATGATCCGGCCCCACTCCAGGGCGACCTGCTCGAGCTCGGCGTGCGGGACGGCCCGGTTGACGGTGCCCATCCGCACCCCGTCCTCGGCGGAGTACTCCTGGGCGAGGAAGAAGATCTCGCGGGCGATCTTCTGGCCGACCTGGCGCGCGAGGTACGCCGAGCCGAAGCCTCCGTCGAAGGAGCCGACGTCGGCGTCGGTCTGCTTGAAGCGGGCGTGCTCGAGGCTGGCCAGCGTCAGGTCGGAGACGACGTGCAGCGAGTGCCCACCACCGGCGGCCCAGCCCGGGACCACGCAGATGACGACCTTGGGCATGAAGCGGATCAGCCGCTGCACCTCGAGGATGTGCAACCGCGCCAGCCGGGCCTTGTCGATCGGGTTCGGCGGGGCGCCGGCGTCATCGTGACCGTCGGTCTCGTACTGGTAGCCGGCCTTGCCGCGGATGCGCTGGTCGCCGCCGGTGCAGAAGGAGTGCTTGCCGTTCTTCTCGCTCGGCCCGTTGCCGGTCAGGAGCACGCAGCCGACGTCGGCGGACGTGCGCGCGTGCTCCAGCACCGTCAGCAGCTCGTCGACGGTGTGCGGGCGGAAGGCGTTGAGCACGTCGGGCCGGTCGAAGGCCACCCGGACGGTGCCGTGCGCCTTCGCGCGGTGGTAGGTCAGGTCGGTGAGTCCCTCGAAGCCGGGGACCTCGTCCCACTGCTCGGGGTCGAAGATGTCGGACACGCCGTCGATCGCGCTCATGGCAGGCAACCTAGCGGGGGTGGAAGAGTCGGCGGTCCACCGGTGTTGTGGTGGGCATGACGCTGACAGGTGAGTACGTCCCCAGCCCCTCCGAGTGGGTCCGCAACCAGGTGGCCGAGTACGAGGCCTCCGACGGCCAGCGCGCCAACACCCTGCCCGACCATCCCGAGTGGCCGATCGTGGTGATCACCTCGGTGGGCGTGAAGTCCGGCGCCCTGCGCAAGAACCCGGTCATGCGGGTCGAGCACGACGGCGTCTACGCCGCCGTCGCCTCCAAGGGCGGCCACCCCGAGCACCCGGAGTGGTACCACAACTTCCTCGCCCACCCCGAGGTCGAGCTCCAGGACGGCGCCGAGAAGCACACCTACCGCGCCCGGGTCGCCGAGGGCGAGGAGCGCGCGCAGTGGTGGGAGCGCGCGGTCGCGGTCTACGCGCCGTACGCGGAGTACCAGGCCAACACCGACCGCGAGATCCCGGTGTTCGTCCTCGAGCGCCTGGGCTGAGCGAGGCACGAGCTCAGGCCAGCTGGCGCGAAGGTCGAGCGAGCTCGCGACCGAGCCCGCGAGGTCGCGACCGCGTGTCGAGACCCGGTGAGGTGGTCGCCGACGGCGACCACTCAGTCCCTTTGGATCGACATCGCCAGGCCGGCGAGATGGCCGACGCGGGCGAGCTCGGAGTCGAGGAACTCCGGACCACCCCGGCGACCGACCACGACGATCTCGTTGCCCCCGAGCCGGGCGGCGACCATGACGTTGACGTCGTCGCCCTCGACCTCGACCCGCTCGGTGCGGACCAGCTCGACGAACGGCAGGTCGGTCGGCGCGGCCTCGGTGGTGTAGCGCAGCCCGTCGGCGCGGTGCACCCGCGCGGCCCAGTCGGCCCGGAAGGTCACCGGCAGCAGGTCGACGAGCCGGTCCAGCGCCTCGGTCGGGTTGGCGGTGAGGTCCTCGACGGCCTCGAGGTCGAGGAAGAGGTTGCCGCCCGCGCCGTACCGGCTGATCCACACCACGTGCACGCCGGGCAGCTGGTTGCAGGCCGAGACGATGGTGTCGGGCATGGCCGTGGGCGGCAGCTCGAGCAGCACGTCGTCGACGGCGGTGCCGTCGTGGCGCTTCTCGACGATCTCGATCGCCTCGATGTCGCCACCGGCCTCACCGATGGCTCCCGCCAGGCGTCCCAGGGATCCGGGGACGTCGGGGAGCTCGACACGCAGCAGGAACGGCACCCGGGAACCCTAACCGCCACGTGTGACACCCACGTCACGGTCCCGCGACCGGGGCGGCCACCGAGCGGCCGAGGATCAGGACGGGAGCGCCAGGCGGGGCCGCAACCCGCTGGCCCGCTGGACGCGCCGCTCGACCGCGGCCCGGACCGCCTCGGGCGAGGCGACCACGGCCACGCTCTCGCGGGCGCGGGTCACCGCGGTGTAGAGCAGCTCGCGCGTCAGCAGCGGAGAGTCCTGCGGCGGCAGCAGCACGCTCACGTGCCGCGCCTGGCTGCCCTGGCTCTTGTGCACCGTCATCGCGTGCAGGGTCTCGACGTCGGACAGCCGCGACGTGGAGTACGCCGACGCGCCGGCCACCACCACGCGCAGCTGCTCGCCGTCGCGCACGGTGACCCCGGTGTCGCCGTTGAACAGCCCCAGCCCGTAGTCGTTGCTGGTGACCAGCACCGGGCGGCCGGGGTACCACTCCTGGCCGTGCGCGCCCAGGAACGCGCCCAACTCCTCCCCCAGTGACCGCTCGACCAGGGCGTTCCAGTGGCGGGCGCCGTGCGGGCCGTCGCGGTGGGCGCACAGCAACCGGTGCTCCTCGGTGAGCGCGAGCGCCTCCTCGGCGCGGCCGGCCTCGGCGAGCGCGTGCAGCGAGCGCGCCTGGGCCAGCAGGCGCTCGCGCAGGGCGGCGAGTGCCGCCGGGTCCTCCGGGTCGAGGCGTCGTACGCCGTCGGCCCCGGCGTCCAGGCGGCGCAGCACCTCCTCGGCGTCCCCGTCGCGCAGCGCCTGGGCCAGCGCACCGATCTCCGCGCCATAGCGCCGGGTGGTGGTGAGCCCGGTGACCGCGGCCGGCGCCCGTGCGGCCAGCCCCCCGACCAGGTCGGCGAGCACCGCTCCGGCCTCGACCGACGCCAGCTGGTCGGGGTCGCCGACCAGCACCAGCCGCGCATCGGAGCGCACCGCCTCCAACAGCCGCGCCATCATCGTGAGCGAGACCATCGAGGTCTCGTCGACCACGACGACGTCGTGGGGCAGGGTGTTGCCGCGGTGGTGCCGGAAGCGGGTCGTGGAGTCCGGGCGCCAGCCCAGCAGACGGTGCATCGTCGTCGCGGTGAGCCCCTCCAGGCGCCGCCGGTCCTCGGCGTCGAAACCCGCCCCGGGTCGCTGCTGCGCCTCGCGGACCGACTCCAGCAGCCGGGCGGCCGCCTTGCCGGTCGGAGCGGTCAGGGCGATCCGCAGCTCGCGGGGGTCGGGGCCGGACGCCGCCTCCGCCGCCAGCACGGCCAGCAGGCCCGCGACGGTCGTGGTCTTGCCGGTGCCGGGGCCGCCGGTGAGGACGGTGGTCCACTGCTGCGCCGCGGCGAGCGCGACGGCGCGCTGGTCGGCCGACCCCGCGCCGGGGAAGAGCCGTTCGGCATGGGCGGCCAGGAGCGTCGCGTCGACCTGCGGCGGTGAGGCCTCCGCGCGGCGTACGAGGTCGTCGCGCACCTGGCCCTCCTCGCGCCAGTAGCGGTCGAGGTAGACCAGGTCGTGCTCGACCCGCACCACCGAGGACCCGGCGAAGGCCGAGGCCGCGAGGTCCTCGGTCCAGCCGTCGGGGTCGGGCCAGGGCAGGTCGTCGCCGTCGGCGAGGCCGGTCAGGTCGACGCAGACCGAGCCGTGCCGGGCCGCGCGCACCGCCAGGGCGACCCCGAGTCGCAGCCGCTCGTCGTCCTCGCCGACCAGCTCGCCCAGCCGCACCGCCGTGTGGACGTCGGCGGCGGTCAGCACACCGGCGGCGTTGAAGGTCCCCAGCAGGCCGCCGAGGCCGGGGACCAGGCGTCGGTCGTGGGCGTCGGTGGGCTCGAAGCGCTCGATCATCGGGCCTCCCCGGTCACGGTCGGGACGGGCGCGTCGAGCAGGTCGGACAGCGCGGTGACCAACGCGGCGGGCGGGCGCCAGGAGAACACGCCGGCGGGGACGCCGTCGGTGGTCGGCGTCTGTGGGCCGCACATGCCGCGCAGGTAGAGGTACAGGACGCCGCCGAGGTGCGTGTCGGGGTCGTAGCCGGGCAGCCGCCAGCGCAGGTAGCGGTGGGCGACCACGCTGTAGAGCAGCGCCTGGAGCGGGTAGTGGCTGTGCAGCATCGCCTCGGCCAGCGCCGCCGGGGCGTAGTCGGCGGCCGTCGGCGGGCGACCCGCCTCCCCGAGGAGGTTCGTCTTGTAGTCCACGACCAGGAACCGCTGGTCGTGGCCGGAGCCCACGCGCAGGACGGCGTCGACCGACCCGCCGAGGTAGCCGGTGAGCGACTGGTCGGCCAGGGGCGGCCGGGCCAGCCGCTCGGCGTACGGCAGGAGCGGGTCGCCGTCCGGGAGGTGTGCCCGCAGCAGGTCGGCGACGTCGCCGACGCGGTGGGCGGGACGCCCACCTACCGCTCGGTCGCCGCCGGCCAGGGGCAGCTCGAAGTCCAGCTCGCGCAGCCGGTCGCGCAGGGGGACCTGCGCGAGCGTGCGGTCACCGGCCAGCGGACCCAGGGGCGTGTGGTGCAGCGGCACCAGGGCGGCGACCAGCGCGTCGGGGTCGACGTCGACCGGCCACCAGCGCAGCTCCTCCCCCACCCGGGCGCGCAGCTCCGCCTCCAGGTCGGGGGCGTCGGGGTCGGCGTGCTCGAGCACGGCGTGCACCAGGGAGCCGAAGGCCGCCCCGGCAGGGAGCTCGGCCATCGGGGAGACCGGGGAAGGATGCGCCGGCTCGGCGTCCGGGGTGGGGTCGGGCAGGTCGGGCAGGTCCGGCAGGTCGGCGAGGGACTCGTCGGGCTCGTCGGTCAGCACGGTGACGGGGGGCTCGCTGCCGACCGCAGGAGCCGCCTGCTCCTCGACCCGCACCAGGCCGGAGTAGGAGGTACGCCGCCAGGCGGTGTCGACCTCGCGGCCGAAGGTCCGCACGGCCAGCCGGGGCCGCTCGCCCGCGGCCGGCTCCGGGCGCTCGGTGGCCGGCTCGACGACCTCGGCGGTCGGGCCGCCGAGCTGCTCGAGCAGGCCCAGGACCCGCTCGGCGTACTCGTCCTCGCGTGGCTCCTGCACGTCGGGGACCTCGGCGGTCCCCGGCTGTCGCCCGAACAGCAACCGGTGCAGGCCGCCGTGACGGGTGTTGGCCGTGGGGGCCCACCACGTCACGACCTGGGACTGGGCCCGGGTGAGGGCGACGTAGAGGTCGCGCAGCTCCTCGCCGGCCTCCTCGGCGCGGTGCAGCGCCTCACGCCGGGCCCACTCATCACCGCGGCCGCTGACGTCGAGCATCCGCTCCCCGCCCTCGTGGTAGCGCGCGACCTGCGAGGGGAAGGGGAACTGCTGGTAGGCGAAGGGGAGGTAGGTGACGGGGTACTGCAGGCCCTTGGAGCCGTGCACGGTCACGATCTGCACCGCGGCCGCGTCGGAGTCCAGGCGGCGGGGGCGCTCGGCCGACCCGCGCGACTCCTCCCGCAGCCACCCAAGGACACCGGTAAGCCCCAGCTGGTCGCGCAGCGCGGCCTCGTGGAGCAGCTGACCGAGGTGACGCAGGTCGGTGAGCAGCCGCTCCCCGTCGACCCGGGCCAGCACCCGGGCCCCGAGCCCGCGCTCCTCGGCCGCCTCGAGCAGCGCCGCCACGCCACGACCGCGCACGAGCAGCGCCCAGCCGCGCAGCACGTCGGCCACCTCGCCGGTCAGCTGCTCACCCCGCGCGTCGAGGGTGGCGGCGTCGTGACCGAAGAAGCTGGTCAGCGCCGCCGCACGGACCAGGCCCGAGCGGTGCGGCTGGGTCATCGCCTCCAGCAGCGTGGTCCACTCCGCCGCGGCGGGGGTGCGCAGCAGGTTGCCGCCGCCGGCCAGGACCGCCGGGACCCCGCGCGCCTGCAGCTCGTGCTGGACCAGCAGGCCGTGGTCGCGCACCGCGACGATCACCGCCACCTGCTCGGCGACCAGCGGCTCACCGCACCAGGTGGCCCCGGAGGCGAGCAGCTCGGCGATGTCGGCGGCGCAGTCCTCGGCGACGGCCTGGCGGGCCTCGGGCGCCGCGACGAGGCCCTTGCGCAGGCGGAACCCGTCACGGGGCAGCCGCCGCACCCGGAACGGCGAGGGGTGCGGGGCCCCCACCAGTCGTCGCTCGTCGTGGACCGACCCGACCGGGTGCACCACGATGCCGGGGTCGCCCAGCGCGGCACCCTCGAGCACCACCTGGAGCCGCTGCACCAGGGCGGTGTCGGAGCGTCGGTTGACCGCCAGGGTGGCCCGGTCCGAGGCGTCGCGGGCGGCGGCGAGGTAGGTCACGACGTCGCCCCCGCGGAAGGCGTAGATCGCCTGCTTGGGGTCGCCGATCAGGACCATCGTGGCGTAGCCGTGGAAGGCGCGGCGCAGCACGCTCCACTGCACCGGGTCGGTGTCCTGGAACTCGTCGACCAGCACCACCCGCCAGCGGTCGCGCATCCGGTCGCGGGCCGGCGCGGCCGGGTCGGCGAGGGTGGCGTCGAGCCGCGAGAGCAGGTCGTCGTAGCCCAGCAGGCCCAGCCGTCGCTTGCGGCGGTCGAGCTCGCGGCGTACGTCGCGGGCGAACGCGACCCGTGCCTGCCCGGCCGGGGACGCGCCCGGCGCGTCGGGGAGCTGTGCCTGCGGGTCGCCGACGGCGGCCCGTCCCAGCTCCAGCGCCACGTCGCGGCCGAACGGCGGCGGCTCCCGGTCGGCGGCGAACCGACCGAGGTAGAGGTCGTCGACGACCTCGACCACCAGCTCGTCGAGGTCCTCGACCAGCCGGGCGCCGGCCTCGGTGTCGCCGGCCACGCCGAGCGAGCGCAGCACCAGCTGGCAGAACTGGTGGGTGGTGGCGATCGTGGCGCTGTCGAAGTCGGCCAGCGCGTCGCGCAGCCGCTCGCGCATCACCGGGCGGTGGGCGGGCTCCTGCGCCAGCAGCCACCCCACGAGGGTGTCGTCGGCGTCCGCGGTGGCCGGGTCCGCCAACGCCCGCTCCGCGCCGACGAGGGCATCGCGCACCCGCTCGCGCAGCTCCTGGCTCGCAGCCCGGCCGAAGGTGATGACCAGCATCTCGCCCAGCCGGGCGCGCCCCTCGGCGACGTAGCGGGTGACCAGGGCCCCCACGGTGTAGGTCTTGCCGGTGCCGGCGCTGGCCTCGAGCAGGGTGGTGCCCTGCTGGGGCAGCGGCCCCGTCACGTCGAAGTCGCGCATTGTCGCTCCGTCCACCTCGGCGCTCACCAGCTGCCCTGCTCCCTGGTCAGCAGCGGCCCCCACAGCCGCAGCGAGAGCGCCCCGAAGCGCGTGGTCTCCCCCGGGTGGTCCTCGTCCGGCCCCGGAGGCTGGTCCAGCCCCGGCAGCCCGGCACCCGCGCCCCACGCCGCCACGTGCGCGGGGTCTGAGCACTCGCCGGGGAACTTGCCGTCGTCCCAGTCCCAGCCGGCCTTGCGCAGCGCCTCGTCGACGGTGCCCTTCGTGCGCCGGAGCTTGGCGTAGGCGAAGGAGGCCTTCAGCGGCAACGGCAGCGGTTCGCACAGGCCCCGGTCACGCATCGCGACCAAGTCGCCGAGCAGGTCGCGGGCGGTGTGGTCGAGGGGGCCCAGCAGCGAGGTGCCCACCGCGTCGCGCGAGCGCGAGGACGCCGGACGCCCCAGCGTGTGGGCGGTCCAGCTGCGCTCCTCGTCGCTGGATGCCAGGGCCAGCAGCCGCAGCCACGAGGTCAGCCGGTGCGCGGCGCCGAGGCGCGAGAAGGAGACCGGCACCAACCGGTCGCCGAAGACGTCCGGGACGGTGCCGCGCAGCCGACGCCCGCCCCCGAGGTCGACGTCGACGTCGACCTGGGTCGCGGGGCGGGTGCGCAGGTCGCGGGCCGCCCCCGCGATCGGGGTCACCTCGCCGAGCAGGTCGGTGAGCAGCCGCCAGCCCAGCTGCCCCGGCGGGAGGGCGCCGCGGCGCCACTCCTGCTGGCGGACCTGGTCGGGGTCGGCGCCGGAGAGCAGGTCGGCGAGCAGCCGGTCCCCCACCTGCCAGCGCTGCAGCTGGTCGAGCTCGACGGGCAGGCCGTCCTGGAGAGGTTCGTCCTCGCGGGGCAGGGTGACGTCGAGGCGTTGGGCGGAGAGGAACCCGGCGACCGGCCCGCCGCGACGGCAGAAGAAGGCGACGAGGTCCTCGAGCTGGACGTCGCCGGGGCCGGGCGGCGGCAGCGGCGCGGTGAGCAGCGGCGGGGCCGGGACGCGCTCCCCGCGGGCGGCGCGGGCCGCGGCCAACGCCGTGCGGTCGTGGGAGAAGGGGGCGTCGGTGCCGAGCCGGCCGGCGTCGAAGTTGCGTTCGTCGAAGGGCTGCAGCGGGTGCTCGACCCGCACCACCTCCCGCACCGACGCGGTCTCCCCCGGCGGCGTGGCCGTGACGTCGAGGGCGTCGAGCAGCTCGCCCACCGGGACGGCGGGGGGCCGCTCCTGGCCGGAGTACTCGTTGCTGCCGGTGCAGGTGATGACCAGGGTGTCGGTGGCGGCCAGGACCGCGTCGAGGAAGAGCTGGCGGTCCTCGCTGCGGGGGTCGCGCTCCCCGGTGAGCGGGTCGCGCGCGAGCACGTCGTCGCCGTCGACCGCACCCACGCGCGGGAAGACCCCGTCGTCGAGGCCCACCAGGCAGATGACGCGGTGGGGCACCGAGCGCATCGGCACCATCGTGCAGACCGTGAGCGTGCCGGTGCGGAAGTTCGCGCGGGTCGGCCGGCCGGCGAGCCGGTCGTCGAGCATCGCGCGCACGTCGGGCAGCCGCAGCTCGAGGTCGCCGCGGCCGGCGGCGTCCTCGCGGACACGGGCCAGCTCGCGCTGCACCTGGCCGGACTGCCAGGACTCCGAGGGCGGGACCGAGGTCAGCGCCGCGACCGCCTCCCCCAGCGTGGAGAGCCAGTGCTCGAGCGGGTGGGCGCCGGTCAGCAGGTCGGTCACCTCACGGAGCCGTCGCACCAGCTCCACCACGCGCCCGGCCAGGTCGACCTGGCCCGAGCCCACGTCGTCGAGCGGCAGCGTGCGCCCCAGCCACGCCCCCGTGTCGTCGCTCATCGCGACACCGGCCAGCAGCCGGTCCAGGCCGAACTCCCAGGTGTGGGAGACCACCGACTCCAGGCCGTAGTCGGCGCGGTGCTCGGCGTCGAAGGCCCACCGCACCCCGGTCGCGCGCACCCAGGACGTCAGCTGCACCAGGTCGTCGTCCCGCAGCCCGAACCGGTGCCGCACGGCGGGCTCGTGGGCCAGGTCGACCACCTCGCCCGCGGTGGCCCTGCCCCCGGCGAGGTCGAGCAGCCGCCGGGCCACCGCCAGCAGCGGGTTGGTGCTCGAGAGCGCGCGGTCGGCCAGCCGCACCCGGAGCCGGTGCGCGGGGTGGCCGTCCTCCCCGACGACCTCGCCCAGGCCGAAGCCGGCCTCGACCAGCGGCGCGTAGGCCTCGATGTCGGGGCACATGACGAGCACGTCGCGCGGCTGCAGCGTCGGGTCGTCGGCGAGCAGCCCGAGGAGCACCTCGCGCAGCACCTCCACCTGGCGCGCCGGCCCGTGGCAGGCGTGCACCTGCACCGAGCGGTCGTCGGCGGCCATGGTGCGGGCGGCGGCCAGCTCGGCGTCGGGCGCGCGGTCGGCACGCAGGTCGGCCTGCAACCAGCCCAGCAGCGTCTGCTGCTCGGGCGGATCCGGTGCCGCCCCCTCGTCGGCGACCGGCACGGTCGCCAGCGTGCGCTGGAGCTCGCGGACGTCGCGGCCCAGCGCGGCGAGCAGCGGGTGGGCGACGGCACGGTGCGAGGCGTCCTCGCGACGCGGCACCGGGCCGGTCGCCACCAGGGGCTCCAGCGAGCGCCAGAGCGCGTCGGAGGGGTGCGGCAGCCACAGGTGGACGTCGCGGTGCTCGCCGAGCGCCGCCAGCAGCGCGGCCTCGGTGCCGGCGATCCGGGTGTGGCCGAAGAGCGAGAGCCGCGCCGGGAGCTCGAAGGAGCCCGGGTCCTCGCGCAGCCGGGTCACGGTCTGCTCGTGGCGCACGTGCGGCGGGGGGCCGTCCACCCGCTCGACCAGGCACCGCCACAGCGGCGGCTGCCACCTCAGGTCGGTCGGGAGGCTCCCGCCGCGGCCGTCGCCGTGCCCGCCGCCCTGCCAGTCGGCCAGCACACCCGGCCGCTGGACGGCGTACGCCGAGAACAACCCGGCCAGGCGGCGCGCGACCGCGAACCGGCGACCGCGGCGCAGGTCGAGCTCCTCGCCCGAGCGCCCGGCGCCCAGGTGGCGGGCCAGCGGCTCGGCCCAGGGCTCCTCGAGCACCTCGTCGAGCACCTGCACCAGCGGCCAGGCCAGGGTGCCGGGCGCCCACGGGTCCTCGTCGCGGGTGCCGAGCAGCTCGGCCACCAGGGACCAGGGCGAGCGCAGCGCGACGCCCGCGCAGAGCCCGTCCTCACGTCCAGGGGCCGCTCCGAGCCGGTGCGAGAGGCGCTGGGTCAGCCAGCGCTCGACCCCTCGGGCCGGCACCACCACGAGGTCCTCGGCGAAGGGGTCGGCCGGCGGCACCGCGAGCAGCCCGGCGAGACCGTCGGCCAGACGGTCGGTGCGGGCGGCACGGTGCAGGAGCAGGGTCATCGGGGAGCACGCTAGACGGCCGGGCCGACAGCCGGCTCCTCGCCGGGCGGCGGGTCGGGCGGTCAGGCGGCGTCGGCGCGCTCGATGTCCCGCTCGAGCTCCCGCAGCTCCTCGGGGCGGCCGTGGAAGCGGCGGTAGCTCCAGGCCAGCAGCGCGAGCGCCAGGAAGCCCGACGCGACCAGGGAGATCCCGGTCGCGAGCCCGCCGGGCAGCCAGAACGAGTCCGGCAGCGCCCACCACGACGGCTGCGCGGGCTCGAGGCACCACACGACGCCCCACGCCCACATCCAGACCACACCGAGGCCCGAGGCCACGATCCGCGACGGCTTCGCCACGCCGTACGCCGCGGCGCGCATCGCCCGCAGGCGCAGCGGCTCCACGCGGCGCTCGGCCCAGTCGTACTGCTGGGAGAGCACGGCCATCCCGGCGAAGACCATGAGCAGGCCCGGACCCGGCAGCACCAGCGCGGCGATGCCGGCGAGCAGCAGGGTCCACCCCACGATCTCGAGGGTGAGGCGCCGGGCCGCGGCCTTCATGGGCACGAGCATGCCAGGCGGCTGGTCACCGGACCAGACCCCTGGCGGTCATGGCGTCCGGTTCCCTCCGCACCAGCGCCACCCTCGCCCACACGACGATCGCCAGCCCGGCGACCCCGGACACGATCTGACCCACACCCGCCCAGGTGCCCCCGGGCAGCCAGGTCCAGGCGGGCAACAGCCACCAGTCGGGCCGCGCCGGATCGGCCAGCCACACCAGGCCGCTTGCCCCCAGAGCGACGGTGACCGATGCCGTGACGAGCAGCCGCGGCCACGTCGCCACGGTGCGCCGGGTCTCGACGAGGGCACGCTGCTGCAGCGGCGCCAGCCGGCGGGCCGCCCACGGGTCGTACCTGCTGAGCAGCGCCAGCCCCAGCACCAGGACGAGCAGCCCCGGCCCCGGCAGGGGGTAGAGCACCACGCCGACCAGCACCAGGGACCAGCCGAGGGTCGACAGGAGCAGGCGGCGCATCGGGGCAGGGTGGCAGCGTTCACCGACCGCCAGGTGAACGTCCGGAGGGTCTGCCGTGAACCCCTCTCACGGCACGCCCTCCGGTCGGGCACCGCTCAGTCGCGGACCATCGCGCCGTACTTCTCCAGGTAGGCCCGCCCCTCGTCGTCCAACCGGCCGTGCTCGGCGGCCACCCGGGCCCAGCGCACGGTCATCGCGGCGAAGCGCATCGGGTTGTAGACGTCCTCCTCGCGGCTGAACATCCCGTCGCCGGCGTAGGTCATGATCGTGAGGTTCGACTCCTCGTGCAGCGAGCCGTCGCCGGGGTCGGGCATCAGGTTGCGCACTTCGCAGACCAGGCGTCCGGCCTCGGGGTCGACGACCTGCCACGCCAGCGGGAAGCCGGTCATGGTGCCGCCCGGGAAGGTCGTCATCGTCCGCACCGACCAGTCCCGGATCTCCTCGCGCCCGTGGAAGGTGCCGAAGGCGTGCTCGACGTACGTCGCGTCCTCGGTGAACAGGTCCGCGAACCCCTCCCACCGACCGGTCTCGGCGAACTCCTGCACCCGTCCGTGGAAGGCGGCGTAGGCCTCGGTGATCTCGTCGGCGCTCCAGCGTGGGCTCACCCGGGCATCCAAGCGCGTCGGCGCGTCGATTGTCACGGACCACGGCTATCTGCATAATCTCTAGTAATTCAGTAGTCTTTAGTGAGGAAGTTCCCTTCATGCGCAAGCTCCTCGTCCTCGGCTTCGTGGGCCTGCTGGCCCAGCTGGTCGACGGTTCCCTCGGCATGGCCTACGGCGTCACGTCGTCCACGCTGCTGCTCGCCGCCGGCATCGCTCCGGCCGCGGCCTCGGCGGCGGTCCACTTCTCCGAGATCGGCACCTCACTGGTCTCGGGCATCTCCCACCAGAAGTTCGGCAACGTCGACTGGCGCACCGTCGGCATCCTGGCGGTGCCCGGGTTCGTCGGCGCCTTCGCGGGCGCGACCTTCCTGGCCAACCTCGACGGCGCCGCGGCCAAGCCGATGGTCGCCGGCATCCTGCTCGCGCTCGGCCTCTACGTGATCTACCGCTTCCTCGTCCTGGGCGGCCGGCGCCCCACGTTCCGCAGCCGGCCGTCGGTGCGGATGCTCGCCCCCATGGGCCTGGTCGGCGGCGCCCTCGACGCCGTCGGCGGTGGCGGATGGGGCCCGGTGGGCACCACCACCCTGCTCTCGTCGGGCCGTCTGGAGCCGCGCAAGGTCGTGGGCTCGATCGACACCTCGGAGTTCGTCGTCGCGGTCGGCGGCTCGCTCGGCTTCCTCCTGGCTCTGGGCTCCCAGGGCATCTTGTGGGGGTACGCCGGAGCGCTGCTGGTCGGCGGCGTCATCGCGGCACCGTTCGCCGCGTGGCTGGTCAAGCACCTCGCGGCCCGCGTGCTGGGCGTCGCGGCAGGCGGCCTGATCGTGCTGACGAACTCCAGGACCATCGCCGAGGCACTCGGCCTCCCGGGGGCGGGCGTAGCGGCGCTCGCCGCGACCCTCGCCGTCGTGTGGGTCTCGCTGATCGTGTGGGCCGTGCGCCAGGAGCGCGCGGTGCGCCATGCCGAGGCGGACGGGGCCCGGGTGAGCACGGAGGGGGAGCCGCTGGCCGCCGCGGCCGGCTGACCCGGTCCCCAGGGGTCGCCGGGGGGCGGCGCGGTCCGCGTGACCGCGCCGCCCCCCGCTCGTTGGACCGGAGGTAAAGCCCCCTGCCTGAACCCCCGGAAGGTCCCCACCATGGTCCGTACCCAGCTCAAGGTCGCTCTCGCCGCCCTGCTCGGCGTCCTGCTGCTCACCGGCTCCACCGCCCTGGCGACCGTCGGGTGGGCGGGCACCGGCACCGACCCCGGCGCCGCTGCCGGCACGGACTCCGCTGCGCAGGCCGCCCAGCGCAACCACTGCTCCGCGGAGGAGCAGGCGGTCGAGGAGGCCCAGGTCGAGCACCGCAAGGCGCAGAAGAAGCTGAAGAAGGCCAAGACCCAGCAGAAGCAGGCGACGTCGAAGGCCGAGCGCAAGAAGGCCAAGAAGAAGGTCAAGAGCGCCCGCAAGACGTTCAAGGCCAAGGAGCGCAAGCTGGTCAAGGCCGAGCAGGCGCTGGAGGACTGCCAGGCGCAGCCGACCGAGACCGCCTCCCCCACCGCGACCACGTCGCCGACCGAGAGCCCCACGGCCACGACGAGCCCCACGGGGACCGCCTCTCCCACCGGCACGGCCACCCCGACCGGCACCACCAGCCCGACGGCGACCTCCTCCCCGACCGAGGAGCCCACCGACGGGCCCGCGGTCCCCTCGATCTGCGACTTCCTGCCCATCCCCGGCTTCTGCGACGACGAGGAGCCCAGCCCCTCGCCCACCGCCACCACGAGCCCGACCGCGTCGACCAGCCCCACGGCGTCGTCCACCCCCTCGGCGTCGACCAGCCCCACCGCCACCAGCAGCGCGTCGGGCTCGCCCGATGACGAGATCTGCGACCCGATCCTCGAGGTCTTCTGCTTCTGAGGCCCCCGGACCACATCGTCGAGACCCCCGTGACCTCGGTCGCGGGGGTCTCGTGCGCCCGGGTCGCCCCAATGACCCCCTTGGTACTACGACCGTGGACCCCTCCCCCGGATCCACCTACGGTGACGGGGTTCCCCGGTCCCTCGCTCGGGAGGGCCGGCACCACAGATCGGAGTCTGCACATGTCACACGCCCGCACTGCCCTGGCCTCCCTGGCCGGCCTGGCCCTCAGCGTCGGGATGGTCACCGGCGCCGCCACCCTCTCCAGCGCCGACGAGGCCCGCGGCAAGGAGAAGGCGCCCTGCTCGCAGGAGCAGAAGCAGTACGACAAGGCCGTCGACAAGTACGAGCGGTTGCACGCGAAGTTCGCGACGGAGAAGCAGGAGGCCGCCGAGGCCGAGGGGACCGACGACGAGAAGGCCGAGAAGCGACAGGCCCGGAAGGCCAAGAAGGCCAAGAAGGCCCAGGCGAAGCGGGTCGAGAAGAAGCAGGCCAAGCTCGAGAGGTGCCAGGCCGAGCAGGAGCCGACCGAGGAGCCCTCGGAGACCACCGAGCCCTCGGAGACGAGCGAGCCGACCGAGGAGCCGACGACCTCGGAGTCCGCGGAGGCCTGAGCCACCGTCATCTGCTCCACGTCGGACGCACGACACCGGCCCCCACGACCCCCCGTCGTGGGGGTCTCGTCGTGGGGGCCTCGTCGCGGGCCGACCGGCAGGTCTGGAACCCTCGGACGGTGAGCACCCCCACCCCCCTGCCCACCGCGGCCGACGTCGATGCTGCCGCGGCCCGGCTGGCGGAGGTGCTGGTCCCCACCCCGCTGCAGCGCAGCGCCCGGCTCTCTGCCGCGACGGGGCTGGAAGTGTGGGTCAAGCGCGAGGACCTCCAGCCGGTGCGCTCCTACAAGGTCCGGGGGGCCTCCACGCTGCTGAGCAGCCTCGACGAGGCGACGCGCGAGCGCGGCGTCACCTGCGCCTCGGCCGGCAACCACGCCCAGGGCGTGGCCTTCGCCTGCGCGCGCGCCGGCGTCCGGGCCCGGGTGCACCTGCCCCGCACGACCCCGCGACAGAAGCGCGAGCGGATCGCGGCGCTGGGCGGCGACCTGGTCGAGGTCGTCATCGGGGGCGACACCTACGACGATGCCGCGGCCGCGAGCGCCGCGTTCGCCCGCGAGTCCGGCGCCACCCCCGTGCCGGCCTTCGACGACCCCCGCACGATCGCCGGGCAGGGCACGCTCGCCCGCGAGGTCGTCGAGCAGCTGGCCGACCAGGGTCTCGGCCTCGGGACCCTCGTGGTCCCGGTGGGCGGCGGCGGGCTGATCGCCGGCGCGCTCACCTGGCTGGCCGAGCACAGCCCGTCGACCACCGTGGTCGGGGCGGAGCCGGCCGGCGCCGCCAGCATGGCCGCGGCGCTGGCCGCCGGGGTCCCGGTGGAGCTCTCGGGCATCGACGGGTTCGACGGGTTCGTCGACGGTGCCGCCGTACGCCGCGTCGGCGAGTGGACCCACGCCGTCACCGCCGCGCACCGACCACGGATGCTGGCGGTCCCGGAGGGCGCGGTGTGCGTGGAGATGCTGGCGCTCTACCAGGCCGACGGGATCATCGCGGAGCCCGCCGGGGCGCTCTCCAGCGCCGCGCTGGGTCAGCTCCTCGACACCGAGCGACCTGCGGCGGGGCAGGCGGTCGTCGTCATCTTGTCCGGGGGCAACAACGACGTGAGCCGCTACGCCGAGGTCGTGGAGCGGGCGCTGGTCCACGAGGGCCTCAAGCACTACTTCCTGGTGGAGTTCCCCCAGGAGCCCGGCGCCCTGCGCCGCTTCCTGGACGAGGTGCTGGGCCCCGACGACGACATCACGCTCTTCGAGTACGTCAAGCGCAACAATCGGGAGACCGGGCCGGCCCTGGTGGGCGTCGAGCTGCAGGATCCCGCCGACCACGCCCCTCTGCTGGAGCGGATGGCGACCTCGCCGCTGCGCGTGGAGCCGGTGCCGCCGGAGAGCCCGCTGTTCCGGTTCGTGCAGTAGCACGTCCGACCCCCGCCCCGGACACCGGGTTTCGGGAGGGCCTACCCTGGGCACCACCCCCCCAAGCGTCCGCGGCCACCCACGTCCGCGGGCACCCCCCAGCCCCCCGTCACCCACAGCGACCCCTGGCCCACGACCGCGACCCGGCCACAGGGCTCCTTCGTCGTCCCCGTCGGGGGGTCGCCGCCGCCACCCGCGCCGGCCCACCGACAGACCACCGAGGGAGACACTCCACATGGGGAGCATCAGGAACCACCTGCTCCGGATCGGCGCGATGGCCACTGCGGCCGCCGTCGTCACCGTCAGCGCCGGCCCCGCCCTGGCGGCCGAGCCGGTCGCCCAGGCCAGCGCGACCGGCCTGCGACTCACGATCGCGAGCACGCCCACCGACAGCGGCACCTACACCGTGACCCACGACGGCACGAAGGAGACCGCGAGCGGCTCCAACGAGCCGGCCATCAGCGCCCTCGGCGGCCAGTCGTTCATCCAGGCCGGCACGCTGAGCCAGGACGCCGGGACGGTGATCCGCGACAAGAAGGGCTACTCCGCGGCGTGCGCCGGTCTGGCCGGTGACGGCGCCACCCTCGTGGAGGTGGCCGAGGGCGGCTGCCTCGTCCCGGGCCAGAACCTCGACCTCAACGCCGGCACGGTGGACCTGACCGGCATCCAGATCCTCGGCAACCAGTTCCCCCAGGAACTGCAGGACGCCCTCCAGCCGATCCTCGACCCGCTGCTCGGTGGGCTCACCACCGCCCTGCAGACGGTCCTCGACGGCGGCGGCATCGCCCTCGGCCTGAACCTCGGTGCCGTGCAGTCCTACTGCACCGCGCAGCCCGGCAGCGCCGACGGCGACACCGACATCACCGACGTCACCCTGGACGCCTCGCTGGGCGGGCAGAGCATCAACCTGGTGACGCTGCCGACCAACCCGCCGCCGAACACCCGCGTGGTCACCGACCTCGGCGTGGTGGTGCAGTCGGTGCTCGACGCGCTGCGCACCGAGTTCGAGACCGCCATCGACGGCGCGCTCGGCCCCCTGACCGCGATCATCGACGGCGCCGAGGTCCTCGCCGAGGCCCTCGAGCAGGTCGGAGAGGCGCTGGCCCCGCTGGAGGAGAACGTCCTCGAGATCACGCTCAACAAGCAGGAGCGCCCCGCCAGCGACTCGATCCAGGTCACCGCACTGGACCTGCACGTGCTGCCGGCCGCCGAGGCCGCGGGCATCGAGCTCATCGGCGCCCAGATCGGCGAGACCGCCTGCGGTCCCAACAGCCGGGTCAGCGTCGACGACCCCGACCCCACCCCGACGCCGACGTCGTCCCCGACCCCTGAGCCGGTGCCGACCTCGGTCCCGGCCGGTGTCGAGTCCGTCTCCAGCTCGGGTGGGATCGGCGCGGGCGGCAACCTCGCGCTGCTCCTGCTGGTGGCCCTCTCCGCCGGTGCCGGAGTGGCGAGCTACCGCCGCGCGCTGCGCGGCTGAGCGACCGCACCGACCGCATGAGCGACCAGCCGGCCACCGACCCGGCCCCGGAGACCTCCGGGGCCGGCGGTGGCCGGCTGGATGCGTTCTGGGGCCGCCTCACCTCCACCCTGGCCGCGGTGAGCACGGCGCTGCTGGTGCTCAGCGGCGGCCTGGTGGTCGGCGGGCTGGTCGTGCCCTCGCCGCAGCCGCCCCCGCCCGCGCCGTACCGCTCCCTCGACCCGGCCGACCCCGTGCTGCTGCTGGTGCCCTCGGTCGACATCGAGGCCCCCGTCGTGCCCGTGGCCCTGTCCGAGGACCGCGTCCTCGACCCGCCGCAGGACGTCGTCGACGTCGGCTGGTGGGACCGCAGCGCCCAGCCCGGCTCCGAGACCGGCTCAACGGTCATCGCCGGGCACTCCGTGCACACCGGCGGCGGCGCGCTGGACCCCCTGCGCGGCGTGCGTCGCGGCGCCGTCGTGGACGTCCGCACCGCCGAGGGCACGATGCGCTACCTCGTCCAGCGCAAGAAGGTCTACGACAAGGACGAGCTGGCCGTGAACGCCGTGAGCATCTTCGGCCAGGAGAGCGGCCGCGGACGCCTCGTGCTGGTCAGCTGCACCGACTGGGACGGCACCGGCTACGCCTCCAACGTCGTCGTGTACGCCGTCGCCCTGGGCGAGCCCCGGGAGCTGGCCGAGGCCACGGCCGTCTCCCTCAGCGAGCCCGTCGCAGCCCGCTGACCAGCATGCCCGCGCGGGTCCTGGTGGGCTCCGGGTCCCCGGGCACGTGCCCGTTGACGACCCGGCACGCCCAGCCGAGGAGCCGGGCCGCCCGGGCCGGTTCCTCGAGGTCGGCCACCGTCCGTCCGAGGTGCTCGGCCCACACCTCCAGGTAGCTGCGCTGGTAGGGGCGGACGTCCTCCGAGCCCTCCACGTCGTCGAGGCCCCAGCCGATGACCCCGTCGAGCGTCACGGCCAGGCTGAGGAACGGGTGGGCCACACAGGCGTCACCCCAGTCGGTGATCCGCACCCTCCCGGTGCCGCCGACGAAGACCTGCGCGTCGTGGAGGTCGTCGTGCTGCACGCTGTCCGGCACGCCCGAGTCCGCGAGCGCCTCTACCAGGCCCCCGACCTCGGGCACCGCGGCCCGGGCGTCCGCCCCGAGGTCGAGCTCCTCGACGAGAGCGGCGTAGGAGGTCAGCAGCCGCTCCCCCCGCAGGTCGGGGACGCCGGCGGCGAGCATGACGTCCACGTCACCGACGAGGTCGCGCTGCACGCCGGCGTACAGGGCCAGGGCGGGCCGCCACCGCGACAGGTCCCCCTCCTCGGGCACCAGCTCGCGCAGGCTGCGACCGGCATCGGCCATCAGCAGCCAGCCGCGGTCGGGCTCGTGCCCGTGCACCTCGACCACCGCGCCGGGGCGGCGACCGGCCACCAGGGCGGTGAGCGCCGCCTCGTGGCGCAGCTCCGGGGGGACCACCTTCAACCACACCGGCCCACCCGTGGTCGGGATCCGCGCGAGGGCCGACCAGCGGCGCAGGTGCGGCCAGTCGACCTGGCCGGTGGGCTCGAGACCGAGGCCCTCGAGCACCGTCGTCGCCCACAGCAGCGGGGCCTCGCGGTCGGTGGTCACGGGACGAGGATGGCGGGCGTGGCCGCCCGCCGCGAGCCAATTCCGCGTCCGCACCGCCCGGCGCAGCCAGGTCAGGCCCGGGCGACCACCGCGAGGACCCACGGCAGCGCCCGGATGCCGGAGCCCGGGTACTCCACGGCGAGCCGGCGCACCTCGGCGTACGCCCGGACCAGCAGCGCCTCCGCGGCGCGACGATCACCCCGGGTGCGCGCCAGGGCGAGCCGCAGCGCCGGGGTCACGCTCTGGTCGTAGACCTGTCCCAGCTCGCCGCGCCGACCACGACCGAGCCGCACGAGCGCGTCGTGCAGGCCGTCGGTCGTCCCCGGGACGGAGAGGGAGCTGGGAGTCACCTCCCCACGGTGTCCCCCGCGACGACTCCTGCGCCCACCCCTCCGAGTGGGAATCGGATCGGCGTCGTCACCACCTCGTCACCCTTCCGGGGTCGAAATCGTCGGTGGTCTGCGTCACGGTTGACCCGTGACCCACGAGAGGACACCGGCGATGACCACCTGGGACCCCACCCGTGTCGTCGAGCGCTACGCACAGGTCCGCGCCCACACCGAGGCCCTGGCCGCCCCGCTCTCCCCGGAGGACCAGACCGTCCAGTCGATGCCGGACGTCTCGCCCACCAAGTGGCACCGCGCGCACGTGACGTGGTTCTTCGAGACCTTCCTGCTCGCCGAGCACGAGAGCGGCTTCGCGCCCTTCCAGGACCAGTACTGGTTCCTGTTCAACAGCTACTACGAGTCGCTCGGACCCCGCTACTCCCGGCCCGACCGCGGCCTGGTGACCCGCCCGGGCGCGCACGAGGTCGGCGACTACCGACGCAACGTCGACGACCGGGTCCGCGAGCTGGTCGAGGGCCTCGACGAGGGCACCCTGACCAAGCTGGCCCCCGTCGTCGAGCTGGGCTTCCACCACGAGCAGCAGCACCAGGAGCTGCTGCTGATGGACATCAAGCACGTGCTGTCCCGCAACCCGCTCCAGCCGGTCTACGCCGGCACCCGTCGCACCCCCTCGGAGCCCGACGACCTCGGCTGGGTCGAGGTCGAGGGAGGGTTGGTCGAGGTCGGCCACGAGGGGGCGGGCTTCGCCTTCGACAACGAGCTGCCCCGGCACCGCCAGTGGCTGGAGCCCTACCGGCTGGCCGACCGGCTGGTGACCAACGCGGAGTGGCTGGCCTTCATGTCCGACGGCGGCTACCAGCGCGCCGGGCTGTGGCTCTCCGACGGCTGGGCTCGGGTCAACGCGGAGGGCTGGCGTGCACCGTTCTACTGGGTCGAGCACGACGGCGTCTGGCTCGAGCACACCCTGCACGGCACCTGGCCCGTCGACCCCGGCGCCCCGGTCACCCACGTGTCCTTCTACGAGGCCGAGGCCTACGCCACGTGGGCCGGCAAGCGGCTGCCGACCGAGGCCGAGTGGGAGCACGCCGTCGTGGCCGACGGCCAGGGCGACGCCGCCCGCGCTGGCGGCAACCTCGCTGACCAGCAGGCCTTCCACCCCGCGGCCGCCCCGGCCTCGGCACCGGCGGGCAGCCGGTTGCGCCAGGTCTACGGCGACTGCTGGGAGTGGACCGCCTCGGCCTACCACCCCTACCCCGGCTTCCACCCGCCCGAGGGCGCGATCGGTGAGTACAACGGCAAGTTCATGTCCAACCAGATGGTGCTGCGTGGCGGGTGCGCCCTCACCCCGCCCGACCACGCCCGACTGACCTACCGCAACTTCTTCCCCCACGCCGCCCGCTGGGCGATGTCCGGGGTCCGCCTCGCCGACGGCGGGGCACCGACCCTCACGACCGGGCAGGAGGCCCACGCATGACCTCACCGGTGGAGCCGACCGTCTCGGTGCTCCTCGACGCCGACTGGGCCTCCGGCTCGCTGGTCGACGACGTACGCCGCGGGCTGGGCGCGCGACCGCTCTCGCTGCCGCCCAAGTGGCTCTACGACGACGAGGGCTCGCGCCTCTTCGACGAGATCACCCGGCTCCCGGAGTACTACCCGACCGAGACCGAGCGCGCGATCCTGGTCCGTCACGCCCGCGACGTCGTCGCGGCCTGCGACGCGACCACCGTGGTCGAGCTGGGCAGCGGCACCTCCGACAAGACCCGGATGCTGCTCGACGCCTTCGCCTCGGCCGGCCGCCTGGAGCGCTTCGTGCCGGTCGACGTCGCCGAGCAGACCCTGCGCGAGGCGGCCGACATGCTCAGCCGCCGCTACCCCGGGCTCGCGGTGCAGGCGCTGGTCGGCGACTTCACCCTGCACCTGGCCCACCTGCCGGCCCGCACCGAGACGGGCAGCCGGATGGTGGCGTTCCTGGGCAGCACGATCGGCAACCTCTACGTCGAGGAGCGGCGTGCGTTCCTCGGTGCGCTGGCCGACTCCCTCGAGCCCGGCGACTGGCTGCTGCTCGGCACCGACCTGGTCAAGCCCGTCGACCGGTTGGTCGCGGCGTACCACGACTCCTCCAGCACCACGGAGGCGTTCGTCCGCAACAGCCTGCGGGTGCTCAACCGCGAGCTCGGCGCCGACTTCGACCTCGGGGCGTTCAGCTACGTGCCGTTCTGGGACGGCGCGATGGAGCGCATGGACCTGCGACTGCGCTCCGAGGCCCCCCAGCACGTCCGCATCCCCGGCGCCGACCTCGAGCTCGACCTGGCCCTGGGCGAGGAGATCCGGGTCGAGATCTCCACGAAGTTCCGCACCCACCTCATCGCCGAGGAGCTGACCGAGGCCGGCTTCGGCGTGGAGCGGGTCTGGGACGACGGTGACGGGGTGCCGACCGGCGACTTCGCGCTCACGCTCGCGCGCCGGCGCTGACGCCGAGGGGTGGTCACCCACCCGAGTGGATGAGTCATCACCTGCGTAGGTTCGGAGCGTGAGCACGCCTCCTCCGGGCTGGGCCCGACGCCTGACCAGTCGCCGTCTCGCCCCGTTCGTCGCCCTGCTGCCGCTGCTGCTCGGCGGGCTGCTGATCGGCCTGCTCGGCACCGCCGAGCGCACCGTCGGGCCGGCGGACGAGCTGCCCGAGGGCAGCGGCGTCGCGGAGGCCGCGGCCCTCGCCGACCGGCTGCCCGACGACGCCACCAGCACCGCGATCGTCCTGTGGACCGCGGAGGACGGCGAGCTGTCCCGGTCGACGCTGCAGGAGATCCAGCGCCAGGTCGGCGACCTGCCGGGTGGGTCCGGGGACGCGGCGCCGATCCCGTCCGAGGACGGCACCGCCGCCATCCTCCCGCTCGAGCTCGACACCGCCACCGCCTCGGACACCTCCGAGGCCGTCGCGGAGCTCCGCGACCAGCTCGACTCCTCCGCCCCCGACGGCGTGCTCACGCAGGTGACCGGCCCCGCAGCGGTGCAGGCGGACCTGGCGAAGGTCTTCGAGGGTGCCGATCTGACCCTGCTGGCGACCACGGCCGCCGTCGTCACGGTGCTGCTGGTGCTGACCTACCGCAGCCCCGTGCTCTGGGTCGTCCCGCTGGTCGTCGTGGGGGTCGCCGACCGGCTCGCGACGGTGCTGGCCACCCACGTCCTCGAGCTGGCCGGCACGGCCTGGAACGAGTCGACCACCGGCATCCTCTCGGTGCTGGTCTTCGGCGCCGGGACCGACTACGCCCTGCTGCTGATCTCCCGCTACCGCGACGAGCTGAAGGGTGAGGAGTCCCGGCACCTGGCGATGGCCCGGGCCCTGCACCGTACGGCGGAGGCCGTGCTCAGCTCCTCGACGACCGTCGTGGTCGGCGTCCTGACCCTGCTGCTCTCCCTCACCCCGTCCACGCGCGGTCTCGGGCTGGCCAGTGCGGTCGGCATCGTGGTCGCGGCCCTCATGGTCATGACGGCCCTCCCGGCGGCACTGGTGCTCTTCGGCCGCTGGGTCTTCTGGCCCAATGTCCCCCGCGTCGGGGACCCCACCACCGTCCAGACCGCCCGGGTGTGGAACGCCGTCGGCGGCCTGGTCGGTCGCCGTCCGGTGACCGTCGCCGTGGTGTCCTCGCTCGTCCTGGTCGCGCTCGCGCTCCCGGGGCTCGGCATCCGGACCGGGCTGAGCCAGTCCGAGCAGTTCCTCGACGAGCCCGAGGCGATCTCGGCCTCCGAGCGGCTGGCCGAGTCGTTCCCCGCGGGATCGGCCGAGCCGGCCCGGGTGCTGTCCACCGGGCCGCTGGAGGACGTGCTGGCCCTCGTCGAGTCCTCCTCGGCGGTCCGCTCCGCGCGTCCGACCGCCTCCGGCGACGGCGTCGTCCAGGTCGACGCGGTCCTCGACGCCCGACCGGGCACCAGTGAGGCGGTCGACGCGGTGGAGACCCTGCGGGCCGACATCGCGGCCGATCCGGACCTCGCGGACAGCACCGTGGTCAGCGGCAGCGACGCCTCGCGCATCGACGAACGCGACGGGGCCTCGCGTGACCGGCTGCTGGTGCTGCCGCTGATCCTGGTCCTGGTCCTCGGCGCGCTCGTGCTGCTGCTGCGCTCGATCGTGGCGCCGCTCGTGCTCGTGGTGACGGTCGTGGCCACCTACCTGGCCGCCCTCGGAGCCTCCTGGGTGGTCTTCACCCAGCTGCTGGGCTTCGAGGCCCTGGACGTCTCGACCCCGCTGTTCGCCTTCTTGTTCCTGGTCGCCCTCGGCGTGGACTACAACATCTTCCTGGTCACCCGCGCCCGCGAGGAGGCCCCCGAGCACGGCACCGGCCCCGGCGTCCTGCGCGCCCTGGCCGCGACCGGCGGCGTGATCACCAGCGCGGGCGTGCTCCTCGCGGCGGTCTTCGCCACCCTGGGCGTGCTGCCACTCGTCGTGCTGGCCCAGCTCGGTGTCGTCATCGGCATCGGCGTCCTGCTCGACACGCTGCTGGTGCGCACGGTGCTGGTGCCCTCGCTGGTCGTGCTGCTGGGCGAGCGCTTCTGGTGGCCGCGCCGCGTCCGCTGACCGACCCCTGCCCGAGTCGCGGTGACCCGTCCCACACCACGGCACCGGCCGTGGCGTGCAGACTGTCGGTATGTCGGACCTGCTCGCTCCCGCCCGTCAGCTCGCCCGGTGGTCGGTCAACCACGGGCTCCCCAGCCTCGCACTGCGACGGGCGGGGCGCCGCGGTGACCTGCAGGGTCAGCTCGACACCCGTCTCGCCGCCGGCGACGAGGCGGCACTACTGCCGCTGATGGAGCAGATCCGGGCCTCCGGACCGTTGCACCGGGCGGCGTTCTCCTACGTCACCGCGTCCCTGCCCGCGGTCAAGGAGGTGCTGAGCAGCCCCGACTTCCAGACCGGGGTGTTCATGCCCGACGGCGGTCTGCTGGGCCGGATCGCACGCTGGGCCGAGGAGCCGCAGCGGATCGGACCGCTGAACCCGCCGTCCCTGCTGGTCGTGGAACCGCCCGAGCACACGCGCTACCGCAAGCTGGTGACGCGGGTGTTCACGGTGCGGGCGGTCGAGGAGCTGCGCGAGCGCACCGAGCAGATCGCCGAGCAGCTCCTCGACGACCTCGAGCGTCGGGCGGCGGGCGGGGAGCCGATCGACCTGGTGCCGGCGTTCTGCGCGGCGCTCCCGGTCACCGTGATCGCCGAGGTCCTCGGGGTGCCCGAGGAGGACCGCCAGCGCGTCCTCGACTTCGGCACCGCCGCGGCGCCGAGCCTGGACCTCGGGCTGTCCCTGCGGGAGATGCGGCAGGTCGAGAGCGCCCTCGACGACTTCCGGGCCTGGCTCATCGACCACCTCGACCACCTCCGGCTGCACCCGGGCGACGACCTGCTCTCCCGGCTCGTCGCCGTGCAGGACGAGGACGGCGGGCTGAGCCAGGCCGAGCTGCTGGCCACCGCCGGGCTGGTCCTGGCGGCCGGCTTCGAGACGACGGTGAACCTGCTGGGCAACGGCGTCGCACTCCTCGACGCCCACCCCGAGCAGCGCCGGCGGCTGCGCGAGCAGCCGGAGCTGTGGTCCAACGCGGTCGACGAGGTGCTGCGCCACGACCCGCCGGTCCTGCTGACCGGTCGCTTCGCAGCGCGGCGCACCACCGTGGCCGGTGTCGAGCTGCCCGCCGGCAGCCTGGTGACCACGCTGCTGGCCGGCGCCAACCGCGACCCGGACGTCTTCGAGGACCCGCACACCTTCGACGTGGCGCGGGAGAACGCCCGCGACCACGTGGCGTTCTCCGCGGGCCGGCACTACTGCCTGGGCGCGGCCCTGGCCCGGATGGAGGGCGAGGTCGGACTGAGGGCGCTGCACGAGCGGTTCCCGGACCTCGCGGTCGCGCCCGGCGGCGTACGACGCCCCACCCGCATCCTGCGCGGCTGGCAGACCCTGCCCGTCCGGCTCTCCTGACGCACAACGCCGAACCGGCGCGACATTCCGTACGGCGTGTACGGAAGGTTGCGCCGGCTCGGCGTGTGAGCGGGGTCAGCCGAGGTCGGCGGCGACCCGACGGTGGGCCTCCCAGATCTCCTCGGGCAGGCGGTCGAACTGGGCGAGGTGCTCCTCGCGGAAGCCCATCTCCTGGCGCCAGCGCTCGGTGTCGATGGTCAGGATGCGCGACATGTCCTCGGCCGGGACCTCCAGGCCGTCCATGACGAGCTCGGACTCGGCAGGGATGACGCCGACGGGGGTCTTCACGCCCTCGACCTCGCCCTCCTTGAACTGCATCAGCCACAGCAGCGGGCGGAGGTTCTCGCGGTAGCCGGGCCACAGGAAGG
>Ga0208328_1000212_pt1 | contig 30678 bp, 30 predicted proteins | sample DeeseametaMP2633_FD_184170 | JGI IMG/M metagenome (GOLD analysis project Ga0208328, IMG submission 184170) | Marine microbial communities from the Deep Atlantic Ocean - MP2633 (SPAdes) | ecosystem: Environmental > Aquatic > Marine > Unclassified | place: Northeast of Antigua and Barbuda, North...
CCGGCGGCTGGGCCGAACTCCGGTCGCGCCGTCCCGGGATGATGCTGCTGATCGGCATGGCGATAACCGTCGCATTCGCGGCGTCCTGGGTCACCACCCAAGATCCCCGAGGTGGCCTGCGGGCTGCCGATCAGCACCGATTGATACAGAGAGCGTTGAGAATGGTGCGCCCGGAGCGGGCGCGGGGTATCGGATCCGGTGGGGCACGAGCGGCCAAGGTGGCCGGCATCAGCGCCATCATCACCACGAGGGCGACCAGAGCGAGCACGGCGGCGGTACCCAACGGGCGCAGCGGATTGTCCGACCGGGGCATGGCGACGACGGTGTGCCCCTCGTGAGGGCAGTGCTCGCCCTGCTCGATGTGCGCGTGCCCGGGGGCGTGCTCCTCCGCGGCGACCGCGGTCGAGGTGGTCACCACGTGCACGTCCGTGTCGTGATCGTGGGCGAGGAACAGGCCGCATTGGGCGATGGTGTGCGCGAGCAGATACAGAACAGCAGCGACGGCGATGACCGTCCGCGTACGCGGGGGGCGTATCGCAACTGCGCTCACAACTTCCTGACTGTAGCAGCGCAAACCGGGCCGATCGGTTGGTCCAGGCATCGAGCCGGCCGAACCCCGAGGTCAGCCTGCGGTCGGCCGGCACCCCTTCCCCTGCCTTCTCGGGCACGGTCGGTGCCGCGGTCATCGGGGCCGGGCGTCCGGCGCACGAGCACGCCGACCCTCTGCGTTCGGGTCGTGGGCGCGGTGTCGGCGCCTATCTCGAGCGGCCGCGCACGTCGGCGGCGCAGGCTCCGAAGTGGCCGCGCCCCGGGTACGGCCCCCGGGTACGGCCGGGACCAGTATTTCCGCGGAACTGGGGGGAGGTTCAGGTACACACGAGCGCGGACACCGCGCCGGCGCCCGCCAGGACCGTAAAGATCGGACCCACCATGGACACCGTGCCCATTGCCGCGCAGGACAGCCAGGGCCAGCGCGCCCGACCCGCGAGGCGCAGATTCCACAACCGCAGCGACGTGTCGTTGCTCAACCCCAGTGTCCCCGCCGGCCGCGGCAGAGTCGACGCCGACACCGCCGTCAACGCCGACCGCACCGTGGCGGGGCTGGTGACCCGGGCGGCATGCTGATCCGCGGTGAGTTCGACGAGGGTGGTCACCGCGGTCGGCGCTGCGGCGAACAGCGGCACGCGGGGGAACACCTCGGCCAGAACATTGCACACATTGACGATGCGGTGGTGTTGGCCTCGCAGATGGGCACGCTCGTGCGCAAGAACGGCTTCGCGTTCGCCGGCGCTCAGGCACGCCGACAAACCTTCGGTGGCCACCACGAAGCCGGGGCGACCGGCGACGCTGTAGGCCATCGGCAGTGGGTGATCGAGCCACATGACATCGCCTCGGGACCGCGCCACGATGGCCACCACCTCACGGTGATAGGTCCGCACCCGGCGCGACTCCCGGGTGTGGCGCCGACCCACGACGGTGGTGCGGATCGCCGCGAGGGCCAGAGCAACGGTGACAGCGCCGGCGACCGCCGCGGTGATCCCTGGGGCTGCGGTGTGCGAGAGCGCCGACCAACAGCGCACCAGGGTCTCGACGGCCGATTCGGCGGGCGCATGCTCGGGCCAGAGCGAGACGGCCACCGCGGAGGCACCGAAGAACACGGTCCCGCCGATACTGCCGAGCCATGCCGCCAGCACCGTCCTCGGTGTCAGGGCTGTGTCGGTCAGGCGTCGCAGCAACGTCGGCGCTGCCACTGCGATCAGAGCTGCGCCGACAAGGAGAATTACCGCCAGAGTCATTGGTCCGTGGGCCCACCGGTGCGTCCGCGACGCAGCGCATCGAATTCCGGGTCGGTCACCGTCTTGGCGAAGTGCAGCAGCACCGCACTGGGGTCGGCGCTGCTGTCGAGCAATGCCCGCAAGGCCTGGGACGTGGCTTCCTCGCGACTGCACGACAGTGAATAGAAGTAGGCCCGGCTGCGCTTTTCCCGCTGCACCCAGCCCTTCTCGTGCAGGTGGGTCACCACGGTCAGGATGGTCGTGTAGGCGAGTTGTTTGCGGCCGCTCAGGCGTTCGACGAGGTCGTGTACCGACTGCGGCTCGTCGGTGGACCACAGCTCGTTCATCACCTCGGCCTCGAGACCGCCCAATCGCTGCATGGCTCCCCTCGTAGATACTCGCCGGCTACCACACGTTCTCAGCGTGGTCCCTATTCCTCGGTCCTCTCGAATTCAACCATGCGGGAAATTTACCGTGTAATTGTCGGATGCGTATCGCCCAAGCGCCGAGGTGACTCCGCCGACCAGCGTGTCGGCCCCTCTTCCGATGCCGGGCACTCGTTTCGCCCACCTGCCTCGGTAGTAGTACAACGAGTCAGTACAACGAGTCAGTACAACGAGCAGGCCTGCTACGCAGGGGGCGGTGTCGGTGAGGACAGCGACGGTAGGAACCGTCGACGCATCCCGAGAACCTCATCGGTGAGGGCGATGGAGGCGGCGCCGTCGTCGACGGTGCCGGTCACCGCCCGGATCGCGTCGATCGATTCTGGTACGACGATCGCTTCGTTGAACACCTGATAGGTGAGGTAGGCCTCGTCTCCGTCGACGGTCACCACGTCCTCCCACACCGCAACCTCCCACATATCGCCCCGCGGCCTCCCGAGATCCCGCATCAGTTCGACGGTGGTGTTCAACGCCACCAGTCCCTCCGCCATGGTGACGAAGGCGATCCGCGGGGCAGCGTGCAGGGCAGCGAGGACCTCATCGCGGCTGCTGCGTCGGCGCAGTCGCAGGCTCCAGTAATGGTTGTGGGTTTGGGTGTGCGCGGCCTTGGCGGCCATGGTCACCACATCGAGATTCGGCAGGACGGTTCGCGCGTCCGGTCCTTGATGGGAGGGAATGGACGACTCGGGAACGATCGTGTTCATCACCCCACCCAGGTGGGACTCGCCGGGATCGGTGGCGCGCCGGATCAGTGTGCCCCGCGCGCTGGCCAGCAGATCCGCCGCATCCAACGCCCCGAGGACCCGCACGATGCTGGTGGTGTTGCACGAGACCACCCGCGTGCTCTCCCGGCCCACGGCGCTGGCGTAATTCGCCTGCGCGACGAAGGAATGACCGGTCGTGGCATGCGATTCACCGCCCTGCAGGATCACCTTCACCCCGGCCCGACGATAGAGGGGAAGAGCGGCGGCGGCCACCTTCTTCGGTGTGGCGTCCACAACGACGTCCACCTGGCCGAGCAGGTCCTCGAGGGTGCCGAGCACCGGAATGCCGGCGCTGACCATCGCGTGCCGGGCGGACTCGCCGGCCGCAAATACCGGAATGCCGAGTTCCGCGGCGGTGCGGATCCGCCAGTCGGTGGCAACATCGGCCACTCCGACCAGATGCATATCGGGCATGGCCCGGACCGCATCGGCGACTCGCTTGCCGATGACTCCGTATCCCGTCACGGCCACTCGTATCGGCGCGGTCATCGATATCCTCCTTCGGATCCGTTGTTGAAAGTTTGGCTGAAAGTTGGATGGATCGCCGCGAGCGCCGCTATCCGGTCGTGTCCCCGACTCGGGGCTGCGCGGCTGCCACCGGTGCCTCCGATGCGGCCGCGCCGACCTGGCGGGGAAGCTCGAGTCGTTTGAGCATCAAGGCGTTGACCGCGACGATCAGGCTTGAGCCGGACATCGACAGCGCCGCGATCTCCGGGCGCAGCACCAGCCCGAAGGCGGGTTCGAACACGCCGGCGGCGATCGGCAAGGCGATGACGTTGTAGCCGACCGCCCAGCCGAGGTTCTGCCGCATCTTGCGCAGGGTGCCCCGGCCGATGCGCAACGCGATCGGCACATCGAGTGGGTCCGAACGCATCAGCACCAGGTCGGCGGTTTCGATGGCGACGTCGGTGCCGGCGCCGATGGCGATGCCCAGATCCGCCTGCGCGAGGGCGGGGGCGTCGTTGACCCCGTCGCCGACCATGGCGACCTTCTTGCCGCCGCGTTGCAGTTCGGCGATCTTGTCGGCCTTGTCGGCGGGCAGCACCTCGGCGATGACGGTGTCGATGCCCAGCTGTGCGGCGATGCGCCGGGCGGTCGCTTCGTTGTCGCCGGAGAGCATGACCACCTCGATACCGAGCTCGTGCAGCGACGCCACCGCCTCGGCCGAGGTTTCCCGGGCGGCGTCGGCCAGGGCGATCACCCCGACACCACGGCCGTCGACCGCGACGAGCACGGCAGTACGCCCCGTCGCGGCGAGCTCGTCGCGTCGGTCCATCAGCGCGCCGAAGTCGACGTCCTCGGCCACCATGAGCTTGCGGTTGCCCACTGCTACCCGCCGGCCGGCCACCTCGGCAACCGCGCCGTGGCCGGGCACGTTGCGGAAGTTCTCCACCGAGACGGCGGGAATGCCGCGCTCGGTCGCATGGCGCACGATTGCGCCCGCGAGGGGATGTTCGGATTCGCGTTCGACCGCTGTCACCAGCGTCCAGAGTTCGTCCTCGGGCAGACCCTCGAGGACGACGTCGGTGACCTCCGGCTCGCCTTTGGTCAAGGTGCCGGTCTTGTCCATCACCACGGTGTCGATCCGGGCCGAGGTCTCGAGAGCGGTGGCGTTCTTGAACAGCACGCCGCGCTTGGCGCCCAGGCCGGTCCCGACCATGATCGCGGTCGGGGTCGCCAACCCGAGCGCGTCGGGGCAGGTGATCACCACGACGGTAATGGCGAACAGCAGCGCCATCTGTACGTCCCCGTCGAGCAGCCACCACACCAGGAAGGTGCCCACGCCGCCGACCAGGGCGACGAAGACCAGCCAGAACGCGGCCCGATCGGCCAGGCGCTGGCCGGGGGCCTTCGAGTTCTGTGCTTCTTGGACGAGGGCGACGATCTGGGCGAGGGCGGTGTCGGAGCCGACCTTGGTCGCCCGGACCCGCAGGGTGCCGGTGGTGTTGATCGACGCACCGATCACGCCGGAGCCTTCGGTCTTGGTGACCGGCAGGGACTCACCGGTGACCATGGATTCGTCGACCTCGGAGTGGCCGTTCTCGACGGTCCCGTCGACGGGGATCTTCGCCCCCGGCCGGATCAGCAGCAGGTCTCCGACCACGACCTCGGTGGTGGGGATTTCCGCCGGCTCACCGCCGCGTAGCACCACCGCCTGGGGTGGGGCGAGTTCGAGCAGGGTGCGGATGGCGTCGTTGGCGCCGCCGCGCGCGCGCATCTCGAACCAGTGCCCGAGCAGCACGAAGCTGGCCAACACCGTGGCGGCCTCGTAGAACACCTCTCCGCCGCCGGTCAGGGTCACGCCCACGCTGTAGAGCCAGCCGGTGCCGACCGCGACGGCGACGAGCACCATCATGTCCAGGGTTCGGGCCTTGAGGGCGCGGTAGGCGCCATCGAAGAAGATCCACGACGAGTAGAAGACCACCGGAATCGACAACAGCAGCGAGAAGACGTCGTCGCGTAGGCCGAACGGTGCCGCCACGGTGAATCCGAGCACCTCTCGCCCGATCGGCGACCACAGCAGGATCGGGATCGACAGCAGTGCCGCCACGAGGAAGCGGTTGCGCATGTCGCGCACCATCGCGTCCATCGACATCCCGGCGTGCCCGCCGTGGCCCATCAACTGCTGGGGCGTGTGGGTGGCGTGGTCGTCGTGCGCGGCGTGGTCGTCCTGTGCGGCAGGGGTGGGTGCGGCAGAGGGGTGGGCGGTGTGTTCGCGCGGTTCCTCCTGCGGGTCGCACAGGTGCGAGGGCACCGACTTGCCCTCGCAGTGGTATCCGCAGTCCCGTACCCAGTCGGTCAGAGTCGCCACCGAGGTCACGGCCGGGTCGTAGGTGACGGTCGCGGTCTGGTTCACCGCGTTGGCCTCGACAGCAAGGACGCCGGGTCGGCGGAGCAAGGTGGATTGCACCACCGCCGTCGAGGTCGCCCAGTGCAGGCCACCGACCTCGAGTACGGCGGTGCGTTCGTTTCTGTTTGTCACGGTGTTCGAGGACATGGCGTTCTCCGGACGGTCGATGGAATACGCATTGCGAAAGGCGCATTGGAGGGTCAGGGAAAGCAACCGAAGAGCCGAACGCAGCTAGCGGCCCGATCCGTGGCCTCCGTGGCCGGGGCCGCCCATCATCATCGCCATCATCAGCACGCAGGCCCCGGCGAACACCAGGGCGCCGACGCCCACCGTGCCGGTGGCCACCAGCGCAATGGCGATCGCCAGCATGGGGATACAGCAAATCACCATCATCGCGCGGTGGCCGAGAGCTCGACGCATTCGCCCGGCACGCGCGGGGGCCGGTTCGGAGTGTTCGTGGGCGGAGTGCGGGCGCTCGGGCATGTCGGGCATCTCGCGGGGGTCGGTCATCGGAAACCTCTCAACGACTTGGGCTGGTAGCCGAGTGCGGCGTAGAGCGGGCAGTGCCCCAAGGCTCCGGTCACCGCAAGGTCGAGACCGGCCAGGATCAGCAGTACTTCCAGTGCGGCCACTCCGAGGCCCGGGGACTGGAACAGCAGGACGATCCCGGCGGTAATCGCGGCCGCTCCCACAACGATGCGACCGATGCGTTCGGTTGGGGTGATGTTCAACGACCATCGACGTGCCATCACAACCGCTCCTTCGGTGAGCCGGGGCAGATTCCCCGGGAGTGCTGCTTGCCTTCATCCTCGTCGGGGGCTACGTAGATTCGGTGCGTATCGGATGAGGATTTGATGAAGATGTCGTGCCGCACGGCCCGGGTCTTCGGTCCGAGGGCGTGGTGTCTCGTGCGCTGGGAGTTCATCGGCGGATCCTTGTTGTCGGGTGCCGCTGCAGCGGGAACTGCAGCGTCTGTCCCCCACCGAGGGTGCGGTGTGCTCCGTCCACCTCGACGGTGACCGCGGTGGCGGTGCAGCGATGGGCGGTCAGGGACAGCGCGCTCTCGTCGAGGCGCACGTCGATGCGGTGGCCCCGGTAGTGCAGTCGGAACTGCAGTTGCCGGATTTCGGGGGGCATCTGCGGGGTGAGCACCAGACGGTCCGACTCGAAGCGGACTCCGGCGAACGAGCGGGTGACGATGTCGACGGTGCCGGCCATCGCGCCCAGATGGATGCCTTCTCGGGTGGTGCCGCCCTGCGTGTCATCCAGATCGGCGATCAGCGCTTCCCGAAAGACGGCCCAGGCGCGGGCGGGATCGATCCGGGCCAGCACCGAGGCGTGTACGACCCGGCTCAGGGTCGACCCGTGTGCGGTGCGGGCCAGGTAGTAGTCGACGGTGCGGATCAGCTGCTCGGCGGTGACGTCGTAGCCGAGCCGGGCCAGTATCGACAGCAGCTCGGTCGGTCCCAGCAGATACAGCAGCATCAGCACATCTGCCTGTTTGGCGAGCTTGTAGCGGTTGGTGGTGTCTGCTTCGGATTCCAGGATCAGATCGAGGCGGCCGATGTTGCCGTAGGTGCGCCGATAGCGAGGCCAGTCGAACTCGGAAAGACGATCGTATCCGTCGAACTGGCTGATCAGCCCGTCATGGAACGGCACCGCGATGCGACGGCTCAGATGTCGCCATCGCGTCATCTCCTCGGGGTCGACGCCGAGCCGGTCGAGCAGTTCGTCGCCGTCGGTGCCGGCCAGCTCCGTCACCGTCGCGGCCGCGTGGTGACACACCCAGGCGGCCATCACGTTCGTGTAGGCATTGTCGCGGACACCGAGACCGGGGGCCTCGGGATACCCGTCGTGGTATTCGTCGGGGCCCATCACCCCGGAAAGGTGGAACCGGTCCTCCTCCGGGTCGTGCTCGGCCAGAGACGTGAACAGGCGGGCCACCTCGATCAGCAGTTCACCGCCGCGGTCGGTGAGCCACACCCGGTCACCGGTGCTCTGGTAGTACTGCCAGGCGTTGTAGGCCACCGCCAAGCCGACGTGTCGTTGACGGCGGGAGTTGTCGGGCATCCAGCGTTCCGAGCGCGGATTGTAGAGCTGGGTGGGGGTTTCCTCCCGTCCGTCGCTGCCGCTCTGCCAGGGGAACAATGCGCCGGCAAGTCCGGCGCGGGCGGCGGCGTCGCGGGCGGTGTCGAGACGTCGCCACCGATAGTCCAGCAGCGACCGGGTCACCGCGGGCAGGTGGGTGGTGATCACCGGCAGGACGAACAGCTCGTCCCAGAAGACATGGCCGCGGTAGCCCTCACCGTTCAACCCGCGGGCCGGAACACCGGTGTCGAGGTCCTCGCTGTGCGGGCTGACGGTTTGCATCAGGTGAAACAGGTGCAGGTTCAGCACCAACTGAAGTTCCCGGTCGGTGTCGAGTTGGACGCGGAACCGATCCCACAGTCGCCGCCACGCCGCCTCGTGCCCCGGAAGCAGCTCGGCCACCCCGCCGGAGACGCGGTCGAGTTCCCCGAGAACACTCGATCCCGGCGACGCGATGGCCGCGTCCTTGGAGGTGGCGATCGCGGCGATCTTGTCGACCACCACCGGGTGGTCGTGGTGAACCTCGAGACGGAACTGGTGAGCGGGGATGCCGGCGGTCGTATCGGTGTCTCTGCCCCGCACGTCCCCGGCGCGCACGCGGGTGCGTACCGCCGTCGCGATCCGGATGCGACTCCGGCTGGTGTAGGTCTGTACCAGCAGCACATCGGGCTGGACGTGCCGAATCGTGGTCGCGGTCAGGTGCCGATGGGCCAGGGCTGCATAGTCCGCGACATTCGAGTTGGTCACCGTGGGATCGATGCCGGATCTCAGGGTCAGCGTGCCGCTCCAGCCGAGGGGGGTCAGCGTCGTCTCGAGCGCGGCCAGATGGAAGCGCTGCATCGAGACCACGCGTCGTTGCCGCACCTGCAGACGCCGTCCCTGCCCGTCGCGCAGGCGCACCTCGCGGATCAGCAGTGCCCGCCGCAGATCCAGCACCCGCCGCTCGTCCTCGACGATCAGACCGCCCTCGGACCACCACGGTCCGGTGTCGATCCGCACATCGAGCCACAGCCAGTCGGCGGTGTTGACCAAATGCTCGTCTTCGACCCTCCGCCCATGCACGGAACTGGTGAGCCGGTTGTAGACGCCCGCGAGATACGTTCCCGGGTAATGGGTGCCGTCGGCCCGGCGTTCGGGGGCGGCACCCCGCACACCCATGTATCCGTTCCCGAGGGCGGTCAATACCTCCCGGTGGCCCTCGTGCGCGGGATCGAAGCCGCGGTAGATCAACTGCCACGGATCGGTGCGTACTGCACCCAGGTCCAACTCCGACACGTCCCCGAGCACCAGGTCCGCGCCCGCGGCCTCGAGGAGCCGGCGGTTGCCACCGCGATCGATGCCCACCACCAGGGCAAAGCCGCCCCGCCGGGCCGCCTCGATACCGGCTCCGGCATCTTCGACGACGACCGCTCGACTGGGCGGCACCCCGAGCAGCCGTGCAGCATGGAGAAACACCGCCGGATCCGGTTTGCCCGGCAGATCCCGCTCGGCGGCGACCGTACCGTCGACGACCACGTCGAACATCGTCTCCAGGGCGGCGGCGGACAGCACGGTGGTGGCATTGCCGCTGCTGGTGACCACTGCGGTGGCGACCCCGCCGAGGCGCAGGCGTTGCAGCAGCGCGAGGGTGCCGGGGAACACGGGCACTCCCTGTTCGGCCAGCAGCGTGTGGTAGCGGCTGTTTTTCCGGTTACCGATCGCGTGGACGGTCCACGCGTCCTCCGGGTCGTCGGGGGCGCCGGGGGGAAGGCTGATTCCCCGCGCGGCAAGAAACGTCGCGACACCGTCCGAGCGCGGCCTACCGTCGACATAGCGGCGGTACTCCACGGCGGCATCGAACGGAGTTTGCGCCGCCCCGACGCGCGGGTCGCGTAGTGTCTCGTCGAACGTCTCCTTCCATGCCCGTGCATGCAGGTCCGCGGTATCGACGAGCACCCCGTCCATGTCGAAAAGTACGGCAGCGTAAGGGTAGTGCGCATGACCTTCCGGGCGGATCCGTCCGTCCGATTCCGCCGGGAGGGTGGGCGCGGCGTGCACAGGAGCGCTGTGGTCCTTCGACAGGGCCGAGTCGGGGCCGCTCACGGGATGTCCTGAACCGGCGACACCGCCTCGCACGGGTCGTCTGTAGGGGCGTTCCACCGCCAGTTCCGAATCTCGGGCATGTCCTCGCCGTGGCGCCGGATGTACTGGCGGTGTGCGATCAAAGTGTTTTTCAGTTGTTCACGGGCATGGGCGGCAGCGTCGCGCAGGTGGGGCAACAGATCCAACGCGGTGATCGCCAGATGGAACCGGTCGATCCGGTTGAGCACACACATGTCGAACGGGGTGGTGGTGGTGCCCTCCTCGATGTATCCCCGCACGTGCAGGTTGGCGTGATTGGTGCGTTTGTAGGTCAGCCGGTGGATCAGCCAGGGATAGCCGTGGTAGGCGAACACGACCGGCGTGGTCCGGGTGAACAATGCGTCGAAGTCGGCGTCGGAGAGCCCGTGGGGATGGTCGTCGGCGTGTTGCAGACGCATCAGATCCACGACGTTGACCACCCGGATCGCCAACTCGGGGAACAACCGGCGCAGGATGTCCACGGCGGCGAGCGTTTCCAAGGTCGGCACGTCACCGGCGCAGCCGAAGACGATGTCGGGTTCGCGACCGCAGTCGGTCCCGGCCCACCCCCAGATCCCGATCCCCTTGGTGCAGTGGGCGATCGCATCATCGACGGACAGGTACTGCAGTTGTGGCTGCTTGCCGGCGACGATGACGTTGACGTACTGGCGACTGCGCAGGCAGTGATCGGCCACCGACAGGAGCGTATTCGCATCCGGCGGCAGATAGACCCGCACCACGTCGGCCTTCTTGTTCACCACGTGATCGATGAATCCCGGGTCCTGATGAGAAAACCCGTTGTGGTCCTGGCGCCACACGTGCGAGGTCAGCAGGTAGTTCAAGGACGGTATCGGATACCGCCAGGCGATGGCGTTGGTGGTCTTGAGCCACTTGGCGTGTTGATTGAACATCGAGTCGATGATGTGCACGAACGCCTCGTAGCAGGAGAACACCCCGTGTCGTCCGGTCAACAGATACCCTTCGAGCCAGCCCTGGCACAGATGCTCGGACAACACCTCCATCACCCGCCCGTCCGGCGCAAGATGCTCGTCGAGGTCGGTGACCGGCAGAGCCCACGCCCTGTCGGTGGCCTCGAGCACCGCGTCGAGCCGATTGGAGTTGTTCTCGTCGGGAGCGAAGACCCGAAAGCTCGTCATGTTCTCGGCCATGACATCGCGCAGCAGGTGGCCGAGGATCCGGGTCGACTCGGCGACAGTGGCGCCGGGTTCGGTGACCTCGACCGCATATCGGCGGAAATCCGGCATCTTCAGCGGACGGAGGCCACCGCCGCCGTTGGTGTGCGGGTTGGCGCTCATGCGCCGGTCTCCCGACGGGTGCAGGTCGGCGATCTGCGGATACGGTGCGCCGCCCCCATCGAACAACTCCTCGGGACGATAGCTGCGCAACCACTGCTCGAGCACCGTTCGGTGCGAGGCATCGTCGCGCGCATTGCCGAACGGCACCTGATGCGAGCGCCAGGATCCTTCGACGCGGTGACCGTCGACCTCGGTCGGTCCGGTCCATCCCTTCGGGGACCGCAGCACCAGCATCGGCCACCGGGGACGTTCGGCTGCGCCGTCGCGGCGCGCCCGTGCACGGATCGCGGCGATATCGTCGAGGGCACGGTCGAGCGCGGCGGCGAACTGCCGGTGCATCTGTTCGGGATCGTCGCCCTCGACGAAGTACGGTGTGTGACCGTATCCCCGCAGCAGCGATTCGAGTTCGTCGGGGTCGATGCGCGAGAGCACGGTGGGACTTGCGATCTTGTAGCCGTTGAGATGCAGGATGGGCAGCACCGCACCGTCCCTGGACGGATCGACGAATTTGTTCGAGTGCCAGCTCGCTGCCAGGGGGCCCGTCTCGGCTTCTCCGTCTCCGATAATCACCGCGACCACCAGGTCGGGGTTGTCGAACGCGGCACCGTAGGCGTGGGCCAGGGAATATCCCAGCTCACCGCCTTCGTGAATGGACCCGGGCGTCTCGGGGGCGACATGGCTGGGAATTCCCCCGGGAAACGAGAACTGGGTGAACAACCGGCGCATGCCGTCTTCATCGCGGGAGATATCGGGATATACCTCGCTGTAGGTGCCCTCCAGCCAGGCGGCGGCGACCGGTCCCGGCCCACCGTGGCCGGGACCTATCACGTACATCATGTTCAGATCGCGGGCGGTGATGACGCGATTGAGGTGGGCGTAGATGAAGTTCAGGCCGGGTGTGGTGCCCCAGTGGCCGAGGAGTCGCGGTTTGATGTGCTCCGGCCGCAGAGGTTCGCGCAGCAGGGGGTTGTCCATCAGATAGATCTGACCCACCGACAGATAGTTTGCGGCCCGCCACCAGGCGTGAATCCGCTTGAGGTCTTCGTCGTCGAGTGAAGGCGAGATTTCCGGCCGGTTGATTGTCACGGATACTGCACCACTTTCTTTTCTCACATCGCTACGGTCCGCTCTCACGGTCAGTCCGCCGCTACGCAGAGGATCCGGTTCGTAGACAGAAGGTTCGTAGACAGAATCTGATCACATGGTGGCCAACGGTTTTCGTGCCGACAGATCCCGCCTCCCGGCGGCCGCGGCATCTACTCGGCAGCGGTTTACCTCTCCCCTGGTCTCGGACCGCGGCTGCGGTGCCACCCGGTCCTCACAGTGCCCGCTCGACCGGTAGAAGACATAGAGGAACCATGAAGATTTGATCAAGATCCGGAGGTGGTCCCGCGCATTTCGCGAAGCGTCGACCGACTTTTCCGCCGCGGCGCGGCAAGCGGGCCGCCCTCGACCTGCTCGTGTCGATCAGCGGCGCGCTCCTGACGCGGAGGCGGCGGTGGGGAACCCGGAGCGCCGTCGCCGCTCGTCATCCGCAGCTAGTGCCATGCCCGACGGACCTGCCCCGCATTCGAGACCACCGTCGATGGACAACGCCACCTGCACGGCGTGTCCGATGACCGCCGGGCATGTTGTTCGGCCCGCCCGCCTCGGACTCTGCGGTCGGTAACCGCTCGCAGGCAGGACACCCACCTCATACCGGTCATCCGACAGGGGCGAGTCTCCACGGTGCCCTCGAGGCGGCTGATGCGTAAACCGCGCCAGTGCTGTAGCGCCTGCTGTAGCGCCTGCTGTAGCGCCGGAAAGCCTCTGTGCAACGCACTTCCGGCCCGTCCCGCTCAGCTGCACCTGATGCTCGGTCAGCGATCGCCGGTGACGGCACACCCGGCGCCGGGTGTGCCGGGCGAGCAAGTATGCCCACCGGTCAACGCTGTGTTCGCTCGAGGACGTGGGTCATCGCGCACCGGCCGAGATGGGCGGGGTTGTCAGCTGCAGCAGCAGCCGCCCCCTCCGCTCGCCATGGGCAAGGAGCGACCGACCGCATCATCTGCGGAGACGATCTCGTAACCTGCGTCGGCAATGGCGCGAGATACGGCCTGGGCGGTTGCGGTTCCGGTGGTCGTCACACTCCCGGCCTGCAAGTCGACCTCAACGCCGGTCACGCCGGGCACTGCCCCGACAGCGGTTTTCACGGACGATACGCAATGTCCGCAGGTCATTCCCTGAACCTGGTAGGTGGTGACCGTCATCGTCTTAGTCCTTTCTCCGAACGCCGTGGGGTGATCCCACACCCGCATCATATACCCCCGGTGGGTATATGATGCGGGTCGGCGGGTTTCTTCAGGAAATCTTCACCTTGGCCCCCGGAGAGTGAGGTGGGCGTCCACGGACGCGTAGCTCGAGGCTGGTCGATCGACTCGGGAAACCGTGGCCATCGGGCCGGGTCGAGAGCGTCCCGGCGTCGACTATCCTGGCGAGCCTGGATCGAATGCCTCTCTCCCGCGCGGGATATCGACCGTCAGTGGTCGGGGCGTCGGGGGATAATGACGTTCACTCGAAGCTCCTCGGCCTCGGCCGCGACCGAACCACACCGGAGGTACGCGATGAACCCCACCAGCGGACCGACGCCGAGGCGACCGCATGTCCGGTCGGGGAGACACTCCCTGATGGCGCTTGCGGCAACGGTGGTTCTCGGGACCACACTGTCGGGGTGTTCCGGCGGCGCCGACCCCGCCCCCGGTCCGGCACCGTCCGCAGCGACGACACCGTCCGGCCCGGCGGGGACGGTGACCGGATCGGTGTGGGTCGCCGAGGAGGAAGGGGACAGTCTCACCGTGGTGGACGCGGCCACCGACGAGGTGGTGACGACACTGACCGGCGTGGACTCACCTCACAACGTCCAGGTCGGACGGGACGGGACGACCGTATACACGGTCACCGGTGAGGACCGGGTGATCGCCATCGACCAGGGCACCTATGCGGTGCGCGCGGTCGCGCCCACGGGTTCGGCGCCGGCACACGTGATCGACGCCCCGAACGGCAAGGTCTATGTGACCGACGCGGGCGACGGCACCCTCTCGGTGTTCGAGGCCTCCGGCTTACGGCCGGCCGGGCGGATCGAACTCGGCGGGATGCCCCACGGGCTACGGCCCGCGGCAGGAGGTTCGGTGATCGTGGTCGCCGACACCGAGGCCGGCGTGATCCACCTGATCGACCCTGCCACCGATCGGGTCACCGGGGCGGTACCCGTCGGCGCCGGCCCGGCTCAGGTCGCGGTCTCCGCCGACGGCCGGTTCGCGTACGCCGGGACCACCGAACCTGCCGCGGTGGTCAAGGTCGATCTGAGCGCCCGCGCGGTAGTGGCCACCGTCGCGGTGCCGGCCGCGCCCGTGCAGCTGTACCTGACCCCGGACGAAAGGACCGTGGTGTCCGCCGACCAGGGCACCCGGCAACAACCCGGCAACACCCTGTCGGTGATCGACACGACCGAGATGACGGTCCGCGCCGCCGTCGGCACCGGAGCCGGCCCGCACGGGGTGGTGATCGATCCCTCGGGCACGCGCGCATGGGTGACGAATACATACGACGACACGGTGTCCGTGATCGATCTGCCCAGTCTCTCGGCGGTGGCGACCGTGCCGGTCGGCGAACGACCCAACGGGGTCAGCTTCTCCCCGCGCCCGACGGCGGCGACAGCTCCCTCGGCCGGATTGACGCTTCCGCCGCCAGCAGTTACCCAAGACGGCAGCGGCGAGGAGCACCCGGATGAGCACGGGCCGTAAGCGCCCGGAGCGTCCGGATCGACGCACCGCCGACCCGGCCGGTCAACTGCCACAATGCTTTTCTCGACGACTCGTCACCCGTCCTCTGCGGATGCCGAAGACGATGCGGGATACACCGACCCCGGGCGCAGATTATGGGTGTCGAACCGGTACCTCGGCACCGGAGAGCCTCAAGACGCCCTCCAGCTGGAACGAATCAAATAGCCAACTACCCGTGGCTCGACACCGGCCACGCGGCGGCGGGCGGCGCCCGCATCCTCACCGCAGCGCACCACGGCGTGGGAAAGCGAAACGCAGGCGCAGCGTGTCAACCACGGAGGCACCGACGTCCACGTGGCGCGCAGCCGTGCCGATGCGTGGGATCGCCGTCGGAAGCACCGCCGCAGCCCCACCCCTGAAACACCCCTTCCCTGCCACCGGGTCGCTCTGCGAAAGCCGTGCTCTACATCGGCATGTTCATCATCGGTATTCCACTCATCTGGTGAAACCACATCATCAACTGGTGTAGCACTAGGTGCGCCTGGTCCATCACGCCCATCATGTTCACTACGCTCCCCTTCCGGAATCGGACACTCTCGACGCTCGAGGTGGCCCTAGTATCGGCTCTCGACGAAGTGGGCGTGCCGTATCGGCGGCGGCCGACGGGTTTCTTCAACAGATCTTCATAAGATCTTCCCGCCACGGACAGGTGTCGCTCGTAGGGTGTGCTCACCGTGGGAGCCGGTGGTCTACGACCGGCTCACCTGCGACGAGCACTTCGAGCTGTTCGGCCGGGCCTACCGCGCCGCGAACGGCGGTGCCGCGACGTTGTGGGCGGATCACCACGGGTGAAGCACCCCCGCGGGTATTTCATCGGGTATTTCCTTCGAGAAAGTCCGGCTCGCCCGATCAGCTCTTCGCCACGGTGAGCAGCACCGTGCTGTCTTCGCAGGCGTCGATCCGGTGCCGGGCGCGGGGAATGATGACCAGATCCCCCGTTCTTGCGTCCCAGGAGGTGTCACCGGTGCTGAGACGGATGCGTCCGTGCAGCACGTACACGGTCCCCTCGCCGGGGCTGTCGTGTTCCCCCATCGATCGTCCCCGTTGCAGGGCGATGAGGGTCTGGCGCAGCACCTGGTCGTGACCGCCGTATACGGTTTCGGCACTGCGGCCACTGGACGCGGTGGCGGCGTGAGACCGCAGGTGGCGGGCGACGGCGATCAGCGACAGCTTCTTCATGCCCTTTTTTCTACCGTCTCTACCCAGCCGGTCTTGTCCTTCTTCCCGCAGACCGCGGACCGGAGTTCTGACTGCAAGGTCAGCGGAGGACGTGCATGACGGTATGCGGTGAGCCGGGACTCGGTACGCGACGGGCACCCACACGGTGATCGGGTCCGAGGCGATGCGGGTCGCGGCCTCGACCAGCGAGCGGATGTCGGTGGCGGCGGGGCGATGTTCAGCCGGCCTTCCTCGGCGGGGCGAGACGGTGCCACTGCCCCTCGGCGAGGCCGGAGAACCGGGAGGGTGTTCAAGCGCAGGATCTGCAGCGGCTCCGGTGCGGGGGCCGTGGAATCCGGCGTTGAGGACCTCCGCTGGGTTGGCCAAGCGGCCAGCGGGGTGCGTATCTCGTCTACCAGCTCCGAGAACGCGCGCCGCTGGTGCCCTCAACCGAGTCCCGTCGCTGAGCGAGTTGACTGCTGATGTCCGCCCGCTGGTCGAATCCACCCCGAAGCGGTTGGTAGCGGCCACTGACAATCTTGGGCGGAGACGGGCAGCTGCCGATCGGAGTCGGGCATCATGCACCAGTCCCGACGACTTCGGATTCCAGCGGCATCGTCCCGTTGCCCATCTTCAGAGAACCTTCATCAAATGAACACCTCGCCGCGGGCAGGCACAAGGCAGGATGGAGCACCGTGGCACCCGCCGGCACGCCGGCTACGCCGCCCGCGGCAGCCTGGTAGCGCCTCGCGCCCACGGTCTCCCGCGTCCTGAAGAACATTTGTCCCACACGCGTCCGCATCCAGCCGCGGCCCTGAGATGACATAGGAACAACACGTGGTCTCCATCGTCGTACCCTCCACGGCCGCCGTCTTGGCGTACCTGCCCAGCCCGCCGCAGGGGGTGTGGTATCTCGGTCCCCTCGCGCTGCGCGCCTACGCGTTGTGCATCATCGTCGGGATCGTCGTGGCGATCTTCTGGGGCAACCGCCGCTGGATTGCCCGCGGTGGTGAACCCGGCACCGTCCTCGACATCGCGGTGTGGGCGGTGCCGTTCGGGTTGATCGGCGGCCGGCTCTACCACGTGCTCACCGACTGGCCCAAGTACTTCGGCGAGGGCGCCGACCCGCTCGACGCCCTGAAGATCTGGCAGGGGGGTCTCGGCATCTGGGGCGCCGTCGCGCTCGGCGGTGTCGGCGCGTGGATCGGCTGCCGCCGCCGCGGCATCCCGCTCCCTGCATTCGGGGACGCCCTCGCCCCGGGAATCCTGCTGGCGCAAGCCATCGGCCGACTCGGCAACTGGTTCAACCAGGAGCTGTACGGTCGGGAGACCACGGTGCCGTGGGGACTCGAGATCTACGAGCGACGCACCGAGTCCGGCCTGACCGGACCCGACCTGCTCGACGGGGTCTCGACCGGCGAGGTCGTCGCGGTCGTGCATCCGGCCTTCCTGTACGAGCTGCTGTGGAATCTGCTCGTCGTCCTGCTGCTCGTCCTCGTCGACCGCAGGTTCCGGATCGGACACGGGCGGCTGTTCGCGCTCTACGTCGCTGGATACTGCGCGGGCCGGTTCTGGATCGAGCTGATGCGCTCGGATCCCGCCACCGTGATCGCCGGCATCCGCATCAACTTGTTCACCTCGGCGATCGTGTTCGTCCTCGCCGCCGCCTACGTCGTCCTCGCCCGCAAAGGCCGCGAGGCGCCCGAAGACCTCACATCCCCGCATGGACGCACCGGACCTCGAGATGAAGTTCGACGGACCACGGACGCATCGGTGCCGTAGAGGGAGAATCTGTCGGGATGAACGGGGAACCGGAACGCCCGATCCGCTTCCGACACCAGGCGATGATCGCCATCCGCTTCGCCCGCGGCGACATCGACGCGGACGACTCCCAGGCTCAACGACGCACTGCGCCCCTTGCTGATCCGACGCAACGCTCTCCTTCGACCCCCAGGAGACTATCCGTGGTCGACCTCGCGTATCGCAGAGTCCGTACTCGGTTCCGCCGTAACCTAGGAGGCCGGGCCGCATGCGGCACCCGAGAAGCGAATGACCCGGTCACCGCTTCGCCCACGTGGCCCGTCGCGTTGACGCAGAACACCGAGGATCGAACCAGGCGATGACGATGGCACAGCTCGCCCCGCGGCCGATCCAGGCTGGTCTCGGGGAACGCGGGGCGCCGACCGGGGAATACGACGCATGTGTGCCCATTCCGCGGTTGCGTGCTCGTGCCGGTGACCTGCTCGGGCTCCCGCATCCGAGCGCCGACGACCCCACCGTTGCGAAACCGACACATCATGACCCGGGGCACAGGGGCGCACCGGTGGTCGGGCCGGGACCGTGGCGGTCAAGTCCCGAGGTCCGAGCCCGCAGAGAAGAGGAGTAGCGATGCAACTGGGACTTGTGGGCCTGGGTCGGATGGGTTCGGGCATGCTTCGGCGCCTGCGTCAACGCGGCCACGACGTAATCGGGTTCGATCCGCACTCCTCCGCCAGTGATGTCACCTCCCTGGAGGCTCTCGTTCAGGCGTTGTCCGTCCCGCGCACGGTATGGGTGATGGTTCCCGCCGGCGCACCGACCCGAGAGGTGATCGGCCAACTTTCCCGGATGTTGTCCAGAGGAGATCGGGTCGTCGACGGCGGCAATACCCGATTCATCGAGGACCGAATCCATGCCGAGATCCTTGCCCACGCGGACATCCGATTGGTGGACTGTGGGGTCTCCGGAGGGGTGTGGGGGGAAGCCGACGGGTATGCGCTCATGGTCGGCGGCCACCCGACCGATGTCTCTGACCTGATGCCGATCTTCGAGGCGTTGTGTCCGGACGGTGAGCGCGCCGACTCGTTCGTCCATGCCGGGCCCCTCGGGGCAGGACACTACGCCAAGATGGTGCACAACGGCGTCGAGTACGGCTTGATGCAGGCCTATGCCGAAGGCTTCGAGCTTCTCGCCGCCGAGGAGTTGATCACCGATGTACCCGCAGTGCTGAGAGCCTGGTCGCGGGGCACCGTCGTGCGGTCGTGGCTTCTCGATCTTCTTGTCGACGCGGTGTCCGACGAAGACGAGTTCTCCCGGGTGTCGGGGTATGTGGAGGACTCCGGTGAAGGCCGCTGGACGGTCGAAGAAGCCCTCCGTCATGCTGTCCCTGCCCCCGTCATTTCCGCCGCACTGTTCGCTCGGTTCGCCTCCCGACAAAGCGATTCGCCGGCGATGAGAGCCGTGGCCGCCCTGCGTCGCCGATTCGGTGGCCACCCCGTACGCACCCACCGCCCACCGAAGGAATGACGTGGGTTGGCTTTGAGAAATGTCCGCGGCTCCACGGTGATCGCACCGTGCCACCCTGCCGTGAGTGGCACCCTTGCCATGGCGGCAAGGGCTGCGGCCACATGCATCTCCTCGGTGCTGCCGGGCACCGCAGTGGACGAGGAACCGATCGGCCAAAGCGTGCGGCGGCGACGTACTCACGTCGTTCGGATTGTGCCGTGATGATCGCAGCCCATCGCGGACACGAAGTCGACGATCGACCCGAAGCTCACGCGCCCGTCATGCCCGGTCGGGAGTGATACGTCATCCTGCGATACCGACGACCGGTGCTCTCACCGTCGAAGGGACCGAGGGCCACTGTGCCAGCGTTGGACGGTGCGGCCATAGTCCGCGCCTGTCGCCGCTCGAAGAGCGGGAAGACGGTCCTCACACCACCCTCGATGTGCAGTCGCGACCGACGAACCGCTTGACAGTCCGATCTTTTGAAGTCTGAGCCGGGTCAGCCGAGGGCGCCGATCAGATCGTGGCACGCCTGTTCACACCGTCGGCACACCTCGGCACACATGCGGCAGTGTTCGTGATGGGAGGCGTGCCGAGCACACTCGTCGCCGCACGCCTTGCACGCCGCCGCGCAGGTATCGAGGACGGACCGGGTGAGGTTGGCGTCGTAGCCGGTGTGGCGTGAGAGCACCCGCCCTGTGGTCTCACAAATGTCGGCGCAGTCCAAATCGATGCGGATGCACTTGACCAACTCGGCTGCCGCATCCTCGCTCAGACACGCATCGGCGCATGCAGTGCATACTTGCGCACACTCGATGCACGCCTCGATACAGGCGGTCAGCTTCGCTGTGTCGATCTGACCGAAGCTGTGGGGGTGGGTATCGAGCATGCTCGCTACGGTGCTCACTGGTGTCTCCTCTCGTCGATGCCGGTTGCTTTGTCGCTGGAAGCGCCCGGTTCAGATGCCGTACCCGTTCATCCGTCGCGAAAAACGAGGCGTCGTAGTTTTTGTGGTGCTGCATCCCGCGCCGACCATCTCCCAGTCCGACCATCCGGCGTGGTGTTCGACGACCGACGCGTCCTTTTTTCCGAATGCGCCGGTAGAGCCCACCCGGATCCCGGACCGATGTGTTGAGGCGCAGGGCTCACGCCCGGTCGTCGGCAGATCCGCTCGGCGATGGCCGAATCCCGCGCGGTCGTAGCGCGAGCCACAGCGCGGCCAACACTACGGACAGCCCGAGCACCGTCCAACGGTTCGGGCGCTCACCGAGCACCAAGGCTGCGAGAACAATGCCCACCACCGGCACCAGGAACGTCCACGCGGTCAGGGTGTCGAGCCGGCAATGCCGGCTCTCGGTGAACCAAGCGACGAATGCTGCGGCGGTACCTCCGACGGACATCGCACCCAGCACTGCCACAAAGCCCGGAGTCCAGGAAATGGTGGGCGCTCCTTCCGTGAGCGCCGCCCAGACGGCCAGCCCTGCTCCACCGAGCACGAAATGCCATCCGCTGGCTGCGACGACGTCGAGCCCGCCCAAACGGCGGCCCAGCAACGTGCCGGCGGTGACCGCCACCGCGGACAGCAACGCCAATACCGCCCCTTGCCCTCCGCCACCGGGCACGGCCACCACCACCAAGCCCACGAATCCTGCCGCCAGCGCTGCGACCGTGCGCGAGGAGATTCGTTCCCCGTACCACCACCACGCCGGCAGCACGATCAGCAGCGGTTGCGCGTTGGCCAGTACCGCGGCCGTGCCGGTCGACGATCCCGCCACCGAGGCGAACATCGCAGCGAACGCGAGGGTGACATTGACCGCAGCCAGTGCGGAGATCAGCAGCCACGCACGCCGCCCGCGGGGTCGAGGTCGATGTTGGACCACCGCCACCGCCAGAAGCACTCCGCCCGCCACCAGGGCACGCAGCGCCGCGAACCACAGGATCGGCGCATACTCGAGCCCCCACTGGATCCCGAGGAAGCAGGCGCCCCACGCTGCGATAATCCACGCCATACGCAGCGGTTTCGGCGCGCGCAGCTCCGGGGCGGCCTCGACAGTCATGATCTGCCGTGTATGCCTGCGGTTCGGTGTAATGGCTCCTTGTTGTCCGGTCGCGCACGGCGGGGGTATGCATCACCACGCAAGCCGAACATCCCTGTAAGACGCACTGTTTCCCTTCCGGCGATGCCTAGTCGCGCCGATTCACCGCGACGCTGTCGCCGCGGTTATCGGCACATTGCCGTCGGTCGAGTTCACGCCGTGTTCTCTAACCGGTGTCGGGTCCGGTCGAAAAGTGAGCACTTCGTCCGGCCGAGAAATGAGCGGGTTCCGGTTTCCGAGTCTGCCTCACCAGCGGCAGCAGCGGAAGGCAAGGCATTGATCAGACGGCTCGCAGCCGAAGGTATCCCGAAGGACCGGATGGTGTCGCGGTTGGGGATCTCCCGCACCACTGTGGTCAAGTCGGTGCAGTCGGCGGCACCACCGAAATACGAACGGCGGGCGGCGCCGACGTCGTTCACCCGTTCGAGGAGCGGGTGCGGGCACTGTTGGCCAGCGAGCCGCAGATCATCTGGGAAGCGGGTGGAGCAGCGCAGTGCGATTTGTGGTTCCCACCTCGCAAAATCCCGCTCGAGGACGGCACCGCCCGGTTGCTGCACCCGGTTTCACCGTGCTCAGTGGGTATGGAAGGGAAGGGGATCGGCCCCCGAAGCAGATGGCGTAAGCATTGCGATCAAGGTGTCGATCACCCACGCAGTCATCGAACCCAGCCGACTGAGGTCGTAGTCGGCTCCGTTGTCGAGGTGGTCTCGGTCCCGCTGATCGACCTGCCGGCGGGTGGCGATCCGATGTAACGGCACCTGATGGATTCCATCGACCTCGGCAAGGTTGACCGCTCCAAGGTACCCGATCCGTTTCGACCAGCCCAGAACGGGGACCACGAGGAACCGGGTTTCGGGTTCGGTCACGGCGGGCAGCACGCCGAGAATGCGGACACCGTCCTGGTTCAGGCCGATCTCTTCGCGGGCCTCCCGCAGGGCGGTCGCCACCGGTCCGCCGTCGCCAGGATCCTGGACGCCGCCGGGGAACACCAGACGTCCGGGATAGTCGTGCAGATCGGAAGTGCGTTGTGTGAGCAGCACCTGAGGACCGGTCGGTCCCTCGGTGAGCAGCACCAGCACGGCAGCGGTGCGCAGGGTGACCGCCCCCCCGCTGGGCATCTCGTTCGGCAGGTAGGGTCGCAACGTGGCTGCCAGCCGGGTGGCCCACTGCGGCATGCCGTCCACGGTGCTGTTCCGGTGCCCGGGCGAGGCCTCGTAGTCGGTGCCGATCCATCGGAGCTGTCCGGAGCGCACGTGCAAGGTGGCGATGCCGGGAGCCGTGTCGGGCGAGGTCACCTGCCGGGTCTGCTGCCCGAGTCCCGGATGGCCGAACAGTGCACGGGCAGCGCGATGTGGCGGCGGTGCACCGTTGCCGGCCCAGTCGGCGGGGTTGTTTGCTACGGCGTCGAAGGCCTGCGCCGAGCCGACCCGATGGGCGACCTGACCGGTGAAGGGGGCCAGGCTCTCGCTCATCGCCGGGACCAGCACCACGTTGGCGCCGATCTCGGCCAGAGTGTGTACTGCCTGCGGGTTGAGCAGATCCCGGCAGATCGCGAGGACCAGGTGCCACCCTTCGGCGGTGACGTACACCCGCACCTCGGGCCAGCCCTGGGGCTGGATGTCCTCCCGGATCGGTTGTTCCGCCGGCGAATGCTTGTCGTGAATCAACGGGCGGTCGTGTCCACGGATCCAGGCCAGGGCGGTGTTGCGGCGGCGTGGCGGTGATCCGTCGGCGTGATGGTAGCTGCCCGCCACCAGGATCTGGGGTCCGTCGTCTCGTTTGACCCAGTTCTGCAGGTCGTGCGCGAGGGCTTCGGTGACGCACAGTTCGGGCAGCACGACGATGGACGCGCCGGCCCGGACGGCGTCGCGGACGAGTCGGTCGAGGTGCGCACGCTGTGCGTCGAGATGCGCCGGCTGCACCGGAAACGCGGGTTGGCTGCGATCGTCGGGAAGGGTGAATTCGGTGAGGCCGCGGTTGGGGTGGCAGGTGGCAACGATCGTTTCGGTGGTGATCAGTTCGGTGGCAGTCTCGACGAGACTGTAGTCGAACACAACACGGAACTGCGTGGCCCATCCTCCGGCCAACCGGACGTGGCGGGTCTCGTCCAGCCGGTTCGCCAGCCGCCAGGGCGGCGCCGTGGGCTGCATATCCATCACCGTCCGGACGTCGGGTCCTCCGAGTGGGATCGGGTCTCCGACACCGGGCTGGTACGGGCTGCGGCGGCGGAAGGAGTCGGCGAAGAATTGCCCGTAATGGTCGTCGAGGAACTGGGCCAGCTCCCGGGCCACCACCACGGGCGCGACTGCCCCTACCGGCTGCAGCGCATCGACGAGACCGCGTCGCGTTGCCGGGTCCAGCGCCGCGGTGGCCGGACGGGAACGGGCGAGGGCGCGGAGGGGCTCGAGCATCTGGGTCACGGTGGCCTGGGTCGCGGGGTTGCCGGCCTGCTCCCACAGCACGGGATGTTCGTCACGGCACAGGTGCAGTAGATGGGTCAAGGTCACCAGAGGGTCGGGCTCGTGCTCGATTGCGGCGCGCAGCGCTGCCAGTTCCTCGGCCGGTGAATGAAGTTGCGCCACGCACGGCGAGCACGGCACGTCCTCGGCGGCCAGGACGCCGCCCGGTTCCGTCATCGAGGATCCGGTCGGGCCGGGAAGCTCACTGCAGCTCATATCGATTTATCTTGCCCTCGTCCCAGCCCCGACGCCGGGATGTGGACGTGCAGAGACTGTTCCCGGTGCCGACACGGCCGAGTCGGCCGGCGCCTACGGTCGATCGCAGACGGTTACTGTCGGCGGGTGACCGCACCAGAGATTGCCGATCGGTCCCGGCGTCATATCGGCCGCGGCGAACGTCGACGGGCGATATTGGCAGGCCCGGACGTCATCGGTCTGAGTTTTGCGCTCATGTTTCTTGCGTGGAGCCTGAGCCCGTCCTTGCTTCCGCGAGGATGGGTCGTCCAGGGTGTGCTCAGTGGGCTCGCCGGCGCCACGGGTTACGGCGTGGGCCTGGCACTGGCCTTCCCGGTCCGTCAATGGATTGTGCCGAAGTTGTCGTGGAGGCCGCTTTCCTCCCGCCGAGCGGAAAAAATCCTGCAGCTGATAGTCGTGGCCGGAGCCGCGGCGATAGTGGTCGGTACCGCATGGGGGGCCGCGGACTCGCAGCGTGATCTCGCTGTACTGGTGCAGATGCCCTCGCCCGCCACGGTGCCCTACGTGCGCACGACACTGCTCGGGGCGGCGATCTTCGGAACGGTGTTGTTTCTCGCCCGAGGACTGGCGACGATGACCCGCGGTGTGGGGCACTGGCTCCGCGGCCGAGCGCATCTGCCCCCGATCGCGGCGCATGCGGTTGTGCCGCTCGTGATGCTGCTCGTGGTGGTGTTCGCCGTCGACGAGATCGACCGGTCGGGCAGTTCCGGCGCGGCCCGCCGTGTCTTCGGCGCCCAGGACGGTACCGCGGCGGGCGTTGTCCAACCGCAGCTAACGGAGCGTTCGGGCAGTCCTGTGTCGCGGTCGGGGTGGGACACGCTCGGGATGCCGGGACAGTTGTTGGTGAGCGGCGGCCGCACCGCGATGGAGTTGGCGACGATCAACGGCGCCCCGGCCCGCGAACCGATCCGGGTGTATGCCGGTCTCGCCTCCGCTGCCGACACCGCCGCTCGGGTCGAGCTTGTCCTCGACGAACTCGACCGCACCGCGGCGTGGAATCGGAAGATCCTCGTCGTGGCCGGTACGACGGGGGCCGGGAAGCTCGATCCGATCGCCGTCGACTCCGTGGAGTTGATGTACAACGGCGACACCGCCATCGCCGCGATGCAATATTCCTCCCTGCCGAGCTGGCTTTCGCTTCTCGTCGACCGTGCGGCCGCCGACGCGGCGGGCGTCGCTCTCGTCGACGGAATCCGCCAACGGTGGTCGCAGCTTCCCCCAGACCGCCGCCCACGCCTGGTGGTCTATGGCGAGGGCCTCGGCGCGCAGTCGATCGAAGCCGCCTTCGACGGCCCCGGCGAGCTACGCCGATCGGTCGACGGGGCCTTGCTTGTGGGCCCGAACTCGGACCGGTTGTGGCGCAGCGTGAAAGATCGACGCGATCCCGGCACCACGGAGGTGCTGCCGACCTACTCCGACGGCCTCGTCATCCGATTCGCCGCCACCCGGCAGGATCTGGTGGTGCCTACCGAAAATGGGTTGCACACCACGAGCGAGCCCTGGGCACCCCCGCGCGTGCTATACCTGCAGCACAGCTCCGATCCGACGGTGTGGTGGGATCCGGCGCTGCTGTTCTCACGACCGGACTGGCTGTCCGAACCGCCGGGCGACGACCGCAGCCCCGCCATGCGCTGGTACCCCTTCGTGACGTTCGGGCAGGTCACCGCGGATCTCGTCCGGGCGACGACCTCACCACCCGGGCACGGACACAATTACGCCGACCTGATCCCCTATGCCTGGGCCGCTGTCGCGGCGCCGCAAGGGTGGAGCGAAGCAGACACCGAACGTCTCGCCCGCGCCGTAGCGGTGGCACCGCAGGACCGATGAGTGCACATTGCGGTGGCAACAGCCTCCGGACGATCCTCGGCCGAGACGCAGACGTCACCGTCGTTGATGTGACAGTCTGCAACTACGTCACTTCGTAGCACGGGAAGGGGGTGCCCGATGGACGAGGAACACACATTCCAGGTGGTCGTGGGAGTAGACGGATCACCCCAGTCATTGCTCGCCCTGGAATGGGCGGTGACAGAAGCCCGGCTGCGCCACGGGCAGCTCCGCGTGGTGACCGGATGGCAGTTTCCCGCAGTAGCGGCCGGTATGGAAAGTCTGCCAGGGGAGCCCGATGCGTTTCAGCGTGTCGCGCAACGACTCCAGGTCCGCGCCTTGCAGGAGGTGTCCTGCGACGGTGTTGCCGTCAGCAGAGAAATCCATCAGGGGCCCGCCGCAGGTGTGCTGTTGACGGCGTCGAAGGACGCAGATCTTCTGGTCGTGGGTTCCCGCGGCCACGGCGGCTTCGCCAACCTTCTGCTCGGTTCGGTGTCCAACCAGATCGCCCACCACGCCACCTGTCCGGTACTGATCATCCGGCCGAAGCGCCCGGCACGTGCTGCGATATGACTCGCCCGGTCGCGGTGCTCGGCACGCGGCCATCCTGCTGGCGGCGGGGTGAGGCGATCCGTTTCCTCGACCGCTCCAGATCGGACCGATGTCGATGCCGTCACCGGGTTCCCGAGACACCATTCCCGAATCGGGCACGGCGATGGTCGGCGACTTGGGGGTATGGCCGGGCTCGGTCGGTGTCCCGTGGCGCGACCGACGCGCCTCGCCGCTGTGGCGCCGTTCGAGTGGGTCACCGCCGACGCGACCTCGAGGGGGGTTGCCCGGCTGCGGGAATCCTCGACAATGGCAGATATTCGCGTGGCGCCGAAGTCACCGCTGCACGTGTTCCTGTAACCGCGGAGCGTGGTCCTGAACCGCGGAGCGTGGTTCTGACACCGGTCCAGCCGTTTCGGTGGCCTCACCGGTCGCACAGGTGCACGGACTGAGGATCTCGATGCCCCTTCCCGAGGTTATGAGCTAGGCGCTCATCGGACCGCTTGACGCCGCTGCGCTCTGCCACGACCAGGTACACGAAGAATGCGATAGTTGACCGCTTCCATACCGCGTACGGCATCGAAGTGTCCCGCCCGTGAAGTCTTAGCCGGGCGCGAAAACACCAGCCGGGGAGACCGGAAAAGGCCGGCCGGGTCAGGAAATAAGTGTGTGCGAGCGGCGCCCATCGAGGATCGGAGGCGCAGGACTCGCCTGTGCCTTCGAACCGTCGAAACCGAGGTGATCGAGTCCTGCGACCTGACCTCCCCTCACCACAAGGGAGGAGTGTGTTCCTTGTCATTTTACCGGTGGAAGCACGGGTTGGTAGAGGCCTGCGCGGATGTTCTTGGGAGATGCAGGGTCGACGCTGCGGTCGGCGAGAACTGCGCGAAGTGCCTACCCATCACCTCGAGCAGAGATCCGTCTCGATGGTCCGGTCGGGACAGCTGGCTTCAGGATTGTGTTTCAGTGCCCGGTGATGGGCAGTTCGATCGTAAAGCGTGCCCCACGGCCCGGCCCGTCACTGTGTGCTCGGATGCGCCCGTGGTGGGCTTCGACGAGGGCACGGGTGATGGTCAGGCCGATACCGCTGCCGCCGTGTCGGCGATCACGGACTGTATCGGCGCGGTAGAACCGGTCGAAGAGGTGGTCGAGGTGCTCGGGAGCAATGCCCTCGCCGGTGTCGGCCACCGTGATCTCCACCCGATCGCGGTTCGCTCGTCTGCTGGTGACCGTGACCGTGCCGCCACAGGCGGTGTGGCGCAGGGCATTGTCGAGCAGATTGCCCAGGACCTGGCCGAGCCGGTCGGGGTCGACCGATACGACCAGGGAGTCGTCGAGACGGCTGTGCAATTCGACGCCTGTGTTCTCGTACCGTTCGCGCACCGCATCGACCGCGGCGGTGACCAAGACGCCGGTGGTGGTGGGCACCGGCCGGATGCGGGTGAGGTGTTCTTCGGCGCGCGAGACCGCGGTGATGTCCTGGGCGAGACGCCCCAGCCGGTGGGTGGCATCGCGCAAAACTTGTCGGGTGTCGTCGTCGAGGGTGCGGACGCCGTCGTCGAGGGCTTCGAGATAAGAGTCGAGGGTCGCAATCGGGGTGCGCATCTCGTGGCCGAGGTCGGTGAGCATCCGGCGGCGGGTACTTTCGGTGGCGTCGAGACGGCGGGCGAGTTCGTTAACGGTGACGGCGAGCTCGTCGAATTCGCGGCCGAGACCGGGGCTGGACACGCGAGTGTCGTACCGGCCGCCTGCGATCCGGGCGGTCGAGGTGGTCACCGCGGTCAACGAGCGTTGAACACGGCGGGTGATGTACCAGCTCACCGCCAATGCCAGCAGCACCGCGACCGCGACCGCCAGACCCCATGCAAGGACGATCGACCAGGCGAACGCCTCTTCGACGTGCGCGGCCTGACTCGAGTTGTGGTCGATGCCGGCCTGGCCGAGGTGATCATGGAAGATCCCGGGCGCGAGGGCGGAGGCGACGAGCCAGGCGCTGGCGGCGCAGCCGACCACCACCACGGTCAAGGCGAGGAACAGCCGGGTGCCGAAACTCGATCCCGCCAGTGCCTGCTGGGGCGATGCAGCTGAACCTCGTCTGCGGTGGGGGCGCCGGGCCGTCATTGTCCGGCGCCCATCTTGTAGCCGACCCCACGCACGGTGCGCACATAGCGGCCGCGGACAGCATCGTCGCCGAGTTTGCGGCGCAGATGACCGACGTGCACATCGACCAGATGCGCGTCGCCGGTCCAGCTCGGTCCCCACACCGCCTCGATCAGCTGAGCCCGGGTGAGCACCACGCCGGGATCGCGGGCCAGCGCGGCCAGGACGTCGAACTCGGTGCGGGTCAAGGCCACCGGCCTCCCGGCGACGGTGACTTCCCGGCCGTCGACATCGAGGGCCAGGTCCCCGGCGCGGCGGATCAGGCCGGTGGCGGCGGTCTCGGCCGGTCTGGGTGCGGCGACGTGGGCGCGGGGACGGCGCAGCATGGCCTGGATGCGGGCCATCAATTCGCGGGGGCTGAACGGTTTGCTCATGTAGTAATCTGCGCCGACGGACAGCCCGATGAGGGTGTCGATCTCTTCGGTGCGGGCGGTGAGCATCACGACATAGGCGTCGGAGAACGTCCGCAGTTGCCGGCACACCTCGACCCCGTCCAGATGGGGCAGGCCGAGATCGAGGACCACGACGTCGGGGTCGACCTGTCGGGCGAGGGTGACGGCGTCGGCGCCGTCACCGGTGATCGCGGTCTCGAACCCGTCGCGTTCGAGATACGAGCCGATCAGGTTCGCCAACGGTGCCTCGTCCTCGACGACCATCGCCCGCAACCCGGTCGACGGGCGCGGCGGCGCCGCAGAGTCGCTGGTCGCGGTGGGGGTGCGAGCGGAGGAGTCCATGGCGTCCATCTTCACCAGCGGACACCGCTGTCGACGAGGCGGTGTGGCTTCTTGAGCAAATCTTCATACGACCTCCACAGGAATCCACGGGTAGGCACACCAGGCTGGAAGCACGAACCGGTGAAAGGAGGCGACCATGATGGGCTGGGCAGGTGAGCTGACCTGGACCGGATGGATCGTCATGGCCGTGTGCATGTTCGCGTTCTGGGCGGTGGTGATCTATCTGATGGCCATGATGTTCCGCACCGACCGTGCGAACGGACCCGGCCGCACCAGCCAGGAGTCCGATCCGCTTCGGCTGCTCGAGACGCGTTTCGCCCGCGGTGACATCGACTCCGATGAATTCGTGGCCCGTCGGCAGGTGCTGATGCACCCCGGCGACACCACGAAGGTCGAGCACCGGCAGGGGCATGTTCATGGCTGAGCTGGTCCGTCGATCCTTCCTTCTCGGATCAATACTTGCCGGGGCCGGCGTCCTGATGGCCTGTTCCGGGTCGGGCTCACCGACCGGTGCCCCCGTGCAGGCCTCGTCGACTGCGGTGCGCCGTCTCGAACAGCAGCGCCGCATCCCGGGTCAGCGGGTGGTCTCGGCGCGGTTGACGCCGCGTCCGGTCGAGGCGGACCTTGGCGGGCGCATCGTGTCGACCTGGGGATACGACCCGAATCTGCCGGGGCCGCTGCTCCGGGCCCGCGCCGGGGATCTGCTGCGGGTGGAGGTGGACAACCAGCTGCCGGCGGAGACGAGTGTGCACTGGCACGGGCTGGCGTTGAGCAACGACATGGACGGTGTGCCCGGGCTGACCCAGGATCCGATCGTGGCCGGCGGCCGGTTCGCCTACGAGTTCACGGTCCCGGATCCGGGCACGTACTTCTATCACTCGCATTCGGGATTGCAGCTCGATCGCGGCCTGTACGGGCCGTTGGTCATCGACGATCCGAACGAGCCCGGCGACTACGACCACGAGTGGATCGTGGTGCTCGACGACTGGCTCGACGGCACCGGCCGCACCCCGGACGAGGT
>Ga0208328_1000214_pt1 | contig 30536 bp, 32 predicted proteins | sample DeeseametaMP2633_FD_184170 | JGI IMG/M metagenome (GOLD analysis project Ga0208328, IMG submission 184170) | Marine microbial communities from the Deep Atlantic Ocean - MP2633 (SPAdes) | ecosystem: Environmental > Aquatic > Marine > Unclassified | place: Northeast of Antigua and Barbuda, North...
CGGACAGCACCCTCACGAAACTCCCGGTCGTACTTCTTCCGTTTCTCTGGCATCTCGACCCCTATTGTCGATGCCTCCACGCTTTCGGGGGAACCTCACAACTCCGATCGCAGGCAAGAGCCGGATGCGAAGTACGTTCGACCGCGGAAAGATTTGATCCCTGAGTAGTAGCCGGGACATCAACCATATCGGCGGAGGATCCGCCCGTAGACAGCTCGGGACGTCCCCGCCGTAAGTGTCTTGACCGAGAAATGAGGAGGCGCCGGGTTCAACAGCGCCGGTACGCCGACTTCGTGTGGCAGGTTGTGCCGTTGACGTGCTCGCAGAGGGATTTCGACTGCCCGACGACTCTCGATGCGCATGGTGCGCCATGGTGTACGAATCTCGGTGCTGAACCACGGCCTCTATCCACATCGGGTCCGAGCGGTACATGAATTCGCGCCAGTCACCTGGGCCGCGTGAACCGGAGAACGAATTTCGTCCGTCGAAAATCAGCGGATCATACTGGCGAAAGGGGCGTATTCGTCTGGAGCGAATGGCGGACCTCGACAAGTATGCCGCGGATTCTGCAACTCCTAGCTCGTCGGTGGTTGAGCATCGGCTTCTGGGTGCTCCGCAACGTATTGGACTTCGATGCGTCGGACGCGGCGGCGTTCGCGGCGCAGCCACCCGAGTCCTCCGGCAAGCAGAAAAGCGGCGATAATTGCGCAGAGAATGCCCAGTGTTGGGTAGCCCGTCGCAAACGCGTACAGGGCGGTGAAGATGACGGCCGAGGACACGCCTATGGCAATGAGGGCGGGTAAAGCTCTGGTGTTCTTCCAGTTCTGCCCGGCATGCTTGCGGGTTGTTCTGGCGTGGTCGACGGGATCGTCAGCTCTATCTCCCATGGGGGTTGTCTACCCTCTTTCCTTAGGTGGTGAACTCTGGTGCATGTGCGTGGCCGTTGCGGGTGGTGAGGTCAGCCGCGTCAGCAGATCGGGACGGCGGCGACCGCGGTGACGAGTGCGAGCACGAGAACGGTGTCGGTGTGGGTGACCCTGTGTGCGAGCTTGCCCTGCAGGGCGGCGCATTGCAGGGTGGCGGTCACCGCGTGGGTGGCGAACCGCCGCCGGATCTCGTCGAGGGTGAACACATGCGGTTGGGCGACGCGGCCGCCGACGTGCAGGCGCCAGTCGTCGGCGGCGATGGCGGGGACGGGGCCGTGGTTGCGGCTGTAGAAGGCGTCGACGGGGGTGACGTGATCGGCGGCCAGAACGTGTCGCGGCGCTTCGGCGTTGAGCGGTTCTTCTCCGTGGAAGATCATGTCGGATCGTTTGTCCCACATGCGATGTCCTCCCGAATCGGGGTCAGCGGTCGCTGGGGTGTGCCGCGATGGCTATATCGGCATCGCGAGCATGGTGTCGGCGGCGACGAACCCGGCGACGGCGATCAAGACGACGGCGAAACTGCGAGTCAGTGCGGTCGGTGAGATACGTTCGCTGATGCGAGTGCCGAGGAATGAGGCGGCGATCGCGGCAGCGGTGAACGGTAGGACGATGTGCCAGTCCACGGTGGTAGAGCCGATGCGCTCGGTGAAAGCGCCGGCGGTGGTAACGACGATGATGACCAGCGAGGTGCCCACCGCTGTTGGCATCGAGAAGCCAAGCGCGAGAACCAGTGCCGGCACGATAAGAAATCCGCCCCCGACGCCGAGAAATCCGGTCAGGAAACCGACCACTAGCGCGACGGCAACCAGCCGCGCGATCCGGGCGGTCCTGCCGGTCGTGGTGCGGGTCAGGGTCGCGGTATTGCCCGAACCCGATGGTGCGCCTCCGTCTTCGCCAGGTTTTTCGGCGTTGCTGCCGGGGCGGGTGCGAGTGCGAGTGCGATAGAGCATCGAGGCCGCGGCGGCGAGCATCACCGCTGACAGGGCGATCATCAGCACCTTCGGGTCGGCGGCGCGGTTGGCGATCGACCCGCCGAACGCCGTCGCCGACGAGGCAACACCGAACAGCGCCGCGGCCCTCCAGTCCACGTGTCCGGCGCGGGCATGCGCGATTGTTGCGGTCAGGGCGCTCAGGCCGACAATGATCAGTGCCGCGCAGGTAGCCGCGTGCGGGCCCAGGTGCAGCAACGAGACGAGTACCGGCACGGTCAGGATGGAACCGCCGCCGCCGAGGGCGCCCAGGCACAGTCCGATGACGGCCCCGGCTGCGAGCGCGATCAGCAACGGCGCCATGTTAGGCGACCGTGCCGGGGGTGCCGTCGTCGCGGACCAGGGGATGGCCGGCGGCTGCCCAGGCCTTCATCCCGCCGTCGAGGTTGACCGCATCGACGCCGGCGCCGACGAGGGTCGCGACTGCTTTGCGGGACCGGTTTCCCGAGCGGCAGGTTACGACCACGGTGCCGCGCCCTGTGAACGCGCTTGGGTCGAGGTCGCCGAGCGCGACGTGCTGCGCGTCGGGGGCGTGGCCGGCCGCCCACTCATCGTCTTCGCGAACGTCGAGCAGGCCTACGTCATCGCGAGCCAGCATGGTTATCGCGCGGGCCACGTCAACGTCGGGGACCTCGTTGGACATCAAGACCCCTCCCTCATTCCGGCGGCACAGTGCTCTCCGAGAGAAATGTACGTACATCCGGACGGACGGGCAACCCTGTGTTACCGTCGACCGTATACCCCTGGGGGTAGCTAGGACTTTTTGTGCGCCGACCGGAAGGAATCTCGTTCAATGACAACACCGACAGCCGCGGCCGTGATCGACCCGTCGGAGCTTGACGCGATGTTGGTGACGACGACGCCGCCACGAGTCCTTGACGTCCGCACGCCGGGAGAATTTGAGTCTGCGCATATCGCTGGCTCGTACAACGTGCCCCTGGACCTGTTGCGTGAGCATCGGGACGAGATCGTCGAACACCTCGATCAACACGTTGTGCTGGTGTGTCGGTCGGGTCAACGCGCCGCGCAGGCCGAAGAGACGTTACGCGCGGTGGGTTTGCCCAACGTGCATGTCCTCGACGGGGGGATGGCGGCCTGGGAGGGTCGCGGGCTGGCGGTCAATCGGGGCCGGACGCGCTGGGACCTGGAACGTCAGGTACGCCTAGTGGCCGGCTCCATTGTGCTCAGTAGTGTGCTGGCCAGCACCGCTGTTCCTCGGCTGAAGTGGATGGCCGCCGGTATCGGAGGAGGGCTGACGTTCGCGGCGGTGTCCAACACGTGCGCGATGGGCTTGCTGTTGGCGAAGCTGCCCTACAACCGCGGCGCAGAGTGCGATGCGGCCACAGTTCGTAGCCAGCTCTCAGCGGGGAAGTAGCGGCATACGCCGGAATCCTTATTGGGCACGGGGCATCGCGCCGGTCGGACTACCTGCGTCATCGCGTGACATTTTGAGGCGTCGGTGTCGGCATTGAGCGTGCCGCCCACCCGTCTACGTTGAGGCCTGCCCTGCGGTCCCTGTCAGGACACCTTGCGGCGGACTGCTGAGCAGAAGGAAGTTCCCATGACTGACGACGTCGCGCCTGGATTGGTCATTCACGTCAGCAGCGGCGACGTGGACCTCTGGAGGACTGCGCTGCGTTACGCGCACAACTTTGTTACCGCAAGCCGTGGTGAGCGGCGAGTGGATATTGTCGTCAACGGCGCAGCGCTAGACCTTGTCCTCGCTGGCTCTCCGGTGGTCGCATCGCTTGACGATGTTCTCGATTGTGGCGCAGTCGAATTGAGTGCATGCGCAAACACGATGGCCGCTCGCGGAATTGGCGTTGTGGATCTGCATTCGGGGACCACGGTTGTCGCAGCCGCTGTACTTCATGTGGCACAGCGCCAATGGGCGGGCTGGGCGTACCTTCGGCCGTGAACTCGCGTCGTGCGCACCGCAACCTCCGCCGCGGGCGCCTGAGCTTGGACAGCACCCATCGGGAGGTGTGCATCGACTGGCACTCACGTGTGGTGGGCGGCGCGATAGGGGGTGGGTTATTGAATTGAGACGTTGGATGTCTCGTGCTGTGACGTCGAGGACCCTACCGTGGCCACTATGTACCTACGTCGTAGGTACGTAGATTCCGGTTGCTGGGAGGTGGTGCGGTGCGTCGGCGTGACGTTCTGCGATTAGGTGCGTACTTCGTGACGGTACCGCTGGTGGCGCTCGGGTATCCAGGATCTGCTGCGGCGCAGCCTGATTCATGGGACCCCACGCTGCCGCGACGGGTAAGCGCGGGTGCGCCGGGTGATCCGGTAGCTGTGGCCAATGCCTCGCTGCAGGCCACCCGGATCGCCGCCGACGTGACGATGGATTTGGGCCGCGCATTTCTGGCCGGACTGGGTGTCGGCGGCTCCGCGCTGGCCCAGCCGAGCTCGGCGCTGGCTGGCCGAGTGAATGGCCCTCAGGCGATTGAGCACGTGATACGTCGCGCGGGATCGCAGATCGGAGTGCCCTATTCATGGGGCGGGGGGACGTTGACCGGGCCCAGCCGGGGTGTTGACTCCGGCGCCGATACGGTCGGCTTTGACTGCTCGGGACTGACCAGGTTCGCCTTCGCAGGGGTGGGGGTTCTGTTGCCTCGATGGTCGGGAGATCAATACAACGCGGGTCGCCAGGTGGCGCACGCACAGGCCAGACGAGGGGATCTGTTGTTCTGGGGGCCGGGCGGAAGCCAGCATGAGGCGCTCTACCTGGGCGGTGGCCGAATGCTGGAAGCGCAACAGACAGGGGTCCCGGTCAAGGTGTCGGGGGTGCGTCTGGCCGGCATGACTTCTCGGGTGACGAGGATCATCGAGACCTGAGGCCCCTGGCTGCTGCGGTCCAATGATCGGATCAGGGCTGGGGTACTGCGCCGAGGACCCGTTGAAGATCGGGCTTCATCATCGCTAGTTGCTGTGACCAGTATCCCCAGCTGTGGGTGCCGCTGTCGGGGAAGTTGAAGACGCCGTTGCGGCCACCCTCGGCGAGATAGGTGTCCTGAAACGTCTTGTTGGTGCGTAGCGTGAAGCTCTCCAGGAACTTGGCCGGCAGGTTGTCCCCTTCGGCAGTCCCGGTGCCCAGATCGGCGGGCTTGCCGTTGCCGGCGAAAACCCAGATGCGGGTGTTGTTGGTAATCAGCGTGTCGATGTTCTCCAGGGGGTCGTTGCGCTTCCAGGCCGGATCCGAAGAGGGGCCCCACATGTCTTCGGCCCGGTAGCCGCCGGCGTCTCTCATCGACACTCCGACCAGGGTGGGCCACCATCCTTCCGATAGGTTCAAAAAGCCCGATAGCGATGCCGCGTAAGGGAATTGCTGCGGATGGTGAATAGCCAGTGTCAGTGCGGCCGAGCCGGCCATCGACAGACCCACTGCCGCGCTGCCTGTCGCTTTGATCTGCCGCTGCGCGGACAGGTAAGCGGGTAGCTCACTGGTGAGAAAGGTTTCCCATTTGTAGGTGGTACATCCGGAGCTGCCGCAGGCGGGCCGATACCAATCCGAATAGAAGCTCGATTGACCGCCCACGGGCATCACCACCGAGAGGCCGGATCCGTGGTACATCTCGAAGGCGTTGGTTTCAATGTCCCAGCCGTTGAAGTCCTCACGCGCACGCAGCCCGTCGAGCAGATAGACCGCCGGCGAGCCGGTCCCGCCGCTTTGGAATTGGACTTTAATGTCGCGGCCCATCGCCGCTGACGGGACCATCAGGTACTCGACCGGCAGCCCGGGGCGAGAAAACGCGTGCGCAGCGCTCGGTTGAACTATTGCGGTGATGCCGACAACGAGCGCGCCACACAGCGCGAGCAGGGCCCGGCGTAACTGGCTGGTGAATTGGGGCATGGTTCGATCCTTTCAATGCACACGAGGATGTGATGTCGAGTGTCTTTGCAGTACAAGCGATTTCGATTGTCGTCAGCATGTTGGCGCGCCTTCCTGAAGGGCCCGAACGGCTCGACCCTACAAGAATACGTAGCTACGACGTAGATACGTAGGTAGCGGTAGCCTAGCGCCTGTCCGTGCATTACGGCGCGGTCGCCGTCGGTCGCAGCGGTGTGTGCTATCAATAGAATACGTACCTACGCCGTAGGTGCGTAGGTACGGGTTGGAGGTCTCTAATGGCGAAGCCTGGGCGTGACGGAGTGAAAAAGGATGTGCTCTTTCTCGGCGGTCTGGTGGTTGTCGCGGTCGCGCTGATCGTGTTCTTGGTGCGAGAACCCGAGGCGGCCGCTCCGGAGGCGGGGCAGATTGCGGGCCCGGGTTCCTCGCAGGTCACTGCCCCCGGTGTCGCCGAGGGGAGCGCGACCGCGGGGTTGGCGGTCGAGCGTCGAATGCCCGATGACCCGCTGGCGCAGGGTGATCCGAACGCGCCGGTGGTGATGGTGATGTTCGCCGATTACCGCTGCCCGTTCTGCGCGAAGTTCAGTCGCGACACCGAACCCGAACTCGTCGACCGCTTCGTCAGCGATGGCACTTTGCGTCTGGAGTGGCGCGATCTGCCCATCTTCGGGGCGCAATCGATGCAAGCGGCGCGAGCGGGCCGGGCGGCCGCGGCGCAGGGACGGTTCTGGGAGTTCAATCACGCAGTCTTTGCTGAGTCGCCGGAACGGGGTCATGCCGACCTCACCGAGGAGGCGCTGGTCGGGTTTGCGCAGAAAGCGGGCGTTCCCGACATCGAGCGGTTCAGCGCTCAGATGCGTAGCACCGAGTTTGACGCGGCAATCAACGCCGATCTGGCTCAGGGGACTGAGATCGGGGTGCCCAGCACTCCGGCCTTCGTGATCAACGGTGTCCCCACTTTGGGTGCTCAGCCCACTGAGGTGTTCGTCGCCGCGATCACCGAGGCGGCGGGGCAGGCGTGACGGGCGTCGGGCTGGTGGGAGCATTTTTGGGCGGCGTGGCCTCCTTGGTGAGCCCCTGCTCGGCGTTGCTGCTGCCGTCGTTTTTCGCCTACGCCTTCGACCGCGTTCGGCTGCTGATGCAGCGCACGGTGGTGTTTTGGCTCGGCCTATGCCTAATCCTGGTACCGCTGGGTGCCGGAGTCGCCGCGGTGGGCGCAGCCCTGACCCGCTACCGCACCGAGGTCACCATGGTGGGCGGGGTCGTGATCATCGCGTTCGGTGTGATGACCGTGCTGGGCAAAGGCTTCGGCGTCTCAGCGGCGCAGAATCTCACCGGGCGCATCAAGATCTCCTCCACCGCATCGGTGCTGGCCCTGGGCGCCGTGTACGGACTGGCCGGGTTCTGCGCAGGACCGCTTCTGGGCGGGGTTTTGACGATGTCGGCGATGGGGGCAAGTCCGTGGCGCGGCGCGGTGCTGATGGCTGTCTATGCCCTGGGCATGGCCGCGCCGCTCTTCGTGATGGCGCTGTTATGGGAACGTTTCGGCCTTGCCCGCCGTAAGTGGCTGCGGGGCACGCCCGTCACAATCGGTCCGCTGCACACCCATACAACCTCGCTGCTGACCGGCGGTGTGCTGATAGCGATCGGGGTGGTGTTTGTCGCCACCGACGGCACCGCGAATCTGGGCGGATTGCTCGGCGTTGACCAGCAGTTCGAGGTCCAGGTATGGCTCAGCGACTGGGCGGGCCGCCTCGGTGACCCCGCAGCACTGTTGATCGTCGTCGCGGCACTGATGATGTGGCGTGGGTATCGCCTGCTGCGGCACCGTCACGGCGCTGCGGACCCCGGTGGTGCGTCACCCGTAGGCGACGGGCGCTCGCCGCGTCACCCCGATTCGCGGGACGACGCAAGCTACGATCTAACTACGTAGGAACTCCGACAGGCTCGCATGGCGGTTCGATCCGCTCGTCCAGGCGAGTCCGGGAAACAAACGAGCAGGCGTGTGCGATGACACTGAAACAGTTCGGCGATCTCGAGGCCGTGGTCATGGAGATGGTCTGGTCAACCAACGAGCCTCAAACGGTGCGTTCGGTGCACGACATGTTCGCAGGAACCCGCCAGATCGCCTACACGACGGTGATGTCAACCATGGACAATCTGTACCGCAAAGGCTGGCTCACACGCGAGAAAGTGGGCTTGGCGTACCACTATCAGCCCACCATGAGCCGCGAAGAGCACTCAGCCAAACTCATGCGCACCGTCTACGAGTCCGGCGGCGACGGTGAACTCATCTTGAATTTCTTCCTGGAACAAATCGGCGACGACGAATCCAGCAAGATCCGCAAGGCCTTTCAGAATGCCCCTGGCGGTACCCAACCATGAACGCTGTGACGGTCCTTCTCGCCTACGCGGCGACGCTGAGCTGGCTGGCGCCGCCGGTGCTGGCGCGTCTGCTGACCCACCGCACCGTCCGGCCCCGTGTGGCCGTCGCCGCCTGGTTGGTCACCGTCGCCACCACCGCATTGGCATGGATCGGTGCCCTCGCCATGCTCACCGTGGGTGCGCTGCACGCTCTGATCACCAATTCCGCGGTGACCTTCTGCGTCGACACGCTAGGGCTGACGCACGTACTGGTGCTACCGACGTCGGCGTCGACGGCGATTGTGGTGGCGCTGCTCGTCCCGACCGCCGCGATCACCGTCCGCACCGGCTGGCGGGTCGGGAAAACACTGAACTCCACCCGTCGCGCCAACCGCGAACACGCCGAGGCCGTCCACATCGTCGGACACGCCACCGACTACGTGGGCGTGGTCGCCATCGGTGCCGACACGCCCACGGCGTACTGCGTTGCCAGCCGACGCCGCAACACCATCGTGGTGAGCACAGCGGCCTCCGCAGCCCTCGACCCTGCCGGGTTCGCCGCGGTCCTGGCCCACGAGCGCGCGCACCTGCGTGGTCGCCACCACCTCATCCTGGCCGTACTCAACGCTGCCCACACCGCGCTACCGCGGCTTCCGCTGCTGCGTGCGGCAGCCACCGCGGTACCCGTCTGGCTGGAAATGTGTGCCGACGACCAAGCCGTGCGCCATCACGGTCGCCAACCCCTACTGAGCAGCCTCTACCTGTTGAGCACGGGCCACCCGCTACCAGCCCACACCCTCGCGGCCGCCGGTACCGCCGTCCTGGACCGCATGCTGCGGCTATCACGCCCGCCACTGTCAGGGCCTCGACACCACGACATCGTGGCTGCGGCCTGGGTGGCCTGCACCATCGCCGCTGTGCCGGTAGCGGCACTTACCTTCTGCATCCTCTGACCCTGCTTCACGTCGCCCCAAGCCCGCTGATGTCCGCTCCCGACGCCTGGTGCTGGCCCTCAGCGTGGTTGCGTCGTCAGGCATCGACCCTCGGCGCAGGGTCGGCGTCGCCACCGCCACACCACCAGCGCTGCCATCCAGATCACCGACACCACCGCCAGAATCGGCTGCAGCGGCGCCCACAACCCCATCGCACCGGTAGTACCGACCGCGGCGAGCACCAACTTGTTGCAGACCGGGCAGCCGATAGCGAAGGTGGCCAGCGTGACACCACCGACTGCACGCCCGGCACCGCGCTGCGCACTGCCGATACCGACCCACAGCGCGGTGAGCACCCCGACCGCGGCCAGTGTCGGATACTCCCACCAGCGCACCGGGACTTCACGGCTGAACAGGGGCGTATCCAAAACATCGGTGGGCACTGCCATCGCGGTCGTGACCAGCACCCCCACGGCGACCGCACGCCCATAACGCCACGCCCCCTGCCGGCCAGCGGTAGCAGACATCGGATCGGTAGCAGCCACGCTCGGCGTCACAGACATACCTACGTATCTACTACGTAGGTACGTGTTCTGTCGAGCCCGTGCCGCTCTCAGCCTGGCGTCACCAACGACCCCTCGGTGGTGAAGGCATACCCCTGCGACGGTGAAAAGCGGGCGCTGACGGTGAAGCGGTCGGCGCGAATCAGTGTGTGCCGCATCTCCATTGGGCGGTTATCGACACAACTGAGGCGCCGGATGGCCAGTGCGGCGCAGCGTTCGTCGAGCGCCAGCAGCGCAGCTTCATCCGGCTCGGGCACCACCGCCGTGATGTCCTCACGGCCGCCAGTCAGCCGTACTCCGCAGCGGTTCTCCAGTTCGATGTAGAGCGCCGTGTGGGTGAAATCGGCCTCCAGCAGCGGTGCGGCTACCTCCGCTGGTAGCCAAGCGAAATCGAGCGCCAGGGGCTGCTCGCCGGCCATGCGCAACCGTTCCAGATACACCAGCGGCGCGTCAGCGGCCAGAGCTAGGGTGTGTGCCACGGTCGGGTCGGCCCGCACGTCCAGCACGCGTACCACGCTGCGCTGGGGCATCCCGGTGGCCTCGACCGCGGCGAACAAACTGTAGAGCGCCCCAAGCGGCTGTTCGATCACCGGCGCGTCGGCCAGGCGGGTGGCGCGGCCACGCTCGGCGATCAGCACACCGGCGTGACGCAGATGGCGCAGTGCTTCACGTACGGTGTGCCGACTGACACCGTAGCTGCTTGTCAGGGCATGTTCGCCCGGAAAGCCAGCGGCGAACTCGCCGCTGTGGATACGGGCCAGCAGGTCAGCGTGCAGCTGAGCCCACAACGGCAGCGCGCTGCGACGGTCAATGCGCGACGCCAGCTCACCTTCGTCGGCCATCGCCACTCCTTCATCCGGCTGATCGGCCACCCATTGTCTCGCGGTGTAGTGCAATTCGGAGTGCTCCACGCTAGCCTAGTCGGATGTACGTACATCCCTACATGTTGAGGGTGGCGTCCGCAGATAGCCGGGCGTACGTGGCTGAGCAGCGGATGCGCCGCGCGCATCAGCGCTGTGACAAGACTTGGGAGGTCGACCAATGACTGCAGTGGGACATCAGATCGTCGTTATTGGCGGCGGGAACGCGGGCGTGTCGCTCGCTGCGCGCCTGCGCCGCGCGGGCGTCGACGACATCGGAATCATCGAACCGTCGAGTACGCACTATTACCAGCCGCTGTGGACCTTGGTCGGCGGCGGCTGCGTCGATGCCGGCGCCAGTGCGCGGGCGCAGGCCTCGGTGATGCCCCAGGGGGTGGGCTGGATCAAGGACCGGGCCTGCGAGATCGATCCCGAGAAGCAGCGGGTCAGCACCGAGGGCGGCGTCACTGTCGGTTACGACCATCTCGTGGTGTGCCCCGGCATTCAACTGGACTGGACCGCGGTGCCGGGGATGGCCGAGTCGCTGGATTCGCCGGCGGTGTCGAGTAACTACCGCTACGACCTGGCACCCAAGACGTGGGAGCTGATCAAGTCGATGCGCTCGGGTACAGCGATCTTCTCCATGCCCTCGGGTCCGATTAAGTGCGCGGGTGCGCCACAGAAGATCGCCTACCTGGCCGCGGACTACTGGCGACGTCAGGGCGTGCTGTCCAACATCCGCATCGTGATGGTGCTGCCGACACCGGGGATGTTCGGGGTCAAGGAGTTCTCCGACGAGCTGGAGAAGGTGGTCGCCCGCTACGGCATCGAGGTGCTGTTCAACAGTGAGGTCACCACGGTCAACCCCGGTACCCGCACGGTCACGATCACTGACAACGCCGCCGAGACGACCCGTGAGATCGGCTACGACATGCTGCACGTCGTGCCTCGCCAGTCGGCGCCGGACTGGATCAAGTCCAGCCCGTTGCGCGCGGCGGACAATCCGGGCGGGTACGTCGATGTCGACAAGAACTCGTTGCGCCACAACCAGTTCGACAACATCTTCGCCCTCGGTGATGCGGGGTCGACACCGAACTCCAAGACTGGTGCCGCGATCCGCAAGCAGGCCCCGGTGGTGGCGGCCAACCTCACCGACAGCATGGCCGGACGTCCCCTGTCGGGCTCATACGGCGGCTACGCGTCGTGTCCGCTGACTACCGCACGGGACAAGATGCTGCTCGCCGAGTTCGACTACACGATGAAACCCGCCCCGTCGATCCCGTTCATCGACACCACCCACGAACGCCGCGACATGTGGCTGCTCAAACGCTACGGCCTGCCCGCGATGTACTGGAACCTCATCCTGAAGGGGCGGGCGTGACCGCAGCGCAGACGCACGGTCGTACCGAGATCGACATCAGATAAGGATTTTTCTGCGTTTGAAACACGCCATCGTGGGTAGGTCGTGCACCTGGGATCAGGGCCAAGAACGTCGACTTTTGGGGGAACGCTATGACCGCTACCGCACCGCAGTCCTTAGAAGCCACCCGGCCGTTCCCGGCGCGGCGAAAACGCCCCGGCGAAGTGATTTACCAGCTGATCACCACCACCGACCACAAGCTGATCGGCCAACTGTACATCGTGACGACGTTCTTCTTCTTCGCCGCCGCGGGGTTGATGGCGCTGTTCATGCGCACCGAACTGGCGGTGCCCGGTCTGCAATTTCTGTCCAACGAGCAGTACAACCAGCTGTTCACCATGCACGGCTCGCTGATGATCTATCTATATGCGACTCCGGTGATCTTCGCATTCGCCAACCTAGTGCTGCCGCTACAGATCGGTGCCCCCGACGTCGCGTTCCCCCGCTTGAATGCCTTCTCATACTGGATTTTTCTTTTCGGCGGACTGATCATGCTTGCCGGTTTCATCACTCCCGGTGGGGCCGCCGATTTCGGCTGGACCGCTTATTCCCCGTTGACCGACGCCATCCACTCGCCGGGCCCGGGCGGCGATCTGTGGACTATGGGCCTGATCGTGTCCGGGCTGGGTACCATCCTCGGCGCGGTCAACATGATCACCACCATCGTGTGCATGCGCGCCCCCGGAATGACGATGTTCCGGATGCCGATTTTTACCTGGAACATTCTGGTGACCAGCATCCTGATTCTGATCGCCTTCCCGATACTCACCTCGGCGCTGTTCGGGCTGGCCGCCGACCGCCACCTGGGCGCGCACGTATTCGATCCCGCCAACGGCGGTGCCATCTTGTGGCAGCACCTGTTCTGGTTCTTCGGCCACCCCGAGGTCTATATCATCGCGCTGCCGTTCTTCGGCATCGTCTCCGAGATCTTTCCGGTGTTCTCCCGCAAGCCCATCTTCGGCTACACCACGCTCATTTACGCCACCATCAGCATCGGCGCACTGTCAGTGGCGGTATGGGCTCATCACATGTACGCCACCGGCGCCGTCATGCTGCCCTTCTTCGCGTTCATGACCTACCTGATCGCCGTGCCCACGGGAATCAAGTTCTTCAACTGGATCGGCACCATGTGGAAAGGCCAGCTGACGTTCGAGACTCCCATGCTGTGGTCGGTGGGCTTTTTGGTGACCTTCCTGCTCGGCGGATTGACCGGGGTCATGCTCGCCAGCCCGCCGCTGGACTTCCACCTCACCGACACCTACTTCGTCGTCGCCCATTTCCACTACGTGCTCTTCGGCACCATCGTGTTCTCCACCTTCGCCGGCATCTACTTCTGGTTTCCCAAGATGACCGGCCGACTACTCGACGAGCGACTTGGCAAGCTGCACTTCTGGCTGACGTTCATCGGCTTCCACACCACCTTCCTGGTACAACACTGGCTCGGCGATGAGGGCATGCCACGCCGCTACGCCGACTATCTGCCCAGCGACGGATTCACCGTCCTCAACATCGTCTCCACCATCGGGTCGTTCATTCTCGGCGTCTCCATGCTGGTCTTCTTCTGGAACGTCGGCAAAAGCTACCGATACGGCGAGCCCGTCACCGTCGACGATCCGTGGGGGTACGGCAACTCACTGGAATGGGCAACCACCTGCCCGCCCCCACGGCACAACTTCACCGAGCTGCCCCGGATCCGGTCGGAGCGGCCAGCGTTCGAGCTGCACTACCCGCACATGGTGGACCGAATGCGCTCCGAGGCCCACATCGGCCGCCACGCGACCGCCGGCGAAACCATCGAGGGCTTCGGCCCGCGCACTGAACCCGACCGCAGCTAACAGCGTGCCTGGCGACCCTTTGGGTCTGACAATGGTTTAACAAATACCCCCATGGGTATACTCGGACTACTGAGCTCTGACGATCGGAAAGAAGGCATGATGCGCGATGACGACGCAATGTCCCAAGTGCTCAACCGGTTACGACGCGCGCAAGGACAGTTGTCCGGGGTGATCTCGATGATTGAGCAGGGTCGCGACTGCAAGGACGTCGTCACCCAACTCGCCGCCGTATCACGGGCGCTCGACCGCGCCGGATTCAAGATCGTCGCCACTGGAATGCGGCAGTGCCTGTCCGGGGAGGCCCCCGAGGGTGCCGAGCCGCTGACCGAAGCCGAACTGGAGAAGCTGTTCCTCGCGTTGGCCTGACACTGCACAATCTTTCGACCAAATATTAGGAGGCCGATATGACCATCGCCATCGCGACCACCCTGCACACCGCGTTCGACGACGCGGTGCGCCGCACCCGTGACGCGTTGTCCGAGCAGGGTTTCGGGGTGCTCACCGAGATCGACGTGACCACCACGCTGAAGAACAAGTTGGACGAGGAGATCGAGGATTTCCTCATCCTCGGGGCGTGCAACCCTGCGCTGGCGCACCGCGCGTTGGAGGTGGACCGGCAGATCGGGCTTTTGTTGCCCTGCAACGTCGTGGTGCGCTCCGACCCGCATGAGTCGGGTGCTGTGCTGGTGGAGGCGATGGACCCGCAGATCATGGTCAGCGTCGCCGACCGGGAAGCTTTGCAGCCGGTCGCCGATGACGCCGCGACCAAGCTGCGCGCAGCCATCGAGGCGTTAACCGCCACGGCCTCCTAAATGAGCCGCCGCCGTGTCGCGGCTGCCCACAAATTCGATTGGAACGCTATGACCATCACCTTCGCGTTGCTCTTCGGTGCCCTGATCGGGGTGCTGCTGGGGCTGCTCGGCGGTGGTGGGTCGATCCTGGCTGTGCCGGCCCTGGTCTACGCCGTGGGTTTGGATATGCGCCAGGCGATTCCGGTGTCGCTGTTGGTCATCGGCATCGCGTCAGCGGTGGGTGCGGCCCCGAAGGTGCGCGCCGGTCACGTGCAGTGGCGCCTCGCCGGTGTGTTCGCCGCCGCCGGCATTCCGGCCACGTTCGCCGGCGCGGCGCTGGGCTCTCACCTGTCTCAATCGGTCCTGCTGATCAGCTTCGCGGCGGTGATGGTCCTGGCGGGTGTTCGAATGCTCACCGACGACGGCCCTACCGGTACGGCCTGCGAGATCCATGACGGCGGTATCGACTGGCGGCGCTGCGCCCCCCGCTCGATTCCGGCCGGCGTTGTTGTCGGCTTCCTGACGGGTCTGTTGGGCGTCGGCGGCGGCTTCCTGATCATTCCCGCGCTGGTCCTCATGCTGGGGGTGGAGATGTCTGTCGCGATCGGGACCTCACTGCTCATCATCGTCGCCAACTCCGCCGCCGGGTTCCTGTCTCACCTGCAGGGGTTGAGCATCGACTGGGCCGTCGTGGGCGCGTTCGCCGCGACCGCCACCGTGGCCTCGCTGATCGCCGGGTACCTGGGCACCCGGATGGACACCGACCGGTTGCAGCGCTGGTTCGCCTACCTGGTATTCGCAGTCGCCGCGTTCGTCCTCGTCGACACCATCTGGCTGCAATGACCCCACATTGACTTCGCCACCACGACAGAACCCGAAGAACCAAAGGAGAAATTCATACTATGGACGTCACCATCATCGACACCTCGGGCCTCGGGGATCGCAGCTATCTCGTCAGCGGCGACGGTGTCGCCGCAGTCATCGACCCTCAACGCGACATCGACCGCGTGCTCAACCTCGCTGCAGAACAGGGGGTGACGATTACGCACGTCTTGGAAACACACATTCACAACGACTATGTCACTGGCGGTGTGGAATTGGCGCGCCTGCTGAACGCCGAGTACGTCGTGGCCGGCGGCGATGAGGTGTCCTATGACCGGCGCGCCGTAAGCGACGGCGACGTCATCGACGTGGGACCGTTCCGCTTCCAGGTCATGCACACCCCCGGACACACCCACCACCACGTCAGCTACGTGCTGCACGACGGCGCCAGCACCGCAGTCGGCGTGTTCTCCGGAGGGTCGATGCTGCACGGCACCACCGGGCGCACCGATCTGGTAGGGGCCGAGCACACCGAGGAGCTGACCCACGCGCAGTTCCACTCCGTGCGGCGCCTGGCCGCCGAGTTGGCCGACGACGTGGCGGTCTATCCCACCCACGGATTCGGCAGCTTCTGCTCGGCCAGCCCCGCCAGCGGCGACTCGTCGACCATCGCCGAACAACGCGACACCAACCCCGCCCTGACCAACGACGAGCAAACCTACGTCGACGAACTCATCGCCGGCTTGCACGCCTACCCCGCCTACTACGCACACATGGGTGTCATCAACGCTGACGGCCCGGCCCCCGTCGACCTGTCGATGCCCGAACCCGTCGACCCCGCCGAACTGCGCCGCCGTATCGACGCAGGCGAATGGGTCGTGGACCTGCGCAGCCGAACCGCCTTCGCCGCCGGACATCTGGCCGGCACCAAGGGATTCGAACTGTCCACCCAGTTCGTCACCTACCTGGGCTGGCTCTACTCCTGGGGCGCCCCGCTCACCCTGCTCGCCGACAACGCCGACGACATTCTCGAAGCCCGCCGCGAACTGGTCCGCATCGGTGTCGACAACGTCACCGGATCGGCCTACGGGCCCGTCGACGCCCTCGCTGCCGGCGCACCGCTGACCGGCTACCGCGTGGCCGACTTCGCCGACCTCGCCACGGAGATCAACACCGACGGGCTCACCGTGCTCGACGTCCGTCAAGCCCACGAGTTCGACGACAGCCACATCGAAGGCGCGGTCAACATTCCGCTACACGAGCTGCTCGGACGTCTCGACGACGTACCCACAGGTCAGGTGTGGGTGCACTGCGGATCGGGGTACCGCGCCTCCATCGCCGCATCGCTAATCGAGTCACCACAGCGCACCGTAGTTCTCGTCGATGACCAGTTCGACAACGCCGGCAAGCATGACCTGGTGGCTTGACACGACCGCACCGCACGTCGACACCGCAGGGAGAGAACCGTTTTCGCCACGACCCGTAGGACACTGACTATCCTGGCCGTCGCCGGCGTCGCGGTCGTCGTCGCCGCGTTGCTCGGATGGTGGACCATCACCCGTCCCACCACCCCAACCCCGGTCGCCGCACCGCCGTCACCAGAACCCGCACAGGTGGCCATCGTGCCCGGACCCAACGCGACGAACGTCGACCCACTCAGCGCCGTCAGCGTGACGGCCACCGACGGCACCCTCACCGACGTCCGAATGACCAACGACGCGAACCAACCGGTGCCCGGCGTCATGACCCCCGACGACCAGGTGTGGAAACCGGGCGTGCCACTCGGCTACGGCCGCACCTACACCCTCACCGTCAACAGCCGCGGCCTCGGCGGCGTCCCCGCCACCCAGAGTTCCACCTTCACCACCCTCACACCGGGCAACCAGACCAGGGCGTCCCTGACCACCACCTCGGGCGCGGCGCTGACCGACGGCGGCACCTACGGCGTGGGCACCGTCGTCGTCGCCCACTTCGACGAACCGATCACCGACCGCGCCGCCGCACAACGCCGTCTTAGCGTCACGACCGCGCCTTCGGTACAGGGCTCCTGGTACTGGATGGACGACCAGAACGCCCACTGGCGACCCCAGCAGTACTACACCCCCGGCACCAAGGTCACCGCGGCGGCCAACATCTACGGAGCCGACCTCGGCGGCGGCCTCTACGGCCAAGAAGACACGAAGGTGTCGTTCACCATCGGCGACTCACACGTTTCGATCGCCGACGACACCACCAAAACCATCAGCGTCTACGACAACGGCCAACTCGTGCGCACCATCCCCACCTCCATGGGCATGGGCGGAACCGAAGAGGTTGGCGGACAGACCCTCTCGTTCTGGACCCAATCGGGCACCTACACCGTCATGGACAAGGCCAACCCCGTGATCATGGACTCCTCCACCTACGGGCTGCCCATCAACTCCCGGCTCGGCTACAAAGAGACCATTCCCTACGCCGTACGGCTCAGCAACGACGGTATCTACGTCCACCAACTCGAAAGCACCGTATGGGCCCAGGGCAACACCAACGTCTCCCACGGCTGCCTCAACGTCAACGCCGACAACGCCCAATGGTTCTACGACTTCTCCCAACCCGGCGACGTCTTCGAAGTCCGCAACACCGGCGGCCAACCGCTGCAGGTCTGGCAGAACGGCGACTGGAGCCTGACCTGGGACCAATGGCTCGCCGGCAGCGCCAGCGCATGACCCCCAAGCTTCGCGACGGCAGCAACAGAGCTGCCACCAAAAACGCTGTCCAGCAATGCTTCCGACAAAGACATGCAAGACGTCTCAGCATCCGATTAACCGGGCAAATCAGGGGTAGGTTCACACCATGTGGATGACCGACACATTGCTGGTCCTCGCCGAAGGCCAGCAGCCGCCAGGTCTGCTGCCGGCACGCCAACAGATGGCGGTCTCGCTGGGGTGGCACATCGTGCTGGCGTGTTTCGGGGTGGCATTCCCGACGATCATCTTCGTCGTGCATCGCCGCGGCATCGTACGCGACGACGCGGTGGCGCTGGGCCTGGCGCGGCGCTGGGCCAAGGTTTCGGCAGTGCTGTTCGCTATCGGGGCGGTATCCGGCACGGTGCTCAGCTTCGAAATGGGTCTGCTCTGGCCGGGGCTGATGGGCCGATTCGGCGACGTACTGGGGCTGCCGTTCGCGTTCGAAGGGCTCTCTTTTTTCGTCGAAGCGATCTTCTTGGGCATCTACCTCTACGGGTGGGACCGCATGTCGCCACGGCGGCATCTGATGATGTTGATCCCGATGGGCCTGGCCGGCATCGTCGGCACGTTTTGCGTCATCTCCGTCAACGCATGGATGAATCACCCCGCCGGATTCAGCATCCGCAACGGCGAGGTCGTCGACATCAACCCCTGGGCGGCGATGTTCAACGAGGGCGTCTGGTTGCAATTCCTGCACATGTGGGTGGCGGCGTTCATGGTCGTCGGACTCTCCGTGTCGGGGGTGTACGCGTTCGGGATGCTGCGCGGCCGCATCGACCACCACCACAAGCTTGGATTCACGGTACCGTTCGCGTTTGCCTCGGTCGCCGCGGTGGCGCAACCGTTCATCGGCCACGTGCTCGGGATGCGCATCCACGACACCCAACCAGCCAAACTGGCAGCCTTCGAACTGGCCCAGACCACCGAGAGTCCGGCACCGCTGCGGCTGGGAGGTGTGCTCATCGACGGCGAGGTGCGCTGGGCGCTCACCATTCCGCGTCTCGGATCGATCATCGCCCGCAATTCCTGGGACGCCCCGGTGCCCGGATTGGAAGGGATTCCCCGTTCGGAGTGGCCGCCGGTCAACATCACCCATCTGGCGTTCCAGTCGATGGTCGCGATCGGCACCCTATTGGCCGGGGTAACGCTGCTGTACTGGCTGGCCCGCTGGCGCGGCCACGACCTGCGGGGCAACCGGTGGTTCCTTCGCGTGTGCGTCATCACCGGACCCCTGGCCGTGGCTGCGGTCGAATCCGGCTGGATCGCCACCGAGGTCGGCCGCCAGCCCTGGACGGTGTGGCAAGTGCTGCGCACCGTCGACGCGGCCAGCCAAAGCAGCGGCCTCTGGTGGAGCTACATCGCCATCCTCGTCGGCTATGTGGGGATGACCGTGGGCGCGGTCCTCGTCCTGCGTTCGATGGCCCGGCGGTGGCGCGCCGGTGACGCTGAGCTGCCCAGCCCCTACGGCCCGATCCGCTCGGAGACGGCGCCGTGACTCTGGCCACGGTGGTCGCGATGGCGATGTTTCTTGGCGTGATTCTTTACGCGCTACTGGGCGGGGCCGACTTCGGATCCGGGTTCTACGACCTGACTGCGGGCAACGCGCGAAACGGCGCGAGGATCCGCACCCTCGTCGACCACAGCATCGGGCCGGTGTGGGAAGCCAACCACGTGTGGCTGATCTACATCCTGGTGATGTGGTGGACCGGCTTTCCCGCCACCTTCGCAGCGGCCACCACCACTTTGTTCATCCCCCTGGCGTTGGCGCTGGCCGGGATCGTGCTACGCGGAGCTAGTTTCGCGTTCCGTAAGTACTCGGCCACCCTGTCGCAGGCGCGGCTCTACGGTGCAATTTTCGCCGGTTCCTCGCTGATCGCTCCGTTCTTCCTCGGCACCGTCGCCGGGGCGATCGCTTCCGGCCGAGTCCCCGCTGAGGGCTACGGCGACCGCCTCAGCTCCTGGCTCAACCCCACATCGTTGGTCGGGGGCTGTCTGGCCGTGACCACATGTGTGTTCCTTGCCGGAGTGTTCCTGACCGCCGACGCCGCCCGTACAGGCGATACCGAACTCGCTATCAGCCTGCGGCGGCGTACCCTCGGGGTCGGAATCCTCACCGGGGTCGTCGTCTTCTCAGGGCTTTACCCGGTCATTCACGATGCACCCACGTTGGCTACCGGCCTACGTGGCCACGCGTTCCCGCTACTTATCGTGGCGTTGGTGGCTGGCGTGGCGGCCGTCACGTTGGTGTTCCGGCGCCGCTACGCGATCGCCAGGTTCCCCGCGGCCGTGGCGGTCGGCTCAGTGCTCACCGGGTGGGGCGTAGGCCAATACCCCTGGCTACTCGTCGACGAAATCACCATCAACGATGCCGCAGGAGCAGACGCCACACTCACCGGACTGCTGATCGTCGTCGCGCTAGCAGCCGTGGTCGTCCTACCAGCCTTGAGCTACCTGCTCTGGCTCACCCAGACCGAAGAATGGTCACGATGAATTGCGCCACTTCAGCCAGATGGTAGGCCCTACAACGCTATTACGATGACAATGCGGTACCTGCTACCGGCAGACTCACAAGAAACAGCGCGAATAAGAAGAATCCCGCGCCCTGCCAGATCGGCCACGTGCCCTCCGTACGCCAAACCCGATAGGTGCGCACGAACGCGCCCAGACCGCCCCCAAACAATACAGTCGGAACCAATATCCCTGCAACGGTCGCCTTCGTGAAGGCATACGCCACAAGTGCGACGCCGGCGACAGCAACGATCGCGACGGCATACCGCACCGCTGCCCGAAAAGTCGCGGGATCATGCCACCGCTTCTCTACATCGTTGGTCACGCCGGAAGGCTACCCGCGCGCATAGCATCGAAACAGGTCGAGACGGCCATTCGCGTTCCTCGACGAAGTAATCCTCAATCAATTCAACCACTGCTTCAGCCCATTTCGACTGACAATCCGCCAATTGCCGTGGTCTCCGACCGCTCTGTCGGATGAACCCGGGCATGGGGTTCAGTAAAGACCTCAGAGTCGCTCGACGCGACAACCACTCGCCGTTCAGGACGGGCTTAGGAAACGCAATGCCAACCGATACAAATCCACTGCTGATGTACCCCGGGGAGCCTCCAGCATTTCCAGGCGATTCACGCCGCCTCAGGTGTTTGTCTTTGATCGGTTCGGTGGAGGCACCTTGGCCGGAACAGTGACCTGTCGGCCGTATCGGCCCGGCTGGGACGCGTCCGAGGCTATTGCCGAACTGGGCCGCATTGCGGCTGCGACAGCTGGCAGCGACCTCCTCGTGCTTTGGGAAGAGTTCGATTTGAGGACCTCGTTGTATGGACCGTCCGAGCAGCATCCGACGGCGTTAGTTTCGCTGCAGGCAACGCTGCATTCGCACTATCTGACCTGCTTTCCGTTCCACAGCGAGGTGCTGAGCCCGACGTATCGTGGCCTCGGCTGTGCAGAGCGGTTACGACGTCGGTTTCGCAAGTTAGCTCTACCTTCTATAGCGGCATCGATTTGCCGCGTTCGGTGATGTAGTCGGTCCAGTCGCGGGCGGCGAGTTTGGCCCAAGCGGCTGCGTTCTTGTTCGTGATCGCGAGCAGTTCGGCCAGCACAGGCGCGGGCATGTCGCTGGCGAGCTGGAAGAGGGCGGCCTTGCGGTTCTCGTAAGGCTTGATGCCGACGTCGACGAGCTGGGAACGGATGTTTTCGGTGGTCAGGTGAGTGCCGGGAAGTCGGCCGGGGAACAGCCAGCCCGTATGGCGTGGGTAGCGGCTTTCGCCTCGCTGCTCGAGATGCTCACGGATGAGATCGTCGAGTAGGGGAGGCATCTCGATCGGGACCGCGGCGAAGACGACGTGCACGGTGTGATCGTCAGAGATCGAGATCCGGCTTGTTCGCAGGGCGACGATGCGCGAAAGAGGTTGAGCGAACAGCAATGTGAATAGCCCCGCGATGCGGGCGTGGCGGCGGATCGTGTCATCGTGCAGCAGCCGCTGCACGGCGGCCCACCGCTGGGAATCCGAGACGGTGACCGAGGGCGGTGACCGCGGCGGGTCGGTGATCCTAAGTGTGGTGTTTATGCGGGATTGGCGTAGCCAGACGAGGAAGGCGTACTCGGCCGTGAGCGGCCTTCTGCGAAGTGCCTGGTAGCACTCCAGCATCTCCTGTGTCGCTGTCGCCGGGGTGGCGTCGCGGGCGTGCAGAAACGCCATGAACTGGATCGCCACGCGGACGCGACGACGGCTGGCATCGGTCATCGATTTCGTCAGCCGGTTCTCGCGGGAGGCCTTGCGCATCTGCCGCAGTACATGCCAGCGCGCGAACCGGCGGACGATGGCGGCGTCTTCGGCGGAAAGCCCCGCCACGACGTCGTCGATCCAGGGCAGCATCCGTTCGACGCGGATGTCGATCGGGGCCAGGACGCCGACTGCTACCAGCAGGCTGCGTAGGTAGTCGTGGGCTCGGTCGGAGGGCAGATCGCTGAAGGTGTCGTGGCTGATTTCACTTGTCCCGCAGGCCATGTCGCGAAGAAGCTGCGGTCCGGTACCGGGCTTTTTGCGCAGCCACCAGAGCACTGTCTGCGGGCGTTCGGCGTTGATCAGCTCGTCGAACACTGGCCGCAATCGGTAATGGATCTTGCCGGTGGTCGGGTCGGTGAGCAGCTCGGTGAGGCGCTCGCGCAGGAAGCAGCGGGCGCACCGGTAGAACCCGTAGGGGTGGTCTTCGCGGCCGCATTCGCAGCAGGCGAAGATCGATGCGACACCAGCGCAGGAAGCGCACACAATCACCTCATCGAGTTGCCACGCCAGTGGCCGCACGGTCTCACACCGCGGGCATTTCTCGGGGTGATAGTGGCGTCGGCGACGGCATGCGACACAGATGCGACGCTCGTGCGTCAGCGGGGTCAGCCGGATGGTGCTTGCACACTCCCAGCAGGCCCGCCGAGTCACTGGTTGTCGTGGGGACGGCGGATGGTGGCCCGGATAGGTCGCAGGTCGCCGATGCCGGGTCCGCTGTCGTTGACCGCGGGTGCCTCACGGACCTGTTCGGCGACGAGCTCGAGCAGATCATTGGGTGTGCACGACAAGATGTCGCATAGGGCGGCCAGCAGGTCGAGATTGATGCGCTGCGGAGGCTTGGTCGCGATCCGGTGCACCATCTGACGGGAGATCTCTATGCCTCGTTCGTGCAGTGGTGCGACGAGGTCGGTGGTGGCGAACATTCCGTTCTGGGCCATCAGCTGACGAAGGTTCCATCGCAGCACGGTTCTAGTGCTCATCTTCGCCTTCACCTGTCGTCGCGGATTCGTATACGCGGCGCAGCGCCGCCTGCAGTGTTTTGGTTTTGAAATCGTCCGACACCGAGGTGTAAATCGCGGTTGTTGAGGCATACGAGTGTCCGACTTGTTCGGTGACGAACCGTTCCGGATAACCGAACTCGATCAGATGGGTGACATAGGAGTGCCGCAGGCAGTGCAAGGTGAGGTCGGCGGGCAGCCCCGCTTGCACCCGCGCGGCGGCAAATCGTCTGTCCATGGTCTTGGTCGCCACGCGGCATCGACGCTCGGTCAGCCAGAGCTCTTGACGGTTCCCGGGGTTGAGGAGTTGGCGGCCGTGGTCGACCCATTGGCGCAGTCCGTCGATCACCCAGTCGAACTCGGGAACGGCGAGCACGGTGCGTCGCCGAGGGGAGCTGCCGCGACGTGATTTAGCGTAGCGAACGTGGACGGCGCCGAAGGTGCCCCAGGCCGGCATCCGCGGGTTGGGACGCAGGTCGGCGAGGTCGAGATAGCACAGCTCGCGGCGGCGTAAACCGAAGGCGTAGGCCGTCTTGATCATCTGCGCGTCGCGCAACGCCGCCAGCGCGCCCTTACGCCCCGACCGAGCGAGAACGTCGACCCGATCGTCGAGGAAGCCGAACAACGTTTCTACTTCCTCGTATGTGAACGGGCGACGCGCTGGCTTGCCCTCATAGTCGACCAGATGCGCGGCGGTGTTGTAGTCGTGACAGACCTGCGACGGGATCCGCGCGAACCTGTTCTCGCATTGCGCGATCCAGCCGTAGCGGCCATCGAGTAGGTAGTCACAGAACATCCGCAAGCTCATGTGATAGCCCCGAATAGTGGAAGGCGCTTTACGGGTCGGACCCGACATGAGCGCGGCCGTGAAGTCCTCGACATCGCCAGCTGTCCAGTCCCACGGGTGCGTCTCGGCGAAGGCCGCGAAGCGCCGCACCAACGCCATGCGCGACTCGATAGTGGCCTGACCCAGCAGGCGAGACGCTTGCTGGCGTCCCCACCCCAACAGCATCGCTTCAAAGACCGCCGAGGGCTCGTCCAGGTGCACTACGCCCGGCGCTAGTACGAGGTTCGCCGATCCCGGAACGCTCACCAAGAACACCCTTCGCAAGTCAACTTATAATGGTCAATGTCAACTTGAAGTTACCACAGGAGGGAAGCGATCGCGTCACCAGTGGCAATGGAAAATGGTTAAATATCGCTCAGTCGGCTCTCGCCCCGAACGTCATCTGAAGGCGTCAACTTTAAGTTGATAGGCGATCTTTCCGCCCAGAATGCAAGAGGTGTGTGGGCGCGAGGTGGCGGCCAATGTGGTCTGTTGGGAGGACGGAGGTGGACGCGACTGATTGCGTGAGCGAGTAGACCCGTTGCGGTATCTGGCGGTTCGAGGTTCGGTACTTGAGGACGGCCCGTGCGGGCATGCGGAAATTGGTACATGTCGAATGTGGCTGAGGTGGTGGCCCGGAGGTTCGCCGTGAACCTAGTGTTCGGCCATGGCGAAGAGGTCGAAGAAAGCGAAAAGGGCGACAGCGCTTGAGGCGGCAGGGGAGTTGATGAGTTCCAGACGTGTGGTGATGGAGCGAGTCGCCCTGGTGAGCGCGATAGGCCGTATGCGGCAGGCGACTGTCCTGTCCACTGCCGACGTGTGGGATGACGTGTGGGACGACGGGCATCGCTCGGGGGCTCCGCGTGTGGCGAACGACGAGGAAGTTACTGCCGCTGTCGGGAGGCTCATGCAATCGCTGATCGACTACGGAACTGCGGTCAAGCTGGCGCACGATCACGGTGCTGATCTCGACTTCATTGCCTCGGCCGCTGCGCTTGGGGAGGACGTCTCGATCGACGAGATCCGCTGCGTGATGTCCTTTTCGGAATTGAACTAGCTCGCCTGATCACGATTGGCGACCTCGATGGCCGTGAGGATCAGGTCGACGAATCGCAGGTGCGTTCGGCACAGATGTGGTGTGGCTTCGCGACTTCTCGAGCTTGTCTACGAACACGTCTCTATTCCAAGGGTCTAAACGGATCGCCAATGTGGCTGTGGTGGTGGACTATTCCGTCCGTTGGTTCGTAGGTTGCAGGAATGGGTGCGAACGAGACGCTGAAGGCGAGACTTCGAGCGGTCGAACGACAGCGCAAGAAGAACGAGGATAGGGCCCGGCGTGATCTCGTCAATGCGGCTGACGCCGAGTCTATCCGCGCAGCGCTGCACCGAGTCGGCGCTGTCGATACGTGGGAACGTCGGCGCTTCGACCAGGCGGCGGAAAATATCCGCGCCGATGCGGTAAAGCGTCGGGCAGGTCACTTTTGTAGTCTGTTGGCGTTGGTCGGGCAGATGCGTGGCCGTGGACTGACCGTTGCGCAGGTCGCTGAGCTTGTCGGTGTCGATGTCCGCGATATCCAGTCCGAGCTACGTCGGGCGCGGGCCGAAGGCAAGGGTGGACCCGGGCCAATACGTTCGAGGGCCGCACGGTCGAAATCCGGTGATACCGAAGTCGCGGAGGCTGACGTGGGCGTTGATCCGACTTCCGACGGTGTCGAGAGGACTGCGTGCGGGGCGAGCGGGAATGGTGCTTACGATCCGACTCGGTGTGTTCGCTGCGATGCGGTGATGCTTGATGAGGAAGCTTCGCCCCGGCGTGGCCGCCGCCGGCTGTATTGCACGGATACCTGTCGTCGGGACGCATCGGCGGCCCGCATGGCGGCGGAGCGCTTCGGGGAGCCTATTCGCGTGATCGAAGTCCCGAAAGCCGCTGCACCGCAGAAGCAACCTGAAGGAACGCCCGACCCGCACCGACCCGACGCACCGATGGATGCCGCCAGCGACGTCTTGGAAGACGGTGAGGCGCTACGGAGGGTGCTCGCTCGGGTAGCAGAGCAAGCCCGACTCAAGAAGCTGGATCGTGTTACCTTGATGGCCGCCCGTGACCTGTCCAATGCTGTTCATCCGCACCGCGATTGGTGAGAAATCACGTCGTTCGGCGAAGCCTGCAGATTGTGTTTCTATGCGATCGTCTTGCGGCGGGGCTGCATCCGGTCATGCTGGCTGCGCTACGGCCTGCAGTGTGGATCGTCAGCCGGGCGAGTTCACCTTTCATATGTTCGATGCTGGCCAGTAACTCGTAGACCATGGTCTTGCGTGCGGCGGAGATCACCTCTGATGCATCTTCACTCTGCGGTAGGTAGCCGTTCTGTCGGCCGAAGTCGTCGACCACGGTGTCGATGGTGTCGTCGAATTGGGTGGCCAGCTGTTGTGCGTCGGTGTCGGCGTGTTCCTTGATGAACTCCTCGTGTTCGTCGGGGGTCCAGGAGGGTGGGAACGGCAGATGTGTTCGGTAGAGGCCTTGGATCGCGGCATCGAGTTGGCCGCACAAGGTGATCGCGGGCCAGTCGCTGATCGCGGCGGTGGCCAGTTTCTCCAGATCGTCGTCGAGACTCATCGCGGCTGCTCCCTTACGGCTTGTCCTGATAATGCCCGTAGGCACGGACAACTCGTCGAATGTGGGATTGCTACGCGGAGAGGTCGTCGTGGCGTTCGTCGTCAGGGCGAGCCGCGTGGTTCTCAGCGACAGTGATCGAGGAAGGGGTGGGCCGTCGCAGCGAGGGGTGCGAGGATTGCGAGGCTCGGAGGACCGCGACATCTTCGGACGGCGGATAGATCGTCCAGAGCAGAACGTTGCGATGGTTGCGGGCCCCGTCGTCTTCGATCACCCATCCCAGTTTCCGCAGCGCCGGTGCGTGTCTGCGGAGCAGACTTGTCACCTCGCGGCCGTTGCGGGGCCATTCCTTCGGGCGTCGCCAATGGTCGCCAGCAGGGGTTACGGCGGTGTGTAGGTCAGCGCCGGACTGGCTGCGTAACGGTTCTCGGACGTGCTGGCGCAGCTGATCGATGAACGGGTTGCCTGCCAGGCTGTCCTCCGAGAGTTGGTCCGCGCGTGAGGTGTAGCGCCGTAAGCCATCAGTCGACAAAACCTGGTCGACCGCCGCCAGCACGCGACCGAAGTCCGCCATCCGTGGCGCATCATCTATCACCAGCGTTTCCAGACGGTGATGAACAGTCGCGGCCAGTTCGAGTAGCCCACTCAAAATGCCAGGTAGAGCCGCGTGCCACAGTTGTCGCATCGTGGCCTCCGGCTGTCGCATGTGACGCTCTATGCGTCGCAAGTCGATCATCGCCATGCGTTCGGCGAGGTCGGGTCGCACCGCTCCGACGTCGATGCCATTGATGATGACGCAGCGCCGAAACTTGACCACGGCCAGGTCAGCATCGGTGTAGAGGGCGCGTTTGACGTTGCCGTCGCCGGTGGCGGCGCGGCACAGCGAGTCCGACAACCAAGGCGGGATCGCTGACAGGTTGTCGAGGGCGACAACCCATGAGCCGGCGGCGGCGGTCACCCAGGATTCGGCGTCGCGAGGCGGCTGGCGCAGCGCAACGGGGGCGGGGTCGATGAGGTCGACCAGCATGCGCGTTGTCGTGGTCTTGGCGCTGCCTTGCTCGGCGAAGAGCGCCAGAACCGGATGCGGCACATCGCACTGAATCAATGCGGCGATGAGCGCTGCGAGCAATACGGGACGGTCTTCAACGGCGATGTTGATGAAATCCCACAACCCGTTCACATCGCCGGATGGGGGCGGTAGCGGCATCGCAGCTGTCAGCTTGGTGCGCAAGAACCGTACCGGGGCTGTGTCGATGACCGACCAGGTGCTTTCACAGATGCGAATGACTTTCCCGTCGGTTCGTCCGGTGTCGATGTAGCTGATTCCTTGGTGCTCAGCGATGCGGAGATGCAGCTTCTCGGGTGTCTGGTTGGCGGCCAGGCCTTCGAGGACCAGGGTGGCGTCGGTGAGGGCCTGGCCGCCGGCCACGGTGCCGGTCTCGGCGAAGTAGCGGGAGGCGAGTTCGGCGCGTAGGCCGGCCTTGCCCGCACGTAGCAGAATCGCCAGATGCGGGCGGGCACGGTCAGCGCCGAAGGGCTCTCCGTCTTCGGAGACGCCGAGGAGGTATCGCTCTTGCGCCATACCGACCAGCCGCGCGGCGACGGACTTCTTGTCGCTTTCATTGTTGGCACTCATAGGGTTTCCTGCCTGCGGTGCTTCTGCAGGCGGGCATGACGGACTATTCTCATGGGGAACTTCCGGTTGAGCGATCGGGTGGTTCGAACGAGAGACCTCGGCTAGCCCCCGGGGTCTTTCTCATGTGTGGGCGTCACGCGGCGTCGCCGCCTCCACGTCGGGTTGTGCTCTCCTGCTGCGAGACCCACCGAAGAACTTCATCGCGCCGATACACCACCCGGCGGCCTAAGGTGAAGCTCGCCGGTCCGATATCGGAATGTCTCCAGTACCGCAGCGTCCCAACCGGAACCCCGATCATCTGCGATACCTGTTTAGCTCCAAGCAATTCCATCACATTCCTCCTGAATCACAGTCGGTTCAACTGAGCCAACGGTGACACCCGACAAGTCGATCCGTCCACCACCACAGCCAACTTTGGTCTTGACTTGGCGAAATCCGTTTCTTGTCAGTAGCTGTCGGCACTCAGTGGCACACTTACGGTGACGGAGGAGCGGACTATGCAAAGACGTAATCGCCGTGCCGGTGTCGAGGATCGTTGGCGGCGGGCAGACGGCAGTCCTACAGCGCGGGCCAACAAGGGGCGTCGTTGGCTGGCCCGCTACGTCGATGACCAGGGACACGAGAACACCAGGCCCTTCGAGCGGAAGGTGGACGCTCAGGCTTGGCTCGACGAGATCACCGCCATGCAGGTGACCGGCGCCTACGTCGCTCCGAAGGCGGGCCGTGTGAGCGTCGGCGAACTGTATGCGAAATGGGTCGGAACGCAGAGCCACCTCAAGAAGACCACCGCGTCGACTCGGAGGTACACCTGGCCGGTGTACGTCGAGCCTCGTTGGTCAGCGGTGGCTGTCGCCGACGTGCAGACGACGGACGTGCGTGCCTGGGTCCAGTCGATGACGTCCTCGGGTGCCGGGGCCGCCACAGTCGAGAATGCCGTCGGCATCTTGCGTCAGGTACTGGAGATGGCAGTCGAGGACAGACGGATCGCGCGCAATCCGTGCACGGGAATCAAGCTTCCCCGCCGTAAGCGGCGACCACGCGGCTACCTGACGCACCGCCAGGTGGAGCAACTCGCTGTTGAAGTCGGGCCGGATGCGACGGTAGTGCGCTTCTTGGCCTACACCGGTCTGCGCTGGGGAGAAATGGCGGCGCTGCGCGTCGGTGACGCGAAGATGCTTCGACGTCGCATCCACGTCCGGGAATCCGTGACAGAGGTCGAAGGGCAACTGGAATGGTCGTCACCCAAGTCCTACGAGCAACGGATGGTGCCGTTCCCCGCGTTCCTTGCTAACGAACTGGCCATGTTGATGATCGGGAAGAAGCCCGATGACCTCATCTTCGCCGCGCCCGAAGGCGGAGTTCTGAGAGTGTCGAACTGGCGCCGCCGAGTCTTCAACAAAGCGGTCAAGCGGGTCCTCGAGAAGGATGCGACCTTCCCAGTCGTAACTCCGCACGATCTCCGTCACACCGCCGCATCCCTGGCCATCAGTGCCGGCGCCAATGTCAAAGCCGTGCAGACCATGCTGGGGCACGCCTCGGCGGTGCTGACCCTGGACACTTACGCAGACCTGTTCCCGGATGATTTGGAGATGGTTTCCGCGGCTTTGGACGACGCGCGAACCAGGTCCCTAGAAGCTGCTGCGGACCAACTGCGGACTGGAACGACAGAAGGCCCCGACCTGGACAACCAGTCAGGGCCTTCTACCTGCGAACACACGAGTCGGGGTGGCGGGATTCGAACCCACGACCTCTTCGTCCCGAACGAAGCGCGCTACCAAGCTGCGCCACACCCCGTGTGAAGCCTCGACAGCGTATCGCACTGGCCGAGGTTGAAGCCAAACGCGTATCACCGACGCCGACACGCCGCGGGAAGGAACGGGGCTGTCGGTGGCGTTGTGCACACTGACAAACACGAACCAAAGAAACGAGGTGTGCCATGACCGGGCTGGGCGCATCGCTGTACCTGGGATTCTTCGCACTGGCCGCACTGTGGCTGTACCTGACCTCCGACGGACCGCTGACCCGCGGCTCGCGTGATCAGAGCCAGCGGCCGGACCGCTCGAACTCGGCCAGCACCGCCGCCGA
>Ga0208328_1000215_pt1 | contig 30452 bp, 30 predicted proteins | sample DeeseametaMP2633_FD_184170 | JGI IMG/M metagenome (GOLD analysis project Ga0208328, IMG submission 184170) | Marine microbial communities from the Deep Atlantic Ocean - MP2633 (SPAdes) | ecosystem: Environmental > Aquatic > Marine > Unclassified | place: Northeast of Antigua and Barbuda, North...
TGTCTTTCGCGGAGTTCACCTTCAGGCCGGTCGAAATCCGGTTTTGAGTGGTTTCAAGTCCTTTGTTCACCGAACGCAGGGAGTTCAGCGCGTTCATTGCGCCGGTGTTTGTAATGAGAGAGGTCAATGGACTTTCCTTCTGTTCTCACATTCGCATTCTTGCGATCACTCAATCCTCATGAGCGAAACCTATAAGTAGGCCCGCCGTTCGGGTTTTGTTTGCAATTGCATCGTCATAAATTCTTTTCGACTTTTCTGTCGGTGCTTCCAAGATTGGGACGAATCTGCCCTGACTTATCGTAAATTCCGTCCAGACCCTGGCGCTTTCTGATGCGTTCGACTTCGCTCACAATAGACCTGGATGCTTCAGCCATCCCCGAAAGCAACTGGCCATTGCGTTTAAGATTCTCCGAAAGTTCCTTTACGTGGTCTCGAAGCGTGACGATCTCCGGAATCTGCTTCCGAAGAAACGGTTCGACGAGGGGCTGACGAAGTTGAAGAAACTTCAATAGCTCCTGCTTCGCAGAGAAGAACTCGGCCACCCGCTCTACTTCGCCGCGGCCGAGCGCCTCGTTCTCCCTCTGGAGAAGAGCGTTGGTCTTGCGGACAAGCCCTTCGAACTCGGTGATGTTGCTCTCATCATCCGAAGTCAGAGCGGGGTCTTCGTCTCCCCCTGCCCTCTGGCGACGCTCGCGAAGTCGGATCCCTAGCTTCGAAATTGCGCCCGGTGACGGGATCTTCATCATTTCTGGTAGGCTCTCAGCTTCTCTTCGATGGTTGCTGCGATGCCAATTCCGCCACTTTGAGCGATCTCCTGCCCAATCTCGTTGCCGAGGAGGCTTCGGAACATTTCTTCCCCATGTCCACCGTTCATCTCTTCCGGTGTAGTGTTCTTCAGCATCTCGTTGACCACCATTCCAATAAATACCGCCTCGAACTCCTGAGCTTTCTCGGAAATCGGGTCCCTTACGACATTCTGTGAGGGCGACTGAGACGGAACCCCCGTCATGTACAGCATGCCATCCATCAGATGATCTCCAGATCTGCGTGAAGGGCTCCTGCGGCCTTGATCGCTTGAAGAATTGAGATCGTCTCCTGTGCCCCGATCCCGATCGCGTTGAGGCCGTCCACAAGCTGCTGAAGATTCACCTGTCCGCCCACGAGCGCAAAGCCCGAGTTATGCTTCTGGATCTCAATTTTCGTGGCAGGAACGACCACGGTGTTCCCCACTGTAATGGGCGCTGGCTGGGACACATTTGCGCCCTCGGTGATACTGACCGTGAGGCCTCCTTGGCTAATGGCCACCTCGTCGATCCGAACATGCGATCCAATCACGATCGTCCCCGACTTGGCGTCGATCACAACCTTCGCAATGGTGTCAGGCTGGACCGTCAGCTGCTCAACCGCTGCGATGGCTTCCGCCACCCCTTGCTTTGACAACATCGCGACTTCAACAGTCCCTGGGTCTACCATACGGGCATCCAAGACTGCCCCAGACTCTTTGATGACACGCGCTACGCGACTGGCCGTCGTCGCATCCGGGTTGCGAAGAGCGATCCTCAGCGAGTCCAGATCTGCGAGCTCGAAGTCTACTTCGCGCTCGACAATCGCGCCATTCTCCACCCGGGCCACGGTTGGAACACCTTCGACGACTGACGCTTCTTGCCCGATGGCGGCAAACCCTCCAACGGACACGGGCCCCTGGGCAACAGCATAGATCTCGCCATCTGCGCCGGACAGTGGCGTAACGAGCAGCGTCCCTCCTCGTAGCGAGGTCGCATCCCCGAGCGATGAGACGACCACGTCGATGGGGCTTCCGCGCCGCGCAAACGGGGGCAAGCTGGCGGTCACCATCACCGCCGCGGTGTTCTTGGTCTGCAGATCCTGATCTGAGAGATTGCCGACCCCAAGGCGACCCAGCATGCCCTCGACGGACTTCTGCGTAAACGGCGAATTCCTCAGGCCGTCACCGCTGCCATCGAGCCCGACAACCAGACCATATCCGATCAGCTGGTTCTCCCGAACACCCTCGAAGGTCACGATGTCTTTGATCCTGACCTCTGCCGAGGCGTTTGAAGACAAAAACGCGAGGAATATCGCGGCGATGAAAGTTCTGATCATATCTTCCCTGTGTCCGGCTGTCGCGAGATCGAATGACCCGGAGGTAGGTATCAGCCTGCAAAAAACCTGATGCTACGACCAACAATGCGATCTTCGATGGACTTGATGTCGAACAGGAAAAAATGAACTCGCAAACCAAAAACTCGCCCCTCACGGTTCTTGTAGTTGGCAAAGATCGAAAGATGGAAGGTAGAATTCAAAAGGCGCTCAAGGCTGGAGGATTTTCATCAAGAGCAGTCAGTAGATCACAGTTCATAAATGAGAGCCGCCATCTTGGCGACTTGGACAGTCAAAGACTCCCAGCGCTCATAGAGGCGGAGTGGAATCCGGAAACACAACAATTCATTGACGGGATCCGAAAGGCCAATCGAGAGATTCCACTAATTGGGCTTGTGAGCATCGCGTCAAGCGCGGAAACGGCGCAGCTTCTCAACTCAGGCTTGGACGATGTCGTCTCCACGCATGCCGATGACAAGGAACTCAATGCCCGTATCCGGGCCGTCTTGCGCCGCGCAAGTCAGACCAGGGACAACACGTTCCAAGCCGGAGATCTCGTTGTGGATCTCCATACCGGAGAAGTCCGCGTCAACACGACCTTTCTTCGGCTTACTTCCACCGAGCAATCGATCGTGCACTTCCTCGCGTCGAAGAACGGGCAGATCGTCTCCAGGAGAGCTATCTACAACAGTCTCTATGCCTTCTCGGACAAACTCCCCTTCGAGAAGTCCATCGATGTACACATCCACAACATTCGAAAGAAGCTCAAGGACGTGTCACCTGACGCGGCAGAACTCCTCAGGACGGCCAATGGGCGTGGGTACGCGCTGTCCAAAGAGCGGAAAGCAATCTGAAATCTGAATACCAACTGTGAACACATTTCCCCCCGTCTTCTGAACACAGTCTTCCTCGAGAGAGTTTGGAGGAAGATTTTAGGGGTGAACAACATGAAGATTTCACACGCACCGGCAGCTGTCCTTGTGCTACTCGGATTAGCCGCTCCCTTGGACACCGCGTGGGCATACGATTTCCAGAGCTGGCAGGTCTACGACATGAACGGGGCCTGCATACTGACCGCAGACAGTTTGGGCTCAGACGGAAGCACGCTCATGTTCATGGAGAGCTATGCAAACCAGGCGCCGGCGGCGGCGCTGATTTCAAACGCGGATTGGGATGGGTCTGAGCCTCCCCTCTCCTGGAGCCCTGAAGGCTTCTCCTCCGTTCAGATTAGAACCCTGGATGAATGGCGAGACGCATTCGTGATGCGCATAAAGGACGACATTGCCTTTGGGAATATTACGGGCAGGTCAAGTCTATTTTCGCTGTGGAGTGCATATATTGTCAACAGCTCCTCAGAACGGCCAGTCGAGATCCGATCGATGTCCGGAATAGCCCTCGGCACCTTCACAACCTCTGGATGGCGTGAAGCCAACGATCGCTATGATCACTGCCTCGAGAAAGCGAAACTCGTAGACCTACTTTCCTTTTCTTGACCAGAAATGAAGAAGGCCGCTGTGATCTGCACAGCGGCCTACGCTTCAGTCGATTGGAGTGGCTCAGATGTAGTTCAGGAACGTCATTTCTGACAGTCTGGCAGTCACATTGAAGGTTGCATCAAGCTGGATCTGGATGCCCTGCAATCGAACTGCTGCTTCATTGACATCCACACCTTCGATCTCGAGGACGGACTCGTTGTAGAGGTTCGCAACACCCTCCTGCCTCGTAACTGTTCGATCGAGCATGGCAAGCTTGTCACCAAGTGTGGCCTGCTCAGCAGTCAGGGCTTCAATGCCGCCATTCATTTGCTCCACAAGCGTCTCTCGCAGGGCCTCAAACGCGGTATCATCCAGCGCATCGAGATCGGTGCTGGCTGCAACCTGGAGTGCGGCCAAAATGTCCGTGAAGCCAGAGTTGTCGCCTCGAACGCCGTACTTCATACTGATGCCCTCGTCGATTTGGGCGGTCAGCTGACCGGTCGTGTCGCCGTTGTAAGTTGTGGACCAGTCGGCGTTGACCGTGACCGTCTTGGCGCCCGTCTCCAATCCTGAGAACAAGAAGGATCCAGCATAGCTGGTGTTCATCTTGTTCGCGATTTCCTCGATTGTGATCTGGGCCTGGGCGGTTACAACATCCCTGTTTTCTCCCGACAGACTCCCTGAGACCAGGAAAGTCATGAAGTCGCTTGCGGCCTCACGAATAGCAGTGATGCTTTCATCTGTGGCGTTCATGCGCCCTTCGAGAAGAGCATTTGCTTGAAGGTAGGAGTCGTTTGCTTCCATGCGCGCTCGAATATTCAGCGTTTCTCCCGCCGCTCCGCGGCCTTCCGCATAAACATCCTGCTTGAGGCCAGTCGACACTTCCATCGAGGCCTTGTTCATTTCAGCAGTAGCCTGAGCCACGTTACGGCGCAGATCGTAGTTTTTTTGAAAACTGGCAACAGTCGAAATACCAATCATGAAATTCTCCGAATTAGAATGCATCCAGCAGCGTATCGAGCATGCTGTTGACAGTTGTTAGAACCTTGGCGTTCGCCGCGTAGCTCTTCTCGACGAGGAGCAGCTGCTGCATCTCGTCGTCGATGTTCACCCCCTGGAGGTTCTGGCGCGATGTTGAGACCGTTGCGGCCGACACGCTGATCGTCTCGGCGGAAGTCTCAGCATCGATGCGGATCTGCTGGTGATTGGTCACGAGGGATGCCGACAATGCAGACAGCGTCTCCGTCCCGCCGATGTTTGCGGTAGGCACCGCCACGATCTCATCAAAGAGATTGACCATCGCAGCCGGAAGCGTGCTGTCACTCGATGGTGTCGTCGCGATACTTCCGCTTTGAACAATCGCTGGACTGCCACCGAGATCAGGATCGGCATCGACATTTACGGCGATGCGGCCGGCCAGTCCGTCGATACTCGCGGCATCATAGGCCGAGCCAGCATCAGTGAAGAGCCCTCTCCCATCCGTAGTGATTGGTGCGACGCGCTCGAACCCCTCGATGGCAGCAGCAGCTACTGCATCGAGTTGATCAAGGATGGTGGGCAGAACTTCATTCTTCAGCTCGAAGAGGCCAGACAGAGAACCTTCCGAGAAACCTCGAGCTCCTGTTCCCGGCGTGATTTCAACATCTCCGGCCATCAGGACGCCGGTCCCGTCGTTGTAGGTCACATCATTTACGGTCTTGCCGGACACAAGCTCTGTACCACCACTGGTCAAGACCGAAACTTGCCCGGTTTTCGACGTGACAGTCTGAACATCCATGTAGGATGAAAGGGTGTCGAGCGCCTGCCCCATCTGATCACTGAGCTCTGCCCGAATGGTCGAGCCTTCCGCGGATGCCGCGATCGCACTGTTCAGCTTGGCGACTTCGTACAGAGCAGCGTTCACATCCGCCACGTCATAGCGGATGTTCATCTCAACTTCCGCTGCCACCGTGTCGATTGTCCCGGAAAGGTTCTGCATCTGCGACGCAAACTCCTTCGCCGCAGACACGACCGCCAACTGCGATGATCCTTGGTCGGGTGAGTTTGACAGGGTGATCAGGCTGCTCTTCAGCTCGCTGAGAAGAGCCGAAGGGGAAACAGAGTCCTCTGGCTGCCCCAGGACATCGGTGTATGCAGAAACGCCCTCAGCAACCGTCTGACGCGCCGAGAGCTTCGAGACGTTGCTCCGATCCAGCTTGTCGAGCAGAGAGCTCACCTGCCGGTCGACGGATGCTACCCGGACGTTTCCGTCCTGGGTTGTCAGTTTGACTGTCTTGCGCGTGTACCCTTCAGTGCTCGAGTTCGCGATATTTCGAGAGATCAGGTCTGAGGCCGTGCTGTTCGCCCTCAGTCCCGAAACTGCATTACTCAATGCTGCGGAAATGCTCATCGGTCAGACCTTAGCGCTTCAGGTTCGTGGTTTCCTGGAGCATCTCGTCGGCGGTCGTAACCACCTTGGCGTTGGACGAGTAGGCCCTCTGGATCTGGATCAGGTCGGTCATCTCTTTCGCGACATCGACGTTCGAGCTCTCGAGGCTGTAGGACGTGACAGAGCCCGATCCATTTGCACCGGCCGTCGTCAGGATCATGTCCCCACTGTCCCGGCTCAGACGGTAGGCGTTACCATCTGCGACAGCCAGCCCATCGGGGTTGTTCACCATCGCCAGCGGAATCTGGTACAGCGCGCTGCGAGTACCGTTGTCAAACACGCCCCAGAGGACCCCTTCCTCGTCAAACTCGGTGCTTTCCAGAAGGGTCACTGCCGAACCATCAACATCGAAGGTCTGCGGCGTGTATTCGCCGTCGAATTGGGTGACACCATCGTAGCCGTTTACGGTTCCGAGCGAGACATCGATCGTCTGCGGGGTTGTTCCGTTGTCGATGGTAATGGTCATAACCCCAGCTGCCGAGACAGAGAATGCAGCAGGCGCGGCAAGACCGCCATCTGCTGTCCCCGTGAAGGATGCAGGTGATCCGGCGAAGGCCCCGCTGTCGTTAAAGTCCACATCGACAGTGCCATACACCGTGCCATCCGACCCTGTGACAGTGGCCTGCCAACGGTTCTCGACCGCGGCATCGGCCTGCCAGCTAAACGAGAGGGACTCGGTTCCACCCAGGGAGTTGTAGTACTGCATCGTTGAGACGAAGGGAGATGTTGCAGTACCCGTTCCAGTCTCAGCGGCTGGAAGGTTTCCGTCCATCTGACCAGTCGTCGTCGCGTCGGCCGCGAGCGAGACCTCACCAACACGCACTGTCTCCATGCTGGAGAAGTTCGTGTAGTCGACTGCGCCGAGCGATCCGTCTTCGTTCGTGACATATCCGGCGAGGTAGTAGCCTGCCGAGTTTCGCAGGTATCCGTTCTCATCGGGAACAAAGGATCCCGCCCGGGTCAGCATATAGTTGGATTCAATCGGATCGTTCGGATTCTTTGAGACGACGAAGAAGCCCTCGCCGCTGATGGCCAAGTCGTTTGCCGAAGTTGTCGTCGACGCCTGTCCTGCGCCAGAAACCTCTTGCCGAGTTTCTGCGCGAACGCTGGAACCGCTGGATGCACCACCGGAACTGGTCACCATGCTGGCGAAGCCTCGCTTGTATCCGACAGTGTTGGAGTTCGCGATATTCTCGGAAACCTTTCCAACAGCTTTGGAGTTGGCACTGAGCCCGGCAACGGCGGCCTGCATAGCGCTTGAAATGGCCATGATAATCCTTTCAAAGTATTAGCCGACTGGAAGTAGGTTCAAAGCTGTCGGCGGCGCAAAAACATAGATAAATGGAATTTGCCTACTGTGGCGCGATCTGCGGCCAGGAAATTACAGGATCCGAAGACTTCAGAATTTCATCAGCAGTTTCGCGCGAAAGTGGCGAGACATCTGGGTCGGTCGTGGAAATCGCCACTCCAAGCTTGTCCAGGTTTCGATCGTATGACCGCTCGACAAGTGGAATATCTGGATTCAGCCCAAGGGACGATTTGGCGCGAATATACTCGGCCTCTTCTGCCCAGCTCAAAGTGCCTCCCGCACGATGAACAGCCTCAGCGGCAGCCGCGATCAAAGCGTTGTTCTCGTCGCGGATCCCCTTCCTGAGCATCGCAGCGAGGATCTCCTCATCGTCAGGGTATGCAGCAATGATCGCTTCCGGATCTTCCATCACGTCCGGACGGTCTGCCTCGATGCGGAGTACCAAGTGTCGGCGCGCAAGACTCCTGCGAGCGGGAAGCTCAATCACATCGAGCAAGTCGTTCAGATCTTCCATACGTCCGCTCCTGGAAAGAAGTTCAGCTTCTTCAATCAGGGCAGCTTCTTCCATCTGATAGCCCGCCCCGAGGGCCGATGCCTCATATCTCAAGGAACGATACTCTGAGATCGCAGCCTCAGAGAGCCCTGCCCTCGCCAGCCGCCGAGCAAGGATCAGTTTCAAGTCGGGCCATTCGGAGAAGCCTTCCATTGCGGGTGCAAGCCGGCGGACAGTTGTCACCACATGCGCAAGATCCTCGTCCGGATCCGCCAACTCCCCCTTCAGCCTGGCCGTGAGGATCGGCATACGGATCTCGGCAAGTCGGGATGCGGGTGTATCAGCATGCTCACGTCGGATTTCCGACATGACTTCGATTGCCGCTGGGATATCCGGGATCTCCTCTGCGATCTCTGCGATCTTCTCAAGAACATCCAGGCCAACGTCTCCGCCGCGCCATTCGTTGCGCACCTCCAGGAGCAACTCCAGGGCTTGAGGCAGAACGCTTCTGTTCGTGTTGGTGGTCGCCATGTCGGCAAGAGCAAGTGTCGCCTGTACGCCGGTCAGCCCAGGGTCTTCTGCAGCGGCAGCAAATAGATCGAAAGCAGCCTGCTCATCTTCACTCAAAAGCGCGAGCCGACCCTGCATCAAAAGAAAGACAGGGGTTCCCGCGAGGTCGGTCGTCTGCAGTGTTATTTCCAGGATGCCACGGGCAAGGCGCTCATCCTTGCGGCGCAACGCGAGATCATAGAGCATTGGTGAAAGAGCCCCTGCGACAGTCGCCGATTGCCGCTTCAGATCCATCGCTGCGTCCTGAAGATCTCGAGAACTCAGAGTTCCATTCTGAAGTGAGTTTTCAAGTACGCCCCACACAGACCCGTCGTCCCATCGGAACACTGGGTCTTTCTTCCTTTCTTTCTTCCCGTCGAGGAGTTCTGCAGCCCTCATCAGGGCACCCACGTAAGGGTCGTCTGGCCTGGTCTTCTGAACATCAAGCAGGACGGACTCCGCCTCCTTCAAGAGAAGGTGGGACAGCAGGACTTCTGCGTATCGGATTTGATCCTTGTAGGTAGCAGATCCATCTACGAGCTTTCCCGCCATCGCCTCACGCGCATCAATGTAGGAAACGCCAGTACTCTTCGCTGTGGCCACATCCGAGACGGGAAGAGGAACGTTTTCCGCTGCCGCCCTCTCCGCAGCGAGGAGGTCCCGCAAGATCTGGTCTTCATAGACAGGATCGCCAGCACCCGTTTCTAGCGCAGGGACATCTACCTGAGAGGCCTCTTGCAGTCGATCACCCATGGGTACCGATGCTTCCTTCATACTGCTCGTATCCGGACGTACAGGCGGCATTACCTGCTGCGGGATTGAGAGCACAAACGGACGGTTCTTCGGCAGGCTATCCAACAAGATCGGGGTCGCTGCATATGACGGGCCAGCGCTGCAGATCCCAATAAGCGCGACCATTGTCCCAGTCGGAAAGATGTCCGAGATCGATTGGCCGGATTTTTTGCGCTTCATGGATACTCTCTTGGCTCTTTGATTTCTGCCCTCCTAAGATGCGTCTGGTTTTGGGTTTCGGGAAAAACATCCCAGTTCCCAGAGCAGTGCGGGATACGCGCGCATACTTTCCTGGGGCCTAAATGGATAACGTCGGATACCTTTCTCTCACGAATGCAGCGATGATCGGACGCGCTACTGACGTGACGGCAAACAACATTGCAAACGCCAACACCGATGGCTTTCGTGCAGGCCGGATCACTTTCGAGGAGATGGTTTCAGAAACAGGCGCTGAGGGCCCATTGGATGAGATGTCCTACGCCATTGATGTCGGTACCTGGTCCGACACGGCGGAAGGAGCCCTTGTCGCCACGGGGAACCCCTTTGACCTGGCGCTGCAAGGTGGAGGCTGGTTCGGCTTTCAGACCGAAGAAGGTGAAACTGCCGTCGGCCGTGTCGGGCAGTTGACCAAGACCGACGATGGCGCCCTGGTCACAGCCGGAGGTGACAGCCTTCTTGGTGCCGGAGGTGGCCCCGTACTCCTCCCTCCCGAGGCGACCGAGATCTCTATTGCTCGTGACGGAACGATCTCGACCCCCAACGGAGACGTAATCGGTCAGGTCGGAATCTTCCAGGCCGATGAAGCGCATACATGGAAGAGGCAGGCCGGAGGGATGCTCCTTGCACCTGGTGATGCCGGACCACTGGTCCCGGCCGTCGACGGCAACGTTCTCCAGGGATTTGTCGAAAAATCAAACGTTGATCCCATCGGCGAGATGATGCGCCTCATCAATTTGCAACGGGCCTACGAGCGATCAATGAATCTCGCGGATAGCGCAGATCAGCTGCGGTCCGACACTCTTAGCCGTCTCGGCAAGCCCGCCACGTAATCAACGAAAAGGTATTTCTCAATGAAAGCTCTCGGTACAGCCGCGACCGGCATGCTTGCGCAGCAAACAAATGTCGACGTCATCGCCAACAACATCGCAAACGCGAACACGACTGGCTTCAAGGCCGGCCGTGCCGCGTTTCAGGATCTCATCTACCAAAGCCTTCGTCGGGAAGGTGCCGCAACTGGCGAAGGCGCCATGCGCCCTCAGGCCGTCGACATCGGCCTTGGTGTCCAGGCTGCCGGCGTAAGCCGTCTCAATACTCAAGGGGGCCTCACGGAGACCGGCAACCAACTGGATATGGCAATCGATGGGCGCGGATACTTCGTCATCACTCGTCCGGACGGCACCAACGCCTACACCAGAGACGGGAGCTTCACACTCTCTGCTGAGGGCGAGGTTGTGACCCTCGATGGAAATCTCGTCGAGCCAGCGATCGTCGTGCCCGAGAATACGACCCAAATCGAGGTCTCGCAGGACGGCATCGTGCAAGCCTACGTTGGAGGGGAGATGGAGCCCCAGGAGCTCGGGCAGATCAACCTTGCAACCTTCATCAACGATGCGGGCCTGAAACCCATCGGGAACAACCTCTTCCTCCAGACCGAAGCATCAGGTGAGGCAATCCTGGCAGAGCCGGGTGAGGAAGGTATCGGCATCGTCCGGCATCAGTATCTCGAGGCATCCAACGTCGATCCTGTCAAACAAATGACCGACCTGATCACCGCGCAGCGAACCTACGAGATGAACTCGAAGACGATGACCGCCGCGGACGAAATGCTCCAGACGACGAACCAGATCCGGTAATGTCTCCTCGCGCAACGAGCATCCTGCGCGCTGCTGCGCTGGCGCTTGGCGTCGTCTTGACCGCCCCCACTCACGCAGGGGCGGCAAAAAGTGTTTCGCCCATGGCTGCGAGCCCGGAGATCCTCGTCGAGGAATGGGTCCTCGGGCAAGGACTGATCGATGCCCCGCCCGATGCAAGCGTGCTCGTAGAGTTCAACTCGGAGGGGCCTGCGGAAGCTGTCGCGATCGATGGTTTCAACATCGATGAACGAAGCGGTCGTTTTGCGGTCCGTTTCGAGCTGGAAGACGGCTCGATGGTCGTACAGCGCGGGAACGTCCAGGCAATTCTCCCAGCCTTTCTGCCTGTGCGCAGGATCGCGGCCGGAGAGATCATCGGTGAGGCTGACCTTCGGCGGTCAGATCTTCCTGCCCGAAGTGTCGCCACTCACGTCCTGACATCCCAGCGCGACATTGTGGGCAAGGAAACTCGCAGGGCGCTAATGCCGAACCGCCCCATCTCCGCATCCTCCTTGATCGAACCTCGCATCGTTCTCAGGGGCGACGAAGTGCGCATCTCCTATGAGAACGGATCGCTCGACCTATCCGCGCCCGGGAAATCTCTCGAAGACGGTGCCCTCGGGGAACGCATCCGCGTCGTGAACCTGCACTCCTCAAAATCCATCACCGCGGAAGTCGTTGGCGGAGGCCTCGTGGCTGTTCGCCCGATGACCATCACAACCACGGACGACTGAAATTGACCAAGAAGACTTCCCCCAGGATCCCGGCTCTACTCGCGACATCACTCCTGCTGGTCTCGGCATGCGCGACCATTGATAGCCATCGAGACCCCGAGCTTTCGTCTCTCACCATGGATGAAGAGACGATGCCGGAATCTTCCTACGTCAGCATTCCGATGCCCGATCCTGTCCAGCATCCTCCTGCCATTCGAGCAGAAGCTGCTTCGCTTTGGCAGACGGGATCCACTGGTTTCTTCGGGGACCAGCGGGCCTCGGAGGTGGGGGACATCCTGACCGTTCTGATCGAAATCGACGATCAGGCCCAGTTGGAGAACGCCTCCTCTCGCGAAAGGTCATCCGCAGCAGGCGCCGGCGCTCCGACTGTGCTCGGCTACGAGGCGTCCCTCCACAAGATCCTCCCCGGCCTCGGGCAGCAGGATATTCCGGCAGGCGATCTCGTGGATCTGTCTTCAGAGAGCTCCTCTTCGGGAGAAGGCTCGATCGAGCGCAATGAGCAGATCAGCCTGAAGGTGGCGGCCATGATCGTTCGCAAGCTATCGAACGGGAACTTCGTCATCGCCGGCCGACAGGAGGTCCGAGTCAACAGCGAGCTTCGAGAGCTCCGCGTTGCCGGGATCGTCCGTTCAGTTGACATCGAGATGAACAACTCCATTCCCTACGACAAGATCGCCGAAGCTCGGATCTCCTATGGAGGACGCGGACAACTCAGCCGCGTGCAGCAGCCTCGATACGGCGAAGACGCCCTTGATGTAATCCTGCCGTACTGAGGGATCGAGCATGCAAGTCCGTAAGGCCCGTGTTCTCCTCGTTGTAGCTTGCGCCTTCGTGCTGGGCGGAGGTGCCGGCTACTTTGGTGCGCGCTTCCTGACCCCGGGAGCAGACGCATCTGGCCACCAGGAGGAGGTTCAGCTCACCACGATCGACGCAGGCAACTTTGCCTTCGTCTTCTATGACCAGGAGCGCGGGCGACCGATCTCCTTTTCGGTGGAAGTGGATATCTCGCCTGATGCCCATCACATTAGCCAGGCTCGGGCACGTGATGAGATTTCACGGATGATCTCCATCATCCTCGAGGCCCCTGTCGTTGCTCGCGCGGCAGATGCCCCCTTCACCATTGAAGAGGCACTCCAGGCCCTTGCCGGCGAGGAGAACTCCTGGATTGAAGAAATCCGAGTGATCCGCCTCGTTCCAGGATTTGCCTCATCTGTTGAGCCGACATGACGGGCTGAGCTGCATCTCCTCGAACGCCACTTCGTTCGAGGGGGCGCTTTCCCTTACGGGGATTCGAAAAAGCATTGATGTGTGCGGTTTCCCGCACGCCAGAAAGTTTTGGTGCGTGATTTCTCGCACGATGCTGCGAGTGCGAAGCAAGTATTCGAAACACTCAGAAGCGCCAAGACATTTAAATCAAGCGGGTTTTTCCCTTCATATGTGGGCCATATTTGTTCGTCCTTTGTCGGCCGCTCCTTCTCATTCAGACTGATCCCCAGTCTCCTAGATCGGATTAATGGTCCAGATTTTATGAAATCTTCCGCTCTCTGGGGAAACGCATAGGAGGATCTCTACAATGGACGTGAAAAACGAAAATCAGCACACTGGCTCGACCCACGGTAATTCCCCCACCATCCTTCATCTCTCTGACCTTTCGATGGCTGTTTTTGGTGCAGCCGCCGTTCTCCTCGCCGCCACCATGGCGGAGGCGAAGGGCCCGGAACTTGGCAAGTTCTACGAGCCCGGAGAGCTCGGCTACGAACTCGCCTGCTCTATCCACGAACTTGCGAAGACAGGGTTCCACTGCCAGGAATATCAGGAGCTGCATGATCTCGCGAACAAGCACCGGCCGAAGGAATATTGGGGTGAAAACTATGGCTTCGAGAACCCCTTTCTCCCGGGGGAACTGAGCCAGGGCGAACTCTATCCCCCGGATGACTTCGGGGGCTCGGTCAAAGGCGGGGACATGAACCAGCACCTGCTCGACCAGATCAAATGAAGAATGCCCGCCATCTGGAAATGGCGGGCATGACTATCTTCTCATGAAGTTCGTCCTTAGCTCGCGCGGACCAGGTCATTGCTCGAGACGGTGCGTCCATCCGCAAGGCGGAGCGCCGCTGCGCCCCCGATGTATTCGACCGAAGTCACCTCGCTCGAGGTGAAGGTATTGTACGCACCATCCTCGCTATTGGATGTCAGGGAGATGGCATATGTGCCGTCTTCGACCGCACTCCCATTGTCATCCAGGCCGTCCCACACGACGTCATGGAGCACCTCTCCCGTACCCGACAGCCCGCTGATCTGACGGATGACAGAGCCGTCCGCATCAGTGATGAGGGCCGCGACATTGGTCGCGTCCGCGCTCAGCTCATAGGCAAAGCTCGCAGTTCCTTCGGACAGCGAAACCTCTTCCGCGGCGACTGTTACGTCTCTCCCGACCAGGGCGGTTTCAGACAGCGCCCCCGCCACGGAGAGCTCTGCCAATAGCGTCTCGATCTGATCGTTCGTGCGAACAGATTGCTCGACCTGTGTGAGCTGAGCAGTTTGCGAGATGAACTCGGTGCTGTCCATCGGGCTGAGCGGGTCCTGGTTTTGAACCTGCGCAACCAGAAGCTTGATGAACTGATCATAGTTTTCCGAGAGCCCTGACATCGCGCTCTTGGCCTGGCCTGAAAGTGCGGCCTCCTGGATCATTGAAACGGTCATGTTGTCCTTCCTTAAATCACGATGTCGGTGTCAGACGTGGAACTCGAACCGACGGATTCCGACGCCGCTTCGTCCAGTTCATCCTCGCCCGTCAGGCTTCCACCTGGGGCCTTCGCCAACGCAGCATTCTCGTCCCGAGGCGACTTCCCGCCCCCGGTATTCTGTTGTCCGAACAAATCGAAGCTAAGACCTTCCTGCCGAATATTGCTGCCCTGTTGGTTCAACAGATCGGAAATGGCGTGCCTCTCCATCCGAAGGGCCTCGAGAACCATCGGGTTCTTTGCCTTGATCGATACCTCGGTTTGCCCGTCGGCCGCCTTGGAGATTTCCACCTCAACGAGACCAAGGCCTTGCGGCTTGAGCCGGATGTTCACCGTGCCAGGTTCGAGTGAAATGGTCCTGACATGGGACAAGAAGTTCTGTGCAATCGGCGAACGAACGACCGACCTCTGAGCTTCGGTTTCGCGCAGTTTGGAAACTTGCGGGTCCTGCCCTCGCAAGCTCTCAACAGAGACTTCGGAAGTGGTCTGTCTCGCTGGACTGGTAGCGGAGTCATCGGCCTGTACCTGCCCCGAGGATGCGCCGGCCACAAGCTTCTGTTCCGCTCGCTCTCGGACGGTGGATTTCTCGTCCCGCGCGGGAATGCCGGCCTGTTTCCCCTCAAGGCCTTCCTCAACGCTCGCCCATGTCTCGTCTTCTGCGCTTGGACCGGCATTGGTCGCCTCCGCATTGGTCAACAAGGGGTCCGCTGTCTTCGCTCCACCAGAGACCACAGGCGTCTCGACGTTACGCCGGGCAGCAGGCATCTCAACGACTGGTGTGGCTGCGTCGTGCACCACCTTCCCTTGGATCGCAGCCTGCGTTCCGGCCATCTGTCCCACTATTGCGAGGCTCTTCGGAGCAATGCGAACTGTGCTTTGCGCCGCCGTGGAATCGGCAGCGTTCGAACTCGCGATTGCCGGCTGGTTGGACTGAGTGTCTGTCTGCGCGCCGGATCTTCGCCGCACCGCCATTCTTTCCTGAACAGGAATAGCTTCTTCGGCGTTCTCGGCTTCAATTTGAACAGAGATGTTCCCTGGTTGAGCGGAAGCCACCTCAACATCCGAGTTCCCGCTGGTTCGTTCACTGCGCGAATTCACGGCCAGGTCGACAGCATTGACATCTTGACGGGATCCGCTCAGATCATCGATGTCCTCGTCCTCACCAACGGCGTCAGTAGCATCAACGTCTTCGCTCTCATCAATGGCGAGTTCTTCGTCGGACTCTCGACCCTCGATGCGATTGGCGTCGGAACCCACTTCGCCCTCAGTGGCCCTTCTGGCCTCCTCGTTGAGCTCATCCTCATCAAAGAGGCGGGAGAACGCGTCAGCGTAGCTGCCATTGTCTTCAATGCCGGCCGATTTGGCGCTGGAGGCTCGACCTTCACCGGTTGCGAGAAACTGGAATGGTTGGATCATGCTTCTTCGATCTGTGAAATTGAGAACCCTTGCTCGGATAGGGAGCTTCGGAGGCGCATCATCGCACGGCCCTCCAGTGCACGCGCTCGTGCAACACTAATGCCGACCTTGTTTGCAATGTCCTTGATCTGTTGATCGCTTCCCTGAAGTCGATGAGCCATGACACTCCTTTCGTCGTCTGGAAGGTCCCAAATGGCGTCCTCCAGATGTTGTCTCCAGTAGGAAATGGACTGCTTCTGCAAAACACATTCGTGAGGGCAATAATCTTGCCCCGCAGGAACCGTGTCCTCGATGTCGAGAATGTTAACGGCATTCAGGAGACCAGCTCTGACCTTGGTACCCAAGGCTTGATCGATGTCTTCACCGGATCCAAAAGCGTGGCGCGGGATATCAATCTGAAGATCCATCCCTTGTCTAGCGTCGATCATCGCAGACTTCACAAAGCTTCGCGCGTAAGAGAGAAATCGGATGGTTCCCATCGGGGTGTAACTGGATAGTGCTTCGATAATGGAGACGAACGCCTCGTTCATCAGGTCAGACTGTCTTTCTTTCTTTCTGTCATGCTTCATCGCCATGCTCCGCACAAAGGGAGAGTATGCATCAAGCAACTCCGAAAGTGCGGCGCCATCGCGTTGGACTTGCCACCTTGAAATAAGATCACGCTCTTGGGAAAGGGTTAGGAACGCGCCTTGGGTGCTGCTCCGAGTGTTCTTATTCAATCAGGGGCCTCAGATGTCTTAAACCACAGGTCAAATAGGGTCGCGACGCTCTGTCGAGTAAAATTGAGGCAAATCTAACTCAGTTGCTCCGCCGTGTCTGTGAAACAATCTTCATTAACCGGGCGATTTGCCTCATCCAAATGGGGTTGGTCTGTTTGAATGGGGCCCAACAGTTTCATATCTGAATGAAATCAAAAACAACAAAGTGATCGGTAAATTTCCGATCAGAAACGGGTCCAGAATGTCCAAGAACGGCCAAACGATCATCATTCGAAGATCGAAGAGTAGCCACCACGACGACGAACACGGCGGGGCATGGAAAGTTGCCTACGCTGACTTCATGACTGCGATGATGGCGTTCTTCCTGCTGCTCTGGCTTCTGTCGCTTACGGAAGATGAAAAGCTGCAAGGGGTTGCCGATTACTTCACCCCTACTGAGATTTCACTGACATCGTATGGCAGTGAGGACGTCCTTTCCGGCGAAACACTGCCGGAAGAGCAAAATGATCTGTCTGATCAAGCGGAGCGTGCAACAACGGATCCGACCAAAGACGAGAATGAAATCTCACAAGTCGAAACCGTCGAAGGCGCAACCAATCCATGGGCGAAGCTCGCCAGCTCCGAAGAGGAACAAGATGCAGGTTCTGCGATGATCCTGGCGATGAAGGAAAGCTTGGAGAGACTCATCGCCAAAGATGGACCACTAGCGGATCTGGCGGAGAACCTTGTCATACGAGAGCAAAACGGACGGCTCCTGATCGAGATTCTGGACGTCGGTGACTCTCCTCTCTTCCAAAGAGGAAGTGCTGAACTCACTGAAAGCAACGTCAGGATCCTTCGTGAGCTTGCGCTACAGCTGCAAGGTGTGCCGCAGAAGCTCACGATCACGGGCCATACGGATGCTTCTCCCTACAACAGCGATGGGGCTTACACCAACTGGGAGCTCTCCTCTGATCGAGCGAACGCAACGCGCCGGGTGATCAACGCCTATGGCGTCTCGAGCCAGCGCATCGAGAGCATCTCCGGCGTTGCCGCCCAGGATCCATTCTACCCTGAAGATCCCTACAGTGGTCGCAATCGGCGCGTGACGATCGCGCTGATTTCAGACACTTCTGGCTACTGACACTTCGCGTTCTAGAGGCGGCCCGCGACAAGTAACGGGCCGCCTTCGAGCGCTCACCTGTCATCCAGTCCCTCTTCGAAAGGAAGACTATGCACCGAGCCTTCATGCTCGCGGTGGTATCACTTTTCTGCCTTACCGCTACGACATCCCCATCGAGCGCGGCGATGGTGAAGCTCTCCAAGTCCGGTATCTGCCATTCGCAATCGAGCGCCTACTACGAGCGAACGAAAAGCTTCACCCCCTACGACAGCGTTGAAGCATGCCTCGAGCATGGCCGGCTCCCAAAGGGAGGCTCCGCGCCGGCGGTGTCGCGCAATGACAGACAAGAGGCGCAGCCTTGGCCATCGGCCGGACAGCCATACGATCGTAGTGCCTTCGGCGGATGGGCAGATGAAGATGGCGACTGCCTGAACACGCGCCACGAGCTCTTGCTGTCGCTTTCCACCGCGGTCGTAGACACAAATCCTTCTGGCTGCTCGATCGCGCGAGGGAAATGGTACGACCCTTACACTGGGAACACCTATAGGAACGCTCGAGATCTCGATATCGATCACCTTGTCCCCCTTGCCTACGCATGGACGCGAGGTGCCGATGGTTGGAGCAGCGAAAAGCGGGAACGCTTCGCGAATGACCCTGCAAATCTATTTGCTGTTGATGCCAGCACAAATCGTCAGAAAGGCGCCGCCGGTCCAACCGAGTGGCTCCCTCCATACTCTGCGTTCCACTGCCAATACATCACTCGTTTCATCCGGGTCATGAAGACCTATGGACTCGAAGCATGGCCCGGGGAGGAACAGAAGATGAAATCGATCCAGGGAAGCGTCTGCAAATAGCAAATTTCGTCAGGCCTTTGAGACTTTCCGGAAGCTACCAGCTTCCATGCGAGGCCTCGATCGAGCGATAAAATGGACCACGATGACATCTTCTTTCCTGAACTCGATATTCGCGCCGCGGGCGTGTCGGAATTTGAGGGCGGGCCATCAGACTTTGGGGTAGAAAGACCGGGGTTCGTATTCTGGTATGTCATCTTCCTGGTCGTTTCGCTAACGGTCGTAAATGTCCTTCTTTAGGCCATGCAGGAGGACATCGTCGTGAAAAGTAGCCATACGGCGCCAGCTCCAGACCGACGCAAGCTACTCCTCCACTTTGTATCGTCGGTGGTTCTATCCTCGATTGTCGGCGCTCTCCTCCTCTTCGGCTGGTTAAACGCTACTTCCGATCGCGAAGCAGGATCAACGCATGGAGCCATAGAGGCGCGTGAGGAAGTCGTCTCTGCGTCGTCTAACCTCGTGCCAGAGCGAGACGAGATTAAGCGAGAAGGCCCAGCCTTCTCGAATGCCCCGCGGCCGATTATGGACAAGGCAATTTCTATGCTCGCTCAACGCCAACGCCTGGAACACCTCCAGAGGCATCCGAAGCTGCAACAGCTCCTATCGGATTGGGAGGACACCACCACTCCATCGGCGCAATGGGAGATCAAGCCTTGAAAAAGTCCCCTCGAGCGATCACCCCGACGTTGAAAATCCTATCCCTCCCTCTTCTCTTCCTCCTTACCACAGCGTGTAAGTCAGATGGATCAGGCGGAAGTCCCAAGGGGTCCGAAGACCCACCCCCCGCAGAGGAGGTTGAAGAGATCCAGTCTGGATATGTCGTTCAAATCCAGACGCCAACCTCAGTATCGACCGTTCCACGGACGCTCGCCGGAGCCAACTTCCTTGCTACACGCGATCGTCTCGAAGGCACCTTCGGTCCGCGGGCCGAGGAGTTAGACGTCACATTGCTTCGATGGCCAGGTGGAGGGCTGACGGAGACCTGGGAAGACTTCCTTAATGCCTACATCGTTGATGCCCACGCCAGGGACTGGAGCACGTTCTCACATGAAGAGCCGTGGTCGCTTGAAGCCTTCCTTGAGTGGACGGACGACCGAGACATCGTTCCCACGGTAGTTCTCCCCATCAAGCGATATGTTTCCGAAAATGGGGAAACGGTCGATCTCGAACGTATGGGCAAAGAGCTTGGCGCCTTTGTTCATCAGGCGACCAGCGGCCGCTTCGGTCCACAGGAAGTGCTTCTCTGGGAACTCGGAAACGAGTTCTTCTGGGGCGAAGCCAGGATGAGCGCCGAGGTCTACACTCAGATCTGCACATACCTTCTCCCGATCCTCCAGGAGAATGCCGCGTACCCCATCCAGATCGGCATCCAGGCTGGCCGCCTCGGAGATAGCCAGATCGGGCGCGTTGCAGACGGTTTCTCGGACGAGCAAAAGGATCAAGTCGGATTTCTCATTGATCACATCTATCCTCGAAATTTCGAGTGGGACACCTACGACAGCAGGTTTCGCCTCTACCAGGTTCACTGGGGCGACAAGCCGGTCTACATCTCCGAGTGGAACCAAAAGTCGGATGGAAGTGGTGATCCATCGGACTTCGCCTGGGGGATTGAACAACCCGCTCCAATGCTACGGGCATGGGACTCGATGGTCCGGAATAATGTCGAGTACGGCGCGTTCTGGGCGATTCAGCAGAATAACTACACATCCGCCTACGCCCGTGAAGGAGAGCACCCAGAGATGGCGCCATACATAGGAGGCGTCATGTTCGACTGGCTGACCGACACCGTTGGCATGGAACAACTGGACGCGATCCAGCTTGGGCAATCAGGGCTCTATGCGTCAGCCTACAGGAGCGGTGGCGACCTTACGATCTTCGTGGCGGGCCTCGAAGCTGGAGAGCAGCAAGTCCACATCGACATCCCTGGATACAATATCACTTCACGGGAAGGGATCCGGATGTCAGGGGAGCGTGACGTTCGTCGACAGACGCCAGTCCTGGATCAAATGAGCCCCTTGGTCTCGGGTGAGACGATAACCTTTACCGTCAATAGCAAATCCGAACAGGAGCTCGTTCGGATTAAACTGGCGGGATATTGGGATTAATTGGAGTCTTTGGCATTGCCTCCTATTTCCTCTTCGCGTCAGAATGCAGGTGCTCAAATATAAACACCTGTTTTCCGGCGCGGAGGGACACAATGAGAATGCCAAGAATGCGCCAAATAAGGAAGCTTGAAATCATTTCATTCCTGATGGGGGTGAATATAGCCTTTTTGTTCTTTTCCACGTCATACCTCGCCTTCGGAGGGCGCGCCTTTGAGGCAATGTTCTACGCCTTTGCCGTTCTTGTGACGATGTCAGTCTCCGGCAAGTGCGAAGCTCATATTCGGGCAGCATCTGCCTGATTTTTGCCAGACGCCGACGCTCCAACATCCTCCCCAAAAGGAACAACACATGCTACCTACCAACCGCCCCGCCGCGCGGATCGATCCGCGTGTCGAACGAATTGTGCCTGGAACCTGGTGGCGTCTGACCAACAAGGATCACCCTCTGGCGTCTAGACCAGCCCCCGATCAAGGACTGGTCCTCCTCGCAAAGGAAGTCCACGTCGTGGACGGCGATGACCACACAATCGTTCTTCAAGCGCACCCTCTCTGGTCTTCGAGCTCAAACCTCAAGATTCTTCGCGACGAATTACTCCAAAGCTTCGCTCCGGAAAACGAAGGAAGCGCAATACGCGAGCTCGAGATCGCAGAGGTCATGTCCAGGATTTCGCGAACGGCGCATGAACTGCAGTCTCCTCCCGATGGTGCGAAACTTCTGGACCACACCCGCGGAAAATCGGACCCCTCGGACAATCACTCGGAAGAAGAATCCGAATTGGTCTCCTCGGTTCCGGAGGCACTTCTTCCGGGTCAGGACGTGAAGGCCGCGCAAAGCTTGATCGAAACCAGGATTGCGGAGCTCAAGGCTCAAAGAGAATGGATCGAGGCCAAGACGCGCGCCATGACAGAGGACATGCGCCTCGTCCAATCATACCAGGAAGAGAAGGTCGCTTCGACGGTTGCAGGTATTTCGACCCAACAGAAAGAGGCCGAGAGGATTCTTCAGAACGTTCAGACGATGCGGTTGTTCCTTGGTGAAGAAATCGAGGTCCGAAGACTGTCTTCCGGCCGGAGCGCCGCTAGTGATGAGCCGCTGACCTTCCTGCAGAAGATGCTCTTCCTTGATGAGGAGATCTACATTTCCCACATCATCGATGGCTTCGACCACACTCAGATGGATGACCTTGGGAGCATCTTTTCCAGAGATCGGTCAGTGCGGGATCGCATGCTGCCCTACGAGCGATGCGTCGCCATCACTCGAATCCGAAGAAACCCAAAGGAGCGCGGTGCGGCGCCGGCCACAATCACTGAGGCACTTCTTGAAATTGAGAAAGACGAGCAAGACAAGCTTATCCAGATTCTGATCCGTGATGGGGAGAATATCTGGATGGTGATCGCCGATGAGCACACGTCGAATGCTCAACGCCTATTCCCTTCTCGGCAGGAAATCGAGAATCTCTTCCAGAAGAGTTCATTTCATGGACGAGAAGCTCGGGTCATCGCGCCCGATGATGTCGAGTACTCCGAAGCTCGCTCACAGCACGATACCAAAGCGCTGTTCTACAAGCGATTTCTCATTATGTTCTGGGGTCTCCACGAGCGAAACGGACTCTTCGGAGGATTCATGCCGAAAGGCCTGAACTGGCTTGAGGAAGCGGTTCATGACCGCTATTTACGGTTTGTTCACGATGACGAAGACGGTATCGAGGATGGCATGCCTTCCGTCCATGACTTCATTGCGAAGGCAAACAGCAAGCTAACCGCCAAATCCCGGGTGATCGTGCACTGGAAGCAAGCCGCGACATACGAACTCGCCCCCAGCATCTGTTCTTTGAACACCCGGACCTATTCGACGGTATTCGATGCGTCCTTTCAGGAAGATATTTCCCTGCGAGATGTCCTTCATCAGGGAACATCCCTGGTGGTCAAGGCACCTGTCTCGAAATTTGCGATGAGAACACTCAAGGAGCGAAAATTCAACGCAATCGTCGCGCTGAAAAAATACCGGTCGACTACAGCAGACAAGGATACCGCCTCGGGAACTCCCTTCGACGAGATTGAGGCCGATGGCTACATCACCCTTGATGACCTTAAATCGTCTGATGTCGCATACTACATCCAAAGCAGAAAGGCTCGCCGGGACTACCGGGCTTACCTCCATATCTTTCACGCTGCGTGGGAGCTTCTTCGCAACGAAGAAGCCCAGATCAATGCAACATTCGCTGGGATAGATGAGGATCCTATCGTTCTAGACCTTGCCATCAGAGCATGGCGAGAGACGCACAGGTGGGCTATCCCATCTGATCCTCGGCAAGTCGCGGCCGTCAGGAAGATCGCGAAGGCGATCAAGACCGCCACCCGCATGAACGAAAGCCTATCGGCTGAGACCTTGCAGATAGGCGTGAAGCCGAGCGGGGAGATCTTCACACGGAGACAGGTATCGAACAGCGGAGTCTTTCCTGGCACGAGGCTGCCGTGGATGCACGAAACCCTTCAATCGGGGCGGGCCGCTTCAGAGATCACTGCTCCGCTGCGCAGACGCGCAGGCGAGGTGCTCTTGCGAGACGATACCAGCGGTGTCTTCGATACTGGGAGCTTCCCCGAAGGCCTGATGGACCTCGAAAATCGCGAAACAGCGCTCTCTATGCGCGACAACAAGGAGCCAATGGATCTCTTTCTGAAACTCTCTCTCGGGTGTGAGTCTGAGCTTCTCGACGAGTTCATGACGGAATCCTTCCGCAGGTATCGGACGGAGAAAGAGGCTGGGATCTCGCGGGTCTTTCTTCCTAAGCTTTGCCTCGATTTTGGCGTTGTTCATGGTCCGGATGGGAATGGCCGGCATAGAGCGTGGAAGATTGGTTGCATATGGAACGCATCTTCTCTGGCCATCAGGTACGGCCTCAAGGATAGAGCTCTAAGCTTGGCTGATGGGCTATTCAAAGACCCCGAGGGGGCGGTCGAAAACCTGTCCGAGAGGCCGCCAGTTCGTCTTTCAGTGTCCAGGCTCTCTATCGAAGAGCAACTTCATCAGGGCGCCGTCCTCGAGCCAAGCTGGATTCATCGTCCGAGCTATAGCTTCCACCTTTTCAGCTACGGATTGGCAGAGGTGAGCGATATTCGCACCAGAGTTGCATCGAGTTTCACTCATCGCACGACACCATCAGTTTCTGATGGATCTTACGAGCGCGCCTGTATCGAGAATGCCGAAAAGCTTTCCTACGAAGGGTCGAGTTTCGGGCAGGATTTCTGCGACAGAATCCACGCCCTGGGCTTCTAACGCTATGCCGTCCGCAGGATTCTTCTGCGGGCGGTCTATGCTTTGTTTCCCTTATTCCGGCACTTTTTTCATACTGGCTCCTTGGGGCCTAACTGAATTCCGGTTTTACAATGCCGGGATTTTTCAATGTTCAGCAATTTGCGCTGTATGGCATCCGCATCAGCGATTGCGGCTGCGAGTGCGACTACTGCTTTCGCAGGCACAGCAACCGTAAACAACCTGATGTTTCAGGATGAGGAAGACAAATGGATCAACTACACCTACATCGCGAAGGATCAGGTCCGCAGTCTGAATGAGAGCGGCGCCTTTCTTCTCGCGAAGGGGTCTGATGCCCTCGGGATGTCAGACGGGGATCCTATTATGCGCGTCCCTTATGGCGTGCTAGGAGGTCTTCTTTACTATCGTTTCAGTCTCGCAAACTCCGTCTTGCTCGGACACGAATACGTCCATTGGCAACATGCCCACCGCTTCGGTTTCAAGGAGCACACCTTCATTGATGACGATACAGGCGATGAAATCTCGCGAGGTGAGGCATACAAGAGGCTTTTCCTGAACGGTGAAGTCGGAGGACCAGCCGCTTCGATCGGACGATGGGGTGATATCGATCACTCCCTGTACTCTGAAGAAGGCATCTCGATCGATCTCGCCGGCTTGAACTGGCAGATGAGCTACTCTGAAGACTGGATCCGCCACAACGCTGGCCCAGGTAGCAAGAATGTCTTCGACGGGATCGATTTCTTCGTGAACCGAGGGTATGCAGCCCGGTACGCCTACTCTGATGTCATTCGGCTTGACGAAGACAATGATCGAAGTGGCGATGTCTACAAGTTTGCCGCCCATCTCGAGGGAGCAGACGACGCAGATGAGACCCTTCGAAAGCTGGCAACCTATGGGCTCGCGGCAAATCTTCTTTCTCCCACGTACTGGGCAAGCATCGCGGGCGTCACGAACTACTTCTTCACCGGAGAGACCGCTGCGCCGGACTACTTCTTCGATACTTCAATCGGCGGCGCAACCTGGGACATCCCTCAGTTCATGAATGTCGGCAGCTACACGCTCGCGCCGACGGTGTACATCGACACCTCCCGAGACATCGCAGGGTCAGTCGGCGCAGAAAGACTTCTTCTGTCTGCTTCTGTGGAAACCGCGGTTATGGGCGAAGCCGACGATGAGCTTCGGCTTTCTGCGACAGGTCGCTGGGGCGCCTTCGAGACAGACCTCGCCATCTCGGCCGGGGGCGAGGGACAGTTCTATGAGATCGAGGCCGCCTACAATGTGAACGATCATTTTGCGATCACGGCCGGCGCCGCAGTTGTCGATGGCGACACGCTCCGCGGCAACAGGAACATGCCTACTGGCGACAATGCCTTCTGGCTCGGCACCAGGTTGACCTTCTGACGACGGTTTGGAACGAACCTGCAATAGATGGCCCGAAAACTATCTCGTGTTGAAGGTTCGCTGAAAAACTACAACAAGCGGCCAGATCCGCAGGCCATGTGATAGGTTACAGGCGGCGCGCTCCACAACGAGCAGGACGGGCGCGTCGCTGATCGACCTCGCGGAACTCTGCGGGGGCGGCCACCGCCCTTTCTCAAATCAGCACAACTGGCAAACGGTCTAGAGCGTCGGTCTCTCGCTTTTCCTCCCTCAGTTTCCGCGGTCATAAGCGCGAAATCATGTCCTTCCCGAATTTCGGGAAGAGAACATGTTTCAGATCGAGGGCGTTGCCCAGGCGTATCTTGCCGGGCTGCTGAGCGAAGAGGATCTCCTTCGCAAGCTGCAGGCCGAGAGGAAGTCCACCCAAAAGACGGAAGGTGCCGTCTACACGCCTCGATGGATTGTTGACGCCATGATCTCCAGGGCGCGGATCACCTCTCCGGCTCAACGCATTATCGAGCCCTCCTGCGGCCACGGCGCCTTCATCCTCCCCCTCATAGAACATGCAAGGGAGACCTTCGGCCTCGACTGGGGCGAGGCCCTTCAATGGCTTCAGGATCAAGTCGTTGCCGTAGACATCGACCCGATTGTCGTAGACGATCTTCGCCTGATCCTGTCGCTCTTCTTCAGGCGAAAGGGTGTCTCCTGTGTCCCTGAGGACTTTCACAGCGTCCTTACCCACGACGGTCTCAAAGTTGACTTGACCGGGTTTGATGTGGCGATCGGAAACCCGCCCTATGTCCGGAACCGGCTGATTGATCCGGGCTACAAGGAATGGCTTCGGGGCAACTTCGAGGTCGCTCGCAAGGGTAACATCGACCTCTACCACATCTTCCTCGATCGCTACATGCGAGCAGTTCCAAGGTGTGTTTTCATCGTCCCCCATGGCTGCATCAAAACGAGCAGCGCCTCATTGATGAGGTCGCGCGTGTTTCCCCTCCTTGATGAGATCGTCGACTTCGGGTCGACCTTGGTTTTCCCGGGCATCCGGACCTACACCTGCATACTGGCCTCTTCGGCCTCCCATTCGGGTCCCTGCACCTTCCGCAGCGATGTTGGAGATCCTGGGCGCCTGGTGGGCTGGAGGTCGCTCACTGGGGAGGGCATGCATGAAGCGCCGCGGATCGCGCTCTCGGGCGTGGCAACCCTTGCCGATGACGTCTTTCTCCTGCGCAAGGATCGCATCAGCGGTTCTGTCGTCGGTATGCGTAAAGGCAAGACCTTCGAGATCGAGCAGGGGATCCTTCGACCCTTCTACAAGACGACAAAGCTTGGGTCCTACAATCTCGATGACCCTGACCAGTTCATTCTCCATCCCTACCGGGGGCGAGCCATCATGCCCGAAGACGAACTAGAGAAGAAATACCCTGGCGCCTACGCCTACCTGTCAGCGTGCCGCGGCCGGCTTGCAGAGCGCGACAAAAGAAAGACAGAAAGGTACCCCGCCTGGTACGCCTACGGGCGCACCCAAGGTCTCCATGATCTATCCTCCAGGGAGATCGTCTTTATCCCTCGCCTAATAGGAGGGAACGTCTCTCCCCTCCCCTTTGATACGACGTCAGTGACTGAACGATACGGCTCTCCGATGTTTCAGGCAGGCTTCGTCGTTGCCGGTACACAGGAAGCAAGAGACGCTCTGTGCTCGGATGTCTTTCTTTCTTTTGTGGAGAGGAACGGGTTCCCCAAGCCCGGGAAGGGTACGACCTACTACGCGATCAGCTCCAAACACGTAAATGCTTTTCTACTGGAGGAGCTCGGGCAGGATGCAGCCTCAAGCTTGAAGCTGTAGGCATTCCCTGCTGGCGCCTCTCGCCTCCAGAAAGCGCTGCCTGGCGCCCTTCCCTTCTGTGGCCCCCATCCAGGGTCGCACACCCATACCTCAAACTGGACGCCCTCCGGCAATCCAACAAGCTTCGGGCGGCTTCTGCATGCTCCCCACTCGGTGGCCACTGGTATTTCCCGAGGGAGACGCAACGACGCCCCTTTCCACCTCTCTCTGAGTCTGCGGGCTTCCGGGATATCCGGATGAACTCATATCCTCCAAACACTTGAAGGATACGATCATGCTCCTCGTCAATCTCATCGGCGAACCTGGTGCCGGAAAATCCACGATGGCGGCAGGCCTATTTCATGCCTTGAAGTCTCGCCACTGGAACGCGGAGCTGGTGACCGAGTACACCAAGGAGCTGATCCTCACAGAAGATCGATGGACCCTATCGGATGAGCTCATCGTCTTCGCGGAGAAGTATCGGCGGATCCGAAAGCTCGAGCGCGTCGATGTCGTTGTGACAGACAGCCCTCTCATCAACTCCATTGTCTACGGCCAGACACAATTCGGCCCATCCGGCGGTGCGTTCTTCGAGGCTGTGTCGCGTCGGTTTGACTCGATCTACTTCGCCGTGAAGCGGGTCGTGCCTTACATCTCCTACGGTCGAATGCCGGACGAAGCCGCGGCGGCAAAAGCCGGCAAGGAGATCGTCGAACACCTGAACCGGATCACGTCCGACTGGCAATGGGTCGACGGTTCGGATGAAGGGCTCCCCCAACTTGTGGCGGCCGTCGAAGCGGAAGCAGGAAAGAGAGGCCTATCCCCCATCATGCCAGGGGGCGCTCCGCGAAACGTCGAGCAATCCCCCGCGAGGCTGGCGCCTGGTCTCGACACCATCTCCTGACAGAGTGGAACAACCGGAATAGATTCATCCCGGTGATACTTCAGTGCGATTAGATTCCGGAGTGGAATGTTTCACAACTCCTTGATGAGGAAAGGCGTCATTTATCGCGATAAAGTCGCGTTCTGCTTCAGAAATTTCTTGGTGATATGCTCTCTGTGGGTCCAGAATCCGAGGGAAAATTCCTTCCCCTCGGGAGCCGCGTTTGGACATTCGTCTCGAACATGTTGACCCTAATTTGAACAAATTCCGATTTTACGAGGTCGGAGTGGAACCAAACCTGCTCGGAGATCATTCCATCATCATCCGCTGGGGAAGGATCGGGCGCCCCGGCAGGGTTCGCATCCATGCATCTGGGCCGAAGGACGACGTGGCCCCCAAAGCGCTCAAATTGGTCGATATCAAGATACGTAATGGTTACGTGGCGGTAACATCACAGGGGCGCCTCAGGGATTAGTGCAGTTTTTCGGGGAGACGAACCACGATAGCACCCCAAAAAAAAGTCAAGTTGATGATTTTAAAGGCGTAAAATTCCGGTTGCGAGCCCATAAAAAAAATTTTGGCTTGGCGCAGAAGCACCTATAAGCGACAAGCCGCCTATCGAAAACGATAGCGCGCTCCCCACAACACACAGCGTGAACCTAAGGACGAAAGCGGATGTCGGAACACACGGCACAGCTTGAGGACATTATTCTGCAACGGCGGCAGAATGGTAATCCTCAGCTAGAACAACTGACCATCGTCCTCGGACTGAAGGAAGATAACGGATCCGAAGGCCTCGGCAAGGGCCTGAAAGAGGTGGAGTGGCCGCAAGGCTATTTCCTCCGTCTTTTCTCCAACAGCACCCGGTTCGTCTCGATCCTCGGGGGCTGGCTGCTACGCTGCAGCTTCGCCCCCGAGGACCTCACTGATGCAGGAATTCCCGGCCTCGAGGGGCTGATTGTTTCCAACTTCGATCAGGTTCCCAACGCTCGCGACATCTCGGCGAGTATCATCAAGCACAATCTCGATCTCTTCGCGGGATCGGGTGCCGAATACTTCGGTGGAGTGTTCTTCTCGGACTTCGAGGAGTTCTCCAGTCATCCGATCATCAAACGTGATCGGGCACTCAAGGCGACACAAGCCAGCCTTGCGTCTCGAGCAGCGGAATTCTCCTCGCTGATCCATATTCACCGCGTCGCGCCTGCTCCCAAAACCTCGCAGGCGGCAAAAGAAGCGCAGGACTGGATCCGAGGAGAAGCCAACTGTCTTGAGGGTCTCCGGAGCCGCCGGGTTCTCTACCAGGGTGCGCTATACATCCTGACGGTGATCGACCATGCGGCAGTTACCCAAACGGTAGCGCATCACCCACTCGAGCTGGACCTCCTCGATGTGGATCCGACTTCCCCCTCAATGACAGGCCGTATCTGACCAACCTGTCAGACCTGGCCGAACCTCTACGGCTTCTCCCCTGGGCCGTAGGGTCACTTACAGGGTGGCGATGGCGTGGCTCCTTAGTCATCGTCACCCTTTTTTCCGCCAGTGCCATAGGCCTCACAGCCCATCGGCGACTGAAGTCTGAAAAGCAGCTTCTTGAGCAATTCATCCGAGCCAGGACCTTCGAAGTCCTGACACAGCTCCCTGTAGTAGGCTGCCGGGAGGCCTTCTCCCTTCCTCATCGCTTCAAGCTCTTCCTTCGGCGCCTGCTCGATCGCGATAGCCCTTCTGTAGGCCAGCTCCGACATCTTCGGCTCGAGTGCGCCCGTGATCTGGTTCAGCACACGAAGTGCCAGTACGACAGATCGGGTTCCGACGCGACAGGTATGGCGCACCTCGTCGAACGGATCATCCAGATCGTTGATGCACTCCCACTGGTCGTCGACGATTTCCTTCGCGAGCTCATCGCCGAGAAGGACCCTCACGGCCGCGAGCTTGAGCTCCGCTTCAGTTCGGATCTTCATGTCCACGGTGCCACCTTGATTGCCTTCATCTCGGCAGCACTTGGGTTCTTGCGCAGGAGCGCTGAAATAACTCTCGTGAGCCTGTAGACCAAGGAACGGAAACTGACTTCGCGCGCGACGCCCGAAACCATTCGTTATGGGCTTCCATAACGATCAATATATTATCCGAAAGACCGAATTTACCACATAACGGTTATCATAGTAGCCGTTATGCTTAGCCTTGCCACTCCGTCCGAGATGCAGGATCGGGTTCTCGCCGCCATCGACGAATGGCCGAGACTCGCTGATACCGCTAATTTCTTTGGTGGAGCTCCGACGCCGAGAGCGATCTTCGGAATTCTTTCCTTAGACGGGTCTGAACAACGCCTATGCGGCGATTTCCGGGAAGGGGCCATCGCCATGGACAGTGGCTGGGGGCCTCAGGACGTCGGCGATCCATGCGATG
>Ga0208328_1000218_pt1 | contig 30347 bp, 26 predicted proteins | sample DeeseametaMP2633_FD_184170 | JGI IMG/M metagenome (GOLD analysis project Ga0208328, IMG submission 184170) | Marine microbial communities from the Deep Atlantic Ocean - MP2633 (SPAdes) | ecosystem: Environmental > Aquatic > Marine > Unclassified | place: Northeast of Antigua and Barbuda, North...
CGGGCACGCCGCTCCGATAGGGACGCCGCCTCAGTCTTCGAGGTCGAACGTCGCCTCTGCCACGTCGCGCCCGTTGACCTGCAGGATCACCGCATGCGGGCCCGGGTGCAGGCGGAAGGTGGTGGCGTCGCCCTTCATGCGGTGCCGCTTCTCGAGCCGCAGCGGCTTGCCCGGCGCCAGCTTTCCGGCGCGCAGCTTGAAGACCTTCTCGGCGCTGCCCGAGGGCCGGAAGAAGCGCAGGCGGTAGTCGACCAGCACCGGCCCCGCCTCTGTCCCCCGCAGCTCGGCCACGACCATGAGGTCCTCGCCGATGCCTACGCGCGGCGGCACCGAGAGCGTCGCCGTCACCGGCAGGTCGGCGCGGTAGCCCAGCAATGACAGCGCCTCGGGGGCGCCGCGCTTCACCGCGGTGCGCAGGGCGTGTCGGGTCATCCAGTCGAGCTCGCCCGGCGCCTGCCGCGCCTCGGCCTGCCAGGTCCGAAGGCGGTCGATCACCGCCTCGGGGTGCGGCCGGCTCAGGTCGTTGAGATGATTCGCCACCGAGCGGGTGACGAAGCGCGTGGGGTCGCCGTGCAGGGCATCGAGCATCGGCAGCGGCGCCAGCGGATCGAGACGGATGCCGCTGCCCCACGGAAGGCGCGGGCGGGTCCCTTCCGAGACCAGCCGGCGCACGTGGTAATGCGGATCCTCCACCCAGGCCGCCATGCGCGCGAGCACAAGCTCGGGCCAGCGGTTCAGGAACGGGCGGATGGCATATTCCATCGAGAAGCGCTGCGTCGCCGCGTGGAGCAGGTCGAGCGCGCGCTCGGGCGTCTCGAGCCCGTGGCGCGCGGCCAGCACGCCGTGCACACCGTGGATGAAGCGGCCGAAATCGTCGTCGCTTCGGGTGGGATCGAGCGGCGGTGGCATCGCGGCCTCGAGCGCCTCGGCCATGGCGGGGAAGTCCCGCGGCAGCTGATCCTCGAGCCCGTCCGCGAGCACGCCAAGCCTTGCGTGCACGCCCTCCCCCGGGAAGCGCGGCAGCACGGTGTCGAGGAAGCGCCCGGCGTCGAAGCCGGGCAGCACCGCGAAATCCGCCGCGAGGTCGGCGGTGCTTTGCGCGTTGAAGAGCTGGTCGGCGAGAGAGAATCCCGCGCCGCCGCCCTTGCCGTCAGGCCCCCGCGCCATGAGATGCCGGCTCGCGGACCGACGCCCCGGGGAGGGGGCGCTGCCCCCGTCGCCTGGCGGCGACTCCCCCGGGATATTTATGGCCATTGGAAGACCGGGGCGCGGCTGCGGGGCGGGCCCGGTCAGATGGTGGCAAAGGTCTCGCCCCCGTCGAGCACGATGTTCTGCGCCACGATGTAGCCCGCGTGGTCCGAGCACAGGAAGGCGCACATCTTGCCGAACTCGGCCGGGTCGCCGTAGCGGCCGGCGGGGATGCCGGCGGCGCGGATCTTGCGGGCCTCGTCGCGGCTGATGCCGTCGCGCTCCATCACCAGGTCGTCCATCTGCACGATGCGGGCGGTGTCGTGCACGCCAGGCAGCAGGTTGTTGATGGTCACGCCCTTGTTGGCGATCTGCCGCGCGGTGCCGGCCACGAATCCGGTGAGCCCGGCGCGGGCCGAGTTCGAAAGGCCCAGCGGCAGCAGCGGCGCCTTGACCGAGCGCGAGGTGATGTTGACCACCCGGCCCCAGCCGCGCTCCATCATGCCGGGGATGAGCGCCTGCATGAGCGCGATGGGCGTCAGCATCGAGCCGTCGAGCGCGTCGATGAAATCGTCGCGGTCCCAGTCGGTCCAGTAGCCCGGCGGCGGTCCGCCGGCGTTGGTGACGAGGATGTCGACCTGGCCCGCGACCTCGAGCACCCGGGCGCGGCCCTCGGGGTCGACGATGTCGGCGGCCACGGTGATCACCTCGACGCCATGGGCCGCGCGGATCGCCTCCGCCGCCTCCTCGAGCGGGCCCGCGCTGCGGGCGTTCATGATCAGCGTGCAGCCCGCCTCGGCCAGCGCCTCGGCACAGCCGAGCCCCAGCCCCTTGGACGAGGCGCAGACCAGCGCCCGCTTGCCGGAAATCTTCAGATCCATCGTTTGTTCGCTCCTTTGTCGTGTCCCGCGGCGGCGCGTTTGCGCGTGAGGCCGCGGGAGGGTTGACCCATTTGATGACACATTCGGGTGGCATTCAATGGGGCGCGGTGCCGGGCGGCTGTGACCGAGGGCTACTTTGGCTGCGGCCTCTGTCGTCGGGCGCGTGGCGGGGCCTTGTCACCGGCGGCGGCGGGCGGCACCTTGGTCGGCACCGCTTGCTGCTTGCTGGGCCCCTGAGGGGGCGGAGGCGCGAGGCGGGTGTATCGGGCAGGACGAGGGATCGGGACGTGGCGACAGGGACGGAGGAGGTCAGGCATCGTGCGGCGCACAGCATCGGCGTCTACCGTGCCGAGCAGATCCGCGTCGTCAACGGTGCCAATCTCGGCGACGGGCTGGGCCTTGCCGAGGACATGCTGCCCGACGACATCTACCGGGTCTCGCCGCTTGCGTCCCTGCACAGGCTCGCGGTGCGGCCGTCGAGCGCCCCGCCCTTCGGCATCGGGCCCGGCGAGATCGGCACCGAGGGTGCGGCGCTGCACCTCGACTGCGTGCTGACCTTCATGTGCGGCGACGGCCATACCTCCGAGGGGCTTATGCTGGTCGAGACCGATGTCGAGGACAACGTCGCAGACCTGTTCTTCCTGCCGCTGGGCGAGATGAGCGCCCGGCAGGATTACGCGCTGGTGGGGATCCGCCGCGACGGCGCGCTGCAGAAATTCGCGCAGGCCGCCTGCGTCTCCTTCACCCGCGGCACGATGATCACGCTGGCCTCGGGCGCGCAGCGGCGGGTCGAGGATCTGGCCGTGGGCGACCGCGTGCTGACCCGCGACGACGGCCCGCAGCCGCTGCGCTGGATCGGCCAGCACACGGTGCGCGCGGTGGGCGCCTTCGCCCCGGTGCTGATCCGGGCGGGCGCGCTCAACAACGCGGGCGACCTCGTGGTGAGCCCGGACCACCGGCTCTTCATCTACCAGCGCGAGGATCGGCTGGGCGCAGGGCGTTCGGAGGTGCTTGTGAAGGCGCGCCACCTCGTGAACGGTGACAGCATCCGCCGCGTCGAGGGCGGCTTCGTCGAGTATTTCCAGATGCTCTTCGACCACCACCAGATCATCTACGCCGAGGGCATCGCCGCGGAATCCATGCTGGTGGACGGGCGCACCCGCGCCGCCCTGCCCGAGGAACTGGTCGAGCGGATGGACGAGATGCTTCCCGGGCATCGCGACAGCGACCATCGCGATCTCGAGGTGCAGGAGGCGCTGCTCAGGCGGCCCGGGCTGGCGGAGTTGCTGCGGCGCAGTTCCGGCGGGTGATGCGTGTGGGTGGGGCTGGAGGGGGCGCTGCCCCCGTCGCCCGGTGGACGACTCCCCCCGGAGTTTATTTGGCAAGATGAAGGGTGGGTGCCGGGTTCAGCCGGGTCCGTGGTGCGTGGCTGATCGCGGCGCGACCGGTCGGCGGTCGTTGTGAGGCGGGGGTCGGGGAGGTGCCGTCCGGGTGGCGGTGGTGATGCGACGCGGGACCGGAGGGTGATCCGGGCGGTTGGGGCGGAAGGGGGCGCTGCCCCCGTCGCCCGATGGGCGACTCTCCCGGAGTTTATTTGGCAAGATGAAGGGTGGGTGCCGGGTAGAGGCGGGTAAGTGATTGGTCGTGTGGGCGGTGGTCCGGTGTGGTGGTCGGGGACCGGGGCGCGGTGCGGGATGCGCGTCAGTGGGCGCGGAGGGCCTTGATGAGCTCGGGTTTGGTCATGGTGGAGCGGCCGGCGATGTCGATCTCCTGCGCGCGGGCGTAGAGCGCCTCCTTGGTCCAGTCCTCGTAGGGAGGCGCCTTGCCGCCCTTCTCGGAGGGGTGCATGTAGGGGTTGGCCTCGGCGTTCGAGATCCGGGCCGCCTTTTCCTTCGACATGCCCTTCTCGCGCAGGGTCTCGTAGAGTTCTTCGTTCTTGAGGCTGGGGTTGGCCATCGCTGTGTCTCCTCTCTGCGCAGGAAGAACCCTCAGGCGGGCCGGAGGGTTCCGCGGGGCCTTCCCAAGCGGGGGCGGTGAAGCTATATGCGCGCCATGCTGGACACGCCCTCGAACCGCCCCGACCTTCCCGCGGAAATCGCCCGCCGCCGCACCTTTGCGATCATCTCGCACCCGGACGCGGGGAAGACCACTCTGACCGAGAAATTCCTTTTGTATGGCGGCGCCATCCAGATGGCGGGACAGGTGCGTGCCAAGGGCGAGGCGCGGCGCACCCGGTCGGACTTCATGAAGATGGAGCAGGAGCGCGGGATCTCGGTCTCGGCCTCGGCCATGTCCTTCGACTACGGCAACTTCCGCTACAATCTCGTGGACACGCCCGGCCACTCGGATTTCTCCGAGGACACCTATCGCACCCTGACGGCGGTGGACGCGGCGATCATGGTCATCGACGGTGCCAAGGGCGTGGAGAGCCAGACCCAGAAGCTCTTCGAGGTCTGCCGCCTGCGAGACCTGCCGATCCTCACCTTCTGCAACAAGATGGACCGCGAGGCGCGCGACACCTTCGAGATCATCGACGAGATCCAGGAGAACCTGGCCATCGACGTCACCCCCGCCTCCTGGCCCATCGGCATGGGGCGCGAATTCATCGGCTGCTACGACATGCTGCGCAACCGGCTCGAGCTCATGGACCGCGCCGACCGCAACAAGGTGGCGGAATCGATCCGCATCGAGGGGCTCGACGACCCGAAGCTTGCCGAGCACGTGCCCGCGCACCTGCTCGACCAGCTCAAGGAAGAGGTCGAGATGGCGCGCGAGCTGCTGCCCGCGCTCGACCCGCAGTCCATTCTCGAAGGCCACATGACGCCGATCTGGTTCGGCTCCGCGATCAACTCCTTCGGCGTGAAGGAGCTGATGGACGGCATCGGCAACCTCGCGCCCGAGCCGCAGCCCACCAGCGCCGAGCCCCGCCAGATCGCCCCCGACGAGAAGAAGGTCGCGGGCTTCGTCTTCAAGGTGCAGGCCAACATGGACCCCAAGCACCGCGACCGCGTGGCCTTCGTCCGCCTCGCCTCGGGGCATTTCGAGCGCGGCATGAAGCTCACCCACGTGCGGACCAAGAAGCCCATGGCCATCGCCAACCCGGTGCTCTTCCTCGCCGCCGACCGCGAGCTGGCCGAAGAGGCCTGGGCCGGCGACATCATCGGCATTCCCAACCACGGCCAGCTGCGCATCGGCGACACGCTGACCGAGGGCGAGGCGCTGAAGGTGACCGGCATCCCCTCGTTCGCCCCCGAGCTTCTGCAGGGCGTGCGCGCGGGCGACCCGATGAAGGCCAAGCACCTCGAGAAGGCGCTGTTCCAGTTCGCCGAGGAGGGTGCGGCCAAGGTCTTCAAGCCCAACATCGGCTCGGGCTACATCGTGGGCGTCGTGGGCGCGCTGCAGTTCGAGGTGCTGGGCGCACGGATCGAGCAGGAATACGGCCTGCCCGTCCGCTTCGAGGCCTCGCAGTTCACCTCGGCGCGCTGGGTGCATGGCGACAAGGCGGCGGTGGAGAAATTCGTCAACGCCAACAAGCAGCACATCGCCCACGACAACGACGGCGACGTGGTCTACATGACCCGGCTGCAATGGGACATCGACCGGGTGGTGCGGGATTATCCCGACATCAGGCTCTCGGCCACCAAGGAAATGATGGTCTGATCGGATGGCCGGGCGCCCTGCCCGGCCTTTTCCGTTTCGGGGCTTCGGGACACGGGCCATGCCGGTGCTCGGGTGCCGCACGTCTTGACGGAGACGCGGGATCGGCATCGCCCGTGCGGACCTGCCGGGGCGCGCGCACGGGCTGAAGTTTTTCCTTGACCTGGAGTGCGCTCCAGCCCCCACAAGGGGAAGCGTCGAACGGACGAAAGGCCCCTGCCATGCGGATCGCAGAGTTCGCGCAGGCCACCGGGTTCGCGGTGGACACCCTGCGTTACTACGAGAAGATCGGTCTCATCGAGCCGCCCCTGCGCGACAGCGCCGGGCACCGGGTCTACGGGCCGGCCGAGCTTCGCTGGGCGGAGTTTCTCGGGCGGCTCAAGACCACCGGCATGCCGATCTCGGGAATGCTGGCCTATGCCCGGGCGCGGGCCGAGGGCGAGGTCACCACGCCCGAGCGCGCCCGGATGCTGCGGGAGCATCGCGCCGAGGTGGCGCGGCGCGTGGCCGAGCTGCAGGACTGCCTCTCCGTTCTCGACAGCAAGATCGCCTCCTACGAGGCGACGATGTCAGACGCGAAAGGACCTGACCATGTTGCAGAGCACACCGGAAACACGAGGCGAACGCGGCCGCAGGCTGCTCGATGAGATCGACGGCGAGGCCGGCAACGCGGTGATCGCGGGGCTGCAGGACATCGCCCCAGATTTTGCCGAGCTGCTCTTCGAGTTCCCCTTCGGCGACATTTACGCCCGCGAGGGCCTGTCGCTGCGCGACCGCGAGATCGCCACCGTGGCGGCCCTGTCAGCGATGGCGACGGCGCCGAAGCAGCTTGGCGTGCACGTGCAGGGGGCGCTGAACGTGGGCGTCACCCGGCAGGAGATCGTCGAGATCATGATCCAGATGAGCGTCTACGCGGGTTTCCCGGCGGCGCTGAATGCGCTGGCGGTCGCGCGCGAGGTGTTCGCCGCGCGCGACCTGAAGATCGAGGGCCAATAGCCCGAAATACAAACGAAAATCGCGCCGCGCTTGCCTGCGCGACGCGATCCCCGTCGGTCCCGCGCGCACCGTCGACGGCGCGCGCGGTGGAGCCTCAGCTGCCCTGAAGCAGCGGCGTGATGCGGCGCACGGCGGCGCGGCGGTTCTCGCGTTCGGCGGCGTCGCTCTGCACTGCGAGGTCACCCTCGCCGTAGCCCTGCAGCACCATGTTCTCGGGCGGCACGTCGAAATACTCGGTCAGTGCCAGAGCCACCGATTCCGCCCGGCGGTCGGACAGCGCGAGGTTGTAGGTCCAGCTGCCCACCGCGTCGGTGTGGCCCTCGATCAGGAAGACCTCGCCCGGGCTCTCGGCGATCACCTGTTTCATGGCGTTGCCGAGCGCCGCCAGCGCGCGCGCTTCCTCGGGCCGGATCGCGGCCGAGCCGGTCTCGAAGTTGATCGAGTCCACGCTGACCTCGGGCACGAGGTGGCGCACCGCGTCGATGTTGCGGATCTGGTTGAGCGAGAAGGTGCGGTCCACCGCCGTGCCGCTCTCGGCAGCAAGCGCGGCCGCAAGCTCGGCTTCGTCCACCTCCTGGAAGTTCATCCGGCGCGGCGTCTCGGTGGTCTGCGGCAGCTCGTTCACCACGACCTCGGTCTCGGCCTTCGTGTCGTCGAAGAGCACGATGGATTGACCGTCGGGCAGTGTCCGGGTGCGGCGCAGCACGCGGCCGTCGGCGGCCTTCACCGTTTCGACAACGTTGCCGTCGTCGTATTCCACGACGCTGCGGGTCGAGCCGTCGTCATAGCGGTAGGTGGTGACGTCCGAACCCGGGCGGCGCAGCAGCACGTCGTCGTTGCGCAGCACGCGGTACTGGCCACCCTCCTCGACCACCACGCGGTCGCCGGAATTCTCGACCACCTTGGCGTCGTTGCCGAGGAACTGGGTCAGGGCCAGCGCACCGAGGCCCACGAGCGCGGTCTTCTGCGCATCCGTGAGACCGCGGTCATCGTCGTCATCCTTGGAGGCCTTCTTCTCGTTCTTCTTCTTGGTCTCGCCGGCGTTCTCGCCGATGCGGGTATCGAAGTCCTCGTCCGAGCTGCGGACGTCCTCGGCGGTGACCTCTTCCTCGACCACCTCGGCGTCAGCGTCCTCGCCATTGCCGGCAGCTGCCGCGGCTGCGGCGCCAAGGCCCAGACGTTCGGCGATGCGGGCGACGGCGTCGGCCTGCTGCTGGTCGGTGACCTCCTCGGGGCCCGCGGCAGCGGCCTCGCGATCGGCCTCGTCAAGCGGCGCGGCCTCGGTCTCGGCGGTCTGCTCCGGCGTCTCGGTGCGGGTCTCGCCGGTCTGAGCGTCGGTGGTGGTCACCGCTTCGCTGTCGGCCTTGGCGGGGGTGTCGGTCTGAGCGTCGGCCTGAGCGTCAGCCGTGGCCTCAGGCGCTTCGGTCGACGCCTCTGCGCTGGTCTCGGGCGTTTCGGCGGTTGCCTCTGCCGTCGTCTGGGGGGCCGGGTCTGCATCCTGCGCCGTGGTCTCCGGGCCTGCCACGGGCTCGGAGCTGTCGGCGGCCTCGGCGCTCTGGTCGGCGGCCTTTTGCGCGGCGAGGGCCTTGGCGAGGTCGTCCTCGGACGGCGTGTCTTCGGCGGCCTTCTCGGCCTTGGCCTCTGCCTGCTGCTCCTTCTTGGCAGCCTTCTTCTCGGCCTTGGCGTCGGCCTGCTTCTGCTTCTTGGTGGCCTTCTCAGAGGGCTCCGCCTGCTCTGCGGCCTGCTCCGCGGCGGGCTGGGCCGGCTCGGATGCCTCCGCCTGCGCGGCGGGCGCATCCGCCGGGGCCTCGGCACGGTCGGCTGCGGGCGCTTCGCTCGGGGCCGCCGCCTTGGCTGCGGCGGTGTCTTCGCCTTTCGCCTGGGTCAGCTTCTGGGGGATCTGGGCGACAATGGCGCAGTCGACGCCGTCGCCCGCCTCACCCGTGGCGCATTGCGAGGCGATCTCGACGATGCGCGAACGGATCTGGCCGCGGGTCATGCCCGAGGTGTCGAACCCGAGATCGACCGTCCCTGCCAGCGCCCCGTCCATGATTTCCTTCTGCTTCATGCCCGACAGCGATTGCGCCGCTGCGGGCAGCGCAAGGCTCGCCATCAGCACCAGCGCGGTGGTGGTCTTCAGAAACGGTTTGGTCGTGCGCATTCTCGGTCCTTTCCTCCGTGCCGCAATGGCTGCGGCGATCCGGACAGAAACGCGCTCATACGGATTTTGTTCAAAATATAGGCAGGAAATTGCCACTGCGACGCGGGACCGTGCGCCCGAGGGCCTCAGAGCGCGTCCAGGAGCCGCTGCTTTTCGCCCGCGTCGTCGGGGCGCGAGATCGCCTCGGCCAACTGCTCGAGCGACTGGATCGAGTGGCCGGCGCGGAAGCTGTCGACATGGGGCAGCATGGCGCGGATGCCCTTGGCCTTGGGCGCGAACCCGTCCCAGCGCAGCAGCGGGTTGAGCCAGATCAGCCGCCGCGACGAGAGGTGCAGCCGCTCGATCTCGCGCTCCAGCGCCTCGGCGTCGTCGCGGTCGAGCCCGTCGGTGATCAGGAGCACCACCGCGCCCTGCCCCATGACCCGGCGCGACCAGTCGCGGTTGAAGTCGTGCAGGCACTGGCCGATACGGGTGCCGCCCTGCCAGTCCTGCGCCTCGGCCCCGGCCGCGCGCAGCGCCGCATCGACGTCGCGGGTCGCGAGGTGGCGGGTGATGTTGGTGAGCCGCGTGCCGAAGGTGAAGGCGTGGACCTTGGCCCAGCCGGCGCCCTTCTCGTTCGCCACCGCGTGCAGGAAATGCAGCACCATGCGCGAATACTGCGACATGCTCCCCGAGATGTCGCAGAGCACCACGAGGTTCGGCCAGCGCGGGCGCGGCTTCAGGTGCGAGAGCTCGCGCATCTCGCCGCCCTGCCGCATCGAGGTCCGGAGCGTGCGGCGCCAGTCGATCCGCCGCCCGCCATGCGCGGCCATGCCCCGGCGCGACGGGATCGGCTTCACCGGCAGACGCAGCCGCGCCAGCATGCGCTTGGCCTCGGCGATCTCGGCGGTGGACATCTGCTCGAAGTCCAGCGTCTTGAGCCGTTCCTCGGCGGAGAGGGTGAAGGAGCTGTCGATCTCGAGCTTGGTGGCCTCGTCGTCGCCCTCGGGCTGGGGCAGCTCGGGCATCTGGTCGCCGAGCAGCGCCTGCGCGGCGCGTTTCTCGGCCGATTGCGCCAGCTTCTCCTCCTGCACGCCGCGCACCGCGGGCAGCATCATCGACATCATGTGCTCGAGGTAGCGCGGGTCGCGCCAGTAGAGGCGGAAGATCTGGGCAAAGACGACGCGATGCTCGGGGCGGTTCACGAAACAGGCGTGCAGCGTCCAGTAGAAGTCCATCCGGTCGGTGAACCCCGCCGCCGCCACCGCGCGGATGGCGTCGATCACCCGGCCCGGCCCCACGGGCAGCCCGGCCCGCCGAAGCGCGCGGGCGAAGTGGATGATGTTCTGCGCGAGCCTCGGGTCGTCAGGCACCGCGATGGGCAGGTATTCCGGCATTTTGCTCCGTGGCGGTTCGGGGACCGTCGGCACAGGGAAACCGATGCGGGTCCGGGCGGCAAGCCCTCCGTTGGTCGGGGCCCGGTTGGTGAGGTCGGGGGCGGTTCTCGGCACGGTGGCGGGTTGGGGCGACGAGGCGTTGAGGTCCCGGCGATGTCCTTTTCAAGGGATCGCCGTCAGGCCACCCGCGGCGACGGCATGCCCTTCAGGATGATCGCGTCTCCGGGCGATCTGTCGGGATGATCGCATCTTCGGAATGACCTCTTCGGCGCATCCCGCCCCCGTCAGCCCCCCGACGTCCCCTCCACCTCGGCCAGCGCCGCGTCGATGTAACCGGAGGCTTCAGCCGTCATCGTCGCCAGCCGCGCGCTCAGGTCGTCGGGCCCGTCGGTGCCGGTCAGCCGCGTGAGGAAGGCACAGCCGCCCGCGCCGAGGCTGTCGGGGTCGAGCCGCCCTTCGGTGATCAGCCGCGCGCCGATCTGCAGGCTCCAGCACAGCCGGTAGGTGGCCGCGAGCTGCTCGGCCGCCGCCTTGGGTAGCCAGCCCTGACGGGCCGCGGCGGCTAGCCCGCGGGTGGTGCTGCGCGGCGCCTGCCCCGACAGCAGCGATCCGGCCTGCGACAGAAGCTCGATGTCCTGCATCCGCCCGCGCCCGAGCTTGGGATCCCACGGATCGCCCCGGCCCTTGGCGGCACTGATGCGCGCACGCATCTCGGCAAGCTCGGTCAGCACCTTCTCGCGCGGCGGCGGGGCTGCAAGGATCTCGGAGCGCAGCGCCTCGACCTCGGCGGCGAGCTCGGGCGGCCCTGCGATCACCCGCGAGCGGGTCAGCGCCAGATGCTCCCAGACCCACGCCCGCTCGCGCTGGTATTCGCTGAAGGCGGTGAGCGAGGTCGCCACCGGGCCCTGGTTGCCCGAGGGCCGCAGGCGCATGTCGATCTCGTAGAGCTTGCCCTCGGCCATCGGCGCGGTCATCGCGGTGATCGCCGCCTGCGTGAGGCGCGCGTAGTAGGTCCGCGCCGGCAGCGGGCGCCGGCCATCCGAGGCCTCGACCCCGTCGGCGTCGTAGATCACGATGAGGTCGAGATCCGAAAGCGCGTGCAGGTGCCGCGCACCGAGCGAGCCCATGCCCACCACGACGGCCCCGCGCCCCGGCGGCGCACCGTGCTTGCGGGCGAACTCGGCCTGCACCACCGGCAGGATCGCCGCCAGCGAGGCCTGCGCGAGATCGGCGTAATGCTGCCCCGCCTCCTCGGTCTCGCTCAGCCCGCGCAGCAGGTGCACGCCCGCACGGAAGTGCCATTCCTTCTGCCAGCGCCGCGCCATGTCGAGGCGGCTCTCGTAGTCATCCTCGCGCGCGAGGATCTCGGCAAGCTCGGCGGTGAGCGCCTGCGGCCCCGGCCAAGGGCTGAAGAAATCGCCGCCGATCACCGCATCGAAAACGCTGGAGTTGCGCGACAGGTGCCGCGCGAGATCGGGCGAGGTCGAGACGATGTCGACCAGCAGGTCGACGAGCTGCGGGTTGGCGTCGAAAAGCGAGAAGAGCTGCACCCCCGCCGGCAGCCCGGCAAGGAAGCCGTCGAAGGCGGTCAGCGCCTCCTGCGGGCGCGCGGCACGGGCAAGCCGCCCGAGGATCTCGGGCTTCAGCCGCTTGAAGATCTCCACCGCCCGGCCCGAGCGCAGCGCGGGATAGTTTGGCCAGCGCGCCACCAGCGGGCTGCGCTCGATCTCGTCGGGGATGTCGCTTTCGGTGGCGTCCCGGGCGTCGGGAGCGAAGAACCCCTCGGTGAGCTCGTGCACCTCCTCGAGCCGCGCGCGCAGTTCCTGCTCGAGCCCTGCCCGGTCGCGCCCCATCAGCGCCGCGAGCCGCTCGAACCCCGCGTCATTGCCCGGCAGCAGGTGGGTCTGGGCGTCGCCCACCATCTGCACCCGGTGCTCGACCTCGCGGTGGAAGCGGTAGTGCTCGGTCAGCCGCGTGGTCACGTCCCACGGCACCCAGCCCTTTTCCGACAGCACCCTCAGCCCGTCCACGGTGGCGCGCACCCGCAGCTCCGGGTCGCGCCCGCCAGCGATGATCTGGCGGGTCTGGGTGAAGAACTCGATCTCGCGGATGCCGCCGCGCCCGAGCTTCATGTCATGCCCCGGCAGCGTGATCGGCCCGTGCCCCTTCTTGTCGCGGTAGCGCAGGCGCATGTCGTGGGCGTCCTGGATCGCGGCGAAATCGAGGTGGCGGCGCCAGACGAAGGGCCGCAGCGTCTCGAGAAAGCGCTCGCCCGCCGCGATGTCACCGGCGCAGGGCCGCGCCTTGATGTAGGCCGCCCGTTCCCAGGCGCGGCCAAGGCTCTCGTAGTAGCGCTCGGCGGCCTCCATGGCGATGCAGACCGGCGTCACCGAGGGATCGGGACGCAGCCGCAGGTCGGTGCGAAAGACGTAGCCCTCGCCGGTCAGGTCGTTGAGCGTGCTCGACATGCGGCGCGTGGCGCGGACGAAGGCGCTGCGGGCCTCGTGGAAATCGTCGCGCTCGAAACGGGTCTCGTCGAAGAGGCAGATGAGGTCGATGTCCGAGCTGTAGTTGAGCTCGAAGGCGCCCATCTTGCCCATGGCCAGCACCACCATGCCGCCCGCCGTGGCGATGTCGTCCTCGCTCGCGCCCGGCAGCTTGCCGCGCCGGATCTCGCGGGCGATGGCGGCGCGCAGCGCGAGTTGCACCGACAGGTCGGCGTAGCGGGTCAGCGCCCCGGTCACCTGCTCCAGCTCCCAGACGCCGCCGAGATCGGCCAGCCCCGCAAGCAGCGCCACCCGCCGCTTGCCCTGCCGCAGCGCGGTCTCGAGCGTGTCGTCGGCGCTCTCGCCCAGGTCTTCGCAAAGCTTGGTGAAGGCATCTTCCGGCGCCTCGACCGCGGCCTCGAGCCAGTCGCCCTCCTTCTGGATCAGCCCCTTGAGATAGGGGCTCGACCCGCCGGCCCCGGCGATCAGCGCGGCGATGTCGCCCTCGGCCCAGGGGGTGGCGGCACGGGCCTCGTCTCCGAGGTCGGTTTCGAGGGCACGCGGCAGGCGGGTGATGCGGGATGCAAAGCTCATGCCGCCTGTATGACCGAGCCGCCCGTGTCTGCGCAATGGTGCGGTCTTGCACCCGTCCTCGCATCGCGCTCTAACCGGCCGGACTTCGGACGACCGACATGGGATGAGGAAAGAGCCATGAGCAAGAGCCTTGCACGGGTGCGCCGCGCGCTGGAAGACGCGGGCCTCGACGCCGACATCCGCGAGGTCGGGCAGGCCCGCACCGCGCAGGAGGCCGCCGACAGCGTGGGCTGCGAGATCGACCAGATCGCCAAGTCGATCATCTTCCGCGCCGAGACCAGCGGCGAGGCGGTGCTGTTCCTGACCGCAGGCGGCAACAAGGTCTGCGCCGAGAAAGCCTCGGCGCTGGCGGGAGAGCCGCTGGGCAAGGCCGATGCGGCGCTGATCCGGGCGCAGACGGGTTTCGCCATCGGTGGCGTCGCCCCGGTCGGTCACCTCTCGCCGATCCGGGCCTGGATCGATCCCAGGCTGCTCGAGTTCTCCACGATCTGGGCCGCGGCCGGCACCCCTCGCCACGTCTTCGCGATGGATGCGCACCTGCTGCCGGGGCTGACCGGCGCGGTGCCCGCGGCCTTCACGCTCTGAGCGACGCCCCGAAACGCCGGTGACCCGCGGATGCGGCATCGGCGGCCCTTGCCGCCCTGCGCCCCCTGTCCCATGGTGGATCCCGTAACAGGGTGGGAGTGCATCGCATGAGCTGGTCTTTTTCCATCGGGCGGCTGTTCGGGTCCGAGCTGCGCGTCCACGCGACCTTCTTCCTGCTGCTTGCCTGGATCGGCGTCGCCGCCTGGTCGAACGGCGGTCCGCAGGCGGCGCTGCAGAACCTCGCCTTCGTGCTGGCGCTCTTCGCCTGCGTCGTCGCGCATGAATTCGGCCACGCCCTGACCGCCCGCCGCTACGGCATCCAGACCCCGGACATCACGCTGCTGCCGATCGGCGGGCTGGCGCGGCTCGAGCGCATGCCCGAGAAGCCCGCGCAGGAGATCGCCGTCGCCCTTGCCGGGCCCGCGGTCAACATCGTGATCTGGGCGGTGCTGATGCTCGCCGGTGCCGGTACCTCGATCGACGCGCTGGCAGGCCTCGGCACCTCGGTGCCCGGAACCTTCCTCGGCCAGCTGGCGGCGGTGAACCTGTTCCTCGCGCTCTTCAACCTGCTCCCCGCCTTCCCGATGGACGGCGGCCGGGTGCTGCGCGCCCTGCTCGCCACCCGCATGGACCGGGTCCACGCCACCCGCGCCGCCGCGACCGCGGGCCAGGTCATGGCCTTCCTCTTCGCCTTCTGGGGGCTCGCCTCGGGCAACTTCATGCTGCTGCTGATCGCGCTCTTCGTCTATTTCGCCGGTCAGGCCGAGAGCCAGGACGTGGCCTCGCGCGCCATCGCGGGCGGGCTGCTGGCACGGGACGCGATGATCACCAGCTTCGAGAGCCTGCGCCCGGCCGATCCCATGCATGTCGCCGCCCAGACCCTGATCCGCACCACGCAGCACGAGTTCCCGGTGCTCGACCCGGAGGACCGCCTTGCGGGCTTCCTGACCCGCACGGCGCTCTTCCGCGCCATGGCTTCGGGGCACACCACGCAGGCGGTGGGGGACGTGATGGAGGAGGTGCCGCAGGTCACCCTCGGCACCGCGCTCGAGACCGCCCTCGACGCCCTCGCCGAGGCCCCCGCCGTCGCCGTCACCGATCCGGACGGCCGGGTGCTGGGCTACATCACGCGCGAAAACGTGGGCGAGCTCATGGTCCTGCGCGCACCGCGGTGACACGCGGGTTGGGCAAGGCGCGGGGTTGGGTCTCGGGCGGCACAAGGTTGGTCCTGCGCGGCGCGAGGATAGCTGCTGAACAGCACAAGGCTGCCTCGGGCGCTGCACAAGGTCGGGCTGAGCCCGCGCTCCCACCCGACCCTTGCCACTGCGCAGGCCGCAGCTCTCCTCCGCCGCTCCCACCCCTTCCCCGCTCGCCGGTTGCCCAGAGGTCTGCACCCGCCAGACAGCCGTCCGTCCCCCGCGCGAAGAGCTTGACCCCTCCGGTACTGATGCTACTGAAGCATGCACGGTGGGCCTGTAGCTCAATTGGTTAGAGCAGGGCGCTCATAACGCCTTGGTTGCGGGTTCAAGTCCTGCCGGGCCTACCAAGAACCCCCTGTGTTCGTCAGCGCTGCAGAGTGCGACGCCACACCCACATGGCTGGTGCTGCGCCGCTTGCAAGGGTCATGCACGGGCCTTCTCACAGCGCCGCAGACGGTGCGCCGCACAGCACGGCTCGGACCGCCCTACCCGCCGAACAGCGCACGTGCGCTCATCCACAGGCCCATCGCGATCATCATCAGGTTCTCTGTCAGCGACACGAAGCCCAGCGGCACGTTGGAGCTGCCGCCGACGCAGGCGCATTTGAGCTCGCGCTTCTCGATGTAGACGGCGCGGAACACGCTCACCGCGCCCACCGTCCCGATGAAGAGCGCCACCGGCGCCGAGATCCAGGTCAGCACCCCCGCCGTCATCAGGATCCCCGCCAGCGCCTCGCCATAGGGGTAGATCTTGCCGTAGGGCACCCAGCGCTGTGCCAGCAGGTCGTAGTTCAGGAACATGGTCGAGAACTGCTCGACGTCCTGCAGCTTCTGGATCGCGAGGATGGTCATCGACAGCGAGATGAACCACTCGAAGGCCCTCAGCGTCAGGACCGTCCCATACTGGTGCCACGACAGCCCCAGCGCCAGCAGCGCCGCGACGCTGAAGATGGTGATCACCGGACGGTAGCTGGTGTCGCTCTGCTGGTCCTTCGGGGGATCGAGCTCGAAATACACCCGCAGGTCGTCGTAGCCTCCGATGCGCTCGTCGCCGATGAAGGTCTGGGGCGTGGTCTCAACGCCGTGCTCCTGCATGAAGGCATCGGTCTCGTCGCGGGTCTTCAGGTGGTGGTCCTCGACCTCGTAGCCCTGACGTTCGAGCAGGTCCTTCGACTTGAGCCCGAAGGGGCAGGTGTGATCGGGCATGACCATGCGGTAGAGCACGGCGGTCTTGTGGGTGTCCTTTGGCATCTGAGCCTCCTGTTCCGGTCGCCGCATCGTCTTCGGTGCGACGTGTTCGGGATCCTTGGGAGGGGTCCTCGGCTGCGCGCGGGCGGCAGGTGCTGTAGCACGAACACCCTCCCTCTCAGGACATCAACAACCTTCCCGTGCCGGAAGGTTCCCGTCCGGATATCCGGCGTCCCCGGATCCGGCGCGGTCTGGGAGATCGGAACCTTGACCCGCCCCCCCGCGCAGCGACGGGGCCAGCGGTGCCCCGCAAGCTGACCGTTGGCATGCGCTACAGGCGATGAGCGCCTCGCAACCGGGCGGATGGCCGCTCGCACACGCGCCCTCACGCAGATGGCACTGGATATCGGCCGGCTGGCGTGGTCAGAGTGCCGGATGACCCGCACCTCGCTCTTCACCGCAGCCCTCACGCTCCTGCTCATCCTGACAGTGACCTACCTCACCGTGGGGCCCCGGGTGGTGCCCGGAGACGCGTTGTCCGGAGACAAGGTGCAGCACGCGCTCGGGTTCGGCGCAATCGTGTTCCCGGCCGCCGTTCTCCGGCCCCGCTGGCTCTGGTCGCTGGTGCCTGCCGTCGCGATCTTCGGGGGCATCATCGAGATCGTCCAGATGAGCGTCGGACGCGACGGAGAGCTCGCGGACTGGCTCGCCGACCTGGTCGGCCTGGCCCTTGCGACGGGCTTCGGAGCCGCCGTGCGGGTGGCGTTCTTCCGGACCGTGTCGCGCGCCTGAGGGGGCACTGGCCGCCGAAAAGGCGATGCCAGCGGCTATATTCGACGGCGTCGTCGCCTCTCAACGCGGCCAGCTTTCACGGGCACCACGAAAGGAGCCGTTCCCTGCCGTCGCTTCTCGCCGGAGGCCGCGCGCAGAGGGCGCTTCAGCAGCCTGCGAGGCGCGCAATGGTGCGCCCCGTCATCAGCGGCAAAGCATGGTCATAGCCAATCGCGGGATTTGCGGTCTGCGACAGATGGAGCCGGCCGCGGAGCGGAAGGCAGCCCCCTCACGGGGCCATGGGGCCATGGGGCCATCCAGAGATCCGTGCCGAGCATATCGGGCTCACAGGGCACACCGATTGTTGACGGAGTCCGCCTGACCACTGGACGCCCTTCTCCTTCGAGTCCGGTCAAAAGCCGGCAGGCCACCGATTCTGAGCTCCGGCCCGATCCGAAAGACCGCCGGAACCACCACCCAGACAACAGCACTCCCCCGGCCCTGCGGACCGGATCCCCGACCAGAGAGACCTGCCGCAGCGTCACCACTAGACGACCGGTCTATTCATACCTACCTCCCCCGCCATGACCGGAGAAAGCAAATCTGATCTCACGCGGAAGCGTATCCTCGATGCCGGGCGGGTGCTGTTGCTCCGCCACGGCTTCTCGGGCGTCGGCCTGTCGCGCATCCTTGCCGAGAGCGGCGTGCCGAAGGGCTCGTTCTACCACTACTTCGCCTCGAAGGAGGCGTTCGGCGCGGCGCTGCTTGAGGACTATGTCGCGCAGTACCTCGCGAGGGTCGACGCGCTCGCGGCCGGACCCGGCACCGCCGGCGAGAAGCTCGGGGCGTTCTGGGACGCCTGGCTCGAACAGGCCGGCGACGCGGGCATCGCCAGCGAATGCCTCGTGGTCAAGCTGGGCGCCGAGGTGGCCGACCTCTCGGAGCCGATGCGCGAGATCCTCGACCGCGGCATCGACGCGCTGATCCTGCGCCTTGCCGCGCTGCTGCGGGACGGCGCGAAGGACGGCTCGATCCGCGCCTTCGACGCCCCCAAGACCACCGCCCGCATGCTTTATGCCACGTGGCTGGGCGCCGCCGTGCTCGCCAAGCTCGCGCGCAGCGACGCGCCGCTGCGGGCCGCGCGGGACGAGACCGCCGCCCGGCTTGCCCCCTCCGGGCCCCCTGAAACCACCTGACAAGGAGACACCAGCATGTTCGCTGTCATCCACGACACCTTCGGCGAGCCCGCCGACGTCCTTTCCGCGCGCGAGACCGCGCGCCCTGCCCCCGCCGCCGGCGAGGTGCTGATCCGCATGGTGCTGTCGCCGGTCCACAACCACGACCTGTGGACCGTGCGCGGGCAATACGGCTACAAGCCGCCGCTTCCCGGCGCGATCGGCGGTTCCGAGGCGGTCGGCATCGTCGAGGCGCTTGGAGAGGGCGCCGATCCCGCGCTGCTCGGAAAACGCGTCGCCGCCGCCGGCGTGCACGGGACGTGGGCCGAGTACTTCACCGCTCCTGCGGGCGGCGTCGTGCCCCTGCCCGACGCGATCCCCGACGCCGCCGCTGCCCAGCTCATCGCGATGCCGTTCAGTGCGCTGTCGCTTCTGCAGACGCTGAAGGTGCGCGAGGGCGAGTGGCTGGTGCAGACCGCCGCAAACGGCGCCGTCGGCAAGATCATGGTGGCGCTGGCGAAGGCGCGCGGCATCCGGCTGCTGAGCCTCGTTCGCCGGGACACGGCAGCGGACGAGCTGCGTGCGGCGGGCGTCGAGAACGTGCTCTCGACCGAGGCGCCCGACTGGAAGGCGCAGGCGAAGACGCTGATCGGCGAGGCCGGGGCGGTCTCGGCCATCGACTCCGTCGGCGGCACATTCGGGGCGGAACTGGTCGACCTGCTCGGCGTGGATGGCGAGCTCGTGGTCTTCGGCACCGCGACCGGCGCGCCACTGCAGCTTTCGACAGGCGATCTGATCACCAAGCATGTGGCCGTGAAGGGCTTCTGGGGCGCGCGGGTGAGCCAGGAGATGGCGACCGACACCCGCATGGCGCTGTTCGGCGAGCTGCTGGGGCTGGCCACGAAGGGCGCGCTGCCGCTCGACAGCGGCGGTGTCTTCGCGCTGGCGGAGTGCCGCGAGGCGATGAGCGCGGCGCTCACCCCGGGCCGCTCCGGCAAGATCCTGCTGCGTCCCTGACGGTCTTCGGCAGATCCCGAAATACAGAGCGCCGCCCCGAGCAGGGCGGCGCTTTCACATGAGACCCTGCGGGTCAACCCACGCCACCTTGCAGCGCGGAGGACTCTGGCATCGGCGCGATCCGCGCGCCGACAGGCCGCATCGCCGCGACGAGGTCAGTCCTGCCAGTCGTTCAGCCCGGGGAAGTCGACGTTCTGCTGCTTGCGCAGCTGCTCCTTTCGCTGGGCGCGGTGCTCGAAGTACTCGAACGCGCCTCCGACGAGGACGACGAGGGCAAGGGCGCTGAGATACATTTCCAAATTTCGTACTCCTTAATTCAAACACTGGGGATTGCCGAAAATACGGCGGGTGGCGCCCAAATTGCGCTGCTTCAGTTTCCTGGAGCATCCCCATGGTGATCCAACCCGCGGCGAGAGACAATTTCTTCCGTCCGTGATGTCGCGGAAAACACATAGAGATTCGTCTATCCGTCGCGTGGGAGACTCTCGATCAACCATCGCGCGCAATCTCTTGACAGGGATACAAGCCCTCGCTGAGAGGCGGGAGCGCAGACCACGAACCCATCGCAGGCTGATTCGCCCCGCGTTCCGAACCTGCCTCGGGATTTCAAGGGTCTTACTGTCTCCCTAACAACCGGAGGGGTGAACCGGAGGGCGTTGCGGGGTCTTTCGGATGCAGCAGGCCAACCCATCGGGATAAGCCCAGTCGCGACGCAGTTTTGATATTTCCGAATGTCGACGGCCGATCAGTGCCCGCCTACCGCTTCTGGCGCGCCATCTCTCGGGCGGCAACGATGCCGATCGGCAGCCCGCAGAGCAGGAACGTCCCCGCCCCGAGCGCCGCGTGCGAGAGCGCGCCGAGGATGCCTCCGAGGACAAAGGCCGCGATGGTGGTGCCATGGAGCGCCAGCTGCGCCCGGTGCCGCTCGGCGCCGTTGCGGCCCACCCAGAGCCCGGCAAGCGCGAGCCCCACGTCTGTGGCCATGCCCGAAACGTGGGTGGTGCGGACCCGCGCGCTCGAGATCCGCGTGGTCACCGCGTTCTGCAGCCCGAGCGTGAAGCCCAGCACGCCGATCAGCGCGACGCCGTCGATCAGCCCGGGGGCGTAGAGGCCGATGCCGCCGAGCGCGAGCAGGATCGCCGCCTCGACCTCGATCAGCGCCGCGTAGATGCCGCGGCGATTGCGCCCGCGCGCCCACTCTATCGCAAGGCCGGCGAGCAGGGCGCCGCTCACGAAGAGCGCCACCACCAGCGCGAAGAGCAGCGCCACGCCCCAGGCGCCCGAGGCGATCTTGTCGGCCATCGCCGAGACATTGCCGGTCATATTGGCCGAGAACAGCCCCGCGACCTCGAATCCGGTCGCGTTCAGCGCCCCGGCCACCAGCGACAGCAGCGCGGCGAGGCCCAGGTCGATGGACTGGTTGCGGTCGTTCCCTTCTCGAAACAGCACGGGCAGCTCTCCCTCACGGCAGGTTCAGCCCCAGTGATCGGCTTTCAGCGCGCGGGTTACAAGCGTCCGATGCGGAACGATTCCGGATGGACAGACGGGAAGACAGGGCGCGGACAGTGTCCGCCCCCTGCCAACCACCCCGGAGACCATTTACCAACACCCCGGCGCAACCCGCCGGAAGACGCAGCACGCACACCTGACACTTGCAAACACCTGCGCCGCACACACCGCCCGGGACCGTGGGTCCGGGCATACCGTCTCGCCCCATGCGCCGGCGAAACGGGCGGCCGGCGCGGCGGGACGGGTCGTTCACTTGATTGACCTGGATCGGTCCAGGGGCCCTGCCCGCGGCGCCCGGGAACGTCCCGGAAGAGGCGCGGGCTCGGCGATCACGTCAGGCGGTTCAGCCGTTCAGCCCGGGGAATTCCGCGAGCCGGGCGTCCCGGTCGTTGCTGCGGCGGGCGGAGACGCCCTCGCAAAGTTCGACCACGCAACCAACGGCGACGATGACGATCACTGCACCAATATACATGTCCAAGTCCTCCAAATTCTTCAGAGTGCCCTTCGGGGCGGTCTGCGGCAGATCGACGAAAGCGGGGTCTGCAGCGGCAATTCTGTGCCTATCGCGGATCCTCTTGCCGAGATGATGGCCGAATTGCGGCAACCTCGCCTTTCTTCGTCGTCCTTGCTGTTGAGACCAATATGCCCCGCCGCCGCGCCCGAGGGTATCGGGCCTCGGGATGGCGAAGCGACGCCAAGGGGGCGGCTCCTACCCCTTCGGATAGGGTTGTGCTCCGCGCCGGGCGAAGTCGTGGCCCTCGCGCAGGTCGGGAGCGGCTTCGCTGGTGCACTCGCGGGGGTTTTGTAAGGAAGACTCGCCTCGGTGAAGGGATGGCTCGACCGGAACAGGATTGTACGAGCGGTAAAACGTTTCACGCGGGAGTCGTGGGCGGGTGCGACATCTCGCCAGTCTCACGGAGGCGCATGCGGACAAATCTCGCAAGCCGTTGACTGCTCTCAGGTTGCGCCTTGCGCTTCCGCTACGCGAAACGCCTGGAAATGCGGCGCGGCTGCCGGCTCCATGGTCGAGCGCTGCGCCTCCCGGAGTGGTTCGACGTAAGCACGGGTCACATCTCTGGGTTGCGGCCACCCCTGTGCCAGATTGCACATCTGCTGTGCCTGCCGAGAAAAACCTTTCGAAAGCCGCAATCTTTGCGATACAAAGCGTAACACTAGAAATGCCAGTTTGAAGTAATCTGATTCCGAGCAGGTCGGCCGCTGTTTTTTCCTGCCCACCACACCCGGGTCAACTTGTACAGAGACGTGTGATGGATGAACTAGTTCACCGGCTTCGGGCCGACAAACTCCCTTCTTACAGCCCGGACGGCGGTATCACTTCCCGAATTGACTTCGGCGAAATTCTCTCCGAACGCCATGAAGCTGCAGCCGTGATCGAAGCGCAGGAAGCGCTGATCGAGCGCTTGCAGTGGGACGCAATCGGCCTGCGCAAGAAGGCCTGACTTACACGGTCTCGCGGCCTGCTCTGACATTCCGCAAAATCTCGTCACATCGCCGGGGATCACCTCGCGGCAGGTGCTACTGTTGTAGATGACGGCCTTGCCTGCCCGGCGCACCGCGCGGAAGGGCGCTTTTGCGTCCGCGGACTGCAGGCCGGCTTGCGCTCTGGCGCGAGGTTTGCGTGGTGGGAGCGTACGTTAGCCAGAATGACAAAGGCAGCGACCCGCATGACTGGGCCGCTGCCTGTATCTGTTTCGGTGCCGGCGCATTTTTGTCGGTGCGTCTTTGTCAGTGCGTCTTTGTCGGACTTACGTTGCCGGTGTTGTGTCGCCCGGGGGGACATCTCCCCGCAGCGTCTCGGCACGTGAGCGCGTCATGGCGCGGTGGTTCAGCGCTGCGAGAACACGCCCCGCAGGTCAGGCCGCCGTGCGCCCGGAGCGCTGCGCACCGCCGGCGCTGTCCCAGCCGCTCGACGCGCTGCCGTCGCCCGTCACCCGGAACACGCTCACCCCTTCGGCCAGCGAGGCGCTGTTGGCGGCGAGTGTCCGGGTCGCGCCGGTGGTCTCGTTGACCATGGCGGCGTTCTGCTGGGTCACGGAGTCGAGCTGCGAGATCGCGGTGTTGATTTCCCCCAGCGTCATGGTCTGCTCGTTGAGCCCGTGCACCACCTCGCGGATCCGGTCCGAGATGCGTTCGACCCCCTGGAAGATGTTCGAAAGCTCGTTGCTGGCGCGGCCCACGAGATCGACGCCCGCCTTCACGTGCCCGCCGCTCTCGCTGATCAGTGCCTTGATCTCCTGCGCGGATTCCGCCGAGCGTTGCGCCAGCGAGCGCACCTCGGAGGCCACGACCGCGAAGCCGCGGCCGGCCTCGCCCGCGCGCGCCGCCTCGACGCCCGCGTTGAGCGCCAGCAGGTTGGTCTGGAAGGCAATGTCGTCGATCACCGAGATGATCTGAGAAATCGAGTCCGACGAGGTCTCGATCCGCTTCATCGCCTGGGTCACGTCCTCGACCACCTTGCTGCTGCCTTCCGCGGCGTTCTTGGTGTCCTCGGCCTCGCGCCCGACCTCGCCCGCGTATTCCGCCGCAGAGCGGGCGTTGGAGTTCAGCTGTTCAACCGCGGCAGCGGTCTCTTCCAGCGTTGCCGCCTGCGTCTCGGTCCGGCGCGAAAGCTCGTCGGAGTTCACGCCGATCTGCGAGGTGATGGCGTCGATGGTGTTCGACGCAGATTGCACCTGCGTGATCAGCCCGGAAAAATTGTCCACCGCCGCGTTCAGCGCATCGCCAATCTCGCAGAGCCGGTTGTCCCGGGCGATCTCGACCCTGGTCGAGAGGTCACCCCGGCTGAGCGCCTCGATCCCGCGACCGAGTTCGCGGATCGCCTCGCGCTGGCCGGTGATCTCGGTCGCGATCTTGGTGATCCGCACCACGTTGCCGGCCTCGTCGAAAACGGGGGCGTAGGTGGCGGCGATCCAGATCACCTTGTCGTCCTTGGTGATGCGAGGAAACTCGTCCGAGAAGAACTTGCCGGCGCGCAACTCATCCCAGAAGCGGCGATAATCCTCGGTCTGGCGGTAGCCGCGCTGCACGAAGATGCTGTGGTGCTTGCCCACGATCTCTTCCTCCGTGTACCCCAAGGCCTTCAGAAACGCCTCATTTGCCCGGATGACAGTGCCATCGGGGTTGAAGTGGATCACCGCCTGCGTGCGCTCCACGATCTGGAGAATGGCTTCATCCCCCGTGACTTTCTGCGCCGTCTGCTTCGGTTTCCGCGAAAACCACATGAAAGAATCTCCTTATCGGCGGACGGCTCCACTCATACAGCGCTGGTTCTTTCCGAATCCTGAATCACTCCGCAGTACAGGGCGCGGAGTGCAGAGATTTCATCGCATCCATGGCGATCTCGTAGCTGCGACGGCGCGCGGCCGGGTCGTGCATGGCGCTCGACAGGATCAGCTCGTCGGGTCGGTAGCGGTCGATGAGCCGCGCCAGCCCGGTGGCCACCTGCCCCGGATCGCCGGTCGCCGAGACGCTGAGCGCATGGTCCGCCATTGCCACGTAGGGCGGGTCGGCCACGGCGGAGATGTCCGCCACCGGCCTCGGCAGCTTGCCCGGCTGGCCGCTGCGGAGGTTGATGAAGGCCTGCTGTTGCGAGGTCTTGAGGCGGATCGCCTCGGCCTCGGTGTCGGCAGCCCAGACGTTGGCGGCGAGCATGAAGCGGGGCGTGTCGGTGATGCCCGGCTGAAAGCGCTCGCGGTAGATGGCGATGGCCTGCTCGAGCGCGTCGGGGGCGAAATGCGAGGCGAAGGCGTAGGGCAGCCCCAGATGCGCCGCCAGCTGCGCGCCGAAGAGCGACGAGCCGAGGATCCAGACCGGCACATGCGTGCCCTCGCCCGGCACCGCGCGCACCGGCTGGCCCTCGACGCTGTTGCCGAAGAGACCGATGAGCTCGACCACGTCCTCGGGGAAGCGGTCGGAGGAGGCGTGGTTGCGGCGCAGCGCCATGGCGGTGATCTGGTCCGACCCCGGCGCCCGCCCGAGCCCGAGGTCGATGCGGTCGGGGAACAGCGTCGCCAGCGTGCCGAACTGCTCGGCGATGACCAGCGGCGAGTGGTTGGGCAGCATGATGCCGCCGGCGCCGACGCGGATGGTCTTGGTGGCAGCGGCAACCCGTCCGATCACCACCGAGGTCGCGGCCGAGGCGATGCCCGGCATGTTGTGGTGCTCGGCCAGCCAGTAGCGGTGATAGCCCAGCGTCTCCGTATGCTGCGCCAGCTCGATGGTGGCGGCAAGCGCGTCGGCGGTGGTGCTGCCCTCGGGCACCGGCGAGAGGTCGAGAACGGAAACGGGGATCATGGGGGAGTGTCCTGCGAGTGTCATCACACCGATATAGGCCCCCGTTCCGGCGGATAAAGACGCGAACGCCCCGATCCTTGCGGGACCGGGGCAATTCACTGTCAGACCGTGGTCCGTGCTCAGCCGGCGGCGGTGACCGCCCGTTTCGTCAGCACCGCGACGAGGTGGGCGCGATACTCGCCCGATCCGTGCAGGTCGCCTATCATGCCGTCGGCGGGCACCGAGAGCCCCGACAGGGCGTCGGCGCTGAAGTTGCCCGAGAGCGCCTCCTCGGCCTCGGTCCAGCGGAACACACCGTCCTCCGAGGCGCCGGTGACGGCCACGCGCACGCCGTCGGCGAACTTAGCGACGAAGACCCCCACCAGCGCGAAGCGCGACGCGGGCTGCTCGAACTTCACGTAGGCCGCCTTTTCCGGGATCGGCAGCCTGACCGAGGTGATGATCTCGCCCTCTTCCAGCGCCGTGGTGAACATGCCCTGGAAATAGTCGTCCGCGGCGATCTCGCGGGTGTTGGTGACGATGGTCGCCCCCGAGGCCAGCGCCGCCGCCGGGTAGCAGGCGGAGGGGTCGTTGTTGGCGAGCGAGCCGCCGATGGTGCCGCGGTTGCGCACCGCCGGGTCACCGATGTTGCCGGCCAGCGCCGAGAGCGCCGGGTAGCTGCTCGCGACCTCCTCGGCCACGGTGGCGTGGGTGGTGCCGCCGCCGATGGTGACGGTGCCGCCATCGCTGCTGACGCCCTTGATCTCGTCGATGTTCTTGAGGCTCACCAGCACCGCCGGCGACGCGAGCCGGGCCTTGAGCGAGGGGATCAGCGTCTGCCCGCCGCCCAGCGCCTGTGCCTCTTCCTGCCCGAGGGCGGCCACCGCATCGGCGACGCTCGTCGGGCTCTCGATCTCGAAGCTGTACATCTTCTATCCTCCTGGCAGAGGGCCCCGGGGCGCCGCACGCCCCTGCCCTCTCATATTTCCCCGAATACTCAACGATCCGGCGGCGCCGTCAAGCGACACCGCCGGAAAGAGCGTCAGCCCTGCATCGCTTTCCACACCCGGTGCGGCGAAACCGGCATGTCGATGTGCTCGACGTTGAAGCCGCCCGAGGCCAGCGCGTCGATCACCGCGTTGACCACCGCCGGCGGCGAGCCGATGGCACCCGCCTCGCCGCAGCCCTTCACGCCCAGCGGGTTGTGGGTGCAGGGGGTCACGCAGGAGTGGTCGACCTTGTAGAACGGCACGTCCTCGGCCCGCGGCATGGCGTAGTCCATGTAGGAGGCCGACAGCAGCTGGCCGTTCTCGTCGTAGATGCAGCTCTCGAGCAGGGCCTGCCCGATGCCCTGGCCGATGCCGCCATGCACCTGTCCCTCGACGATCATCGGGTTCACCACGTTGCCGAAGTCGTCGGCGGCGGCAAAGCTCTCGATGGTGACGCGGCCGGTCTCGGGATCGACCTCGACCTCGCAGGCATAGGCGCCCGAGGGGTAGGTGAAGTTCGACGGGTCGTAGAAGGCGGTTTCCTCGAGCCCCGGCTCGATGTCCTCGAGCGGGTAGTTGTGGGGCACGTAGGCGGCGAGCGTCACGTCGCCCCAGGCCACCGACTTGTCGGTGCCCGCGACGGTGAACTTGCCGTCCTTGAGCTCGATATCCGCGTCCGAGGCTTCCAGCAGGTGGCCGGCGATCTTCTTGGCCTTGTTGATGATCTTCTCGGTGGCGCGGACCATGGCCGAGCCGCAGACCGCGAGGCTCCGCGAGCCGTAGGTGCCCATGCCGAAGGGGATCTTCGAGGAGTCGCCGTGCACGATGTCGATCATGCTCTCGTCGATGCCCAGCATCTCGGCCACCACCTGCGGGAAGGCGGTCTCGTGGCCCTGCCCGTGACTGTGCGCGCCGACCATGACCGAGATCGAGCCGGTGGCATTCACCCGCACGGTCGCGGCGTCATAGAGACCTGCCCGCGCACCGAGCTGCCCCACGAGGTTCGACGGCGCGATACCGCAGGCCTCGATGTAGCAGTTGATGCCGAGGCCGCGGAGCTTGCCCTTGGCCTCGCTCTCCTTCCGGCGCGCCTCGAAGCCGGGGCGGTCGATCATCTCTTCGAGCTTGTCCATGGTCGCGACGTAATCGCCGGTGTCGTATTCCACCGCCACGGGCGTCGCGTAGGGGAAGCTCTCGATGAAGTTCTGGCGACGCAGCGCGATCGGGTCGACGCCGAGCTCGCGCGCGGCCTTGTCGACCAGCCGCTCGAGCTGGAAGGTGGCCTCCGGGCGGCCTGCCCCGCGGTAAGCATCCACCGGCACGGTGTTGGTGAAGACGGCCTTCACGTTCACCTGGATCGCGGGCGTCTTGTAGTTCCCCGCCATCAGCGTGCCGTGCAGCCAGGTGGGCACCGACGACGAGAAGGTCGACAGGTACGCACCCATGTTGGCCAGCGTATCGGTGCGCAGCCCGATGAAATTGTTGTCCGCATCCAGCGCCAGCTCGATCTTGGTGACGTGGTCGCGGCCATGGGCGTCGGACATGAAGGCCTCGGACCGGGTCGAGGTCCACTTCACGGGCCGGTTGATCTGGCGCGACGCGAAGGTGACGAAGGCCTCCTCGGCGTAGTGGAAGATCTTGGTGCCGAAGCCGCCGCCCACGTCCGGGGCCACAACGCGCAGCTTGTGCTCGGGGATACCGAGCACGAAGGCGCCCATCAGCAGCCGGATCACGTGCGGGTTCTGCGAGGTGGTGTAGAGCGTGCTCTCGTCATTGGCGCGGTTGTATTCGCCCAGCGCGACGCGCGGCTCCATCGGGTTGGCGACGAGCCGGTTGTTGATCAGCTCCAGCGTGGTGACATGGGCAGCGTTGGCGAAGGCCTCGTCGATGGCCGCCTGGTCCGAGCCCAACTGCCAGTCGTAGCAGAGGTTGTCGCTCAGATCGTCGTGCACCTTGGTGGCGCCCTCGGCGAGCGCCGCCCTCATGTCGACGACCGCCGGGAGCTCCTCGATGTCGTAGACGATGGCCTCGGCGGCGTTGCGCGCCTCCTCGAGGCTGTCGGCCACCACCGCGGCGAAGGGATCGCCCACGTGGCGCACCTTGCCCTGTGCGAGCACCGGGTGCCCGGGCTCCTTCATCGGCTCGCCGTACTTGTCGGTCACCTGCCAGCCGCAGGGCAGCCCGCCGATGCCTTCGAAATCCTTGCCGGTGAAGATCCGCACCACGCCGGGCATCGCCTCGGCATCGCTGGTGTCGATCGATTTGATGGTGCCGTGCGCCACGTCCGAGCGCAGGAACACGCAGTAGGTCTGGCCATAGGCGCTGATGTCGTCGGTGTACCGACCGGCTCCGGTCAGGAAACGCACGTCCTCGCGGCGTTTCTGCGCGGCTCCGATACCATGATCCTTGGGCATGAAAAACTCCTCCCTGAAAACAGCGGGACCCTGCCCGCGTCTCGAACCCCGTGGATTCCGGGCGTGGCGTTCCTCGACGCCCCGCCCTGTCCTCTGTCTGCAAATCCCCACCGGCGCGCCCACTCTCCTCCGGGCGCGACAGCGGTGGCGTCACTCGGCGGCGATGCCGCTCACGTCCTGCCCCGAGGCCGCCATGATCGCCTTGACGATGTTGTGGTAGCCGGTGCAGCGGCAGATGTTGCCTTCGAGATAGTCGCGGATCTCGTGCTCGGAGGGGGTCGGGTTCTCCTTGAGCAGCGCCGCGGCGGTCATCACCATGCCCGGGGTGCAGAACCCGCACTGGAGCCCGTGATGGTCCTGGAACGCCTGCTGGATCACCGACAGCGAGCCGTCGGCATTGGCCATCCCCTCGATCGTCGTCACCGCGGCACCCTGTGCCTCGGCGGCGAACATGGTGCAGGCCTTCACGCTCTTGCCGTCCACATGAATCACGCAGGCACCGCACTGGCTGGTGTCACAGCCCACGTGGGTGCCCGTCAGGCGCAGTTCGTCGCGCAGAAACTCGGTCATGAGCGTGTTGCCCGAGACCTCTTTCGAGACGGCCTTGCCATTCACCGTCATCGTCACCTTGGTCATCAAGTCCTCCCTGGGTGTCCTTGTATTCTCTTGTATCGGTCGTGTTCCCTGTCGGGTGCCGCGGGCCCCTTGCCTGCCCGATCATGCACCGACCGTCCGTCAGCCTGTCCCCGGCCTCCGGTCCCGGTCATTGGGTCAGCGGCCAGAGCCCCCCGGCCCCGGCCAGCCGGCCTCAGCCCGAGACCATGCGCTTGAACCAGCCCTTCTTCTTACCCTCGGCACCGGCGTCGCCCTCGGCTTCCGGCGCCTCGTCCGGATCCGCAGGGCCTTCGACGGCCTCCTGGAAATTGGTGAAGAACTGGTCCGCCATCTTCTTGGCGAAGCCGTCGATGATCCGGCTGCCGAGCTGTGCCAGCTTGCCGCCCACCTTGGCCTCGACCTCGTAGTGCAGCACCGTGATGCCGTCGCCCTTCTCGGTCAGCGTCACGTCGGCGCCGCCCTTGGCAAAGCCCGCGGCCCCGCCCTTGCCATCCCCCGACAGGGTCAGGCTTTCCGGTTCGTTCAGGTTCGACAGCGTGACCTTGCCCTGAAAGGTCGCCTTCACCGGGCCGACCTTCTGCACCACCGTGGCCTCGAACCCCTCTTCGGGGGATCCGGTCATCTCGGTGCAGCCGGGCACGCATTGCTTCAGCACCTCTGGATCGAGGATCGCGGCCCACACCACCTCGCGCGGGGCGTTGATCTCGCGGGTATCGCTCATGTGCATCTGGAGAGCCTCCCTTCCTTCCGCGCCACCACACTACACGGTCGCAGGCGATGGCATATTAGACTAATGGCGTAGCCCGGACTCGCCCGGGGCCACCACCTTCTGGAGGGCAGCATGTCGAAAGCCCCAGCGGCTGCCAAGGTCTTTCTGATCAAAAACATCCGGGGCGTGCGACGCCGTGCGGATCAGCCGCCGGCATAGACCTCGAGCGTCGGAAGGTCGGTGAGCGGCGCCTCGATGAGCCGCATCGCCGCGAGCGAGATCCGGCTGCCCGAGGTGGTCGCCCCGTCGATCGGGAGAAGCTCGACCTGCGCCGACTTGCCCGAGCCGGGGTAGCGCACCCGCCCCTGCGTGGGCGACGTGACCAGCGGCGTCTCGAGCCAGAACCCCGGCTTCGACGGATCGCCGAGCGATGCCACCGACGTCCCGAGCGAACGCTCTCCCCCCGCCTTGGGCGCAGCCGCGGCGGCGCGCTGTTCGGCGGTGGTGGTGTCGAACTGCTCGGCCGTGCGCGCATTGGCGGCCGG
>Ga0208328_1000219_pt1 | contig 30255 bp, 23 predicted proteins | sample DeeseametaMP2633_FD_184170 | JGI IMG/M metagenome (GOLD analysis project Ga0208328, IMG submission 184170) | Marine microbial communities from the Deep Atlantic Ocean - MP2633 (SPAdes) | ecosystem: Environmental > Aquatic > Marine > Unclassified | place: Northeast of Antigua and Barbuda, North...
ACCCACGACAAGGCCAAGTACGGCATCGAGGGCGACGCCACGATGTCCTTCGGCCCCACCCACGCGCGCAGCCGCAAGGTCAGCGAGGGGATCGTCAAGGGCGTCCACTTCTTGATGAAGAAGAACAAGATCACCGAGATCGACGGCTGGGGCACCCTGACGGGCCCGACCTCGCTCGAGGTGAAGGGCAAGGACGGGTCGACCACGTCCTACACCTGCGACGACCTGATCATCGCCACCGGCGCGAAGGTGCGGATGCTCCCGGGCATGGAGCGCAGCAAGAACGTGGTGACCTACGAGGAGCAGATCCTCGACGAGGAGCTGCCCTCCTCGATCATCATCGGCGGGTCCGGCGCCATCGGCGTCGAGTTCGCCTACGTGATGAAGAACTTCGGCGTCGACGTGACCATCGTGGAGTTCCTCGACCGGATGGTCCCCACCGAGGACGCCGACGTGTCCAAGGAGCTGGCCAAGCACTACAAGAAGCTCGGCGTGAAGGTCATGACCTCCACCAAGGTCGAGAACGTCGAGGACACCGGCTCCGGCGTGAAGGTCACCGTCAGCCCCGCCGACGGTGGCGACTCGCAGGTGCTGGAGGCCGACAAGTTCCTCGCCGCCTTCGGCTTCGCGCCCCGCCTGGACGGCTACGGCCTCGAGGCCGCCGGCGTGGCGGTCTCCGAGCGCGGTGCCATCGAGATCGACGACTTCTGCCGCACCAACGTCGAGCACGTCTACGCCATCGGCGACGTCACCGGGAAGCTCATGCTGGCCCACGTGGCCGAGGCCATGGGCATCGTGGCCGCCGAGACGCTCGCCGGCGCCGAGACGATGCCGGTCGAGTACGACTTCGTCCCCCGGGCGACCTACTGCCAGCCGCAGATCGGCTCCTTCGGCTACTCCGAGGCGCAGGCCAAGGAGAAGGGGTACGACGTCAAGACCGCGACCTTCCCCTTCTCGGCCAACGGCAAGGCCCAGGGCCTCGGTGAAGCGGTCGGCTTCGTCAAGGTCATCGCCGACGCCGAGCACAACGAGATCCTCGGCGCCGCGATGATCGGCCCCGACGTCACCGAGCAGCTGCCGGTGCTGACGCTGGCGCAGAAGTGGGACCTGACCGCCGACGAGGTCGCCCGCAACGTCTTCGCGCACCCGACGCTCTCGGAGGCCGTGAAGGAAGCCGTGCACGGCATCACCGGCCACATGATCAACTTCTGAACCGACTCTTCGAGGGAGCCGCATGACTGATCGCGTCGTCATCGTCGGGGGAGGCCCGGGCGGGTACGAAGCAGCCCACGTCGCCGCCCAGCTGGGGGCCGAGGTGACGATCGTCGACACCGACGGTCTCGGCGGCTCGGCGGTGCTCACCGACTGCGTGCCCAGCAAGACCCTCATCGCGACCGCCGAGGTGATGACCGAGGTGGCCGAGGCCGGCGAGCTCGGCATCGGGCTCACCGACGCCGGCGGTGACCCGGCCACGGGCATCACCGTCGACCTGGCCAAGGTCAACGCCCGGGTCAAGCGGCTGGCTGCCGAGCAGTCCAGCGACATCGCCCGCCGCATCGACCGGGACGGCGTGCAGGTCGTGCAGGGGCGCGGCCGCCTCGACGGGCCCAACCGGGTCGTCGCCACGGCTCCCGACGGGTCGGAGACGACGTTGGAGGCCGACGCGATCCTCATCGCGACCGGCGCCGCGCCGCGCACCCTGCCCAGCGCGCAGCCCGACGGTGAGCGCATCTTGACCTGGGAGCAGGTCTATGACCTCGACGAGCGCCCCGAGTCCCTGGTCGTGGTGGGCTCGGGTGTCACCGGAGCGGAGTTCGCGTCGGCGTACCAGGCGCTCGGTGTCCCCGTCACGTTGGTCTCCTCCCGTGACCGGGTGCTGCCCGGTGAGGACGCCGACGCCTCGATGGTGCTCGAGGAGGTCTCGAAGCGGCGTGGCATGAACGTGCTGTCGAAGTCGCGCATGGAGTCGGTCACGCGCGACGGGGACGTCGTCACCGTCACCCTCACCGACGGGCGCAGCGTCCAGGCCTCGCACTGCATCCTCGCGCTCGGGTCGGTGCCCAACACCGACGACATCGGCCTGGAGGAGGCCGGCGTCCTGCTCAACGACGGCGGGTTCGTCTACGTCGACCGGGTCTCGCGCACCTCCGCGCGGGGCGTGTACGCCGCGGGCGACTGCACCGGGGTCCTGATGCTCGCCTCGGTCGCCGCCATGCAGGGCCGCATCGCGATGTGGCACCTGCTGGGCGACACGGTGCACCCGCTGGACCTGAAGAAGGTCTCCTCCAACGTCTTCACCGCCCCCGAGATCGCCACCGTCGGTTGGTCGCAGCAGGCCGTCGACGCGGGCGAGATCCAGGCCGAGGTGGTCATGCTGCCGCTGTCGGGCAACCCGCGGGCGAAGATGCAGGGGGTCCGCGACGGCTTCGTGAAGCTCTTCTGCCGCCCCGGCACCGGCATCGTGATCGGCGGGGTGGTCGTGGGCCCGCGGGCCTCCGAGCTCATCCACCCGGTCTCGATCGCGGTGGCCGAGTCGCTCACCGCCGACCAGCTGACGCAGGCGTTCACCGTCTACCCGTCGATGAGCGGCTCGATCGCCGAGGCGGCCCGGAGGCTGCACCGCTTCTGATCCGCCGCTTCTGATGCTGGGGGGCGTGGGTCACACGCCCAGGGTCAGGACGAGCGGAGGACCTTCTCCAGCGGGCGGCCCTTGGCCAGCTCGTCGACCAGCTTGTCGAGGTACCGGATCCTGCGCATCAGCGGGTCCTCGACCTCCTGGACCTTCACCCCGCACACCGACCCGGTGATGAGGGAGACGTCGGGGTTCAGCTCGACGGCGTCGAAGAACTCCTGGAACGTCGTGCCGGCCTCCAGGTGGGCCTCGACCTCGGCAGGTGAGAGGCCGGTCAACCAGGTCAGCACCGCGTCGAGCTCCTCCCGCGTCCGGCCCTTCTTCTCGACCTTGGCGACGTAGTGCGGGAAGACCGAGGCGACGCTGGTGGTGAAGATCCGGTGCATGGCCCGAGCCTAGGTGAAATCGATGCGACAGATGTCGCTGCTGCGCGACAGAATCCACAGCGATGATCACCGCCCTGCTCCGCGCCGCCCGACCGCCCTCGCCCCTGGCCGGTCGGCTCGCCCGACAGTCACTCCTCTTCGCCCTCGGAGACGGCGCGTTCCTCGCCGGATCGGCGGTGTTCTTCACCGTCGTCGTCGGCCTGCGACCGGTCGAGGTGGGGCTGGGGCTGACCATCGCGGGGGTCGCGGCGTTCCTCTCGGCGCTGCCGATGGGCAAGCTGGTCGACCGGTTCGGTCCGCGGCGGATGTGGGCGGTCAGCGCGCTGGGACAGGCGTCGATGTTCGCCCTGTGGCCCTTCATCGAAGGCTTCTCGACCTACGTCGCGATGGCGGTCGCGATGGAGGTCATCGGTGTGCTCGGAGGCGCGGCGCACGGGGCGTACACGATCGACGTGCTGCCGCCGGGGGAGCGCGTGCAGTCACGGGCGTACATGTACTCGGCGCTCAACGCCGGCTTCACCCTCGGGGCCGCGGTGGGTCTGATGGCCCTCGCCGTGCCGGGCGACCTGCTCTTGCAGGGACTCCCGTGGTTCACCGCGGCGGCCTTCCTCGTCAACGCGGTCGCGATCACGCGCCTTCCCGACGCCTCCCACGACTCCAAGACCCCCGAGGAGCGGAAGGTGAAGGTCCCCGGGCCGGGACCGCTGCGCAACCCGGGATGGATGGCCACCACGTTCCTGCTCGGCGTCTCCTGGACCAACCAGGTGCTGCTGCACATGGTCATCCCGCTGTGGGTGGTCAGCGAGACCGATGCCCCCCGATGGCTGGTCGCGCTGCTGCTGGCGACGAACACCGTCATGTGCATCGTGCTGCCGATGGTCGCGGCTCGCGGAGTGGCCGACGTGCCGACGGCGCTGAAGGCGATGCGACTGTCCTCCGTCTTCATCGTGATGTCCTGCCTGATCACCATGGCGACGCACGAGACGGTCGGATGGGTGACGATCCTGCTGATCTGGCTCGGCCACGTGACGCTGACCGGCGCCGAGCTGAAGCTCTCGGCGGCCAGCTGGACCTTCGAGGCCGACCTGATGGACCCGCGGCAACGAGGGCGGTACCAGGGGGCGGCCGAGTTCAGCGGCACCCTCGGACGGGTCTGGGCACCGGCGGCCTACACCTTCCTCGCGATCACGTGGAGCGCGTGGGGCTGGATGGTCATCGCCGGCATCATCGTGCTGGCCACCGCAGCCATCCATCCCGCCGCCCTGTCCGCGCGACGATGGCTGGAGGAGCGCGTCCCGGCCGACGTGCTGGCGGACGCTCGATCCTCCGCGCCCCAGGCGGAGGAGGCGATCGCGGTCGGTCCCCCGTCGATCATCGACACCGACACCGCGGTGATGGACCGGCCCTAGGCGCCTCAGGTCGCGAGCTGCTCCAGGAGCCGCCGCATGCGCGCGATCTCGGCGAGCTGACCGGTCGCGACCTCCTCCATCAGCTCCAGGACCCGCGCGTCCGTCGACTCCGGCATCGCCTCGGTGGCCATCTGCACGGCGCCGTCGTGGTGCCGGATCATCCCCTCGAGGAAGAGCCGGTCGAAGTCGCCGCCCTCGGCGCGGATCAGCGCCGCCATCTCCTCGGGGGAGAGCAGCCCCGCCATGCCCGCGTGGCCGTGCGCGCCGTGGTCCCACTGTCCCGGGTCGTCGCCGGGCTGCGGGACGTCGACGCCCTCGGCCGCCAGCCACTGGGACATCAGCCAGATCTCCGGGGCCTGGGCCGCGTCGATGCGACGGGCCAGGGCGAGGACCTGCGGCGAGGCCGCGCGCTCCGGGGCCAGCGCCGCCATCTCGAGCGCCTGGCGGTGGTGGGGGACCATCATCTGCACGAAGGCCACGTCGGCATGGCTCCAGCCCGGCACCTCGACGTCGATCGGGCCGGACGCCGTGGCGACGGGCTCCCCGGGTGCGCCGGGGACGAGCTCCCGGACCTGCGAGGTAGAGCTCGCCGCGGCATCGGGCGAGGTGGAGGTCGCGCCGTCGGAGCAGCCGGACAGGCCGACGGCCAGGGCGACCGCGAGCGTGGCGGCGAGGGACGACGAGCGCATCAGGGCCTCATTCGATCACGAGCCGACGACCGGGAGTCGCAGGGTCTGACCCGTTCCGCTGGTGATGCTCACCGGCGTCGAAGCCACACCGCCCCGGTAGTTCAGCGTCCCGCCCGCCACCACGAGCTCGAGCTGATGACCCCGCTCGAAGCGGTGGACGATGCCGGGCAGGGTGACCGTGAAGCGGCGGTCGACGTCCGGCACGCGCACCGGTGCCTCCAGCCCGTTGATGAGCCGACGGGTGCCGTCGGGCGCGACGTCGACGACCTTGACGAAGAGCACGAGCTGACCCGCCGGGCCGACCTCCTGCGTGGCCGCTGCGGTCGGTGCCTCGACGCGCAGCCGTGCGACCGGCGAGCCGACGACGTCGAGGTCGGCGGTGAGAGGCGCGGTCCGGAAGGCGGCGTACGTGCCGGGCAGGTCCTGCGGCTCGAGGTCGGGGAGACCGAGCACGTTCTTGACGGCGTCGGGGTCCTCCACCCCGGTCGGCGCACCCGCACCGGGGGTGAGGAACCGACTGGTGGCCGGCTCCGCGTCCGCCGCCCTGCGGACCAGGTCGCCGGTGCCGGACAGGGTGTAGCGATGGGTCCTGCCGACCGGGAACCTCCTGCTGCTGCGGTACGCCGGCTCCGCGCTGCCCTCGTAGTCGACCCAGGGTCGCGCGTACTCGAACTCCGGCCCGGTGCTGACCGGGCGGTCCATCAGGTAGTGGTCGAGCCAGTCGAGCGTCCGCGCGGTGGTGTGCTGCGTGCGCGGGTCGGGATCGGCCAGCGAGATCTCGCCCGGGACCGTCTGGTCGGAGTGGCCCCACTGCTGCCACATCATCTTGACCTCGGTGCCCTGTCGCTGGAGCGCCCGGTAGGTCGCGACTGCCTCGTTGAGGTTGAAGAGCGTGTCCCGCTGGGCCTGCACCAGCAGGACCGGCACCTTGATCCGTCGGACGTAGTGCGCCACCGAGGCGTGCTGCAGCCCTTCGATGGTCGCCGGCGGGAAGTAGCCCGTCGGCAGCCCGAACAGGATGCCGGCGCAGATGATCTCGGCGAGGTTGGGGCACCCGACGAGCCGACTCGGGTCGTCCTGGGCGCCTGTCGCCCCGGCGCGTACCCCGAAGGCGGTGATCACCGAGCCGTAGACCACCTTGATGGCGCCGGGGGTCGCGGTGGTCACGCCTGTCACCTGGTCGGTGTGATTGGGGGAGAGCGCGTAGGACAGGTCGTTCCAGGTGATGAGCGGGACGATGGTGTCGACACGTCGGTCCCGCGAGGCCACGGCGAACTGCACGCCGCCGCCGTAGGAGCCACCGATCATCCCCACGCGTGGGTCGTGGCGCCCGTGCTCCCGGTCCAGGCGGACCACGCGCAGCCGCGGCGCCGGCTCGGTGTGCTCGGCGTCGAGGAAGGCGATCCCGGGAGCGCCGCCGAGGTAGCTCACCAGCTGCTGTCCGGCCCGACCGTCGACGTCTGGGTCGTCGAGCGTGACCTTGCAGCCCGAGCCGCCGAAGCCCAGGCCGGAGTAGCTGAGCACGACGTAGCCGCGGTCGGCGAGCAGGCGGCCGAACCCGGCCATGTCGGCCTTGGAACCCCCGAACCCGTGCGTGGTGAGCACTGCCGGGGCGCGGTGCCGACGTGATGCTTGGGCGGGGACGTAGAGGTCACCGACGATGTCGCAGACCCGCTCCTCACCGGGCGGTCCGACCGTCACTGCGAAGTGCAGGGTCTGCACGGTGTGGCGGGCACGCGCCTGCGCAGGGGAGGGCTCGGTGACCAGCGGGGTGAGGCCCAAGAGGATGAGAGCGAGCGTGCCCACGAGGAGGCGGCGCGGGGTGAGGGGCATCGAGTGGCTTCCGGGAGTGGTGTGACCGAGAACAGCGAGTGGGCGCCCCGCCGCGTGGTCAACGAGTCGGGCTCGCTGCCGTTATGACGGGCTCGTGACGATCACGTTGCGACGCAGATCGACCGCGGACGACCCGTAACCTCCGACCCCGGTCGGCGGTTGCACGGCCATGAGCCACCGCTCCCTCCCTTCTGCGCGCACCCGACTCTCCTTCGCCGGCCTGGCCGTGACCCTCGCCGCCGGCCTCGGGCTCGCGGCGGTCAACGTCACCGCCGAGGCCGACCCCGGCCTGCGGGCCTGCACGGCCGAGGAGTACGCCGCCCTCGTCGAGGCCGGCGACAACTTCGCCCTGGGCTGTCAGCTGCCCGGCTCGGCCCTGGCCGACATCACCTCCGGGTTCGCTGACGCCCTGGCTCAGGAGCCGCTGCCGCTGACCAGCGAGGACGAGGTCGACAAGTCCGACAACGTCGAGCTCGTCGCGCACCTCCCGCTGGAGGGCAGCTTCGCCGAGGAGGGCGCCTACGGCACCGACATGGCCTTCAAGGGCCGGTGGCTCTACGACGGCAACTACAACGGCTTCCAGGTCTTCGACATCAAGAAGCCCACCGAGCCCAAGCGCGTCGCGCAGGTGTTCTGCCCCGGCGGGCAGGGCGACCTGTCGATCCACAAGAACATCCTGGTGATGAGCGTGGACGCCAGCCGCAGCGACGACTCCTGCTCGAGCACCGCGCTGTCGGCGACCGAGAAGTCGGCCTGGGAGGGCCTGCGCGTCTTCGACGTCTCCAACCCCCGCAAGCCCAAGTACGTCGCAGCCGTGGAGACCGACTGCGGCTCGCACACCCAGACGCTGGCCCCGACGAAGAACGGGAAGTCCCTGTTCGTCTACGTGTCGTCGTACTCGCCCAACGCCGACTACCCCGACTGCCAGCCGCCGCACGACAAGATCTCGGTCGTGAAGATCCCGGTGAAGAAGCCGGGCCGCGCCAAGCTCGCCGCCACGCCGGTGCTCTTCCCCGACGGCGGCAACCCGGGCGGTCCGATCCCGCTGCTGACCTCGAGCTCGACCAGCGGCTGCCACGACATCACGGCCTACCCGAGCAAGGACATCGCGGCGGGTGCCTGCATGGGCGACGGCATCCTGCTCGACATCAGCAAGCGGGCCAAGCCGAAGGTGACCGAGGTCGTGACCGACGACCTGAACTTCGCCTTCTGGCACTCCGCGACGTTCAACAACGCCGGCACCAAGGTCCTGTTCACCGACGAGCTCGGCGGCGGCTCGCTGCCCACCTGCCACCCCGGCTTCGGTCCGACCAAGGGCGCCAACGGCATCTACGACATCGTCGACGGCGCACTGGAGTTCCAGAGCTACTACAAGATCCCGCGCATCCAGGCGCTGACCGAGAACTGCGTGGCCCACAACGGCTCGCTGATCCCGGTGAAGGGCAAGGACATCATGGTCCAGGCGTGGTACCAGGGCGGCTTCTCGGTCTTCGACTTCACCGACTCGGCCAACCCGACCGAGTTCGCCTACTGGGACCGCGGCCCCATCTCCACCACCAGCCTCGAGCTGGGCGGCCCCTGGTCGGTCTACTGGTACAACGGCCACATCTACTCCAGTGACATCACCCGCGGCCTCGAGGTCTTCTCGATCGACGACCCGCTGGTCAACGCGGCCAAGAAGGTCAAGATGGGCACCTTCAACGCTCAGTCGCAACCTTCCTACGCCGGGTGATGTCATAGGGGGCATGGGAACTCGGACCCGCCTCCTCGCCGTCGCCGCCGCCGCGGCCCTGCTCACCCCGGTCGGGCCCGTGGCGGCCGCCGACCCGCTCGAGCTCCAGGGGCGCGGCTTCGGCCACGGCATCGGTCTCTCGCAGTACGGCGCCCAGCGCGCCGCCACGCAGGGGGTGGGCTGGAAGGAGATCGTCCGCACCTACTACCCGCGCACCCGGCTCGGGAAGGCCGGGGGACAGGTCGCCGTCCTGCTCTCCGCCGACGACGACGGCGACACCCGGGTGCTCGCGCGCCCCGGCCTCACCCTCCGCAAGGTCGGTACGACGAAGCGCTGGTCGCTCCCTCGCCTGGACCGCCGCGCGACGCAGTGGCGGGTCCGCGCCGACGACCGCGGCCGCAGCGTGCTGCAGGCGCGCCGCGGGGGCGCCGGCTGGCGCACCAGCAAGCGGTTCGGCGGGGACGCGGAGTTCTCGGCACGGGGGCCGGTCACGGTGGTGACCCCGCAGGGTCGCACCGCCTACCGCGGGCGGGTGCGATCGGCGTCGGCCGACGCCTCGGGGACCGACCGGGACACCGTCAACCGGGTCTCCCTCGAGGACTACCTGCGCGGCGTCGTCCCGCGCGAGGTGCCGGCGCTGTGGGATCCCGACGCGGTGCGCGCCCAGGCGGTCGCGGCGCGGACCTACGCCGCCTTCGAGCGGGGCGAGCCGTTGGCGGGGCACTACCAGATCTGCGACACCGACCGGTGCCAGGTCTACGGGGGCGCCTCCGCGGAGCACCCGGCCTCCGACGAGGCGATCCGCGCCACCCGCACGACGGTGCTGGTCAGCGGCGGTGAGCCGATCTTCGCGCAGTTCTCCGCCAGCAACGGGGGCTACAGCGTCGCCGGCCCCTTCGACTACCTCCCGGCGCGCGAGGACCCCTGGGACCCCTACACCTGGACCCGCACCGTCCCGGTCGCGGACCTGGAGACGGCCTTCGACACGATCGGTGACTACGAGTCGATCGAGGTCGTCGAGCGCGACGGGCGTGGCGCCTTCGGAGGTCGCGTCGTGCGGGTCACGGTCACCGGCAGCGAGGGCTCGAGCACGGTCAGCGGCGACACCTTCCGGAGCCGGCTGGGGCTGCCCAGCACGATGTTCAGAACTACAGATCTGTAGTTCTCCCGAGGCCATTGCCGCCCCGTGTGACGCATGGTGCGATGGGGTGCTGGTGTGGTCACACCGGCCCCCACGACCCCCCTCGCACCAGCCGTCACAGGAGTCCGCCGATGCTCGTCCGCGCCCTCGCCCTGGCGCTCGCCACGGCCCTGGTCTCGGTCCCGGCGCCGGCCTCCGCGGCCTCGGACCGGTGGGACGTGGAGGGCGAGCCGACCCTGAGGATCCAGGGCCGGGGCTTCGGGCACGGCCACGGCATGTCGCAGTACGGTGCCGAGGGCGCGGCGCGCCAGGGCCTCAGTGCCGAAGAGATCCTGGCGTTCTACTACCCGGGCACCGAGGCCGGCCGCGCCTCCGGCCGGATCAGCGTGCTCGTCAGCGCCGACACCACCGACGACCTGGTCGTCCGTCCCCGGTCGGGGCTGAGGCTCACCGACCTCGGCACCGGCGAGCGCACCGTGCTGCCCGACGACGTCGGGGCGCAGGCCTGGCGGATCCGCCAGGACCGCAAGGGCCGGGCGAAGGTCTCCTACCTGCCCCGCGGCGCCCAGGACTCCGGCGGCTGGCGGAAGCTCCTCGTCCTGCAGGGCGAGGGCGAGCTCGACGCCAAGAACAAGCCGATCACCCTGGTGCTGCCCGGCGGTGTCGAGCGGGCCTACCGCGGCAAGCTCCGCGCGGCCGCCCCCTCGTCGGGCAGTCAGGCCCGCGACACGGTCAACCGGTTGCGCCTGGAGGACTACCTGCGCGGCGTGGTGCCGCTGGAGATGCCCGCCACCTGGAGCCCCGCGGCGGTCCAGGCCCAGTCGGTGGCCGCGCGCACCTACGCGGCGTACGAACGTGCCCACCCGCGGGCCAAGCACTACCAGGTCTGCGACACGACCTCCTGCCAGGTCTACGGCGGGGCCTCCGCCGAGCACCCGGCGTCCGACGCCGCGATCCGCGAGACGAAGGGGCAGGCCCGCCTCGTCGACGGTGCACCCGCGTTCACGCAGTTCTCCTCCAGCAGCGGGGGGTGGACCTCCGCCGGCTCGGTGGACTACCTCGTGGCCCAGGAGGACCCCTACGACGGCCACGACGGCAACCCCGTCCACGGCTGGTCGGTGACCGTGACCGACGACCGGATCGAGTCGCAGTGGCCGGCGATCGGCGACCTGCGCCAGGTCGAGGTGCTCTCGCGCGACGGCAACGGGCAGTGGGGCGGCCGGGTGCGCTCGATCCGGCTCAAGGGCTCGCAGGGCTCGGTCACCCTCAGCGGCGATGCGTTCCGCTTCGGGCTCGGCCTGCGCTCGACCTGGGTGACGGTGCGGACGGGCTGACCCGCCGCAGCACCAGCCCCACCACGAGCGCCCAGAAGGCGGCGCCGACGCCGAGGACGCTCACGCCGGAGGCGGCCACGACGAGGCAGCCGATGGCCGGCAGCCGGTCCGCGGGGTCCGCGAGGGCGTCGGAGAGCGAGGCGGCCAGCGTGCCGAGCAGCGCCAGCCCCGCCGCGGACTGCACGACGCCGTCGGGGGCGGCGGCCACGAGCGCGGTCAGCGCCCCGGCGCCCACCGCCAGCACGAGGTAGGTCACGGCCGCGGACACCGAGGCCCGCCACCGCTGCTCCCGGTCCGGGCCGGCGGCGGGTCCGGCGTTGAGCGCGGCGGTGATGGCGGCCAGGTTGACGGCGTGACCGCCCAGCGGCGCGACGAGCACCGTCCCCAGGCCGGTGACGCCCATCGTCTCGCGCCACGGCACCCGGTAGCCGAAGCTGCCCATGACGGCGACGCCCGGGACGTTCTGCGAGGCCATCGTGACGACGTACAGGGGCAGGGTGACGCCCACCAGCGCCTGCCAGGACCACCCGGGTGCCGTGACGGCCAGGGTGGGCAGCAGGTCGCCCGCGGCCACCGCGTCACCGGCGGTCACGACCACCACGACCAGGGCGACGGCCAGTGAGGCCGGCACCGCCCAGCGGGCGGCGCGGCGCTGCAGCACCAGCCAGGTCAGCACCACCGGTGCGACCGTGGCGGGGGAGTCCGCGAGCGCGAGCACCGGCTCGACGCACAGCGGCAGCAGGACCCCGGCGAGCATCGCGCGGGCCAGGGAGACCGGGATCGCCGCGACCAGGTCGCCGAGCCGCGGCAGCAGGCCCGTGGCGACGACCAGCACACCGGTGGCCAGGAAGGCGCCGACGGCGGCCGGCCAGCCGCCCTGGACCGCGCCGGTGGTGACCAGCAGCGCGGCCCCGGGGGTCGACCAGGCCAACGAGACCGGGGTGCGGTGCCGCAGCGCCAGCCACAGCATGCCGAGCGCCTGGGCCACGCACAGGGCGAGCAGCCCCGAGGCGGCCTGGGCCGGGGTGGCGCCGACCGCGGTGAGCCCGGCCAGCACGACGACGAAGGAGGAGGAGAAGCCGACCACGGCCGCGACCACGCCCGCCGCCACCGGGGTGCCCTGCTCGCTCATCGTCGCCCTCCCGCGTATCGTTCCGTTTACGGAACAGACTCTAGGGGAGGTCCCGATGGTCGGACCAGGTGCGTCCACCGGTGCCCGCATCCGCGCGCTGCGCGAGGAGCGCGGGATGTCGCTGAGCGCGCTCGCGTCGGCCGCCGGCATCGGCAAGGCCACGCTGTCCGAGCTCGAGGCCGGTCGCCGCAACCCCACCCTCGACACCGTGTACGCCGTCGCCGGCCCGCTCGGGGTCCCGCTCGTCGCCCTGGTGGCCGAGGCCGGCGCTTCCGACGCGCTGAGCGACGACGCCCTCACCGCGGTCCGGCTGCACCTGCTCGTCGAGCCCGGCCGGACCACCGAGGTCTACCTGGTGCGTGTGCGACCCGGGGCCGAGCGGTCCTCGCCCGCCCACGCCACGGGGGTCGTCGAGCAGCTCGTGGTGCTCTCGGGCGAGGGACGGCTGACCCACGGCATGCCAGGGTCCGAGCAGGTCGTCGCCCTGGCGCCGGGCACGCACGTCACCTGGCCGGCCGACGTGCCGCACGCCTACGCCTGCACCTCCTCCGAGGAGCTCAGCGCCGTCGACGTGATCGTCACGCCTGGCTGATCCCTAGCCGAGCACCACCACGAGGTCGCCCCCGTCGACGGCCTGGGTGCCCGACAGCGCCACGCGCTGGACAGTGCCGGCCATGGGTGCGGTGATCGCGGCCTCCATCTTCATCGCCTCGATCGTCGCGACCGTCTCGCCGGCCTCGACCTGCTGGCCGGCCTCGACGACCACCGACACCACGCCCTGGAACGGCGCGGCGACGTGGCCCGGGGTGCCCGGGTCGGCCTTCTCGGCGACCGCCACCTGGGAGGAGACGCTGGTGTCGCGCACGGCCACCGGACGGATCTGGCCGTTGACGGTGGCCATCACGGTCCGGAAGCCACGCTCGTCGGGCTCGCTGATCGACTGCAGGCCGAGGATGAGCGTCTTGCCCTCCTCCAGCGTGACCTCGTGCTCGACGCCGCCCCGCAGGCCGTAGAGGTAGTCCAGCGTCGAGAGCACCGAGGTGTCGCCGTAGGTCTCGCGGGACTCGGCGAAGGACCGGGTGGGGCCGGGGAAGAGCAGCTCGTTGAGGGTCCGGCGACGGTGCTCGCCCGACTCCGAGGCCAGCCCGGCGGACTGCTCGGCGCTCAGCTCGGCCGCGGGCTGCTTCCAGGTGCGTCCGGCCAGCGCCTTGGTGCGGAACGGCTCGGGCCAGCCGCCGGGCGGGTCGCCCAGCTCACCGTTGAGGAAGCCGATGACCGAGTCGGGCAGGTCGAAGCGGCTGGGGTCCTCGGCGAACTCGGCCGGGTCCGCGCCCAGTCCGACCAGGGCCAGCGCCAGGTCGCCGATGACCTTGGAGCTCGGCGTCACCTTGGGGACGTTGCCGAGGATGTCGTTGGCCGCGGCGTACATGTCCTCGACCTGCTCGAAGCGCTCGCCGAGCCCCAGCGCGATGGCCTGCTGGCGCAGGTTGGAGAGCTGCCCACCGGGGATCTCGTGGCGGTAGACGCGGCCGGTCGGCGCGGTGAGGCCGGACTCGAAGGGGGCGTAGACGCGGCGCACGGCCTCCCAGTAGGGCTCCAGCGCGTTGACCGCGGCCAGCGACAGGCCGGTCTCGCGTGCGGAGTGGTCGGTGGCGGCGACCAGCGCCGAGAGCGGCGGTTGGCTGGTGGTGCCAGCCATCGAGGAGGTGGCGGCGTCCACGGCGTCGACGCCGGCCTCGATCGCGGCCGTCAGCGTGGCGAGCTGCCCACCGGTCGTGTCGTGGGTGTGCAGGTGCACCGGCAGGTCGAAGCGCTCGCGCAGCGCCGTGACCAGGCGCCGGGCGGCAGGAGCGCGCAGCAGGCCGGCCATGTCCTTGATGGCCAGCACGTGCGCCCCGGCGTCGACGATCCGCTCGGCCAGGCGCAGGTAGTAGTCGAGGGTGTAGAGGCTCTCGCCCGGGTCGGACAGGTCGCCGGTGTAGCACAGCGCCACCTCGGCCAGTGCCGTGCCGGTGGAGCGCACGGCCTCGATCGCCGGGCGCATCTGCTCGACGTCGTTGAGGGCGTCGAAGATCCGGAACACGTCGAGGCCGGTGTCGACGGCCTCCTGGACGAAGGCGTCGGTGACCGCGGTCGGGTAGGGCGTGTAGCCCACGGTGTTGCGACCGCGCAGCAGCATCTGCAGGCAGACGTTCGGCACGGCCTCGCGCAGCGCGGCCAGCCGGTCCCACGGGTCCTCGGCCAGGAAGCGCAGCGCCACGTCGTACGTCGCGCCGCCCCAGCACTCCAGGCTCCACAGCTCGGGGGTGGTCCGGGCCAGGTGCGGAGCCACCGCGAGCAGGTCGGCGGTGCGCACCCGGGTGGCCAGCAGCGACTGGTGGGCGTCGCGGAAGGTGGTGTCGGTGACCGCGACCCGGTCCTGGGCCCGCAGCCGGCGGGCGAACTCCTCGGGGCCGACCTCGCGCAGCAGCTGACGGGTGCCGGACGGCGGTGCGACCTCCAGGTCGGTCGCCGGCAGCTTGGTGCGGGGGTCCAGCTCCACCGGGGCCTCGCCGTGCGGCTGGTTGACGGTGACCTCGGCGAGGTAGGTCAGCAGCTTGGTGCCGCGGTCCCCGCTGCCGCGGGCCTGGAGCAGCTCGGGGTGGGTCTCGATGAAGGCGGTGGTGACGCGACCGGCGGCGAAGTCGGGGTCGTCGAGGACGGCCTGGACGAAGGGGATGTTCGTGGAGACGCCGCGGATGCGGAACTCCGCCAGCGCCCGGCGGGCCCGCTTCACCGCCTGCTCGAAGGTCCGGCCCCGGCAGGTGAGCTTGGCCAGCATCGAGTCGAAGTGCGCGGAGACCTCGGCGCCGGTGTACACCGTGCCGCCGTCGAGGCGGACGCCACCGCCGCCGGGGGAGCGGTAGGTCGTGATCACCCCGGTGTCGGGGCGGAAGTTGTTGGCCGGGTCCTCGGTGGTGATGCGGCACTGCAGGGCGGCGCCGCGCAGCCGCACGGTGTCCTGGGAGAGGCCGAGGTCCGCGAGCGTCTCACCGGCCGCGATCCGCATCTGCGACTGCACGAGGTCCACGTCGGTCACCTCTTCGGTGACCGTGTGCTCCACCTGGATGCGGGGGTTCATCTCGATGAAGACGTAGTGGCCCTGGGGGTCGAGGAGGAACTCCACGGTGCCGGCGTTCTTGTAGCCGATCTCGCGGGCGAAGCGGACGGCGTCGGCGCACATCCGATCCCGCAGCGCGGGGTCGAGGTTGGGCGCCGGGGCGATCTCCACGACCTTCTGGTGCCGTCGCTGCACCGAGCAATCGCGCTCGTAGAGGTGGATGACCCCGTCGGGACCGTTGCCGTCGGCGAGGATCTGCACCTCGATGTGACGGGGGTCGACCACGGCCTGCTCGATGAAGACCGTCGGGTCGCCGAAGGCACCGTCGGCCTCGCGCATGCAGGTCTCGACCGCCTCCCGCAGGGCGTCGGGGGAGTCGACGCGGCGCATCCCGCGCCCGCCGCCGCCGGCGACGGCCTTCACGAAGAGCGGGTAGGGGATGTCGCTGGCCTCCGCGGCCGCGACCAGGGCGTCGACGTCGGTGCCGGGCTCGACGCTCTTGAGCGTCGGGACGCCCGCCGCCTTCGCCGCGGCGATGGCGCGCGCCTTGTTGCCGGTGAGCTCCAGCACCTCCGAGCCGGGGCCGATGAAGGTGATGCCGGCGGCCGCGCAGGCCTCGGCGAGGGCGGGGTTCTCCGAGAGGAACCCGTAGCCCGGGTAGACCGCGTCGGCGCCGGCACGCACCGCCACCTCGACGATGCCCTCGGGGTCGAGGTAGGCGCGCACCGGGTGGCCGCGCTCGCCGATCTCGTAGGCCTCGTCCGCCTTGAGCCGGTGCTCGGACCAGCGGTCCTCGTGCGGGAAGACCGCGACCGTCCGCGCCCCGAGCTCGTAGGCGGCGCGGAACGCCCGGACCGCGATCTCGCCCCGGTTGGCCACCAGCACCTTGGAGAACATGGGCGCGAACCTACCCACGCAGGTCACCGTTGGGCACCGCCCGTCTCGGTGACCGGCGTCACTGCGACGCGGGTGTCCGGTATCCGACCTCGGCCAGCAGACGCGGCGTGAGCGCCGCCGCCAGGAGCAGCCCGTCGCCCTCCGGCACGTCGAGCACCCGGACCCGCTGGCTCCCGCCGGCCGTCGTCGCCTCCAGGGTCACCAGCCCGGAGCGGCGCTGGAACCACGTGTCGCGCACGGTCCAGCCGATGACGTGCTCGGCGCCCAGCACCTCCCGGCGGCGGACCAGGCTGCCCGAGCGGGACACCAGGAACCCGTCCACCCCCAGGTGCCCCAGCGCGCGGGCGCGGTCCTCGCCGAGCACGACGGCGGCGGGCAGCGTCAGCACCGCCGGCACCAGCGCCCAGGGCGTCAGGACGTCCGCGACCACCAGCGCCGCCACGATCGCCACGAGGGCCGCGGCTGGTGCCAGCGCCCGCAGCCGTCTCCGGCGTACGGCGGCGGGCCCGTGGGCGCGCAGCGCGGCCGTGAGCGGGCGGTCGGTCGGGAGGTCGTCGCCGAGGACCGTGCCGGCGACCCCGGTCACGACCGCCGTCGGTGCGGGCGGGACCAGGGTCAGCGTCCCCTTCTCTCCGTCCCCGAGGCCCGTGACGACCGCGGCCAGCTCGGCGGCGCCCGCCAGCCGCAGCCCCAGCGGCTCGCGGACCACGACCCCGGCCAGTCGGGCGTCCTCGACGGAGGTCTCGCGGGTGGTGAGCAGTCCTCGGGTCAGGCGCCACTGGGTGGGGGTGCGGGTGAGGGTGAGGTCCCAGTGCGTGACCAGGTAGCCGATCACCGCGAGCACCGCGCTCGAGACCGCCGCGCCGAGCACCCCGACCGCCGCGAGCAGCAGCCAGCCCCAGCCCGCGGGGGCCAGCTCGGGCAGCCGGTCCAGCCGCCACGCGGAGTCGGGGAGCGCCTGCGAGGCGACACCCAGCAGCGCGGCGGTGGCGACCACCCCCGCGCTGGTCAGCGGGGCGTAGCGGGCCCAGGCCGGGTCCAGGCGCAGGACCGGGCGCAGGACCGGGCGGTCCGGCGGGGGCGGGGCGGGCACGTCCTCGGTAGGAGCGGTCCCGGCGTCGCCCGGGGCGGCGGTGGCCATCCGGGCCAGCAGCGCCTCGCGCAGCTGCTGGGCGTCGGCCGCTCGCAGCCCGTCGAGCTCGAGGTCCTGGTCGGCCCCCGCTCCCGTCCCGATCCGCACGGTCGCCAGGCCGAGGAGCCGGTGCACCAGGCTCGCGGTGAGGTCGACGGTCCGGACCCGGTCGAGCTGGGTGGTGCGCAGCCTGCGCTGCAGCAGCCCGCGGCGAAGCTCCACCCGGCCCTCGAGGATGCGGTAGCGCGTCGTCAGGTAGCGGGCCACCCCGATGGCGACCGGGACGACCACGGCCAGCAGCTCCCAGCCCAGCCCGCCGCCCCGGGCGAAGCCGCCCGCGAGCAGCGCGCCCACCAGGACCGGCAGGAACCTGCGCAGCTCCGAGACCGGCTCCACGACCAGCATCCGCGGGTCGAGGCGCTGCCAGTCGCTCACGTGGCGTCCCCGCCGGCGGCCTCCGCCTTCGCGGTCAGCTCGGCGACCAGCGACTCGGCCGTGGCCTGGTCCAGCCCCGCGATGCTCAGCGCCCCGGCCGCCGAGGCGGTCGTGATCGTGACGTTGGCCAGGCCCAGCAGCCGCTCCAGCGGCCCCTGGTCCCAGTCGACGGTCTGGATCCGGCTCATCGGCGCCAGCCGTCGCTCGCGGGACCACCACCCGGTCTGGGTGTAGGCCGCCTGCGCGGTGACCTCCCACCGGTGCACCCGGAAGCGCCAGACGGGCACCACGACGACGCGCACGGCGGCGTACGCCGCCAGCAGCACCGGCATGCACCAGCGCAGGGCGTACAGGTCCAGGACCACGCCGGTGATGACCAGCGCGGCCGTCAGGACCAGGACCTCGGTGCCCGCCGCCAGCTGCCACATCAGGCGGGCGCGGGGGTGGACCCGGTGGGCCGGGGGGCGCAACGACGTCACGCCCCCGACCCTACGAGTCGAGCCTGGGAGGTCAGTCCTTGAGCTCGCAGATGACCTGGCCGTTGGTCACGGTGGCGCCGACCTCGGCGGTCAGGCCGGTCACGGTGCCGGCCTTGTGCGCCTTGAGGGGCTGCTCCATCTTCATGGCCTCGATGACCACGACGGTGTCGCCCTCGGCGACGCTCGCGCCCTCCTCGGCCACGACCTTCACCACGGTGCCCTGCATGGGGGAGGTGACGGCGTCGCCCGACGCGGCCGCGCCGGCCTTCTTGCCCGCGGCCCGCTTCGGCTTCTTCGCCCCGCCCGCGGGACCGGCGGCGAGGCCGCCCAGGCCGGCGGGGATGACGACCTCGAGGCGCTTGCCGCCGACCTCGACGACCACGCTCTGGCGCTCGCCGGCCTCCTCGGCCTCCGCGACGTCACCGGAGTAGGGCTGGATCTGGTTGTCGAACTCGGTCTCGATCCACTGGGTGTAGACGGTGAACTCGCCCTCGCCGGTGGGGGTCGAGGCGCCGACGTACGCCGGGTCCTCGAGCACCGCCTTGTGGAACGGGATGACCGTCGGCATGCCGTCGACCTCGAACTCCGAGAGCGCGCGACGCGACCGCTCGATCGCCTGGGTGCGGCTGTTGCCGGTGACGATCAGCTTGGCGATGAGGGAGTCGAAGGAGCCGGGGACGGTCTGACCGTTCTCGTAGCCGCCGTCGACGCGGACGCCGGGGCCCTGCGGCGGGGTCCACGCCGAGAGGGTGCCGGGGGCCGGCATGAAGTTGCGGCCGCCGTCCTCGGCGTTGATGCGGAACTCGATGGAGTGGCCGCGGACCTCGGGGTCGTCGTAGCCGAGCTCCTCGCCGGCCGCGACGCGGAACATCTCGCGGACCAGGTCGATGCCGGTGACCTCCTCGGAGACGCAGTGCTCGACCTGGAGGCGGGTGTTGACCTCGAGGAAGGAGATCGTGCCGTCCTGCGCGACGAGGAACTCGCACGTGCCGGCGCCGTAGTAGCCGGCCTCCTTGAGGATCCGCTTGGAGGACTCGTAGAGCTCGGTGACCTGCTCCTCGGTCAGGAACGGCGCGGGCGCCTCCTCGACCAGCTTCTGGTTGCGGCGCTGCAGCGAGCAGTCGCGGGTGGAGACCACCACGACGTTGCCGTGCTTGTCGGCCAGGCACTGGGTCTCGACGTGGCGCGGCTTGTCGAGGAACTTCTCGACCAGGCACTCGCCGCGACCGAACGCGGTGACGGCCTCGCGGACCGCCGACTCGTAGGCGTCGGGGATCTCCTCGAGGGTGCGGGCCACCTTCAGGCCGCGGCCGCCGCCACCGAAGACGGCCTTGATCGCGACCGGCAGGCCGTTGGCCTTGGCGAACTCCACGACCTCGTCGGCGTCGGCGACGGGGTCCTTGGTGCCGGGCGCCAGCGGGGCGTTCGCGCGGTCGGCGATGTGCTTGGCCTTGGCCTTGTCGCCCAGCGCCTCGATGGCGGCCGGCGGGGGGCCGATCCAGGTCAGCCCGGCGTCCATGACGGCCTGGGCGAAGTCGGCGTTCTCGGCGAGGAAGCCGTAGCCGGGGTGCACGGAGTCGGCGCCGGACTTGTGCGCCACCGCGATGATCTTCTCGATGTCGAGGTAGGACTCGGCCGGCGTCGCGCCGCCGAGGCTGTGCGCCTCGTCGGCCATCCGCACGAAGATGGCGTCACGGTCGGGCTCGGCGTAGACCGCCACGCTGCCGATGCCGGCGTCCTTGCAGGCCCGGATGACCCGGACCGCGATCTCGCCTCGGTTGGCGATGAGGACCTTCTGCAGTGGCTTGATCTCCGGCACGTGGACTCCTGCCTGGCATGGTGCGGGGTGGCTGAGGGTGGACCGTGGGTGGTCCGCGACGCAGGGTATCGCTCGCCGAGCACCCGCTCGGGGCAGGTACGTCGTTCGGACACCGGCGCCCGGCCACGGGCCCTCACGAGTGGTCCAGACGTGAACCAGGTCACCATCACCGTGCACGCGTGCGCGCGTTGGGCAGCGTGTGACCGAGTCGACCCTGACCCACCCGTGGGCAGCCGCCTGGACCGCCCTCAGCCCGCAGCGTCGTACCGCCCTGTGGGCGCGCGTCGTCGACCGTGAGCCGGTGGTGGCGCTCGCCGAGCGCCTGGGCCGCACGGTCGAGGACACCGAGGCGCTGGTCGCCTCCACGCTCCTGGCGTTCCGGCGCGAGGTCGTGCTGGGCATCGGCACCGGGTACGACGAGGAGTGCGGCTCCCTGGTGCTGCGCCTGGTCGACAGCGCCGGTGAGCGGCTGACCCGCCCGGAGCGCAAGGCGCTGGCCGCCCACGCCGACACCTGCCCGGCCTGCGCGCGAGGGGTGGGCGAGCTGCTCGAGCTCGACGCCCGGCTGCGCGACGGCCTCCTCCAGCTCGACGCCGCCCCGGGCGGGCCGGCGGCGGCACCCGCCGTGGCGGGCCCCGTGGTCCCGGCGCCGCGCGATGGGTGGGCGCCCGCCTTCGACCGGCTCAGCCCCGAGCGGCGTACCGCACTGGTCCACGGCGCCGCGGGCGCCGAGCCCTTGAGCGCCCTGGCGACCCGCCTCGGGACCACCGAGACCGCCGCCCGCGACCTGGCCGCCTCCAGCGTCGTCGCCTTCCGGCAGAGCGTGCTGCGGGACCTGTCGGTCGGCACCGGGGACGCGTGTGCCCTGGTGGCCGCCCACCGCACCGAGGACCTCGCCCTGGACGCGGCGCGCGAGCGCGCGCTGCGCGCGCACGCCGCGGCCTGCACCGACTGCGCGCCGGCGGTCACCGAGATTCTCGCGCTGCACGCCTCGCTGCGACCGCGGGTGGCCCGGATGGCGCTCGGCGCCGAGGGTGCCTCGTGGCTCAGCGCGCGGCCGCGCCGCAGCTGGGTGCCGGGCGTGGAGCGCCCGGCCCCGCCCGTGGGACGGCGCCGCATCGGCCTGGGGGTCGGCCTGGCCGCCACGGCGGTCACCGCCGTCGTCCTGGCCGGCGGCCTGCGGGGTGCCGACGCCCCGCTCGACGTGGTGGTCGCAGCCCCGCCGGCCGCCGCCGCCGCCGAGGCTCCGGTGGCCGAGGACGACCCGGAGGTGCTCGTCCTCGCCGGCGCGCGCATCGAGCCCACCAGGAGCGCGGTCGCGCGCACCGCGGACGCGGTCCCCGACCCGGTCCCCGTCGCGGCGAGCGGCACCGACGCTCCGGTCGGACCGGGAATCGAGCCGGGCACGGCGCCGGGCGCAGGTCCGGCCCCCACCCCGGGGGAGCAGCCCCAGCCCCAGCCCCAGCCCGAGCCCGAGCCGGAGCCGGAGCCCGAGCCCGAGACGCCGCCCCTGGACGTGGCCGTCGACAGCGAGACCGGCTCGATCACCCTCACGGTGGGGTTGCTCGGGGAGCCGATCGTCATCAGCACCCCGCCCCTGACGGTTAACAACCGCTAACCGGCGGCGGTACGCTCGCCGGCATGACTGGCACCCACCCCACCGGCCCCACCGGCACCGCGTTCGAGCTCTCCCGCGAGCACGAGGAGTTCCGTCGCAGCGTCCGTGAGTTCGCGCAGGCGGAGATCGCTCCGCACGCCGCGCAGTGGGACCGCGACCACCACTTCCCGGTGGACGTGGTCCAGAAGATGGGGAGCCTCGGGCTCTTCGGGCTCACCGCCCCCGAGGAGTTCGGCGGGGCGGGGGAGGACGGCGACTTCACCAGCCTGTGCGTGGCGATCGAGGAGATCGGTCGCGTCGACCAGTCGATGGGCATCACCCTCCAGGCCGGCGTCGGCCTGGGCATCAACCCGATCCTGACCTACGGCACCGCCGCCCAGAAGGAGCAGTGGCTCCCGGCGCTGGTGGCCGGCGAGGAGCTGGCCGGGTTCGGCCTCACCGAGCCGGGAGCCGGCTCGGACGCCGGCGCCACCCGCACCCGGGCCGAGCTCGTGGGCGACGAGTGGGTCGTCAACGGCGCCAAGCAGTTCATCACCAACTCCGGCTCCTCGATCACCTCGCTGGTGACCGTCACCGCGCGCACGGGCACCCGCGAGGACGGCCGCCCGGAGATCTCCGCGATCATGGTCCCGTCCGGCACGCCCGGGTTCACCGCCGAGAAGGCCTACGACAAGCTCGGCTGGCACGCCTCGGACACCCACCCGCTCTCCTTCGAGGACTGCCACGTCCCCGCCGACCACCTGCTCGGCGAGCAGGGCCGTGGCTACGCCCAGTTCCTGGCCACCCTCGACGACGGCCGGGTCGCGATCTCCGCGCTGTCCGTGGGCTGCATCCAGGCCTGCCTGGACATGGCCGTCGAGTACGCCGGTGAGCGCCAGACCTTCGGCGGCCCGATCGGCCGCAAGCAGGGCGTGGCCTTCCAGATCGCCGACCTGGAGGTGATGCTGCACGCCTCGCGGATGCTGACCTACCGGGCAGCGGCCCTCAAGGACGCCGGTGCGCCGTACCAGCAGTTCAAGCAGGCGGCCGCCGTCGCCAAGCTGTACTCCACCGAGTCCGCGGTGACGGCCACCCGGATCGCGACGCAGGTCTTCGGCGGCTACGGCTTCATGGAGGAGTACCCCGTGGCCCGGTTCTACCGCGACGCCAAGGTGCTCGAGGTCGGCGAGGGCACCTCGGAGGTGCAGCGGATGCTGATCGCCCGTGGACTCGGGCTGCCCGTCGAGTGAGGCCTGGGCGAGGATGAGCGGGTGAGCATCGGTCACGAGTTCAGCCGCTCCGCGGTGATCGGGACGCTGGCGTCCCTGGTGGCGGCGGGCCTGTTCAACTGGCTGGTGCACTGGGAGCCCGGCGGGTTCGGGGCGTGGCTGAACGGCTGGCCGGTCACGGCCTTCCTGCTGGCCAACAGCATCTCGATGCTGCTGACCTACCAGCTCAGCCGGGTCTGGGCCTTCCGCCACCGCGAGCCCACGGGGTTCCTCGGCGGGGCGCCGCTGTTCTTCGCCATCAGCACGGCCAGCCTGGTCATCCCGGTCGCGTGCCTGTGGATCAGCCGCAACGTGCTGATGCTCGACTCGGCCGCCGCCGACAACGTGGCCGCCAACCTCGTCGGCCTGTTCCTGGGCTTCCTGACCCGGTTCGCGCTCTTCCGCCTGCTGGTCTTCCGTCCCGCGGACACGGTCAGCGAGGAGGAGCCCACAGGTCGGTCCAGCGATGACCGAGCTCCACGACCATCTCGCGCAGCACCGGGAGACTGACGCCCACGACGTTGTGGTGGTCGCCCTCGATGCCCCGCACGAAGGCCCCGCCCAGCCCGTCGACGGTGAAGGCGCCGGCGACGTGCAGGGGCTCGCCCCGCCCGACGTACGCCGCGACCTCCTCGTCGTCGGGCGTCGCGAAGTGCACCGTGGTCGACGCGGTCACCGACCGCTCCTCGCCGGTGGAGGTGTCGCGCAGGCAGTGCCCGGTGCGCAGCACGCCGTTGCGCCCGCGCATGGCCCGCCACCGCTCGACGGCCTCCTCGGGCGACCCGGGCTTGCCGAGCGCCCGGCCGTCGAGCTCGAGCACGGAGTCGCAGCCCAGCACCAGGGCCCCGGCCGGCACCTCGGGGCGGTCGAGGACTGCGCGGCACTTCAGCTCGGCGAGGCCGACGGCCAGGTCGGCCGGCGGGAGGCCGTCCAGGACGCTCTCGTCGACCCCGGAGACCACGACGACCGGGGCGAGGCCGGCGCTGCGCAGGGTGGCGAGGCGGGCGGGCGAGGCGGAGGCGAGGACGAAGGACGGCACGGCAGGGACCGTACCGGCATCATGGGACCATGGCGCACGTGAGAGGTGGGGAGCACGGAGTCGTCAGGGTCCTGATCGCGGTGGGGGTCGCGGTCGCGCTCGGCGTGGGCGGCATCCTCGTGGCGCGCGCGCAGCAGTGGGGCCCCTTCGAGGAGGCCGACCCCTCGGCCCGCAACCTCTTCGCCGAGCGCGCGCAGTACGTCGACCCGCTCAACCGCACCCGTCGGGCCGCCGACCAGCTGCGTGCCGACGGTCGGGCCGACGACGCCGACCTGCTGATGCGGATGGCGGCGGTGCCCTCCGGCATCTGGTTGACCCCCGAGCAGTTCCCACCGGGGGTCGTGGGGGAGTACGTCGCCGGGCTCGTGGCCACCACCGAGGAGGCCGACGAGCTGCCGCTGCTGGTCCTCTACGGCATCCCCGGGCGCGACTGCAGCGGCGGCTTCTCCGCGGGGGGCCTGGAGGAGGAGACCTACCGTCCCTGGGTCCAGGAGGTGGCCGACGCGATCCTCACGGCGGAGGCGACGGCGGTGGTCGTCGTGGAGCCGGACGCCCTGGCCTCCGCGCCGGAGTGCGACGTGGTCGACCAGCGGGTGCGCCTGGTGGGCGAGGCGGTCGACGTCCTGGCGACCGCGGGGATCACGACCTACGTCGACGCCGGGCACTCCGACTGGATCTCGGTGCGGGCGATGGCGCGGATGCTCCAGGACGCGGGCATCGACCGCGTCCGCGGCTTCAGCACCAACGTGTCGAACTACCAGACCGACGCCGACGAGCTGGTCTTCGCCGAGCGGCTCAGCGCGCAGCTGGGCGGGACGCACTGGGTCACCGACCGCGGGCGCAACGGCAACGGCGCCACCGAGATCTGGTGCAACCCCGACGGCCGGGCCCTCGGCAAGCTGCCGGGCTTCGTCGACGGCGGCACCGGGCTCGACGCCTACCTGTGGGTCAAGCCGCCCGCCGAGTCCGACGGCACCTGCAACGAGGGACCGCCCGCGGGGGAGGTCTACCTCGACCAGGCCGTCGAGCTTGCCCGTGCCGCCGGTTGGTGATCCTCAACCTGCTATAGGCTCCTGCGCATGGAAGGTGCCGACTGGACCGCAGTCATCATCGAGGACGACCCGGACGTCCGGGATCTCATCGACCTCGTGCTCAGCCAGTCGGGTTTCCGCACGATCCTGGCCGAGGACGGTCTCGAGGGCGTCGACGCGGTGCGCACGCACAACCCGCTGATCACCACCCTGGACGTCAACATGCCCGGCATGGACGGCTTCGCGGTCGCCAAGCGGCTGCGGGAGTTCAGCAACACCTACCTCATCTTCATCACCGCGCTCGGTGATGAGATCGACGTGGTGACCGGGTTCGAGGCGGGCGCCGACGACTACCTCGTCAAGCCGTTCCGGCCCCGGGAGCTGCGGGCCCGTGCGGACTCGATGCTGCGCCGCCCGCGTGACCGCTCGGACGTCGCCTCGACCACCTCCCCGGGTGCCCCGCCCTCCCCGCCGGTGGAGGAGACGTGGGCCCAGAAGGCGGCACGGGAGTTCGCCGACGAGTCGCCGCGCGGCGGCTCGCACGCCGCCCGGCCGGTCGACCCGGCTCCGCCGGCCCCCTCCCCGCAGCCGGCCCACCAGCCGCCGACCTACCAGCAGGCTCCGGTCCAGCCGGCTCCTGCTCCGGCCCCGGTCCAGCCGCCGCCCGTGCAGCAGCCCGTGCAGCAGCCGGCGGCGCAGCAGACCTACCTGCAGCCCGTGCCCGGCCAGCCGGTGCCGCCGGTGGCGGCCGCTCCGGGCGGTCCCGCTGCCGACGGGTCCTGGATCCGCTTCAACGGTCTGGCCCTGAACAACGAGACCCGCATCGTCACCGTCGACGGTGGCTCGGTGGACCTCACCCGGACCGAGTTCGACCTGCTGGCCTCGCTGCTCAGCACGGGTCGTCGGGTGCGTTCCAAGGCCGACCTGGTGCTGACCATGCGTGGGCAGCAGTACGTCACGTCGTACTTCGTCAACGAGGCCGACAAGCGCTCGGTGGAGGTGCACGTGGCCAACCTGCGTCGCAAGATCGGCGACGACTCGACGAACCCGAAGTTCATCGAGACCGTGCGCGGCGTGGGCTACCGGCTGGCCGAGTCGCTCTGACCTGACCGAGGGTTCCGCCGTCGCGTCGAGCTGCCTCCGCTTCGCTCAGTGGTGTCTCGACACGCACGTCGCGACCTCGCAGGCTCGGTCGCGGTGCTCGCTCGACCCGAATTGATCGCGCCGGCTCCGCCGTCGCGTCAATTCGCGTTGACCGGGATCTCGGCGACCTCGGTCTTCTCCTCGGACTCGAAGATCGCGATCGGGACCGTCTGCTTCACCTCGCGCTGGACGTACTCCGAGCCACCGGCCTCGGTCTGGATCCACACGGTCGCGGTGAACATCAGGTCGATGCCACGGGTGTCGAGCGAGGTCGAGGTGATCGCTTGGTTGCGCAGCTCGAAGGCGCCCTTGGGCGAGGTGATGAGCATGCCGTACTTGGTGGACAGCGGCTCGGGGTCGAAGGTGATGTTCTTGGCGATGGCGTTGAGCTTGTAGGGCTTCTGCGTCTTGCCGCCACCGCTGGTGATCGTGCGCGAGGTGACCTTGATCTTCTGCAGGTACACCTTGCGCTTGGTCCGGAAGGGGTCGCGCAGGTCCCGGGCCAGGTCGTAGGCCTGGAAGGTGAAGGAGAAGTACTTCTTGCCGCGGGGGTACCACTCGTTGGTGCGCGGCGTGGACTTGGTCGGGTAGAGGGTGTAGACGAAGTCGATGTCCTGCGCACCGTCGACGGAGATGTGGCTCTGGAACGTGCCGTCGCGGGTGAACTGGGAGTCGTAGACGCGCTCGAGGGCGGTCTCGGTCTCGGCAGGGGTCGGCTCGCTGCCGCCGTTGTCCAGCAGGCCGCACCCGGCCAGGGAGAGCGAGGCGGCCAGCGCGAGCGCGACGGTCCGCGAGGCCGACCGGCCTCGCGCGGAGCGGTGACTCATGCCTTGAACCCCTTGTAGCGCTTGCTCGCCTTGATGATCATCCACGCAGTCTGCAGGATCGTGAGCACCCCGAGCACCCGCCACCCCACGTAGAGGACGTCGGACTTGAGGTCGACGCTCCACGGCCCGAACTCCCAACCGGCCACCAGTGCGGCGTAGATCGCGCCAGCGATGGCGAAGGGGTACATCCAGGCCGAGCCCTTGCCGCGCTCCGCCTTGGCCTGGGCGGCCCAGTTGTCCGACTGCTGGTTGGTGAAGAACTTCCACCACGCGCGGACGAAGTGCCCCATCCGCGTGAACATGTACAGCTCGGCCGGGAAGATCAGCAGCACGAACAGGTAGTCGCGCTTGTTGCGGAACTCCATCGAGTGCGCCACCCGGAAGTTCAGCCACACCGCGGCCAGCGGCGGGATGAGCCACAGCGGGCTGAAGACGAAGGCGTCGAAGAGCAGCGACCACGCCAGCAGCACCATGAACAGGAACCGGGTCGTCATGTTCTGCACCATCGAGAGGTGCTCGAACCAGCGCAGCCGCAGGTTGGGGTGGAAGGGCTGCCCGCGGGTGTCGCCGCGCTGGCCGGGCCACATCAGGTCGATGGCGCCGAAGTTCCACTTGACCTGCTGGGCGTCCAGGGAGCGCAGCGTGTTCATGCCGCCCACGTGGGCGCGGGCCCGCGCGGAGATCTTGGTGAGGTAGCCCGCGGACTTGATCTGCAGCGAGAGCAGCGAGTCCTCGACCTCGGAGTCGCTCACCCACGGGGTGCGCTGGTGGCTGTCGCGCATCACGTCGCGCAGGGCCTGGGTCGAGAAGATGGAGAACTGCCCGCCGAGGACGGCCATGTTGCGGCCCTTGAGGAGGTTCTGCATGTTGAACGCCGAGAACTGGGCGCGCTGCCCGGCGATGAGGAACTTCTCCATCCAGCTGTTCAGTGCGCTGTCGTCGATGGAGTAGACCGCGGAGATGCCGCCGATCCGGTCGTCGCTGGCGATCTCGTCGACCAGGTGCTGGATCGCGTCCGGCTCGGGCGTGGTGTCGCCGTCGACGCCGAGCAGGTAGTCCATGTGCTCCACGAGGGAGTAGCCGTAGTTGAGCGCCCCGACCTTCTTGTCGGGGTTCTTGCCGATGTCGTGGACGTAGATCGTGGTGTGCTGCTCGCCGCTGGGGGTCATCCGGGTGTGCGGGCCCGCGTAGTGGCTGGCGATCTCGACCGACTCATCAGAGGTGTTGTTGACGATGAGGTGGATGACGTCGGGCAGCCGGGTCTGCTGGAGCAGGGAGTCCAGCACGCCGGCGATCGTCTCGGCCTCGTTGTAGGCCGGGATGATGCAGCCGACGGTGGGTCGGTAGGTCGGGATCGAGTCGAGCCCGTCCATGAAGTCGTCGGCGTAGGCCTCCATGCCCGGGTCGGCCCGTCGGACGTAGTCGGGCACGGCCGGGGTCGCTGCCGGGGGCGCCATGGACGCCGGGTGGCTGTCCAGCCGGGTGTCGTCGCTCATCGTCTCTCCCATGTGTGGCGCCCTGTCGGCGTCTCACCACCAGTCTGGGGAGTCGACCTCAAGACCGCCCCCTGCGCTTGCTCAAGATTTCCGCAGGAGTTCCTGGGAAGCGATGCTAGTGGACGTCGTCAGTGAGGGAGGCCACTTGCGCGCCATGCGCCCGGACCGTGCGGCAGGGTGCGGCGTACCTGGCGGTGCGGGGCCGACCACTCCGGACGACGGGGAGCCGGTGCCGGCTCGCCCCCGCCGAGGGCGGAGAGGACGGCCACGACGGCCGCCACCTCCTCGGGGGTCGCGTCGGGGTTGACCACCCGCAGCACCGGGCCGGGCTGCTGCTCGCTCACAGCGGGATGTTCCCGTGCTTCTTGGCCGGCAGCGACGCGCGCTTGGTCTTCAGCAGGCGCAGCGCCCGGATGACCTCGACGCGGGTCTCGTGCGGCTGGATGACCGCGTCGATGTAGCCGCGCTCGGCCGCGATGTAGGGGTTGGCCAGGGTGGTCTCGTACTCGTCGATGAGCTCGGCCCGCTTGGCCTCGACGTCGCCACCCTCGGCCTGGATCGCCGCCAGCGTCTTGCGGTGCACGATGTTGGCTGCGCCCTGGGCGCCCATGACGGCGATCTGGGCGGTGGGCCAGGCGACGTTGATGTCGGCGCCGAGGTGCTTGGAGCCCATGACGTCGTAGGCGCCGCCGTAGGCCTTGCGGGTGATGACGGTGACCAGCGGGACGGTCGCCTCGGAGTAGGCGTAGATGAGCTTCGCGCCGCGGCGGATGATGCCGTTCCACTCCTGGTCGGTCCCGGGCAGGAAGCCGGGCACGTCGACGAGGGTGAGGACGGGGATGTTGAAGGCGTCGCAGAACCGCACGAAGCGGGCGGCCTTCTCCGAGGCGTCGATGTCGAGGGTGCCGGCGAACTGCATCGGCTGGTTGGCCACGATACCGACGGGGGAGCCCTCGACGCGGCCGTAGCCGATGATGAGGTTGGGGGCGAAGAGCTCCTGGACCTCGAGGAACTCGCCGTCGTCGACGATCGAGGTGATGACGTCGTGCATGTCGTAGGGCTGGTTCGCCCCGTCGGGGATGATCGTGTCGAGGGCGCGGTCCTCGTCGGTGATCTCCATGACCGGGTCCTCGGCGAAGGTCGGGAGCTCGTCGAGGTTGTTCTGCGGGAGGTAGGACAGCAGCGCCTTGACGTACTCGATCGCGTCCTCCTCGTCCGAGCCCATGTAGTGGGCGTTGCCGGACTTGGTGTTGTGCGTGCGCGCGCCGCCGAGCTCCTCCATCGTGACGTCCTCGCCGGTGACGGTCTTGATGACGTCGGGGCCGGTGATGAACATCGCCGAGGTCTGGTCGACCATCACGGTGAAGTCGGTGACGGCGGGGGAGTAGACGTGCCCGCCGGCGCAGTTGCCCATGATCATCGAGATCTGCGGGATCACGCCCGAGGCGTGCACGTTGCGGCGGAAGATCTCGCCGTACAGGCCCAGGGAGACCACGCCCTCCTGGATGCGGGCGCCGGCACCCTCGTTGATGCCGATGATCGGGCAGCCGGTCTTGATCGCGAGGTCCATGACCTTGACGATCTTCTCGCCGTAGACCTCGCCCAGCGAGCCGCCGAAGACGGTGAAGTCCTGGGAGAACACGCACACCTGGCGGCCGTCGATGGTGCCGTAGCCGGTGACGACGCCGTCGCCGTAGGGGCGGG
>Ga0208328_1000220_pt1 | contig 30153 bp, 29 predicted proteins | sample DeeseametaMP2633_FD_184170 | JGI IMG/M metagenome (GOLD analysis project Ga0208328, IMG submission 184170) | Marine microbial communities from the Deep Atlantic Ocean - MP2633 (SPAdes) | ecosystem: Environmental > Aquatic > Marine > Unclassified | place: Northeast of Antigua and Barbuda, North...
TCGGAGTGGTTCAGCCGCCAGGCGGTGTCCGGCAGGCCGAGGGCCGTGAGCGTCGCCTCGGTCTGACGGGCCTCGCCGGTGAGCGCGGCGATGGTGTTGTCGCCAAGCGCCGCCACGAAGGCGCGTTGCCACGCATCGGGCGCGTCGGGGGCCTGCAGAACGAGAAAGCCCGCGGAGGTGCGGCCGAAGACGGCGCGGATCTCACCCTCGGCTGGGGCGACCCAGAACCGCGTGGCGTTGCGATGCCCGCTGCCCGAAAGCCCGTGGGCGGCAAGGTTGCTGCGCAGGAACATCGAGCTTTCCGCATGGCGCGCGAGGAAGGCATCGATGGCGGGCGCCTCGCCGGGCCGGGCGGGGCGGATCATGCCCAGTCCCCGCAGGCGACCTGCCAGAGCGTGATCGCGGCGACGGCGGCGGTGTCGGCGCGCAGGATGCGCGGGCCGAGCGCGATGACCCGGGTCTCGTCCATGGCGCCGAGCCGGGCGCGCTCGGCGTCGGCGAAGCCGCCCTCGGGGCCGATCAGCACCGCGGCGGGCGCCGGGGCGGCGTCGAGCGCCGCGGCACGGCTCCCGGCCTCGGCCTCGTCGCAGAACAGCAGCGCCCGGCCCGCGGGCCAGTCGGCGAGCAGCCGGTCGAGTCGCGCAAGCTCGGCCACCTCGGGCACGAAGAGCGCGCCGCATTGCTCGGCCGCCTCGGCCGCGTGGGCCTGCAGCCGGTCCTGCCGGATCCGCTCGGAATTGGTGAACTGGGTCTGCACCGGCAACAGGCGCCTCACCCCGAGCTCCACCGCCTTTTCGACGATGAAATCGGTGCGCGCCTTCTTGATCGGCGCGAACAGCAGCCAGAGATCGGGCGGCATCTGCTGCGGCCGCGTCTGCGTGGCGCAGACCGCCTCGCCGCCGCGTTTGCCGGCCTCGGTGACCTCGCACAGCCACTCGCCATCGCGGCCATTGAAGAGCAGAATGGGGGCGCCGGCACCGAGCCGCATCACGGAAAAGAGATAGTGGGCCTGCTCCCGGGTCAGAGGGACAGGTTGTCCCGCGCCCAGCGGGTGATCTACAAACAGGCGAACTTTCGCAGTCATGAGGCGCACCATATGAGCCAACCGGGAACAACGCCAGAGGCAGAGGGACAGGTCTCGGACGCGGTCCGCGGCAACTGGGTCGACCACTACGCACCGGCCTGGACTCGTCCCTATCTGCGCCTGTCGCGCGCCGACCGTCCGATCGGGACGTGGCTTCTGCTGCTGCCCTGCTGGTGGGGGCTGCTGCTTGCCATGGTGTCTGACGGGCAGGCCAGCTGGTTCGACCTCTGGATCTTCCTTGGCTGCGGCATCGGCGCCTTCCTGATGCGCGGCGCGGGCTGCACCTGGAACGACATCACCGACCGAGACTTCGACGGCTCGGTGACGCGCACCGCGTCGCGGCCGATCCCCTCGGGGCAGGTGAGCGCCAAGCAGGCGCTGGCCTGGGCGGTGATCCAGTCGCTGGTGTCGTTCGGAATCCTCGTGACCTTCCCGCCCATGGCGATCCTGCTCGGCGTGGTCTCGCTGCTGCCGGTGGCGGTCTACCCCTTCGCCAAGCGATTCACCTGGTGGCCGCAGGTCTTCCTTGGCATCGCCTTCAACTGGGGCGCGCTGCTGGCCTGGACGGCGCACACCGGCAGCCTCGGGCTGCCCGCCGTTCTGCTGTATCTCTCGGGCATGGCCTGGACGCTGTTCTACGACACGATCTACGCCCATCAGGACAAGGAGGACGACGCGCTCATCGGGGTGAAATCCACCGCACGCCTGTTCGGAGACGCGGCGACGCCCAAGTGGCTGGCGGGTTTCCTGATGGTCTCGGTGGCGCTGATGGGGCTTGCGATCGTGGCGGCGGCGCCGCGCGGCGAGATCCTCGCGCTGGTGGTGCTGATCGCCGGGCCCTGGGCCTTTGGCTGGCACATGATGTGGCAGATGCGGCGGCTCGACGTGAACGACAACGACCGGCTGCTCATGCTCTTCCGGTCCAACCGCGACGCCGGTTTGCTGCCTGTGCTGTTTTTCGCCGCCGCTCTGCTCGCCTGATTGCGCAGGTCAAGACTGCCGCGTATCAGGTTCCGGATAAACGACAAAGGGAACTCCCGGCCTATGCGCCTGTCCAAGATCGCCATTCCCGCCACCGCTCTGATCGCCGCCGCGATGCTCTGTATCCTCGCCGCCGTGGTCGCCCTGAACATGGTCGAGGAAAGCTCCCGGACTTCGGTGAAGGACGCGCTGTCGCAGGGGGAACTGGACTGGGCCGAGGTCGACGTGAACGGCCTGCAGGTGTTCCTGATCGGCGAGGCGCCGGACGAGGCGCAGCGATTCCGGGCGGTGACGCTGGCGGGGACGGCGGTGGATTCGGCGCGGGTCATCGACCAGATGCTGGTGGCCGAGGCCGCCGACATCCAGCCGCCGCGATTCTCGGTCGAGATCCTGCGCAACGACGACGGCATCTCGGTGATCGGCCTGCTGCCCGAGACCGCCGACCGCGAGGACATGATCGAACGCTTCAATGCCATCGCCGGCAGCAACGGCGAGGTGTCGGACCTGCTCGAGGTCGCCGATTTCCCCGCACCCGACGGCTGGAACGAGGCGATGAGCTTCGCGCTGCGCTCGCTGCGCGACCTGCCGCGCTCGAAGGTGTCGATCAGCGCGGGCGCCGTGGCGATCAAGGCGATGACCGACAGCGAGGACGCCAAGCGCCGCCTGCGTACGGAGTTAGAACGGCGCCGCCCGGACGGGCTTGAGCTGACGCTGGATCTCTCGGCGCCGCGCCCGGTGATCACGCCCTTCACCCTGCGCTTCCTGATCGACGAGCAGGGCGCCCATTTCGACGCCTGCTCGGCCGATACCGAGGCGGCGCGCGACCGCATCCTCGACGCCGCCCGCGCGGCCGGGGTCTCGGCCGCGGCGAGCTGCCGGCTGGGGCTCGGCGTGCCGACGCGGCGCTGGGCGGACGCGGCCGTGCTCGCGATCAAGGCGGTGCAGGAGCTGGGCGGCGGCTCGGTCACCTTCTCGAACGCCGACGTGGCGCTGCTGGCGCCCGAGGGCACCGAGCAGGGGCTTTTCGACCGGGTTGTGGGCGAGCTGGAAAGCGCGCTGCCCGAGGTCTTCGCGCTGAAAGCCGTGCTGCCCGAGATCCCCGAGGCCAGCGACCAGGGCCCGCCCGAGTTCACCGCGACGCTGAGCCCCGAGGGCTCGGTCCAGCTGCGCGGCCGGGTGCATTCCGAGATCGCGCGCCAGACCGCGGACAGCTTTGCGCGGGCGCGCTTCGGCTCGGACGCGGTCCACACCGCCGCACGGGTCGATGCCGAGCTGCCGGCGAACTGGTCGGCGCGGGTGCTGGCCGGGCTCGAAGCTCTGGGCGAGCTCTCGAACGGCGTGGTGCGGGTGACGCCGGACATGGTCACCGTGTCGGGCAACACCGGCAGCACCGACGCCAATGCCGAGATCTCGGGGCTGCTGGCGGACAAGCTGGGGCAGGGCGCGGAGTTCGAGATCAACGTGCTCTACCAGGAGAAGCTGGACCCGACGCTGGGCATCCCGACGCCGGACGAGTGCGAGGCGCAGATCGTCGAGATCGTCGGCGACCGGAAGATCAACTTCGAGCCGGGCTCGGCCAATCTCGACGCCTCCGCCAAGGACGTGATGGACGACATCGCCGAGCTGCTGAAGCTTTGCGGGGACATCCCGCTCGAGATCCAGGGCCACACCGACAGCCAGGGCCGCGAGAGCATGAACCAGCAGCTGAGCCAGGACCGGGCGCAGGCGGTTCTCGACGCGCTGCGCAACCGCCGTGTGCTGACCGCCTCCTACCGGGTGCGCGGATATGGCGAGGAGCAACCCATCGCCGACAACAAAACCGAGGAGGGCCGCGAGGCCAACCGCCGGATCGAGTTCAGGCTGATCCGCCCGGAACCCACGGAAGACGTGAAGACGACGCTGGAAGAGCTTGAAGAAGGCGCCCAAGACGGCGATACCGAGGCCGCACAGGATGGCGACGGGGATGCCGACGCCTCCGATGCGGAAGACGGTGCAGAAGGGGCAACGGAATGAACCGGACCGAATTCGTGATCGCCACGGCGATCATCCTGTTCGTGGCCTTCTGCATGGGCTGGTTCGCCAACTGGCTCGTGCATCGCTTCAAGCGGATCAGCCAGGCGGACGTGGACCAGCTCGAGCGCATGAGCCAGGAACTGCACGAGGCCGAGGAGACCCGCGACCAGGCGATCACCTACCTGCAGCAGCGCGAGGCGGAGCTGACCAACCAGCTTGCCCAGACCGAGGCAGAGCTGTCGGCGGCCATGGACGGGCTGCGCGAGGCGCGGCGCGAGGCTGAGGAGCTGCGCGCCTGGATCGAGCGCAGCCAGGGCGGCGCGGCCTGATCCCCTTGCCCTCGCGGACCGCGGGGGCGCGTGACTTTTTCCTTGAAGGAGCCGCTGACGCGGCACAGGCAAGCCTCCCGTCGCCTCTGGCGCTGGTCGGCCGTTGGTGCCCGTGGCTGGTGTTCGGTTTGTCGGACGGGCGTTGTGGGGCGTGGCCTCGGGCGGTGCCGGGGCCCGCTTTCCATTTCCCCGCGCCGCCCGTAAGAGGCAGGGGAAAGGAAGGTGCTTCATGTCCCATGTCACGCTCGTACGTCACGGTCAGGCCAACACCGAGGCGCGAGACGAGCTTTCCTATGACCGGCTGAGCGAACTCGGGCACCAGCAGGCGCGCTGGCTCGGCGAGCACATGCGTGCCACCGGCGAGGTCTTTGCCCGCGCCTATTGCGGCACCCTGAGGCGCCATCGCGAGACCTTTGCGGGGATGGACACCGGGCTCGAGCCGGTGGTCGACGCGCGGCTCAACGAGCTCGAGTATTTCACCATGGCGCAGCTCTATGCCGAGCAGCACGGGGTGACGCTGCCCTCGGATCGCGAGGGCTTCATCCTGCATCTGCCGCAGCTCTTCACCGTATGGAGCGAGGGCGGGCTCGAGGGCGTGCCCGAGAGCTTTGCCGATTTCGAGGCGCGGGTCTCGGAGGTGCTGCACGAGATCGCCGCGGGCGAGGGCAGGGCGCTGGTGGTGACCTCGGGCGGGCTCATCGGCTTTGCCATGCGCAGCTGCATGGGACTGGGGATGGGGGCGCTGGCGCATGCCTGTCTTGCCGTCGAGAACAGCTCGGTGCACCGGATCCAGCCGCTGGCCACGGGGCTTGCGGTGACGCAGTTCAACGCGGTGCCGCATCTCGAGGTGGCGGGACGGGCCTACGCGCGCACCCATCTCTGAGGCCGTCGGACTGCCGGAAACGAAAAAAGCGGGCCCGGGGGCCCGCTTTTTTCGTTTTCAGGCGGTGGGGAGCCGGCTCAGCCGCCCCAGACGTAGACCGCGGCGAAGAGGAACAGCCACACGACGTCGACGAAGTGCCAGTACCAGGCGGCGGCCTCGAAGCCGATGTGCTTGGTCTGGGTGAAGTCGCCCTTCATCAGCCGCAGCAGGCAGACGAAGAGGAAGATCGTGCCGATGATCACGTGCACGCCGTGGAAGCCCGTCGCCATGAAGAAGTTGGCGCCGTAGATGTTGCCCGAGAAGCCGAAGGCGGCGTGGCTGTATTCATAGGCCTGGAAGACCGTGAAGATCGCGCCGAGCACGATGGCGATGATCAGGCCCCACTTCATGTCCTCGCGGTTGTTCTCGTGCACCAGCGCGTGGTGCGCCCAGGTCGCCGCGCAGCCCGAGCAGAGCAGGATCATGGTGTTGATCAGCGGCAGGTGCCAGGGGTCGAAGGTCTCGATCCCGACCGGCGGCCAGACGCCGTCGACGGCCGGAGAGTTCGGGCCCATCGGGTAGAGCGCGTGTTTGAAGAACGACCAGAACCAGGCGAAGAAGAACATCACCTCGGACATGATGAACAAGATGAAGCCGTATTTCAGGCCGATCTCCACCACCGGGGTGTGATCGCCGACGCGGCTTTCCGCGATCACGTCGGACCACCAGCCGAACATCACGTAAAGCACCGCGACGAAGCCCGCGAGGAAGATCCAGGGGCCGCTGCCGTGCATCCAGAGGACCGCCCCGAACAGCATCACGAAGGCCGCAACCGCGCCCACGAAGGGCCAGACGGAGGGGCTCAGAATGTGGTAGTCGTGGTTCTTTGCGTGCGCCATCTCGTTTCCCTTGTATGTCCCTCGTTGGATCGGCGTTCAGTTCACGGAGCCTTGGTCCGTGGCTTCAGTATCGAGAGCGGCCTGTTCCTCCTCGGGCAGGTCGATCTCGTAGAAAGTGTAGCTGAGCGTGATGTGTTTGGTGTACTTCGCGTCGCGGTCCTCGACGATCGCGGGGTCCACGAAGAAGCTCACCGGCATCTGCACGCGCTCACCGGGCTGCAGCACCTGCTCGGAGAAGCAGAAGCATTCGATCTTGTCGAAATAGGCGCCCGCCTCGTAGGGGTAGACGTTGTAGGAGGCCTGGCCCGCGATCACCCGGTCGGTCGGGTTGTAGGCCTCGTAGAAGGCGAGGCCCTCTTCGCCGATGCGCAGGGTCATCTCGGTCTTCACGGGCTTGAATTCCCAGCCGAAGCCGCGCGCCTTGGAGCCGTCGAAACGGATCTTGATGGTGCGGTCGAGGATCTCGCCCGTGGTGCCTTCGGCGACGTTGGTGGTGCCGCCGAATCCGGTGACGCGGCAGAACCAGTTGTAGAACGGCACCGAGGCCCAAGCCATCGCGCCCATGAAGAGCACGACGCCCACGAGTTGGAGCACCGTCTTCTTCTGCGGGTCAATCGCCATTCTGCACCTGCGACGCGCGCTGCAGCGCCTCGTTGAAGTTGCCGTTGGTGACCTTGACCACGGTCATCCCGAAGACGATGACGATGAAGGCGGCGAGCACCAGCCCGACGCCGACGTTGCGGCTGAAGCGGCGCTTGTGCAGGTCGTGTGTCTTGGCGATGGCCATGATTACCAGCCTCCGAGCCCGAAGCGGGCGAGACCCGCTTCCACCAGGATCGCGCCGAAATGCGCGAAGAGGTAGAGCAGCGAGAGTTTGAAGAAACGTTTCTCGGTGCGGAAATTGTCCGCTTCCGAGGCGACCTCGTCGCGGCGGAAAATCTCCCACGCGCCCTTGAGGAAGAGCAGGTTCAGCACCACGGCCACGGCAAGGTAGACCGGCCCGCCGATGGCGGTGAAGCCGGTGCCGATGGCGAGCGCTGCCAGCAGCACGGTGTAGACGAGGATGTGGATGCGGGTCGAGCGGCGGCCGTGGGTCACGGTCAGCATCGGCACGCCCGCATCGTCGTAGTCCGAGCGCATGAACAGGGCCAGCGCCCAGAAGTGCGGCGGCGTCCACATGAAGGTCAGGCAGAACATCAGCACGGCCTCGACGCCGACCGATCCGGTCGCGGCGGCCCAGCCGATCATCGGGGGGAAGGCGCCCGCGGCGCCGCCGATGACGATGTTCTGCGGCGTCGAGCGCTTCAGCCACATGGTGTAGATCACCACGTAGAAGAAGATGGTGAAGGCCAGCAGGCCGCCCGCAAGAACGTTGGTGGCCAGCGCGAGGAACACGCAGGAGAAGGCCGAGAGCGCCAGTCCGAGCGCCAGCGCCTCGCCGGGTTCGACGCGGCCTGCGGGGATCGGGCGCTTTGCGGTGCGCTTCATCACGAGGTCGATGTCGGCGTCCCACCACATGTTGAGCGCGCCCGAGGCACCGCCGCCGACGGCGATGAAGAGGATCGCGCAGAAGCCGATGAACGGGTGCACCGGAACCGGTGCCGCCAGCAGACCGACCAGCGCCGTGAACACCACGAGGGTCATCACCCGTGGCTTGAGCAGGGCGAAGTAATCACCGAACTGGGCCTCGCCCGGCTGGGCTGTGGTGACGGTGCTGTTGGTGCTGAGGTCGGTCATGTGTCGGTCTTCAAGTAGGTCGGTCGGGAAAGGTCGCGCCCCGCCTCCGGGGCGCGACCCGGGGTGTTACGAGTTGGCGAGGAACTGGCGGACGTCGACGTAGCCGCCTTCTTCCTGCGCTGCCGCGAACCAGGCGTCGTAGACCTCCTGGCTCACCACCTTCACGGTGATCGGCATGTAGGCGTGGCTGATGCCGCAGAGCTCCGAGCACTGGCCGAAGTAGACGCCCTCGCGCTCGGCGTTGAACCACAGCTCGGCGATGCGGCCCGGAACGGCGTCCTGCTTCACGCCGAAGGCGGGGATGGTCCACGAGTGGATCACGTCGGCGCCGGTCACCTGCATCACCACGGTGGCGCCCACGGGCACGACCACGGCGGTGTCGGTGGCGAGCAGCCATTCGTCGGCGGTGTAGCCGGCTTCGACCAGCTGAGCCTCGACATCGGCGTTGAAGCGGTTGTCGCCGCCGGTCGCCGGGGCACCGATCATGTAGCCGTCATAGGCCAGGTCGCTGCCGACGTATTCGTAGCCCCAGTACCACTGGTAGCCGGTCACCTTGATCACCAGATCGCCCTCGGGGATCTCCTGCTGCTTGAACAGGACGGGCAGGGAGAAGGCGCCGATGACCACGAGGATCAGGATCGGCACGATCGTCCACGCCACCTCGATCGGGGTGTGGTGGGTGAAGCTTGCAGGCGTCGGGTTTCTCCGGCGGTTGAAGCGGATGAAGGCATAGATCATCAGGCCGGCGACGAACACGCAGATGGCGGTGATGATGATCAGCAGCATTCCGTCGAGCCACTGCAGGTCGCGCGCCAGTTCGGTGGCGGCAGGCTGGAAGCCGGTGCCGCCCTGGTGCGGCCGACCGACGACCTCAAGGTCTTGTGCGATGGCCGGAGCGGCCAGTAGGCTGGACATGAGGCCCGTGAGCATCGAAATCTTGCGCATATGTCACCTGATCCGGTTGTCGTTCTTCTTCGTTCACAGGAGAGTACAACCCGGACAGATCGCCCGGGAGAGACCTCCTCCCCTTTAACTCCGCTCTTTAAAGAGCACAGATCCTGTCCCAAATAAACCAGGTCGCTTGCGGCAAAAAGGCGCTTTTTTTGATCTGGATCAAATATGACGAGGAAAACATGACAGACGCCCCCTTCCGTCCTTTCGATTCCGCACTCGATCTGGATCGCAGCCTTGCCCAGCTGCGCGAGTCCCTGGTCGGTGCCGATGACGGCGAGCTCTTCCTCGAACGCCGCCGCGCCGAGGCGCTGGTGCTGGACGACGGGCGAATCAAGACCGCCAGCTACGACGCCTCCGAGGGCTTCGGTCTGCGCGCGGTGCGCGGCGAGGTCACCGGCTACGCCCATGGCACCGACATCTCGGAAAGCGCGATCCGCCGCGCGTCCGAGACCGTGCGGCTGGCGGTGGGCGATGTCGGCGGGGTGCTGGCGCCAGGGCCGCAGGGGACCAACCGCAAGCTCTACACCGATGCCGACCCGATCGCCGGGCAGGCCTTCCCGGTGAAGGTCGAGACCCTGCGCGAGATCGACGCCTATGCCCGCGATCTCGATCCGCGGGTCGTGCAGGTCACCGCGACCATCGCCGCGAGCTGCCAGGAGGTCGCGATCCTGCGCCCCGAGGGCACGCTGGTGACCGACACCCGCCCGATGACCCGGGTCACCGTCTCGGTGATCGTCGAGGACGAGGGCCGGCGCGAGGCCGGCAGCGCCTCGGGCGGCGGGCGGTTCCTGCTCGACGGGCTGATGGAGCCCGCCGACTGGCAGTCCAAGGCCCGCGAGGCGCTGCGCATCGCGCTGGTGAACCTGCGCGCCGAACCCGCGCCCGCCGGCGTCATGGACATCGTGCTCGGACCGGGCTGGCCGGGGATCCTGCTGCACGAGGCCATCGGCCACGGGCTGGAGGGCGACTTCAACCGGAAGGGCTCGTCCGCCTTTGCCGGGCTCATGGGCCAGCGCGTCGCGGCGCCCGGGGTCACGGTGCTGGACGACGGCACCATCCCCGACCGGCGCGGCTCGATCACCGTCGACGACGAGGGCACGCCCTCGGGCAAGAACGTGCTGATCGAGGACGGCATCCTCGTGGGCTACATGCAGGACCGCCAGAACGCCCGCCTGATGGGCGTGGAGCCGACCGGCAACGGCCGCCGCGAGAGCTATGCCCACGCGCCGATGCCGCGCATGACCAACACCTACATGCCGGGCGGCGAGACCGACCCCGCCGACATCGTCGCCGATCTCAAGGACGGGATCTGGGCGGTGGGCTTCGGCGGCGGGCAGGTCGACATCACCAACGGCAAGTTCGTGTTCTCCTGCACCGAGGCCTATCGGGTGAAGAACGGCAAGGTCGGTGCGCCGGTGAAGGGCGCGACGCTGATCGGCGACGGCGCCACAGCGCTGCAGCAGATCCGCGCGCTCGGCAACGACATGGCGCTCGACCCTGGGATGGGCAACTGCGGCAAGCAGGGGCAGTGGGTGCCGGTGGGCGTGGGCCAGCCGACGGTGATGATCGGCGGGCTGACCGTGGGCGGCGCCGCGGCCTGAGCCGCGACTCGGGCGCCGGGGATTCGGCGGCTGTCGGTGCGATCCGGTCCGGTGGCCATGCCGGACCGGGGCAGGGGCGGGTGACGCCCCTGCGAAACTTTTCTTTCTTATCAGGCCATTGTTGCGGGGCCCGAGAAAACCGTCCGCCGGGAGGGTCTTGGTTTACCTCTGATTAAGGACGTCCGGGCTAAGGATTCCTCAGCAAGCAGACGGGGTTCAGGATGGCCGAGGACAGCAACAGCTCATCTTCCACTCACCCCCCACTCCCACCCACCTCGGAAGACGACCGGTTCGCCTGGCTCCGTCTCTTGCGATCCCGCCGCGTCGGTCCCGCGACCTTCTGGCGGCTGCTTTCCGAACATGGCACCGCGCTGGCGGCGCTCGACGCGCTGCCGCAGGTGGCCGCCGCCGCCGGGGTCGAGAATTACCATGTCTGCCCCGAAGGCGTCGCCCTGGCCGAGGTCAAGGCCGCGCGCCGCCACGGCGCCGTGCTGGTCTTCCGGGGCGAGCCCGCCTATCCGCCGCTTCTCTCCGACGTGTCCGACCCGCCGCCCTTCCTCTGGGTCTGCGGCGCGCCCGAGGTGCTGGCCCGCCCCTCGGTGTCGCTGGTCGGCGCGCGCAACGCCTCGTCGCTCGGCACGCGCATGGCGCGGGCACTGGCGCGCGGCCTCGGGGCCGAGGGCTACGTGGTGGTCTCGGGCCTTGCCCGCGGCGTCGACGCCGCCGCCCATGACGCGGCGCTCGCCACCGGCACCGTCGCGGTGCTCGCCGGCGGGGTCGACGTGCTCTACCCGTCCGAGAACACCCGCCTCGCCGAAGAGATCCGCGCGCAGGGCGGGGCGCTCGTGTCCGAGCAGCCGATGGGCCTGCAGCCGCAGGCGCGCCACTTCCCCGCCCGCAACCGCATCGTCGCCGGCATGTCCGGTGCCACCGTGGTGGTCGAGGCGGCGGCCAAGTCCGGCTCGCTCATCACCGCGCGCTGCGCGCTCGACATGGGGCGCGAGGTGCTGGCGGTGCCCGGCCACCCGCTCGACGCCCGCGCCGGCGGCTGCAACTTGCTGATCCGCGACGGCGCGAGGCTGGTCCGCCACGCCGAGGACGTGATCGAGGCGCTTGGGCCGCTGGCCTCCGCCGCCCGCACGCCCGCGCAGGCGCAGCTGCCGCTCGATCTCGACGACGCGGTCATCGACGACACCCCCGTGGTGCCCGTGGCCCCGCCCGAGCGCCGCTCGCTGCGCGAGACCGCGGCGCTGCACGCCGAGATCCTGTCACGGCTCGGGCCGGTGCCGGTCGCCGAGGACCAGCTCATCCGCGATCTCGCCGAACCCTCGGACACCGTGTCGCCGGTGCTCACCGATCTCGAGCTCGACGGCCGCATCCAGCGGCGCCCCGGGGGGCTGCTCACCCGCGTATCCTGAGGGCAGAATCGCGGCGAAACGTGCGGTCATGGCCCGTGGCATCGGGCCCCGGATTGACATTTCCCCCTTGCACCCCACATGTTCCGCCGCCATATGCGCCCCTGCTCAGCCTGAGGTCGTATTCCAGGAAAAGGTGGTCATTTCATGCCAGTCGTCGTTGTCGAATCCCCGGCCAAGGCCAAGACAATCAACAAGTATCTGGGATCCGACTACACTGTCCTTGCCTCATACGGCCACGTCCGGGACCTGCCGGCGAAGGATGGTTCTGTCGACACGGACCACGATTTCGAGATGACGTGGGAGATCGCGAACGACTCGCGCAAGCACGTCGCCGCCATCGCCGAGGCCCTGAAAAACGACAACTCACTGATCCTCGCGACCGACCCCGATCGCGAGGGAGAGGCGATCTCGTGGCACCTCAGGGAGGCGCTCACCAAGCGCCGCTCGATCAAGAAGGACACCGCCGTCAGCCGGGTGACCTTCAACGCCATCACCAAGTCTGCCGTCACCGAGGCGATGCAGAACCCGCGCGAGATCGACGCGCCGCTGGTCGAGGCCTACCTCGCCCGCCGGGCGCTCGACTACCTCGTGGGCTTCAACCTCTCGCCGGTGCTCTGGCGCAAGCTGCCCGGCGCGCGCTCTGCCGGCCGCGTGCAGTCGGTCTGCCTGCGGCTCATCGTCGAGCGCGAGATGGAGATCGAGGCGTTCCGCCCCCGCGAATACTGGCAGATCAAGGCGCTGCTCTCGACCCCGCGCGGGCAGGAGTACGAGGCCCGGCTCACCGTGCTTGGCGGCAAGAAGCTCGACCGCTTCGACATCGGCAACGCCACGCAGGCCGAGCTCGCGGTGCAGGCGGTCGCCTCGCGCAAGCTGAAGATCGACAGCGTCGAGGCCCGGCCCTCGACCCGCAACCCCTCGGCGCCGTTCATGACCTCGACCCTGCAGCAGGAGGCCAGCCGCAAGTTCGGCATGGGCGCCCGGGCCTGCATGAACGCGGCGCAGCGGCTCTACGAGGCCGGCCACATCACCTACATGCGGACCGACGGCATCGACATGGCCCCCGAGGCGATCACCGCCTGCCGCGACGCCATCGCCGACCGCTACGGCAAGGAATACGTGCCGGGCAGCCCGCGGATCTACAAGAACAAGGCGAAGAACGCGCAGGAAGCGCACGAGTGCATCCGCCCCACCGACATGACCAAGGACGCCGCCAGTCTCAAGCTGCGCGAGGATGACCAGCGCAAGCTCTACGACCTGATCTGGAAGCGCACGCTGGCCTGCCAGATGGAGGCCGCACGGCTCGAGCGGACCACGGTCGAGATCCTGTCGGAGGATCGTCAGGTCGGCCTGCGTGCGACCGGCCAGGTCGTCCTCTTCGACGGCTTCCTCAAGGTCTACGAGGAAGGCCGCGATGACGTCTCCGACGATGACGAGAACCGCCTGCCGCAGATCATGGAGGGCGAGCCCGCCGCCTTTGCCAAGGCCACGCTGCAGGCCCAGTACGACAAGGCCGCCGACCGCGCCGAGGACGTGGTCGAGGACGCGCCCGCCGGCATGCAGAAGAGCAGTGCTGCCGTGCTCTCGGAGAACGGCGCCGTGCTGGCGACGCAGAGCCACACCCAGCCGCCGCCGCGCTACACCGAGGCGACGCTGGTCAAGCGCATGGAAGAGCTCGGCATCGGCCGTCCCTCGACCTATGCCAGCGTCATCACCACGATCCAGGACCGCGAATACGTCCGCAAGGAGCAGAACCGCCTGTTCCCCGAGGACAAGGGCCGCATCGTCACCATCTTCCTGCTGAACTTCTTCCGCAAATACGTCGGCTACGAGTTCACCGCCGAGCTCGAGAACGAGCTCGACGAGGTGTCGGCCGGCGAGATGGACTACAAGTCGCTGCTGGCGAAGTTCTGGCGTGATTTCTCCGCCGCCATCGGCGAGACCTCCGAGCTGCGCATCTCCGAGGTGCTCGACGTGCTCGACGAGGCGCTGGCGCCGCAGCTCTACCCCCCGCGGGAGGACGGCTCGGACCCGCGCATCTGTCCCAAGTGCGGGCAGGGCCGGCTGCACCTCAAGACCTCGCGCACCGGCGGCTTCGTCGGCTGCGGCAACTATCCCGAATGCACCTACACCCGCCCCATCGCGGGCGAGGGCGCGGATGGCGAGGAGCGGCTGCTCGGCAACCACGAGGGCGACGAGGTCTGGCTCAAGGCCGGCCGCTTCGGCCCCTACGTCCAGCGCGGCGAGCCCACGCCCGAGAACAAGAAGCCCCCGCGCGCCTCGCTGCCCAAGAAGGGCGGGGCGTTCCTGCCGGGCTGGTCGCCCGATGACGTGACGCTCGAGAAGGCGGTGACGCTGCTGACCCTGCCGCGCGTGGTGGGGATGCACCCGGAAGGGGGCGAGGTGAAGAGCAACCTCGGCCGCTTCGGTCCGTTCATCATGCACCAGCTCCCCGACGAGGAGAAGCCGGTCTACGTGAACCTCAAGGAGTTCCAGGAGGTCTTCGAGATCGGCATGAACCACGCGGTGGAGCTGCTGGCCGAGAAGCGGGCGAACCCGGGCCGTGGCCGCGGCGGCGCCGCCAAGACGCTCAAGGATCTGGGCGAGCACCCCGACGGCGGCAAGATCGCCGTCTACGAGGGGCGCTACGGGCCCTACGTGAAGTGGGAGAAGGTCAACGCGACCCTGCCCAAGGACACCGAGCCCGCGGACGTGACGCTCGAGGCGGCGCTGGCGCTGATCGCCGAGAAGCAGGCCAAGAAGGGCGGCGGCAAGAAGACCGCGGCCAAGAAGGCGCCTGCCAAGACGGCAGCGAAGAAGACCACCGCCAAGAAGACCACGACCAAGAAGGCAGCGCCGAAGAAGGCCGCCGCCAAGAAGGACAGCGACGCCGGGGACGCCTGATCCCCGGCCCGATCCGGCGCGGCGCCCCCGATGCGCTGCGGAACCGGGCAGGTGCGGGCCCGCGGGGCAGAACCGGGCCGAAAGGCGCCGACGCGGTATCCTGTCACCTTCCAACACCGACATGTGATTGGAAGAGCCGCGGCTTGCGCGCCATGTGGTCGGGAGCATCCCGAAACAGCCCCCGAAACAGCCAGAGGTCCCGCGCATGTCCAACCTGCCCATCTCCCGCCGTTCGCTGCTGGCCGCCGCCGGCGCGGCGCTGATCCTGCCGCTGGTGCCCGCCCGGGCCCGCGCTCAGGGCATCCTGCGCCACAACATCTCCAGCTTCACCATGCAGGACTGGCGCGACCACTTCGACACTCTGGGCAAGGCCAGCATCGTCGCCGACACCTCGTCGCGGGCGCTGCACTTCTGGTCCGCCGACGGCAGTGACTACCGGGTCTACCCGACCTCGGTCCCCAAGACCGACGAGCTGACCAAGCGCGGCTATACCGAGATCGTGCGCAAGGTGGTGGGGCCGTCGTGGACGCCGACCGCCAGCCAGATGGAGCGGTATCCCGACTGGAAGCCGATTCCTCCGGGCCCGGACAACCCGCTCGGCACCCACGCGATGTATCTCGGCTGGCCCGCCTACATCATTCACGGCACCCACGACACCCGCAAGATCGGGCGCCGGTCGTCCGACGGTTGCATCGGGCTCTACAACGAGAAGATCGCCGAACTTTACCAGCTCTGCCCCATCGGCACCCAGGTCCGGGTGATCTGAACCCTCCCGGCACGTCGCCGCCCGGCTTCGTTGACTCTTACTCTGCGGCGCGGCACAACCGCAGGCAACAGCTTCAGGAGGGGAGATATCCATGAAGAAAGTCTACGGTTCCGCGGCGGAGGCCCTCGACGGGGTGCTGCATGACGGAATGCTGATCGCGGCAGGCGGGTTCGGTCTCTGCGGCATTCCCGAGCTGCTGATCGACGCCATCGTCGAGAGCGGCGTCAAGGATCTGACCATCGCGTCCAACAACTGCGGCATCGACGGTTTCGGCCTCGGCAAGCTGCTGGACACCAAGCAGATCAAGAAGATGATGTCGTCCTACGTGGGCGAGAACGCCGAGTTCATGCGCCAGTACCTGAGTGGCGAGCTCGAGCTCGAGTTCAACCCGCAGGGCACGCTGGCCGAGCGCATGCGCGCCGGCGGCAGCGGCATTCCCGGCTTCTATACCAAGACCGGTGTCGGCACCGTGATCGCCGAGGGTAAGGACGTGAAGAACTGGGGTGGCCAGGACTACATCCTCGAGGAGGGCATCTTCGCGGATCTCTCCATCGTCAAGGCGTGGAAGGCCGACACCACCGGCAACTGCATCTTCCGCAAGACCGCCCGCAACTTCAATCCGCCGGCCGCGATGTGCGGCAAGCTCTGCGTGATGGAAGTGGAAGAGATCGTCGAGCCCGGTGAACTGGACCCCGATCACATCCACCTGCCGGGGATCTACGTGCACCGCATCATCAAGGGCGAGCACGAGAAGCGGATCGAACAGCGCACCGTGCGCAAGCGGGAGGAAGCCTGATGCCCTGGGATCGCAATCAGATGGCCGCACGGGCGGCACAGGAACTCGAAGACGGCATGTATGTGAACCTCGGCATCGGCATTCCGACGCTGGTCGCCAACTACGTGGGTGACAAGGACATCACGCTGCAGTCCGAGAACGGCATGCTGGGCATGGGCCCGTTCCCCTTCGAGGGCGACGAGGACCCCGACCTGATCAATGCCGGCAAGCAGACCATCACCGAGCTGCGCCGCACGGCCTATTTCGACAGCGCCATGAGCTTCGGGATGATCCGCGGCGGCAAGATCGCGGCCGCGATCCTTGGCGCCATGGAAGTGGCCGAGAACGGCGATCTCGCGAACTGGATGATCCCGGGCAAGCTGGTCAAGGGCATGGGCGGCGCGATGGATCTCGTGGCCGGTGTCGGCAAGGTCATCGTGGTCATGGATCACGCCAACAAGCACGGCGAGAGCAAGGTGCTGAAGGAATGCACCCTTCCGCTGACCGGCAAGGGCGTGGTCGACCGCATCATCACCAACCTCGGCGTGCTGGACGTGGTCGAGGGCGGGCTGAAGCTGGTCGAGCTGGCCGATGGCGTCACCGAGGAAGAATTCCGCGCCGCCACCGAGGCGACCCTCGTCAACTGACGGGCAGGGGCCGGGCGCGGAGAGCCCGGCTCTGCCCCCTGAAAACGCAAACGCGGCCCGGTGGGCCGCGTTTTTTCATGTCCGGGGACGGGTCCCCACGAGAGCCGAGAGATCAGCTCTTGGTGGTGTCGGTGGGGGCGGCGTCCTTGGCGGCTGCCTCGACGGTCTCCGCGACCTCTGCGGTCTCCGCGGCGGTCTTCTTGGCCGCAGCGGTGGTGCGGCGCGTGGTGGTGCGTGCCGCGCTGGTGGCTGCGGTGGTCGCCTTCTCGGCGGCCTTCTCGGTCGCCTTGGCCGTGGTGGTCGCGGCGGCGGTGGCGTCGTCGGCCATGTCCTTGCCCAGCGACATCATGAGCGACATGGTCTCGCTCTGCGCTTCCTTGGCCACGTCGCCGAGGGCGGTCATGTGGGCCTTGGCGCTTTCCATCTGCGCGGTGGCGAAATCGCTCATCGCCTGCGCGTAGTCGGTCGGCGCGGTGCGCGCCTTGGCGAGGTCGCCCATGCGGCCCAGCGTTTCCATGGTCCAGCCGACGGAGATGTCGGTGGTCTTGCCAGCGGCGTCGAGCGCGATGCCCGAGGCCTTTTCGCCGAAGCCGGTGGAGGATTTCCAGGCCTCTTCGAACTTGGACTGGTCCATCTGCCAGGCGCCCATCATGTCTTTGAGGGTATCGGTGAAGTCTTGCGTGGTTGCCATTTGCTCACTCCCTTGGGATTACGGCGGATGCTCCGCCTAGGCCTACGCTGTCGCCATATTGATGCTGCAGTGCAGCAATGCAAGGCTTGACAGCGCGAATTCAGAAAAAGTTCACGCGACGCGCGAGTCTTCGCCACCGCCGTGAGAACCGGTCGACCCTGCTTCGAGGGACATGAAAAAGGGGCGGGTTCGGAATGGAACCCGCCCCACGTAATTGCGCCTGTTGTTGGGAGGAGAGGGGGCGCAATCCGAGTTCCGGCGCCCCCAAACGAAAGGCGCCGGGAAAGGGTCTTACTTCGTGGTCGCCTTCTTGGCGGCCGCGGACATATCGTCGGTGGCCTTCTTGACGGCGGCGGTGGCGTCTTCGGTGAAGTCCTTGCCAGCGGCCATCATCAGTTCCACGGTGTCCATCTGGACCTTCTTGGCGATCTCGGCGAAGGCGGCCATGTTCTCGGCAGCAACTTCGGACTGTGCCGACGCGAAGTCGGTCATCGCCTTGGCGTAGTCGGCCGGCTCTTTCTTGACCTTGGACATGTCAGCCAGCTTGGCGAGGGTGTCCTTGGCCCATTTGGCGGAGATCTCGGTCGACTTCTCGGCGGCTTCCAGAGCCACGGCCGAGAGCTTTTCGTTCAGGGTCGCGGTGGTCTTGAAGGCTTCGTCCATCGCTTTGGTGTCGACGGGAAACGCGCCCATCATGTCTTTCATCATCGCGGTGATATCTTGGGTCTTGGCGGCCATTGCTAAATTCCTGTCTGTGTCTGCCTCGGGGGCCCACCCCCCGTATTCGTCGGCTGATACCAATATGAATGCTGCACCGCAGCATTTCAAGGAAAAATTCTGCGGTGCAGCATTATTATGCAATTGCCTGAATTTACTGGTTCGCTTTCACGCGCACATAGGTCCCGGGTGCCTCGCAAAGAGGCGGATGCTCCGAATCTCCCGGTTGTCTTGCCGGGACCTTTTTCCCGGAACGCTTGCGCAGCCACGCTTCCCAGAACGGCCACCACGAGCCTTCGTGGTAGTCCGCACTGTCCTGCCACTCGTCCGCCGAGAGCTTGAGATCGGGGTTCAGGTAATGGCCGTACTTCTTTTTGCTGGGCGGATTGACGATGCCGGCGATATGGCCGGATTCCGACAGCACGAAGGTCTTGGAGCGCGAGCCCATCTTCTGCACGCCGCGGTAGCAGTCCTTCCACGCGGCGATGTGGTCGGTCTCGGCGGTGATCGAGATCAGCGGCACGTCGACGTCGCGCAGGTCGAGCGTCTCGCCCATGAGCTCGAAGCGGCCCTCGGCGAACTCGTTCTTCTGGCACAGGCCGCGCAGGTACTGGATGGTCATCCGCCCGGGCAGGTTGGCGCCGTCGCCGTTCCAGTAGAGCAGGTCGAAGGCGGGCGGGGTCTCGCCCATCATGTAGGAGCGGATCGCGGGCGTGTAGATCAGGTCGGTCGAGCGCAGGAACGAGAAGGTGCGCGACATGATGAAGCTCTTGAGGATGCCGCTGGCCTCGATCTCCTTCTCGATGCCGTCCACGAAGTCGTTCTGCAGGAACGGCACGAACTCGCCCTGGTCGCTGAAGTCGGTGAGCGCGGTGAAGAAGGTCGCCGACTTCACCTGCTTGTCGCCGCGCTTCTTCAGCAGCGACAGGGTCAGCGCCAGTGTGGTGCCGGCGATGCAGTAGCCGGTGACGTTGACCTGCTCGGTGCCGCAGATCTCGCGCACGACGCGCATGGCGGTGAGGTAGCCGTCCTCGATGTAGTCCTCGAGCCCGACGTCGCGGTAGCTCTCGTCGGCGTTGACCCAGCTCACCACGAAGAGCGTGTAGCCCTGGTCGACGATGTAGCGGATCAGGCTGTTCTGCGGCTTGAGGTCGAGGATGTAGTACTTGTTGATCCACGGCGGGAAGATCACCATCGGGGTCTCGTGCACCTGCTCGGTGGTGGGGGAGTACTGGATGAGCTCCATCATCCGGTTGCGCCAGACCACCTTGCCCTCGGCGGTGGCGATGTTGCCGCCGACCTCGAAGGCCTCTTCGTCGACGAGTCGGACCACCAGCTCGCCGTTGTTGGCCTCGAGATCCGCGACCAGGTTCTCGAGCCCCTTCACGAGGCTCTCGCCCTCGGTCGCGACCGCCTTCTGCAGCGCGTCGGGGTTGGTCGCGAAGAAGTTCGTCGGCGCCAGCATATCGGTGATCTGCTGGGCGAAATACCGCAGGCGGCGCTTTTCCTTGGGATCCATCTCCTCGATCTGGTCGACCGCCTCGCGGATCGCCTCGGAGTTGATGAGATACTGCTGCTTGATGAAGTTGAAGTAGGGGTGGCTGTCCCAGAGCGGGTTGCCGAAGCGCTTGTCGCTGGGCCCGTTGTCGGCGGGCGGGGCGAGCTTGCCCTCGGCCAGCGCCTGCTGCGCTTCCATGAAGTGGTTCAGGGACTTGCCCCAGTACCCCACCTGCTGCTCGAAGACCTTGGCCGGGTTCTTCAGCCATTCCTGCCAGTACGCCTGCGCCGCCTCTGCATAGAGCAGGGGGTCGGGGCCGTGCAGCGCCTGGTTGATGGGTTTCCGCTGCGCCAGCGCCTCGATCAGGCGCTGTGAAAGCTCCTCGATCTTGGCGAGGTTTGTTTCGAATGTTTCACGCTCCGAGCTGATGACGCCTGCTTTTGTTGTCATGGCCACGAATCCCCCCTATCTTCCTCCCTCGGAAGAATAACGACGCCGCTGGCGAGGGCAAAGCGGCGAATTGGTTTGACGCCGAGGCGGTCCTGGTTGCAAAGGAGGGGGCAACCCGGGACACGTAAGCTTTGGCGGGTCACGATACAGGAGAACTCGCACATGCGATTCATGGCGACCTACGACCTGATGGAATCCCTTCGCAATACCAACCAGTGGCTGGGGGCCACGGCCAAGGCAATGGCCTCGTACCCGGCACTGGCGGCGCTTCCCAACCCGGCGATCACCTGGATGGCCGCCTGGGGCGAGGTGACCGAGCGCAGCTTTCAGCGCATGGTGGTGAAACCCAGCTGGGGCATCCGCACCATCACCTGCAACGACGGCAAGGACCACCTCGTGCAGAAGGAGACGGTGCTCGAGAAGGACTTTGGCAACCTGATCCACTTCAACGTGCTCGAGCGCGAGGAGAAGGCACGCAAGATCCTCGTGGTGGCGCCGATGTCGGGCCACTACGCGACGCTGGTGCGCTCGACGGTGATCTCGCTGATCCCCGACGCCGAGGTCTACGTCACCGACTGGAAGAACGCCCGCGACATCCCGGTGAGCTGCGGCAAGTTCGACATCGAGGATTACACGCTCTACCTCGTCGAGTTCATGCGCCACCTCGGCCCCGACACCAACGTCATCGCGATCTGCCAGCCGGCGCCGCTGACGCTGGCGGCGACCGCCTATCTCGCCGACATCGACCCCGATGCGCAGCCGCGGACGATGACGCTGATCGGCGGCCCGATCGACCCCGACGCGACCCCCACCGAGGTCACCGATTTCGGCCACCGGGTCACCATGGGCCAGCTCGAGGAATCGATGATCCAGCGGGTCGGCTTCAAGTACAAGGGCGTGGGCCGGCTGGTCTATCCCGGGCTGCTGCAGCTCTCGTCCTTCATCGCGATGAACCTGGATCGCCACTCCAAGGCCTTCAACGACCAGATCATGCGGGTGGCCCATGGCGATGCCACCGACCACGACGCCCACAACCGATTCTACGACGAGTATCTCGCGGTCATGGACATGCCGGCGGAGTTCTATCTCTCGACGGTGGAGCGGATCTTCAAGAACGGCGAGATCGCCAAGAACCAGTTCGTGGTGGCGGGCCGCAAGGTCGACATCGGCAAGATCACCGATGTCGCGGTGAAGACCGTCGAGGGCGCCGCCGACGACATCTCGGCCCCGGGACAATGCGTCGCGGCGCTCGATCTCTGCACCGGGCTGCCGGATGCGAAGAAGGCGAGCCATCTCGAGCCCAACGCCGGCCACTACGGCATCTTCGCGGGCAAGAGCTGGCGCAACAACATCCGCCCGCTGGTGCTCGATTTCATCGACGCCAACGCCGGCACGCCCCGCAAGACGGCCGCGAACGCGGCCTGAGGGCTTTTGCGGATCGGGAATGATCCGGTGTGATCTGGAGGTGCGCCCTTGCGGGCGCGCTTTCCGTCTCGGCCCCCCTTCGAGGGGCCTCGGGGGCTCTCTGGCCGGGGTGACGCGTTCGGGAATGCGTCGCGGGCCCGGGGGAGGTCGTGCAGCGAGGGGCCAGCCCCTCGCGCTCCCCGGAGTTTAGGGGCAAGATGAAGGGCGGGCGTGGTCGCTTTGGCCCGGGGGCCGGTCAGGGGTGGTCGGTCCGGGGCCGGTCAGAGGCCGTCGAAGGCGCAGAGGGCGTGCACGTCCATGTCGAGCGCCTCGAGCCGGGCGCGGCCGCCGAGGTCCGGCAGGTCGACGATGAAGGCGCAGCCGATGATCTCGCCGCCCAGCCGTTCCACCAGCCTGATGCCCGCCTCTGCCGTGCCGCCGGTGGCGAGCAGGTCGTCGACCAGCAGGACGCGCTCGCCGGGGGTGATGGCGTCGTCGTGGATCTCGACCACCGCCTCGCCGTATTCCAGCGTGTAGGCCTCGGAGATCACCGCGCCGGGCAGCTTGCCCTTCTTGCGGATCGGCACGAAGCCGGCGGAGAGCTGGTGCGCCACCGCGCCGCCGAGGATGAAGCCGCGCGCCTCGAGCCCCACCACCTTGTCGAAGCGCATGCCTGCGTAGGGGTGCAGCAGCTGGTCGATGGCCATGCGGAAGCCGCGGGGATCGGCGAAGAGCGTGGTCACGTCGCGGAACACGATGCCTTCATGCGGGAAGTCGACGATCGAGCGGATGTAGTCGCGGACCTGTTTCTGGGCGATCATGGGGCTGTCCTCAGGCGCTGCGGCGCAGGGTGGCGGTGAGAAGCCCCATGCCGATCAGCGCGGCGCCGCCGCAGCGGGTGAGCCAGGCGATGACCGAGGGGCGGGCGATGGCGCTGCGCAGCCGGTCGGCGGCGAGCGCGTAGGCCAGCGCGTTGAGCGCGGCAAGGCTCACGAAGGTGGCGACGAGGATCGCGAACTGCGGCAGGAGCGGCGCCTCCGCGGTCAGGAACTGCGGCACGAAGGCGATGAAGAAGGCGATGCTCTTGGGGTTGAGCGCGGTGACGGCGGCGGCGTGGGTGAAGACGCCGGAGGCGGTGACCTCGGCGCGGGGCAGGGCGAGCCCGTCCTTCGGCGCCGAGCGCAGCAGCTTCACGCCGAGCCAGACGAGGTAGGCGGCGCCGATCCACTTGAGCGCGGTGAAGAGCGCGGCCGAGGTCATCACCAGCGCGCCGAGCCCCGCGAGCGACAGCGACATGGCGGTGAAATCGCCGAGCGCCACGCCGGCGGCGGAGGCCACGGCGACCGAGCGGCCCTTGCTGAGCGCGTAGGAGAGCACCAGCAGCACCGTGGGGCCGGGGATCAGCAGCAGTGCGGTCGAGGCGGCGACGAAGGTCAGCCAGAGATCGAGGGTCATGCCAGCAGCCTCCCCGCCACCGCGTCGAGCCTTGCCATCAGCGCCGGATCGCGCTGGTCGGGGGCGGTGAGCAGCGCGTGGTCGAGCGCCCGGTCGCAGCCGTGCGGGCAGGGCGCGCGCCCGGCGCCGAGCAGGGCGGGCAGGTGGGAGACCAGCGCCCGCGCCTTGTCGGCGTTGCCGGTGAGCACGCGGACGATGTCGGTGATCTCGACGGCGCCGTGATCGGGGTGCCAGCTGTCGTAGTCGGTGACCATGGCGACGGAGGCGTAGCAGAGCTCGGCCTCGCGGGCGAGCTTGGCCTCGGGCATGTTGGTCATGCCGATCACGTCGGCGCCCCAGCTCTCGCGGTACATCCGCGATTCCGCCAGGGTCGAGAACTGCGGCCCCTCCATGGCGAGGTAGGTGCCGCCCTCGTGCACGGTGATGCCGGCGTCGCGCGCTGCGGCGAGGCAGGCGGCGCCGAGGCGCGGGCAGGTGGGGTGGGCGACCGAGACATGGGCGACGCAGCCGGTGCCGAAGAAGCTCTTCTCACGGGCGAAGGTGCGGTCGATGAACTGGTCGACGACGACGAAATCGCCTGGGGCCATTTCCTCGCGGAAGGAGCCGCAGGCGGAGACCGAGACCACGTCGGTGACGCCGAGCCGCTTCAGCGCGTCGATGTTGGCGCGGTAGGGCACGGTCGAGGGCGAATGCACGTGGCCGCGGCCGTGGCGCGGCAGGAAGGCCATGGGCACGCCGTCGAGCGTGCCGGTCAGGATCTCGTCCGAGGGCGTGCCCCAGGGCGTCTCGACCGCGACCCATGCGCGGTCCGTGAGCGTGTCGAGGTCGTAGACCCCCGATCCGCCGATCACCCCGATCATCGTGCCGCTCATGTCCTGCCCCCTGCCTGCCGGTGTCACGGGCAGCTTGCACCGCGGCGAAGCGGTTGAAAAGGCGTGATGGTCTCAGCCGAGAAGCTGCAGCCCGCCCTTGATCAGAAGAAGCACCGAGAGCGCGAGGAGCAGAGTCCGGATCAGCCGCATGTAGAGCGCCTCGGGCAGGCGGGCGGTGAGCCAGCGGCCGGCGAAGGTGCCGGCGATGCCGGCGAGCGCGAGCCCTCCGATCAGCTGCCAGTGCAGCCCGTCGAGCTGGCCGATCGACCAGTAGGCGGGGATCTTCACGAGGTTGCCGACCGCGAAGGAGATCGCCACGGTGCCGGCGAACTCGAGCTTGGGCAGGCGCTGGGGCAGCAGGTAGACCTGGCTCGGGGGCGCGCCGGAATGGTGATGAAGCTCGCGATGCCGGTGATCGTACCCCAGAACAGGCCGGGCAGCAGCCGGGCTTTGGTCTGCTCGGGGACGCCGCGGGCGAGCCAGACCCGCGCGCAGTACCAGAGCCCGATGCCGCCGGTGAAGAGCAGCAGCGCGCTTTCGGGCGTGTAGGGCGTGATGACGGTGGCTATGGCGACGCCGAAGAGGATGGCGGGCACGAGAATGCGGACGTTCCGGTGCGAGCAGCTGCGGCGGTAGAGCCAGACGCCGATCCAGTCGGTGACCACGTAGACCGGCAGCAGGGTGGCGGCGGCGGTGACCGGGTTCATGAAGAGCGACAGCAGCGGCACGGCGACCGCAGCGGCGGAGGCGAGCCCGCCCTTGGAAAGCCCGACGATCACGGCGGCTGCGTAGAGCAGGACGGTGGAGAGCACGGCGGGTCCTTCCGGGTGAGGCGGCTGGGGGCGGCTGGGGGCTGCGGCGGCAGAATGGCCGCGACGGGCGGGAATGTCAGGGGGCCGCGCGCGGATGTGAGGCAAATGCGGGGCGATGGGGCGGCTTTGGGCGGTTGTGGGCCTGAACGGGTGGCTATTCACGCCGCGGTGCAGTATGCGCAGGGCCGCGCATCAACACGGAACAGGACAGAGCTCATGGCCAAGGCCCTTCTGGCACGCTACGCACGCCGCATCTCGATGCCCGACCTCAGCATCCACCCGACCGGCCGGCTGACCCCGGGTCAGATCAAGACCGACGTGCTCTCGGGTCTGACCGTGGCGCTGGCGCTGGTGCCCGAGGCGGTGGCCTTTGCCTTCGTCGCGGGCGTGCACCCGCTGGTCGGGCTCTACGCCGCCTTCCTCGTGGGGCTGATCACCGCGGTGCTGGGCGGGCGTCCGGGCATGATCTCGGGGGCGACCGGGGCGCTGGCCGTGGTCATGGTGGCGCTGGTGGCGCAGCATGGGGTCGAGTACCTCTTTGCCACCGTGGTGCTGATGGGCATCCTGCAGGTGATCGCGGGCGCGCTGCACTGGGGCAAGTTCATCCGGCTGGTACCGCACCCGGTGATGCTGGGCTTCGTCAACGGTCTGGCCATCGTGATCTTCCTGGCCCAGCTCACCCAGTTCAAGGTGCCGGGCTCGGGCGGGCAGGAGTGGCTCTCGGGCGGGCCGCTGGTGCTGATGCTGGGGCTGGTGGCGCTGACCATGGCGGTGATCTGGCTGCTGCCCAAGGTGACCCGCGTCATCCCCGCGCCGCTCGCCGGGATCGTGGTGACCGCGGTGCTGGTGATCGTCTTCGGGCTCGATACGCCGCGGGTGGGGGACATGGCCTCGATTCAGGGCGGTTTCCCCTCGTTCCACATTCCTGCCGTGCCCTTCGATCTCGAGACCCTGCGGATCATCCTGCCCTATGCGGTGATCCTCGCGGCGATCGGGCTGATTGAGTCGCTGCTGACGCTGAACCTCGTGGGCGAGATGACCGGCCAGCGCGGCGGTGCCAGCCAGGAATGCATCGCGCAGGGCACCGCCAACGTGGTCACCGGCTTCTTCGGCGGCATGGGCGGCTGCGCCATGATCGGCCAGTCGATGATCAACGTGAAATCCGGCGGACGGACGCGGATCGCCGGCGTCGTGGCGGCGCTGTTCCTGCTGTCCTTCATCCTCTTCGCCTCGCCGCTGATCGAGCTCATTCCGCTGGCGGCGCTGGTGGGGGTGATGTTCATGGTGGTGATCGGCACCTTCGCCTGGAACAGCCTGCGCATCCTCTTCAAGGTGCCGCTGATCGACGCCTTCGTCATCGTGCTGGTGACCGTGGTGACGGTCTACGAGGATCTTGCGGTGGCGGTGGTCGTGGGGGTGATCGTCTCGGCGCTCGCCTACGCGTGGAACAACGCGCGGCGCATCCACGCGAAGAGCTACGTGACGCCCGAGGGGGCCAAGGTCTACCAGATCCAGGGCCCGCTGTTCTTCGGCTCTTCCGAGGGCTTCGCCGAGCTCTTCGACGTGGCGGGCGACCCGGGCACGGTCATCGTCGATTTCGCCGACAGCCGGGTGGTGGACCAGTCGGCGCTGCAGGCGATCGAGGCGGTGGCGGCGAAATACGAGGCCGCGGGCAAGCGCCTGCAGCTGCGCCACCTGTCGCGCGACTGCCACCGGCTTCTGAGCAAGGCCGGCCACCTGATGGTCGATTCCGACGACGACCCCGATTACGCGCTGGCGGTCGACTACCACGTGCGCACCGGGATTCTCGGCGGGCACTGACGAGGGATTGCGCCGCGGGCTTTGCCCGCGTCGCCCGGGGGCGCGCACCTGGCGGTGCGCGCCCTTTGCGTTTGTCTTGGTGTGGAGCGGGATGGATGAGGCGGAGGGGGCGCTGCCCCCGCCGCTGCGCGGCTCCCCCGGAGTTTGTCCGGCAAGATGAAGGCTGGGGGTGCGCCCTTGGGCCCCGGGGGTTCGCGGATGGGGCGGCGCGGCCGTTCGGTCGTGGGCGGGTCAGTCGCCGGGGCGTTTGAGTTCGAAGACCTCGGTCACGGTGGCGTAGTCGCGGTAGCCGAGCCGCGAGAGGGGACGGAAGCGGGTCACGTCGAAGCGGCCGTCCACCAGGCAGTCGTCGCGCATGTGCACGCCGATGACCTCGCCGAAGGTCACGAAATTGGCGGCACCGGGCAGTTGCACGACCTGCACCACCTTGCATTCGAGCGCCGCGGGCGCCGCCGCCACGCGCGGGCAGTCGATGGTCCGGCATTCTGCCTTTTCGATGCCCGCAAGCTCGAACTCGTCCTGCCCGGCCTGCCACGGGCCCGAGGTGGCGTTCATCGCGTCGCGCATCGCCTCCTCGACGATGTTGACGCAGAACACGCCGCTTTCGCGCAGTTGTGCCACGCTGTCCTTGGTGTCGCCGCGGTCCTCCTTGGTGGAGGTCGAGGCGAACATCACCTGCGGCGGCACGTAGGCCACGGCGTTGAAGAAGCTGTAGGGGGCGAGGTTGTCTCCCAGCGCGCCGCGCGTCGAGATCCAGCCGATGGGTCGCGGCGTGACGATGGCGTTGAAGGGGTTGTGCGGCAGGCCGTGACCCTCCTCGGGGCGGTAGAACATCACTGTCCTTTCAGAACTTTGCGCATATATGGGGGAGACGGTAGGCCGGTTCGCGGTCGAATGCACGGGGGAAGGCGCGCTGTATACGCTGTCACAGGAAAAACCGGGCGACTGGTGGGAGGTCGAGGCGCTCTATGACCATTGCTTCGCGCCGGGACGCACGCTGCTGTCGTCCTACCGCTTGCGTGACGACGTGCCGCCGGTGCCCGAGCTGTGCCGCGTCGCCCGTGACGAGACCGGGATCATCGGCGGGGCGATCCGCTACTGGCCGGTGCGCATCGGGCGCTGGCAGGCGCTGCTGCTGGGGCCGGTCGCCGTGCACCCCACCGCGCAGGGCGAGGGGTTGGGGGCGGCGTTGATCCGCGACACGGTGGAGCGGGCGCGCGCGCTCGAATGGTCGCGGGTGCTGCTGGTGGGGGACGAGCCCTATTACCGGCGCTTCGGCTTCGTGAAGCTCGACGAGGTGGTCATGCCGCCGCCCACCAACCCCGAGCGGGTTCTGGGGCTCGAGCTGGTGCCGGGCGCCTGGGATGGGGTTGCGGGCGAGGTCACGCGCAGCGCTTGAAATCGGGCGCGGCGGCACGATCTTTTCTGGCAGGAGCCCGAAAGGAAGACCCATGACCGGAACCGACTTGGTCCTTGACGACACCAGCACCGAGATTGCCGCGCTCGCGAAGCGATACCGTTCGGCGGGCGGAATCGGATTGCAGGTGCTGAATGCGCTGGGCGGGAAGGCGGAGAACCTGCTCGAACGGCTGCCCGACAAGGTCAAGGACCGGCTCGAGGGCGCCACCGAGAAGGCGCTCGAGGTCGCGCTGCGCGCCGCTGCGGGCTCGCGCGGGGTGGTGCCCGACCAGAAGGGCTGGCTCAACACCGCGCTGGCCACCGCCATGGGCGCGGCGGGAGGCGCCGGCGGGCTGCCCTCGGCGCTGGCGGAGCTGCCGGTGACCACCACGGTGCTCTTGCGTGCGATCCAGGGGATCGCCGCGGAGCATGGCTTCGATCCCGACCTGCCCGAGATCCGCAAGGAATGCCTGAGCGTCTTCGCCTCGGCGGGGCCGCTGGCGCAGGACGACGGGGCCGACATGGCGTTCCTCTCGACGCGGGTGACGCTGACCGGGGGCACGGTGCACGGCATCATCCGCAGCATCTCGCCGCGGCTGGCGACGGTGATGGGGCAGAAGCTCGCGGCGCAGACGGTGCCGATTCTGGGCGCAGCGGCGGGGGCCGCGACGAACTACGCCTACACCAGCTATTACCAGCAGATGGCGCAGGTGCATTTCGGGCTGATGCGACTGGCGCGCGACAGTGGGCAGCCGCGCGAGGCGCTGATCGCGGCGCTGCGGCAGGAAGTGGCCCGACGTTAACGGCATCTTTGGAGGTCGGCGGCTATGACGGGGGTGCGGAAGGGCAAAAGCCCGCCGCGCCCGGCCCGGCACGGTCGAATTCGGGGGCTGCCATTTCGGGGGCTGTCACACCGATGCCGGAGACCGAGGGGGCTTACCCCGCGCAAAACGCGCGGGCAGTGTCCGTAGCCAGAACGGCGCGTGGCACGTTTCGGAACAGTGGCGTCCGGCCGCCGGGGAAACCCGGTTCGGCCGGGCGGTCCGGCGTTTCGTCCGCCGTCAGCCGTCGCGATCCGCCCTGCGGCAAGCCGCAGCGCTTGCCGCCGTTCAGCCGTTCCAGCGCAGGTATTCGAGCACCGACTCGCGCACGGATTGCTCGCCGCGTTCGCGGGCGTCGCAGATCACGTCGTAGAGCGCGTCGAGGTCGGTGCGCATGATCAGGCTCTTCACCGGCCCGATGGAGGCCGGGCGCATCGACAGCTTGTGCAGCCCGATGGCGGCCAGACACACCGCCTCGATCGGGCGCCCCGCATCCTCGCCGCAGAAGCTGAGCGGCGTGCCGGACTCCGAGCATCGCTGCACGATGCCCTCGAGGAAGGTCAGGAAGCTGACGTTCAGCGTGTCGTAGCGCCGCCGCACCCGCTCGTTCTCGCGGTCGGCGGCGAAGAAGAACTGCTTGAGGTCGTTGCCGCCGATGGAGATGAACTCCACGTCCTCGAAGAACTTCTTCGAGGCATAGGCGAGGCTCGGCGTCTCGAGCATGGTGCCGATGGTGATCTTCTCGGGCACCGCGCGACCGAGCTTGCGCTCGATGGCGACCGCCTTCTGCACCTCGTCGCGGGCGGCGCGGAACTCTTCGTACTGCGCCACGAAGGGGAACATCACCGACAGCGGCCGGCCGTTGGCGGCACGCAGCAGCGCCTGAATCTGCATCCGCATCACGCCCGGCTTGTCGAGCCCGACCCGGATCGCCCGCCAGCCGAGCGCCGGGTTGGGCTCGTCGTTGGGCTTCATGTAGGGCAGCACCTTGTCCGAGCCGATGTCGAGGGTGCGGAACACCACTGGCTTGTCGCCGGCCGCATCTATCACCCGCTTGTAGGTCTCGACCAGCTCCTTGCGGCGCGGCATCTGGTTGCGGATCAGGAACTGCAGCTCGGTGCGGAACAGCCCCACGCCCTCGGCGCCCGAGGTCGGCAGCGAGGGCAGGTCGGCCAGCAGCCCCGCGTTCATGAGCAGCGTGATGCGCTTGCCGCAGAGCGAAGTCGCGGGCTTCTGGCGGATCGAGG
>Ga0208328_1000221_pt1 | contig 30086 bp, 26 predicted proteins | sample DeeseametaMP2633_FD_184170 | JGI IMG/M metagenome (GOLD analysis project Ga0208328, IMG submission 184170) | Marine microbial communities from the Deep Atlantic Ocean - MP2633 (SPAdes) | ecosystem: Environmental > Aquatic > Marine > Unclassified | place: Northeast of Antigua and Barbuda, North...
CCTGCCGCAGGTCGTCGAGCCCGTGGGTGTGGTCGGCGTGGGAATGGGTCCAGAGCACCGCGTCGAGTTCGCCTACGCCTGCATCGATGAGCTGCTGGCGCATGTCCGGCGTGGTGTCGATGAGCACGCGCGTGGTGCCGTCACCGGTTTCGCGCTCGACCAGCAGCGAGCAGCGGCGGCGGGTGTTCTTCGGGTTCTCCGGATCGCAGTCGCCCCAGTGCCCGCCCACGCGCGGCACCCCGCCCGACGATCCGCAGCCGAGGATGGTGAAGCGCAGCTCGCTCATGCGGTCTCCGGGGTCCAGGCGGCGGCCTTGGCGAAGAGACGCTCGAAATTGGCCTCGGTGGCCCTGGCGAACGCGTCGTAGCTGAGCCCGAAGGCCTCGGCGCCGACCTTGGCGGTGTGCACGGTGTAGCCCGGCTCGTTGCGCTTGCCGCGGTAGGGCGGCGGCGCGAGGTAGGGGCTGTCGGTCTCGACGAGGATGCGCTCGAGCGGGGCCGCGGCGAAGATCTCGCGCAGGTCCTTCGACTTGGGGAAGGCCGCGATGCCCGACATCGACAGGTAGAAGCCACAGTCGAGCGCCGCGCGGGCGAGCTCGGCCGAGGAGGAGAAGCAGTGCATCACGCAGTCGTAGGGCTGCGCCTTCCACGCCTCGGAGAGGATCCGGGCCATGTCGTCGTCGGCGGCGCGGGCGTGGATGATCAGCGGCAGGCCGGTGTCCTGCGCCGCCTCGATGTGGACGCGGAGCGAGGTCTTCTGGATCCCGGCGCTGTCGGCGCTGTAGTGATAGTCGAGCCCGGTCTCGCCGATGCCGACGAATTTCGGGTGCTGCGCCAGCGCCTTGAGCTCGTCCACCGTGGCGAGCGGCTCGTCGGCGGCGCTCATCGGGTGGGTGCCGGCGGCGTAGAACACCGGGTCGTGCGCCTCGGCGATGGCGCGCACCTGCGGCTCGTTGCGCAGGCGGGTGCAGATGGTGACCATCCGGTGCACCCCCGCGGCGACCGCGCGGGAGATCACGTCGGCGCGTTCTTCGTCGAAATCGGGGAAGTCGAGGTGGCAGTGGCTGTCGGTGATGCGTGGGATGGTCATGGTCACGTCCTTTGCGCCCGGTTGTGAGGGAAGGGGCGCGCAGGGTCAAGCGGATGCGGCACCGCGGCGGGCGCTGCGGGCCGCGATCCGGCGCCGGCGGTCAAAGCTGCGGCGCAGGCAGGTTCAGCGCAGCACGTCCAGCGGCTGCAGCAGGGGCCCGTGCGGGGTTTCGAGCATGTGGCCGCGCAGGTGGAAGACCTCGGCCAGCCGCGCCTCGGTCAGCACCTCGAGCGGCGGGCCGTCGGCGGCGACGCGGCCGCGGTCGAGCAGCACCAGCCGGGTGCAGTGCCGCGCCGCCAGCGTCAGGTCGTGCAGCGACACCAGCACCGCGTGGCCCTCGCGGGCCAGCGCCTCGAAGACCTGCAGGGTGAAGATCTGCGACGCCGGGTCGAGCCCCGCGACGGGCTCGTCCGCAAGCAGGAGCGGCGCCTCCTGCGCCAGCGCGCGGGCGATGAGCACGCGGGCCTGCTCGCCGCCCGAGAGCGCGGTGGCCTTGCGGTGGCGGAAGGCGCCGAGCTCCATGCGTTCCAGCGCGGTCTCAACGGCGCGGGCCTGCACCCGGCCGGCGCGGCTGTCGTGGGGCAGGCGGCCGAGCGCCACGAGGGTCTCGACGGTGACCGGCCAGGCGATCTCGCGCGATTGCGGCAGCCAGGCGGCGGCGCGGGCCCGGTCGCGGGCCGAGAGCGTGGCGAGCGACGAGCGGCCGCGGTGCGGCAGCAGGCCGAGGGCCGCACGCAGCAGGGTGGTCTTGCCGGCGCCGTTGGGGCCGATGAGGCCCACGCATTCGCCGGGCTCGACGGTGAGCGACACCGAGTCGACCACCGGGCACTGGCCGCGCGTCACCGTGAGCTGGTCGAGGGCGAGCAGGCTCATCCGGCCCTCCGGGTCTTGTAGATCAGGTGCAGGAACAGCGGCGCCCCGATCAGCGCCATGACCACGCCGAGCTTGAGGTCGCGTTCGGGCAGGACCAGCCGCACCGCGATGTCGGCTGTGAGCAGCATCGCCGCCCCGCCGAGCGCCGAGGCCCAGAGCAGCCGCGACGGCCGGGCGCCGCAGAGCGGGCGCAGCAGGTGCGGCACCACCAGCCCGACGAAGCCCACGGCCCCGGCGACGGCAGTGGCGGCCCCCACGGCGGCGGCAGTGCCGAAGAGCAGCCGCAGGCGCAGCGAGGTCATCGAGATGCCGAGCGCCTGCGCCCCGTCCTCGCCCAGCGTCAGCGCGTCGAGCCCGCGGCCCAGCGTCAGAAGCGTGGCGCCGCCCAGCGCGATGAGCGGCGCGGCGAGGGCGAGGTGCGAAAGCGAGCGGTCGGCGAGCGAGCCCATCATCCAGAACACGATCTCGAAGGTCGCGTAGGGGTTCGACGACAGGTTCAGCGCCAGCGAGGTGAGCGCGCCCGCCAGCGCCGAGACCGCGATCCCCGCGAGGATCAGGGTCAGCGAGCCTCCGCGCGGGCCCGCGAGCAGCAGGATCAGCCCCACCGCGCCCAGCGCGAAGAGCAGCGCGGTCAGCGGCAGGGCCAGCGCGAATGCCGCCGCCAGCCCGCTCTGCAGCGCGATCACCGCGCCCAGCGCCGCCGAGCCCGAGACCCCGATCAGCCCCGGCTCGGCTAGCGGGTTGCGCAGGTAGCCCTGCATCGCCGCCCCCGAGAGCCCCAGCGCCGCGCCGACCAGCACCGCGAGCGCCGTGCGCGGCAGCCGGATCTCCTGCATGACCATGACGTGCAGCGGGTCGCCGGCGCCGACCAGCCCGCCGAGCACTGCCCTAGGCGGCAGCGGCGCGTAGCCCAGCATCAGCGAGGCCAGCCCCAGCGCGGCGGTGAGCAGGGTGAGCGAGAGCGCCAGCTTCACTGCGTCGCCTCCCACTCCTCGCGCAGCGCCCGCATCGCGGCCACGGCGTCGAGCACGGCGGGGGTGCCGCAGATCCAGTTCGGGCTGTCGACGACCTGCCGCAGCGTGCCGGTGGCCTGAAGCGCCGGGTGCTGCAGCATCGAGGTCGCCTGCGCCGGGCTGTCGTAGGGCTGGCTCACGAGGATGAGATCGGGATGCGCCAGCACCAGCGCCTCGAGCGGCAGGCGGCCGCCATAGGGCAGGCCGCGCGCCTCGGAGAGGTTCTCCATGCCCGCCGCCGCGAGGATCTCGCCGGTCAGGCTTCGGGTGCCGGCAGTCTCGTTGAAGGGCAGGTAGTAGGCCACCACGGGGCGGCGTTCCGGCTGGTCGGCGAGCGCGGCGAGCCGCCGGTCGAAGGCGGCGAGGACCTCGGCGGCCTCGGCCTCGCGGCCGAGCAGCGCGCCCATGCGGCGGATGTTCTCGCGCGCGTCCTCGAGCGAGCGCGCCGGCTCGAAGCGCTCGACCCGGTAGCCGAGGCGCAGCAGCATCTCGACGGTGGCGCGCGCGGTGTAGCTGCCGGCGACCACGAGGTCGGGGCGCAGCAGCACCACCTCCTCGGCGCTGGCGCCGTTGGCGGGGATGGCGCGGGCCGCCCCGGCCATGGCCGAGCTGCGCGGGTCATGGGCCAGCCGCGACACCGAGACGAGCTGCCCGGGGGCGCCGAGCAGCAGCGCCAGCTGGTCGGTGCAGACGTTGAGCGAGACGACGCGGCCCGGTGCCCCGTCGCCCATGGCCGCCGTCCCGATCAACAGGGCGGCGGCGAGGGCTATGAGCCTAGAAGCTGGCACGGACGCCGAAATACCACGCCCGGTCCGACTGGCCGTAGCCCGGAACGGTCTGGTAAGTCTCGTCGAACAGGTTCTCGACCCGAAGGTAGGCCTGCGCGGTCTCGGTCACGTCGTAGGTGAAGGTCGAGTTGACCACGCCGTAATCGTCGAGCTCCTCGCGGTCGGCCTCGTAGAGCGCGCTGACCGAGAGCCGGGCGCGGTCGGTGATCTCGGCGCTGAGCCCCAGCGCGACGCTGTGCTCGGGCACCGAGGTCTGCCAGCCGGAACTGTCGAGCGACACCTCCGAGAAGCTGTCGGTCCAGGTGTAGCTGCCGTCGAGCGTCAGCCCCGGGCGCAGGTCCACGCCCCCCGCCAGCTCCAGCCCGCGCCGGGTGCTGGTGCCGTCGGCCTGCACGTAGGCGTAGCTGCTGAAGGAGTAGTCGATGATGTCCTCGGCCTCGATCCAGAACGCGGTGGCGCGCAGCCAGCCGCTGTCGCCGAAGCGCTTCTCGACGCCGAGATCGAAGCTGACCGAGGTCTCGGGCTCGAGATCGGCGTTGCCGGCGTAGGCGTCGTAGAGCTCGTAGTTCGAGGGCGCCCGATAGCCGGTGGCGAGGTTCGAGCGCAGGATCAGGTCGGGACGCGCCCGCCAGACGCCGGAGAGGCGCCCGGTGGTGTGGCCGCCGAACTCGGAATGGTCGTCGTGGCGCAGGGCGAAGCTCAGGTCGATGTCCTCGGTGGGAGTCACGGTGAACTCGGTGAAGACCGAATTGACGATGGTCTCCTGGTCCTGGTCGCTGCCGTAGGGGCCGAAGCTCGAGGCGCCCGAGATGTCGTCCTCGTAGCTCTCGACGCTGCGCTCGACACCGGCCACGGCGCGGGTGATCGTGCCGAGGTCGAAGCCCGCCTGGTAGCGATAGGTCTGGCGCGTGCCCTCGTATTCGAAGCGGAACGGGTAGGGCGTGCCGTTGTAGGGCGGCGTGTCCGGCGCCGAGCTGTCGAGCGAGGTGCCGTGCAGGGCGCGGCTGATCCGGAACCAGCTGGCCGAGACCTCGTGGTCGACGGCACCTGTGGTAAATGCGAGCGCCGCGCGCAGGCCGCTCTCCTCTCGGTCGACCACGTCATCGGGAGAGCCGTCGAAGACCTTGCCCGAGGCGTTCTCGTCGTAGTCGTACTTTGCTTCCTCGTGGAACCCCGACAGCCTCAGTTCGGCGGCACCGTCGCCCAGCTGGTAGGTGCCCGAGAAGCTGAGCCTGCGCGCCTCGAAGCCGTCGTCCTCGTCGTTGTGATCCCCCGGCGCCGAGGTGCCATGGTCGAGCCCGGTCTCGTCCGCCGCCGAGAAACCGTCGCTTTTCACATAGGAGAGGGTGACCGCGGTCTCGTGTCCGGCGCCGCGGTTGTAGAGCGTGGCGGCGCTGCGCAGGGTCTCGTAGCTGCCGTACTCGGCGAAGACATCGGCGCTGAGCCCGTCGCGGGTGGCGCGCTTGGTGGTGATGTTGATGACGCCGCCGATGGCCTCGGAGCCGAACAGCGCAGATTGCGAGCCGCGCAGGATCTCGACCTGGCTGATGTCGCCGGCAGTGAGCCCGCCGAAATCATAGGCGACCTGCGTGCCCGACGGGTCCGAGACGTCGATTCCGTCGATGCGCACCGCGATGTTCTGCTGCGAGACGCCGCGGATGGTGATCCCGGCGTTGGTCCCGAGCGGACCGTTCGAGCGGATCGAGACGCCGGGCTGGCGGGCGAGCACGTCGAGCAGGCGGGTGGCGCCGGCATCCTCGAGCTCGTCCTCGTCGATGACCTCGACGCTGACACCGGTCTGCAGAGGCGTGGTGGCCTCGTAGCCGACGTTGATGATGATGGGCGGAAGCTCGTAGGGCTCCTCGCTCTGGGCGTGAAGCGGGAGGGTGCTCAGCGTCAGTGCCGAGACGGATCCGAGGATCTTCTTCATGGCGGCCGTCCTTTTCGTGCCGTGCCCCATGGGGGCGTGGGGTGACGGTCCGGCCAGGCGCGCCGCCTGTCCGTGACCTCCGGGTCTCGTCACCACGAACGGACATGACCGTTCTCCGAAGCGCACCCCGCGCGTGGAGAGGGTGATCACCCTGGCAGGTCTCCTGACTTGCGGGTCAAAGCGCGGATCGGGCCTTCCCGGGCGTCTGCCCAGTGGCGTCGTGCCGAATGCGCTCGCCGCTCACAGTTGCGGGGGCAGTCGCGGATTTGCACCGCGTTCCCTATTCTCCGGACGATGCGCCCGGAACCAAGGCCCGTCTGCAATACGCGGCAGGCGCGCTCCGGGCAAGCGGCAGGCGCGCGGCGCGCGACGAAGGTCGGAGAAGTGTTGCGGGAAGAAGGCAGGAGCGGGCCTGGCGGAGAGGTCGCAGGGGGCGCTGCCCCCTCGGCCTGCGGCCTCACCCCCGGAGTTTATCTGGCAAGATGAAGGGAGGGCGGCGGTGAGGTGTGGAGAGGGAGCGTGCCTGACCCGGCAGATCCGGGATCGCCATGGTCGTGCGGGCGCCCGGGAGAGCGCGAACCGCAGCCAAACGTCCCGAGGTTGTGGCATGCTGCTGCCTCTCCCCACGCACTTGCAGCTTCATCTTGCCAGATAAACTCCGGGGTGAATTGGCGCGAAGCGCCAAGAGGGGCAGAGCCCCTTCTGCCCCTGCCAGGAGACACCGCGCGTGAGTGAGGTGATGTGAGGTTTCTCAAGCCGTAGCGCTTGCCGGATCGCACCGGAGGGGGCTCACGCGGGAAGACATGCCGGATTGGTACGGCAGCAGACCGGAGGGTGCGATCCAGGCGCCTGGCGAAAGGACCCCCGACCGGCGGGCACAGCGTCGCACCGCCCGTCACGCCTCCTCGAGCTGGCGGCGGAGGGCGCGGGAGAGGTCGGCGGGGGAGCAGGGTTTGCGCAGGGTGGGGGCGGGGACGCTGCCCATGCTCTCGCGGGTGATGCCCGCGTAGCCCGACATGTAGATCACCGGGATCCCGGGGCGCAGGTCGCGCAGGCGCCGGGCGAGTTCGAAGCCTCCCACGCCGCCGGGCATCACGATGTCGGTGAGAAGCAGGTCGAAGCTCAGGGCGCCGCGCTCGATGCGCTCCAGCGCCGCGCGTCCCGAGGGGGCGGTGATCACCTCGTAGCCCAGCGTGCGGATGATCTCGGAGGTCATCGCCAGCAGGTCGGTCTCGTCCTCGACCACGAGGATGGTCTCGCCGCTGCCGGGGCTCGGGCCGGGCTCGGCCGCGACCTCCTCCTCGTCCGGCAGTTCGCCCTCGGGCAGCAGGATGCGCACGCTGGTGCCTGCCCCGGACGCGGTGTCGATGAGGAGCTCCCCGTCCGACTGCTCGGCGAACCCGTAGACCATCGACAGCCCGAGCCCGGTGCCGCCGCTCTCGCCCTTGGTGGTGAAGAACGGGTCGGTGGCGCGCTGGCGCACCTCGGGTGTCATGCCGGGGCCGTCGTCGGTCACCGAGATCTCGACCCGCGGGTGGCCCTGCGGATCGCTCTCGGCGGCGCGCCCGGCCTGCACCACGATGTGGCCCGTCCCGCGCTGGCCGAGCAGCGCGTCGCGGCTGTTCAGCACGAGGTTCAGCAGCGCGTTCTCGAGCTGGCTGGGATCGCAGAGCACCCGCAGCCCGGCCTCGGGGGCCCCCACGTGCAGCGCCACCGTGCGCTCGAGCACCGGCCCCGCGAGATCCTGCAGCTCGCTCAGCACCTCCGAGACCAGCACCGAGCGCACCGAGCCGGGCTGGCGCCGCGCGAAGGTCAGCAGGCGCGAGGTCAGCCGGTCGCCCCGCCGCACCGAGGCGAGCACGGTGTCGAGGAACTTCTTCTGCGGCGCGTCGGCGCTCATCGCGGCGAGCTCGGTGGCATATGCGATGGTTCCGAGGATGTTGTTGAAATCATGCGCCACCCCGCCGGTGAGCTGGCCCAGCGCATCGAGCCGCCTCGAGCGTTCGGCCTGCTGACGGTTGCGCTCCTGCTCGGTCACGTCCTCCATCACCAGCACCGTGGCGACGTCGCCCTGTCCCGACGCCTCGACCTGCGCGCTCGACACCCGCACGACGCGGGCAGGGCTGTCGGCGCCACGGCGCAGGATCGCCCGCTCCGAAACCAGCGTGGCCCCCGCCATGGCGCGGTGGATCGGGTCGGCGGAGGCGTCGAGCGGGTGGCCGTCCTCGGCGTCGACGAAGCGCACCGTGCCGGGCCATGGCACCGGCCAGTCCTGCGAGGCAAGGCCCAGCATCCGGGCGGCGCCGGGGTTGGCGATGCTGATGCTACCGTCCCGCGCAAGTCCGATGATGGCGCTGCGGGTGGTGTCGAGGATCGCGCCCAGCCGGTCCGAGAGCCGCTTCATGTCCGCGGCCTGCGCCAGCGCCCGGCGCTCGGCACGGCGGGATTGCAGCACGAAGCCCGCCACGGTGGCGATGGCCAGCGCCGCCGCCAGCAGCTCGGCGATCAGGATGCGCTCGGGTGTCCAGAATTCCGGGGGCCCGAGCCAGCGGTCGCGCAGGGACTGGTACTCTTCGGAAGAGAGATACCCCGGGATCACCGCGTTCAGCCGCTCGCGCACCTCCGCGAGGCCGTAGCGCAGGGCGACGGCGCGGTCGGTGGTCAGGAAGGGCGGTGCCACCTCGTCGACCTCGTCGAGACGGCCGAGCTGTTCGAGCCGGTGGCGCACGGTCACCGTAGGGTAGAGGATCGCATCGACGCTGCCCGACAGCAACGCATCGATCAGATCCCTGTCGCTGTCGAGGAGCACGAGGTCGAGGTCGCCGCGCTGCTCGGCCTCCTGCCGGGCGAGGTTGCGGCTGACCACGCCGACGCGCTTGCCCACGAGATCGTCGAGGCCCGCGACCCTAGCGCCCTCGCCGTGCGGCACGAAAATCGAGTAGGACGAGCGTTGCACGGGGATGGTGAAATCCATTGCCGCGCGCTTCCCGGGCGTCACGCTGATCGGGGGCAGCAGGTCGTAGCGCCCGGCGCCGGGGCCCGCGGCCCAGTCCTCGGAGCTGATCTGGCGGAACTCGAGCGTGAGCCCGGCGCGCCGGGCGAGGGCGCGCAGGGTCTCGACCCCGTAGCCCGTCATGGTGCCGTCCGGGCAGATGACCTGGTAGGGCGCAAACTCGGCGACGCCGACGGTCAGCACCTCGGGTGGCGGCGCGGGAGGGATCATGTTCCACGCGGTGAGCAGCGCGGTCATTGTGCCGTCCGCCTGCATGGCGGCGAGCGCGTCGTCGACTGCAGGCAGCAGCTCGGCATGGTCGCGGGCCAGCGCGACCACGTGGCGCTCGGTGCGCAGCGGGGCTCCGGCAATGCGGATGCGGTAGTCGAGCCGCGACCGCTGAAGGAAATCGGCGCCGGCCTTGTGCAGCGCCACCACGCCGTCGACCTCTCCCAGCAGCAGCGCCCCGAAAGCGCCGGGCAGGCTGTCGTACAGGGTCACCGGGCTGTCGCCGCCGAGCGCGGCAAGATCGCTGCCGGCGGTGTTGCGGATGGCGCCCACGGGGCGGCCGGCCATGGTCTCGGGGCCGGTTCCGGGCGGTTCCTCGTCGCGCACGAAGAGGTAGATCGCGGTTTCGGCGAAAGGCTGCGAGAAGAGGTTGCCAGCCTCGAGCAGCGGCAGCCGCGCCACGCCCGCGAGCATGTCGGTCTCGCCCCGGGCCTGCGCCTCGAGCGCCTCGGGAAAGTTGTCGTAGCGGCGGAAGTCGAGCGTCAGCCCGGCGCGCCGGGCGATCTCGCGCGAGAGTTCGGCGAAGAAGCCGGTGAGCCGGTTGCCCGCCTGTTCGTAGACCCCGGGGAGCGGCGCCCATGGCACCGTCACGGCGTCGCCCACGGCCGCGGGCGCCTCCTGCGCCGCAGGCCGCCCGGCGAGGCCGAGGGCCAGCATCACCGCCGCAAGCGGCACGAGCCAGGCGCGCATCCGTCCTCCATCCCCCTGTAAGGCAAGCCATTGCCGGACCTGCCGGAATTGCGGGTCTTCCCGCAGGTCATCTTGGACGGATCGGGGCAGGAATGCTAGTGAACGATGCAGGGGATGCCGCGTGGAAGGTCCGCGCGCGCCCGGGATTTCCTTGTCTGAGCGGAGCGCCATGGCGAATGAACGGCTGCTCATCGTCGATGACGATGCGGATCTTCTCGGGATCACCACCGAGGCCTGCCGCATGCTGGGCCACCCGCCGCTGACCGCGCCCGATGCCGGGACCGCGCTGCGGCTGCTCGAGGCGAGCCCGGGGCTGAGGCTTGCCATCGTGGACGTGGAACTCGAGGTGCGCTGGGGCGGTTTCCGGCTTGGCGAGCGCGTGGCCGAACGCTTTCCCGATGTCGCGGTGGTGTTCGTGTCGGGCTACGGCTCGCACGCGGGCAGGCCGCCGGGCGAGGAAGCGACCGAGGTGCTGAAGAAGCCGGTCTCGCTCGGCCGGCTGAAGGCGCTGCTCGACGGTCATCTCGGGCCCGCCGGGGGATCAGGCGCCTGACATGATCTGCCGGTAGGCGGCGTGGTCCTCCTGCATCCGGCGGTAGACGCGGAACTTGCGGTCATGATGCGCGGCGATCTCGCCGCCGCGCGGGGCGATCTCGCGCGCGGGCGAGCTCATGGTGCGCATGGCGTGGGCCAGGTCGGGCACGGACCCGGCGGCCACCGCGCCCAGCATCGCCGAGCCCAGCAGCACGGTTTCCCCGCAATCGGGGAGGATCACCGGCAGGCCGCAGGCATCCGCCGTCTCGCGCAGGAAGAGCGCGTTCTTCGCCAGCCCGCCCGAGGGCACGATGGCCTCGATCGTCAGCCCCTCGGCGCGCAGGCTCTCGACGATGTGGCGGGTGCCGTAGGCCAGCGCCTGCAGCGTGGCGAGGTAGTCGAGCGCGAGATCGCGGCGTCCGGTGTCGAGCGTCAGCCCGTCGATCCCGCCCCGGCGCCACGGCTGCGCCAGCGGCGAGCGGTTGCCGTGCACGTCGGGCTGGACGTGGCGCGCAATGGTGAGGGTCGCGGTCTCGGGCGCCATGTCGGCCAGCGTCGCGTCGAGCAGCTCGGTCGGGCGCCTGCCCGCGGCGCGGGCCTCCTCGGCCAGCGTGGGGAAGGCACCGTGGCGGGCGAGCACGGCGTCGAGCAGGGCGCCGGCGGCGGATTGCCCGGCCTCGCTGGCCCAGAGCCCCGGCAGCAGCGCGCCCCGGTAGGGCCCCCAGACGCCGGGCACGAAGGCCGCCCGGTCGGTGAGCGCGATGTGGCAGGCGGAGGTGCCCGCGATCAGCGCCAGCGGGTTGCCCCGTGCCGCGCCCATGGAGCCGAGCGCCCCGGCATAGGCGTCGATGAGGCTCGCGGCCACCGCCGTTCCGGGTCTCAGCCCGAGCTCTTCGGCGGCGTACGGCGTCAGCCCGCCGACCCGGTCGCCGGGGGCGGCGATCTCGGTGCCGATACGGGCGTGACCCGCGCTCCCTGTCAGGGCGCCGAGGCCGATGGCAGAAAGGAAGCCGTCGTCCCAGCCGCCCGCATGGCCGAGGTAGGTCCACTTGCAGACCAGCGAACAGAGCGAGCGGGCGGTGCTGCCGGAGGCGCGGAACACCAGCCAGTCGGGCAGGTCGCGGAACTGCGCGGCGCGGGCGAAGGTGTCGGGCATCTCGCGCGCGAGCCAGCGCAGCTTGGGCATCTGCATCTCGGGGCTGATGGTGCCGCCCACATGCGCAAGCGGCGCGCCCCCGATGGCGTCGATGGCCTCGGCATCGGCGATGGCGCGGTGGTCCATCCAGACGATGACGTCCTGCTCGGGCGCGCCGTCGGGTCCCACGGGCAGCGGGCGCTCGTCGGCGTCCGAGACCACCAGCGAGCAGGTGGCGTCGAAGCCGAGGCCGGTCACCTGGTCCGGTGCCGCGCCCGCCTCGGCCATGGCGCCGCGCACCGCGCGGCAGACCGCCGCCCAGATGTCGGCGGAGCTTTGTTGCGCGTGGTCGGGGCAGGGGCGCCAGAGTGCGATGGCGGCCTCGGAGTTGCCGAGCAGTCGGCCCCGGGCGTCGAACACGCCGGCGCGCGCGCTGCCGGTGCCCACGTCCACTCCGATGAAAAACATGGCTCCTCCCATGGCGCCGGTCCGTCCTGCCGACCGGTGTAGTGCACCGCAGGGGATCGGGACAGGGGTCTCCGGCCCCCCCTCGGGCAGACGGCGGGCTCAGAGCACCGGCGGGCGGCGGTTCGGCCAGTCGGTGGCGGCGTGATAGGCGTCGCCCATGGCAAGGATGGCCGCATCGCTGCCGGTCGGTCCGAAGAGCTGCATCCCCATCGGCAGGCCCGACGCGGAGAAGCCCGCCGGCAGCCCGAGGCAGGGCAGCCCGGCAAGGCTCACCGGCACCACGACCTCCATCCAGCGGTGGTAGGTGTCCATCTTCCTGCCCGCGATCTCCTCCGGCCAGCGCCAGTCCACCGGGAAGGGCCAGACCTGCGCCGAGGGCAGCACCAGCGCGTCGAAGCGCTCGAACGTGCGGGCGGCGCGCTTGTACCAGGCCGAGCGCAGCTTGCTGGCCTCGTGGAAGGCCTCGGCGCTGAGCGTCATGCCCTGGTCGATCTCCCAGAGCGACTCGGGCTTGGTGAGGGCGCGCTTGTCAGGGTCGGTGGCCAAGGCGCGCTTGGCGCCGGCGTTGAGCCCGGCGCGCAGGGTGGTCCAGCTCGACCAGAGCTTCTCGGCCGGGAAGGGCGGGGCGAGCGGCTCGACGATGGCGCCGAGCTCTTCGAAGACCGCAAGCGCCGCCTCGCAGGTCTCGAGGATGCCGGGCTCGGTGGCATAGGCGCCGCACCAGTTCCCGAGCCAGCCGATGCGCTTGCCCCTGAGGCTGTCGCCGAAGCGCGCGGTGTAATCCTCGGCCGGGCGGCAGAACGGCACCTCGGGGTTGGGGCCCGCCAGCACCGAGAGCAGCAGCGCCACGTCGCGCGGGCTGCGGGCCATCGGCCCCTCTGTGGAGAGCGTCGAGAGGAACGTGTCGCCCTCGGCATCCTTCGGCACCAGCCCCCAGCTCGGGCGGAAGCCGTAGACGTTGTTGAAGGCGGCGGGATTGCGCAGCGAGCCCATCATGTCCGAGCCGTCGGCCAGCGGCAGCATCCGCGCTGCGAGCGCCGCCCCGGCGCCGCCCGACGAGCCCCCGGCGCTGCGGCCGAGGTCATAGGGGTTGCGGGTCGGGCCGTGGACCGGGTTGAAGCTGTGCGAGCCGTGGCCCCATTCGGGCGTGTTGGTCTTGCCGATGAGGATCGCCCCGGCCGCGCGCAGCCGCGCCGCCACGAGATCGTCCGCCGCGGGGATGAAATCGGCGAACAGGGGCGAGCCCCAGGTGGTGCGCAGCCCCTTGGTGGCCACCAGGTCCTTGACCGCGATGGGCAGCCCCGCGAGCGGGCCGCCCGAGGTGGCATCGACCGTGCTTGCCTCGGCCAGAAGCTCTTCACGGGGGCGCAGCGAGACGATGGCGTTGACCTGCGGATTGACCGCCTCGATGCGGTCGAGCACCGCCTCCATCAGCGCCACGGGGCTCAGCGCGCCGCTGCGCAGCTCCGAGACGAGCGACACCGCATCGCGGTCGGTGAGGCTGGGGGCGGTGGCGGTCTCGGTCATCTGGGCGGCCTTTCTGCGCGGAAGTCTGCGCCCAGAGAGCCGCCTGCCGCGCGGGATTGCAAGCCCGATCCCGCGCCCGCGCGGCCTAGCGGAAATGGCGGAACAGCCCCGAGCCGAGGTCGAGCAGGTCGAAGACGCGGGCGTAGTAGTGCTCGTTCGCGGCGAAGCGGCGCGGCGGGGCGCCGGTCAGGTCGGTCTCGAGCGCATCCACCAGCCGGTGCAGGCGGCGGCGGTGCAGCCCGACGCGGGCCTGCACGGGGTCTGCGATGACGCCCGCGAAGGCGGTCACCACCGAGGCCAGTGCGATGAGCGCGCCGGTGATCACCATGACCTGGCTCAGCGTCGCGCCGACCGGGAACACCCCGTACCAGAGCGACGCCGCGCCGCGCCCGAGCGGAAAAGACGAGAGCGCCGTCTCGCGCGCGAAGCTGTCGGCCAGCGCGGGGCCGAAGGAGACCATGCCGGGCGTCAGCCGCCGGAACACCCACGCCCCGAAGACGATCGTGAGCAGCGCGGTGGTGAGCTCGGCCACCGCCGAGCGGGTGCCGGAATAGGCGGCGATGGTGTCGGCGGCGGCGCGGGTGCGGGCGGCGATGGCCTCGGGGCTCTCGCCGTCGCGCAGCAGCTGGCGCAGCTCGGGCGCCTCTTCGAGCAGCCGCGACAGCCCGCGCGGCGCCTTGGCGGGCCGCGCGATCCCGAGAAGCTCGTGCACCAGCCGGGCCTCGACCTCGGCGGCGACGCGGGTCGGCAGCACGAAGCTGCGGCGGTCGAGCCAGCCGGCGAGGCGGCGGGCGCGCAGCAGGCGGGCGATCAGGGCGAAAAGCCGGGTCAGCGCGTGGATCGGCGCCAGCACCACGTTGAGCGGGGCGCGCAGCAGGTCGAGCCCGAAGGCGCGCCGGTGCATCGCCGCAGAGCCCGTGACCGAGAAGTTGCGTGCCACGAAGCCGTCGATCCGGCCGCGGGCCGCGTCGAAGAAGGCGCGCGCCTGCGCGGCCTGCGGATCCTCTGGCGTGCCCGGCGGTTGCGCCGTCATGTCTCTCCCCCGTGGTGCCCGGTGGCTGCGGCGATGTCTCGGTGTCGATCCTTGCGATATAGGTACGCGACCTGCCGCTTCAAATGCGGGGCGGGGTCGGCAGCGGGCTTCGGCGGATATCCGTGCAGCGCCGTGGTCGCGCGGGCGGAAACCGTGTAGCCTCCTGCGCACGTCCGCAGAGGACGGAAGTCAGGGAGACAGCCCGATGGGTATCAGGACCACCGCAGGTCGCGGGCGGCGCTACGACAGCGTGCTCGACACGGTCGGCGACACGCCGGTCATCCGCATCAACCGGATCGCTCCGAAGAACGTCAGCGTCTACGTCAAGTTCGAGGCCTTCAACCCTGCCGGGTCGGTCAAGGACCGGCTGGCGCTCAACATCATCGAGGCGGCCGAGCGCGACGGGCGCCTGAAGCCCGGGCAGACGGTGGTCGAGGCGACGAGCGGCAACACCGGCATCGGGCTTGCCATGGTCTGCGCCGCCAAGGGTTACCCGCTGGTCATCACCATGGCCGACAGCTTCTCGGTCGAGCGGCGCAAGCTGATGCGGTTCTACGGTGCCAAGGTGGTGTTGACGCCGCGCGCGCTGAAGGGCTTCGGCATGTACACCAAGGCCAAGGAGTTGGCCGAGGCCAACGGCTGGTTCCTCGCCTCGCAGTTCGAGACCGACGACAACGCCGACATCCACGAGGCCACCACCGCGCGCGAGATCCTCGGCGATTTCGAGGGCGAGCGGCTCGACTACGTGGTGACCGGCTACGGCACGGGCGGCACGGTCACCGGCCTCGGGCGGGTGCTCCGGAAAGAGCGCCCCGAGACCCGGATCATCCTGACTGAGCCCTCGAACGCCGCCATCGTGTCCTCGGGCTACGTGAACACCCGCAACGCCGACCACCAGCCGACCGAGAGCCACCCGAACTTCGAGCCGCACCCGATCCAGGGCTGGACGCCGGACTTCATCCCGTGGGTGCTGCAGGAGGCGCTGGACAAGGGCTACCACGACGCGCTGGTCCCGATCGAGGGCTCGCAGGGCATGCTGTGGTCGCGGCGGCTGGCGGCGGAAGAGGGCATCTTCACCGGCATCTCCGGTGGCTCGACCTTCGCGGTGGCGATGAAACTGGCCGAGGACGCGCCCGAGGGCTCGGTCTTCCTCGTGATGCTGCCCGACACCGGCGAGCGCTACCTCTCGACGCCGCTGTTCGAGGGCATCCCGTCCGAGATGTCCGACGAGGAGCTCGAGATGTCGATGTCCACGCCCTCGGCACAGGCGGCCGTGGGGTAAGGTCCACGGCCCCCGCCGCGGCCGGTTCGGGTCGCGGCGGGGGCTGTCCGGGCGTCAGCCTTCGACGTGCAGACCCGCCGTGGCGAGGATCGCCGCCAGCGCCGCCGAGAGGCCGCGCAGGCTCTGGCCGGGCTCGAGATCGACCCATTCCTCGAGCGTGTGGGCCCGCGCCCCTCTGGCGCCGGTGCCGATGGTGACGGCGGGAATGTTCAAGCTCATCGGGATGTTGGAGTCGGTGGAAGCCGTGTAGCGCTTCATCTCGAAGCCGAAGGCCGCGAGCGCCGCGTCGCAGGCGGCGATGATCGGCGCATCGGGCGCGGTCTCGCCGGCGGGACGGGCGCCGATGCGGGTGGCCTCGGCGGTGATGACCCCGGCAGAGCTGTCGCCACGGGCGTTCTCGGCCGCGGTCGCCTCGGAGATCAGCGCGTGCAGCCGGGTGTCGAGCGCATCGAGCGCGGGCTGGTCGACCGAGCGCAGGTCGATCTCGACCCAGACCTCCTGCGGGATGGCGTTGATCGAGCTGCCGCCGCCGAAGACGCTGGCGCTGAAGGTGGTGCGCGGCTCGGCGGGCACCTGCCAGCGCGCCATGCCCGCCACCACGTCGGCCATGACATGCGCCGGGTTCACCGTGCCGAAATCGCCGTAGCTGTGGCCGCCGGGGCCGCGGAAGCTCACCCGGTAGCGGTGCGAGCCGACGCCGCGCACGGTCACGCTTTCGGGCTCGGGGCTGTCGAGCGAGAAGAAGGCGCCGATGCGGTCGCGGTACTCGCCCTCGGTGAAGAGGTGGCGGATGCCGCGCAGGTCGCCCTTGCCCTCTTCGCCCACGTCCGCGACGAACAGCAGGTCGGCCTCGGTCTCGATCACTGCCGCGTCAAGCGCGCGGGCGAAGGCGAGCAGCGCCCCCAGCCCCTGCGTGTCGTCGCCGACGCCCGGCGCAAAGAGCCGCGTGCCCTCGCGCCGCACGGTGACGTCGGTGCCCTCGGGGAACACCGTGTCGAGATGCGCCGAGACCACCACGATGCCGCCGTTGCCGCGCCCGCGGCGCAGGCCGGTGACGTTGCCGATGCCGTCGAGCGCCACGTCCTCGAGCCGGTACCCGGCCAGCATCCCGCGGAAGGCCTCGGCCCGGCGCTCTTCCTTGAAGGGCGGGGCGGGGATCTCGGTGAGGGTGACGATCTCGTCCACGTAGCGCGCATGTCCGTCGCGCAGCGCGTCACAGGCGGCGCGGAATTGCGGGTGGGCGAGGATCGCCGCGATGTCCTTGGTCATGGTCTTCCGGTCCCTTGTCCTGGTCGGGTCTTGATCGGGTCTTGCTTGGGGGGGCGGGCCGGTGGCGCTTACCAGCCGCGCATGATCGGCCAGTCCTCGACGATCTCGCGGCCGCCGTCGGTGACGGCAAAGCTGCCGTGCATCCCGACGGTGGCGCAGGCGTGGTTGGGGTAGATGCGCAGCAGCGTCCCGACCGGTAGGTCGGGCAGCGTGGCGGTGCTGCCCTCGCGCAGGGCCAGCACGCCGTGCTCCTGGCTGACGCCGCGCACCACGAGGTCGCCGAAGGGCCGGCCGTCGATGTCGGCAACGAGCCCGTAGCCCTGGTCCACCGGCATTCCGGCGGTGCCGTGATCCTTGGAGAGCGCCATGAAGCCCGAGTCGGTCAGGATCCAGCCCCGGCGCGGCTGGTGGCCGATCACCGTGGTGACGACCGAGAGCGCGATGTCGTCGATGCCGCCGACGCCGAGCCCGGCCATCATCAGGTCCGACAGGGTGTAGACCCCGGCGCGAACCTCGGTCACGCCGGTGAAGTCCTGCGCGAAATACGCGCTGGGCGTGGAGCCGATGCTGACCACCGGGCAGGGCAGGCCGGCGGTGGCGAGCGCCTCGGCGCAGCGCACCGCCGAGGCGCGCTCCTGCGCGGCCATGGCCATCATCGCGCCGGGGCTGAAGGCGCGGTAGCTGGCGCCGCCGTGGGTCAGCACGCCGCGCAGCTCGGCGCCTGCGTGCAGGATGCGGCCGATCTCGACGAGCGCCGGGTCGCCGGGGGCGAGGCCCGCGCGGGCGTCGTCGCAGTCGATCTCGATCAGCGCCGGGATCGGCGCGCCCGCGGCCTTCGAGGCGTCGACCACGGCGCGGGCCTGCGCGACGCTGTCGAGGATCACCACCAGATCGACGCCGGTCGCCCGCAGCGCCGCCACCCGGGGCAGCTTGGCGGGCGCGATGCCCACCGCGTAGACCAGATCGGTGCAGCCGGCGGCGGCAAAGGCCTCGGCCTCCTGCAGGGTCGAGACCGTGGCGGGGGAGGTCATCTCGCCGAGGATGCGGCGCGCGGCGGGGACCGACTTCACCGTCTTCAGGTGCGGCCGCAGCGCGACCCCGAGCCCTTCGACATGGGCCCGCATCCGCGCGAGGTTGCGGTCCATCCGGGCACGGTCGAGGGCAAGGAAGGGGGTATCCTTCTCGGTCAGGCTGGGCATGGTCTCTCCTGTCTCGGCGGGGGCTTCGCGCCGTTTATCGGCCCGCGCGCCGCGACCTGCAAGACAGGCGGGGCACAGAGCGACCGAAACCCCGTTCGGGACCGGGACCCGCGGCCGGTCAGACGAGCGCGGGGCGGGGAAGACGGGAACGGGGCGGGTCAGACGAAAGCGGGCAAGGTCAGACGAGGGCGGCGCCGGTCAGCCCGAGACCTTGATGCCCGCCAGCAGCCGGCGCAGCGGGTCGCCGTCCTCGGCGGCGAGCATGTCGCGGGCATAGGCGTCGTGCTCGCGGATGATCGGGCCCAGCGTGGCGTTCTTCGCCGTGCCCTCTGGGGCGAGCGTGACCAGCACGCGGCGGCGGTCCTTGTCGTCGGGCACCCGCATCACGAGGTTCTCCGAGGTCATGCGGTCGATGATCTTGGTCAGGTTCGCGGGCTCGACGAAGACCGAGGAAGCAAGCTCTCCCATCGGCAGGCGGCCGTTTTCCCCGAGGCAGCGCAGGATGCGGAACTGGTCGACGCTGAGCGACAGCGGCTTGAGACGGGCCTCGAGATCCAGCTCGAGCTGGCGGTTCGTGCGCGCGATCTGGTAGCCGATCTGCTCGATCAAAAGGGTGTCTGGCACGTGGCGTCTCCTGCCTCGATTGCTATCTTATTCGAATTTTGATTTTTATATATAGGACGATGACAGGATTGGCGAGCGCTTTGCGTCCCCGCCGTCCGGAAAGCGGATGCCCCCGTGGCGGCTCAGAGGGTCTCGCGCACCTCGAATACGGTGCCGTCGGCCTCGGCGATGTGCACCGTGGGCGTCGGCGACACCTCGGGCTTGCCCAGCATCTCGTAGATCGACGGGCGCGAGAAATTGCGGTCGAGCATCCGCGCCATGAGGAAGCCGTCGACCCGGCGCACCCGCCGGGCGAGGGCGGCGGCGAGGTGCACGCCGTCGTAGACGTTCATCGCGTTCACCGTCATCGGCGGGCGGCTGCCGCCGAAGCAGCGGGCGTAGCTGTCGATCATGTGCTCGCGGTGGCGGGCATGGGCGCCGGCAAAGAAGCTCTGCACGCAGAACAGGTTCTCGGCATTTTCGGGGCCGACGCCGTAGAGCAGCGTCTCGTCGAAGGCGAGGTTGAGCCGCAGGGTGCGCGCCGACATGCCGGCCTCGCCGAAGGCGCGGTTGAAGCAGACCGCGTCCTCGCCCAGCAGGGCACAGATCACCACGTCGGGACAGGTGGCGCGGATCCGCTCGAGGATGCGGTCGTAGTCGCGATAGCCCAGGGGCAGCAGCAGCTCGCCCACGATCTGCCCGCCGGAAGCCGAGACCGTGTCCTGCGAGGTGCCGTGTGCGATGCGCGGCCAGATGTAGTCGTTGCCGATGAAGAAATAGCGCTGCGCCCGCTTGCGCCGGGCCAGCCAGTCGATGCCCGGTCCCAGCACCTCCATGTCGGTCAGCCCCAGGGCGGCGGTGCCGGGGCCGGTGAAGCCGCCCTCGTATTGCGGGGTGTAGATGTAGGGCGCCAGCCCGCAGGCGGCGTCGCGCACCGCGCCGCGCATGTAGCTCGCCTGGAAGCCCACGATGGCGTCGACGTTGTGCTCGAAGATCAGCTTTCGGGTGGCGGCAAAGGCCTGTTGCGGCGTGGCGCCGGCGTTCTCGGCGACAAGCGCGATTTCATTGCCAAGCACGCCGCCGTGGTCGTTGATCTCGGTGGCGGCGGCGATGGCGGCGCCCTCCGCCGTGGGCGACCAGAGCCCCATGGGGCCGGAGCGGGAGAGAACGAGTCCGATTTTCATGAACCAGAATGCTATGGGGGGCATGTCCCTTTGCCAATCGAAGGCTGCGCGGCGGGGCGGGTCGATTGGACCCGCCCGGGGAGATGCTCAATTTTTTAACGAAATTGCCGGGTCCATGTCGAGGCTGACCTTCGGGGGTTGATTATTTAAAAAATTGAAGATTGCTTATGACGGTAATTGCCATGCTGACGATTGTCATGCCAACCGGGAGAGACGCATGAAGGACATGATCGACACCGCCATCCAGGGACGCGAGATCTGCGACCTGAGCCTGACCGAGGTCTCCTCGGCCATCGGGCGCGGGATCTTCGGCCCCGTCGAGGTCACCGAGGCGATGCTGGCGCGCATCGAGGCGCTGAACCCGGTGCTGAAGCCCTACATCACCGTGACCGCCGAGCACGCGCTGGCCCGCGCCAGCGCTGCCGAGGCCGAGATCCGTTCGGGTCTCTGCCGCGGCCCGCTGCACGGTGTGCCGGTGGCTGTCAAGGACCTCTGCGAGACTGCCTTTGCCCCGACCACCGCGGGCATGGCGCTCTACGGCGCAAACGAGACCGGGCGCGACAGCACCGTGGTGGCTCGGCTCGAGCAGGCGGGGGCGGTGATCGTCGGCAAGCTCTCGATGACCGAGGGCGCCTATTCCGGCCACCACCCGGACATGCCGACGCCGGTGAACCCGTGGGGCAAGGGCTTCTGGGCGGGCTCGTCCTCGTCCGGCTCCGGGGTTGCGACGGCGGCGGGCATGGCCTTCGGCACGCTGGGCTCGGACACCGGCGGCTCGATCCGCTTCCCGTCGAACGCCAACGGCATCACCGGGCTCAAGGGCACCTGGGGCCGGGTGAGCCGCCACGGCGTCTTCGCGCTGGCCGACAGCCTCGATCACGTGGGGCCGATGGCGCGCACCGCCGCCGACTGCGCCGCGATGATGTCGGTGCTGGCCGGGGCCGACCCGTCGGACCCCACGACGCTCGACGCGCCGGTGCCTGATTACGTGGCGGGGCTCGGCGCGCCGATCCGGGGGCTGCGCATCGGCGTCGACGCGGGCTTCATCCTCGACGGCACCGCGCCCGAGATGGCCGAGATGCTGCGCGGGGTGATCGCCACCTACGAGGCGCTGGGCGCGGTGATCGTGCCGATGGTCTTCCCCTACGACCCGGCGACCACCGCCCAGTGGACCGCGCTCTGCGGCATCGAGGTGCTGCTTGCGCACAAGCCCACATGGCCCGCGCGCAAGGAGGCCTATGGCCCGCACCTTGCCGGTCTGCTCGAGCTCGGCGAGGGGCTGAGCGGCAGCGAGGTGGGCGAGGCGCTGCAATGGCGGCTGGTCTACAACGGCGCCGTGGCGACCGCGATGGAGCCGGTGGACATGATGCTGCTGCCGGTCACCGGGGCACCGATGCCCGAGCTCGACAACACGCTCGGCGCGCCGGGCAACCCCGAGAACGCCGATCTCGGCGACCTGCTGAAGTTCACCGCCCCCGCGGACCTTACCGGTTACCCGTCGCTGACCCTGCCGGGCGGCTTCGACGGGCGCGGCGCGCCGCTGGGCTTCCAGCTCATGGGCAAACCGCTCTCGGAGGCGCTGCTGCTGCGCGCGGGCCATGCGTTCCAGTGCGTCACCGACGTGCACACCCGCCGTCCCGACCTTTCGGTCTTCGGCTGATCCGGAGAAGAGACAATGCACAGAACCGACATCGACCCCGTCTACGCCGAGCGCATCGCCCAGATGCGCGGATCCAGCAGCCACCTGTCGCGGGGCATTAACCCCGCGACCACCGCGCTTGTCGTCGTCGACCTGCAGAACGGCTTCATGCGCCCCGGGGCGCTGGTCGAGGTGCCGATGGCGCGCGAGATCGTGGGCAACGTGAACCGCATCGGCGACTCGCTGCGCGCCGCCGGCGGCAAGGTGGCGTTCAGCCGCTACACCGCCAACCTCGCCGAGCCGAAGCCGTGGAACGCCTTCTTCCAGCGCTTCCTCGACCCCGCCCGGGCCGCGGCACAGGCCGAGGTCTTCGCCCCCGGCGCGCCGGACCATGCGCTCTGGGACGGGCTGACCGTCGCGGAGGGGGACTTCGTCTTCGACAAGACCCGCTATTCCTGCCTGACGCCCGGCACCTCGCCGCTGCAAGGCTGGCTGGAAGCGCAGGCGATCGAGACGGTGATCATCGTCGGCACGCTGTCCAACTGCTGCTGCGAGAGCACCGCGCGGGACGCCATGCAGCTGGGCTTCGACGTGATCTACGTGACCGACGCCAACGCCACGGTCACCGACGGCGAGCACCTCGCGACGCTGGTGAACATGGGCGCGCTCTTCGCCGAGCTGGCCGATACCGAGACGCTGGTCTCGGCGCTGGACAGTGCTTCGCTCATGGCCCGGGCGGGCTGAGCCGTCACGAGAACAGCCGCTGGTCCAGCGCCGTCTGGACCGCGGCCATCGCCCGGGTCAGCGCGCCGCCGTTCGGGCAGGCGATGCGCAGCGCCAGCCCCGCGCCGCCGCGCAGGGGCGCGCAGGCGGCGTAGCCCTCGAGCGCGGCCAGCACGGGGCGCAGCGCCGTCTCCAGCATCTCCAGCACCGGCTCGGGCGCCAGCACCGACACCGAGGCAAAGGCCCGCGCGTCGCCGTGCAGCTCCGAGAGCCGCGCGAGGGCCGGGCCGTCGACGCTCTGGGCGTCGCGGAAGAGCTTGCTGCCGTCCTCGCGCTCGGCGGTGAGCACTGACTGCCACGAGATCCCCGCGTCCGCCGGGTCGCGCAGGCAGATGCCGTCGCAAAGGACGACCGTCGCATTGGGGTGCAGGGTCAGCGCCAGCTCCTGCCGCAACGTGGCCCCGGGCAGCAGCACGAAGGGCTGCGCGAAGAGCGCCAGCACCGCGCCCGCCGCCACCCGCAGCCGCCAGCCGACCCGCCCGGGCGCCGATCCGGCGCCGTGCACCGCCGTCGCCCCGGCCTCGATCATCCGCAGCTTGGCCTGCGGGGCCAGCGTCAGATCGTGGCGCCAGCGGTCGCCCGGCAGCAGCCCCGCCGCCGCCGCCTGCGGCAGCACGGTGATCGGCCCCTGCCGCCCGTGCTGGTGGAAGCCGCGGGGCAGCGACCACGGCCAGCTCACCCGGCGCCCGGCGATGTGGCTGCGCCCGGTCAGGTCGCAGGCGATCTCGAGCTTCAGCTGCGGGGCCGCCAGCGGCCGGCCGGTGGCGCCCACGTTCATGAAAACAGCACCTCGCGGCGAAGCTGCGCGACGATCTCGGCGATGCCCGCCTCCCGCCGGCACGAGGTCGCCAGCACCGGCCGCCCGGCGCGCACCGCCTGCGCCTCGGAGAGCATCAGCGCGAGGTCCACGTCCACGTGCGGCGCGATGTCGGACTTGTTCACCACCAGCAGGTCGCTCTGCAGCACGCCGGGGCCCTTCTCGCGCGGAATGTCCCCGCCGCCGCCCACGTCGATCACGAACATCCACCAGTCCACGAGATCGAGCGAGAAGGTCGAGGCGAGGTTGTCGCCGCCGCTCTCGATCAGGATGAGGTCGAGCCCGGGGAAGGTCTCTTCCAGCCGGTCGGCGGCGGCCATGTTGAGGGTCGGGTCCTCGCGGATCACCGTGTGCGGGCAGGCGCCGGCCTGCACCGCGAGGATGCGGTTCGCGGGCAGCTGGCCGCCCCGCCGGAGCCTTTCGGCGTCCTCGTCGGTCACGAGGTCGTTGGTGATCACGGCTGTCTCGATGCCGTGTTTCGCGAGTTCGGGGAGCAGTTTCTCGATCAGGGCGGTCTTGCCGCATCCGACCGGGCCGCCGATGCCGACACGGGCTGCAGTCATCTCAGGAAGTACTTTCGGTTGAGGGGAACGGAGGTCACCGGCGGGCAGTCGAGCGGGCGCCCGTCCGCCGAGACGGCAAAGGTCTGCGGATCGACGACGATCTCGGGCAGGGCGTCGTTGCGCACCATGTCGGTCTTGCCCAGCCGCCGCACCGAGGCGATCTGCGCGAAGGGCTTCTGCGGACGCAGCTTCCCGAAGGAGCCCCCGGCGATGGCGAGCTCGGACACGAAGGTGACGCCGAGCCGGTGCCTGGCCGAGCCGAGCGCCCCCCACATGGGGCGGTGGATCATCGGCTGGCTGCCGACGAAGCTGCCGTTGCCGTCGCCCATGCTGGCCCAGACGATGGTGCCGCCCTTGATGACCAGGGCGGGCTTGGCGCCGAAGGAGGCGAAGGGCCAGAGCACGATGTCGGCCATCTTGCCCGGCGCGATGCTGCCCACGTAGCCGTCGATACCGGCGGCGATAGCGGGGTTGAGCGCCAGCTTCGCCTGGTAGCGCAGGATGCGCTGGTTGTCGGCGCGGGCGGAGGTCTCGGAGGCCAGCCGCCCGAGCCGGTCCTTGTTGACCGAGGCCAGCTGCCAGCACTTGGCGACATTCTCGGCCAGCCGCCCCATGCCCTGCGTGTCGGTGGCGAAGATCGAGATCGCGCCCATGTCGTGCAGCAGGTCCTCGGCGGCCATGCTCTGGGGCCGGATGCGGGCCTCGGCGAAGGCCACGTCCTCGATCAGGTCGAAGCGCATCATGTGGGCGAGCATGGTCATCGGCACGCCTTCTTCCAGCGCCGAGGGGGTGAAGGGGTTGGTGGGGTTGGTGGACGACGGCAGCACGTTGGCGTGGCCGTTGACCGCCAGCAGGTCCGGGGCGTGGCCGCCGCCCGCGCCTTCGGTGTGGTACATGTGGATGGTACGCCCGGCGATGGCTGCCATCGTGTCCTCGTAGAAGCCGAACTCGTTGATCGTGTCGGTGTGCAGGTGGACGGAGAAGTCGGATGCGTCCGCCGCCCGCAGGCTGCCGTGCATCACCGCCGGGGAGGCGCCGAAATCCTCGTGGATCTTCACCCCCAGCGCCCCGCCCGCGACGGTCTCGGCCACCGCGTCGGGGTTGGAGTTGCCGCGCCCGAGGAAGCCGAAATTGAGCGGGTATTCGTCGGCGGCAAGGATGATGCGGCCAAGCGTGTGGGGGCCGGAACAGCTCACGTCGAAATTGGGGCCCGGCGACATGCCGATCATCGTCGTCGTCCCGCCCGCAAGCGCGTGGAAAGCCTGCTGCGGCGACAGGAAATGGGCGTGGGCCTCGACCGTGCCGGCGGTGACGAAGTGATGGTCGCCATGCACCACGGTGGTGTTGGGGCCCGTGACCAGCCCCGGCGTCACGCCGTCCATGATGTCGGGGTTGCCGGCCTTGCCGATGCCGATGATCTCGCCGCGGCGGATGCCGATGTCGGCCTTCACGATGCCGGTCACGGGGCAGAGGATCACCGCGTTCTGGATCACCATGTCGAGCGCCTCGTTGGCGTCGGTGCCGGTGGTGCAGAAGCCCTCGCCGTCGCGCATGAGCTTGCCCGCGCCGGTGGTCAGTTCCTCGCCGTAATGGGTGAAGTCGTGCTCGATCTCGGCCAGCAGCGAGGTGTCTCCCAGCCGCACGAGATCGCCGGTGGTGGGGCCGTAATGGGCGGCGTATTGCGCGCGCGTCATCTTCATTTCAGGTAGCCCTTCCCTTCCGCCATCTGCAGCGCGGCCTCGCGGCGCGCCTCGGCGGGGCCCTCGGTCAGTCCCGCAAAGCCCTGGATCGTGCGGCGGCCGCCGTAGGGCACCAGCGTCACCCGCTTGGCGACGCCCGGGTCGAAGCGCTCGCCGCCGCCCGAGGGCCGGTCGAGCCGGTGGCCGTAGGCGCTTGGCCGGTCGAAATGCAGGGCCCGGTTGACCTCGAAGAAATGCGCGTGGCTGCGCACCTGGATGGCGCGGTCGCCGGTGTTCAGCACCTCGATTTCGAGCCGCGGGCGCCCGGCGTTGAGCTCGATCTCGCCCTCCATCGGGATGATCTCGCCCGGCACCGGCTCGAAGGGCCCGGGGGCGATGGGGTCGAAGACGGTCACGAGCTTGGTGCCCTCGTCCATCATCACCTCGACCGAGAAGGTGTCGAGCAGGCTCGGCACGCCCGGCTCCACCTGGTCGTGGGTGAGCAGCGTCGCGGCGTGCGCGACCATGGCTGGATGGTCCATGCCCTTGCGCGCGGCGAGCAGGAGCTCGTCGGCAAGATAGGCCACCGCCTCGGGGCGGCTGAGCCGCACGCCCTCGCGCAGGTAGCGCCGGGCGAGTTCGGCGGCGGTGAAGAGGGTGAGGCGTTCGAGTTCGGTGGGGGTGAGGTACATGGGTCTCTCAGTTCACGAAGAGCCGCGCCGCGTGCGGGCGCATGAGCGCGATGTCGGTCATCGGCGAGAAGCCCTGCGGCAGGGTGCCGGGGGCCGGCGGTCGGGCCATGTCGACGAGCGTGGGGGCAAGGGCGCGGGCGATGCGCCGGGCCTCGAGCGCGCCCGTCTGTCCCAGACGGACGGCGGCGGAGAGCAGCCCGCGCAGGAAGCCCTGCGCCGCCACCAGCAGCGCCGTCGTCAGGCCCAGCCCGGCGCCCCGGTGCAGCGCGCCGGTGAGCACGGGGAAGTGGCCCGCCATGCGTCCCGCGGTGACCGAGGCACGGATTTCGCGGGCGGAGGCAAGCTCGAGGCGGGTGGCGGCGGCGAGGGGGGCGGCGCCGGCCTCCTGCGAGGCGCGCCGCTGCGCTTCGGACCAGAGCGAGAGGTCGACCTGCGCGTCCCAGTCTTCGAGGTCCGCGATCGTGTCCGCCCGCCAGCCGCCCGCCAGCGCCGGCCGGTCGATGCCGTGCCAGCGCCCCGACAGCTCGGTTTGCACGAAGCCTGCGAGGTCACGGCGTTGCAGCTGCGCGTCGGCCAGCAGCGTCTCCATGCCCCAGGAATAGGCGAAGGCGCCGGTCGGGAAGGCGCTGTCGCCGAGCTGCAGCGCGGTGACCAGCTCGGCATGGGGGACGTGGCTCATGTGTCCGGCTCGGCGATGTGGAAGGCGACGAGCCCCTCGAGGTCGCGCAGGCGCGCGCGGTAGCGGGCCTCGGGGCCGTCGAGCATCACCGACATAGCGCCCTCGGCGAAGCTCACCTTCCAGTGCAGGTTGCCGCACCAATGCCCGAGCCGCAGCGCCGATTGCAGGTCGTGCGGGATCAGCGTCAGCCGCGCGCCGCTGTCGACGCGCAGCACGATGGCGAGCGTGTCGTCGAGATGCAGCACCGCGCCGTCCTCGAGGCTCTGGTCCCGGGGCAGGGCGATCTGCACCTCGCGGCCCTTGTCGGTGCGGGCGCGGAGCCGCTTGCGGGCGGCATCGGCGCGGGCAATGTCGATGACCTCGACGCGGCCCTCGTGTTCGAGGGCATGCACCGCGTCGTGCCGGTCGGAGCGGGCGTTGCCCAGGAGGGCGGTGACCTGGAGCGGTTCCTTGGGGAGGGGACTGCCGTTCATGCGGGGCCTCTTCGGGTGGTTTCGTGGGGTGTGGATTTGGGTGGGGTGCGGTGTTTGGGAGGTGGTGTCGGTTCGGAGTGTGTGTGGCGGGGTGTGCGCCTGCGGGCGGGTGCTGCGCTTGCGGAGGGGGCGGGAGTGAGGGGCCAGCCCCTCACACTCCCCGGAGTTTAGGGGCAAGATGAAGGGCGGGCGTGGGCACGGGGCCGGCGGGGTGAGCGCGGCGTTCGGAGGCCGCGCGGGGTGCGGCGGCTTCCGGCCCGGTCAGAGCGTCTTCCAGTCGGTGGCGGTCTCGAAGGCGTCGGCGACCTGGTAGAGCGTGGCCTCGTCCCCGAACCTGCCGACCAGTTGCAGGCCCACCGGCAGGCCGTCGACCATGCCGCAGGGCAGCGAGATCGCCGGGTGGTGGCTGATGTCGAAGGGCGCGGTGTTGGGCAGCATCTCGAAGGCGCGCTGCACGATCTCCTCGCGCGGGGCGTCGGGGCCGGGCAGCGGCGTCGCCGTCATCGGCACCGTCGGCATCAGCAGCACGTCGTAGGTCTCGAGCGCCGCGTCATAGGCCGCGCGCAGGCTGCGCGACAGGTTCACCGCCTTCCCGTAGAAGCGCTTGCCGTGGTACTTGTCGGCATAGACGCCGAACAGCATGCAGAGCTTCAGCGTCTCGGAAAGCTCGTCTGCGCGCTGGCGCCACCCGCGGTTCGCATCCATCAGCCCGGTGACGTAGAGATCGGCGCGCGACACGCCGTAGCCGTCGCCCAGCATCATGGTCTGGTAGAGCCCCTCGAGCCCGATCGGCGACCAGATCGCGCCGCCCACCAGGTGCATGGGGATCGAGACCTCCTCGACCTCGGCGCCGAGCTCCTTGAGCTTTGCGGCGGCCGCCATCACCTTGCCGTCGACCTCGGCCATGGATTGCGGGTGGCCGAAGCCTTCCTTGAGGATGCCGATCCTGAGCCCCGCGACGCCCTTGCCGAGCGCCTCGGTATAGGCCGAGGTGGTGCAGCCGATCTGGCGGCTGTCGTAGCCGTCGGGGCCCGCCAGCACCTCCATCATCAGCGCGTTGTCGGCCACGGTGGCGCTCATCGGGCCGGTGTGGTCGACGTAGATCTCGTTCGGCATGACGCCGGTGTAGGGCACCAGCCCGTGGGTGCCCTTCATGCCGACGATGCCGCAGAAGGCCGAGGGTATGCGGATCGAGCCGCCCTGGTCGCCGCCGATGGCCATGTCGACCTCGCCCGCCGTGACCAGCGCCGCCGAGCCCGAGGAGGAGCCGCCCGCCGAGTAGCCCGGCTTGTGGGGGTTGTGCACCGGGCCGGTGGCGTTGGTGTGGCTGCCGCCCGAGAGGCAGAACAGCTCGCAATGGGCCTTGCCGGCGATCACCGCGCCCTCGTCGAGCATCCGGGTCACGATGGTGGCGTCGAGGTCGGGGATGTAGCCCTCGAGCGTCGAGGAGCCGTTCATCATCGGAACGCCCGCCAGCATGACGTTGTCCTTGAGCACCACGGTCTTGCCCGCGAGCTTGCCGGTCTCGGCGCCGGTCACGGTGGACTTGTAGTACCACGCGTTGAGCGGATTGTCCTCGGGCGCGGGGCGGGTACCGATGGTGCGGGGGTAGGTCACCTCGGGCAGCGCGTCGGGCAGCTTCTCGACGATGCTGTAATGCTCGACATAGGCGCCCATGAGGCCCTGGAACGAGGCCACGTCCGCCTCGGTCAGGTTCATCCCGAGCTCTGCCGCGATCTCGGCGATCTGGTCGGTGGTGGGGGTCGATACGGTCATTGGTCTTTCCCTGTTGATGGTCGTGTCTGTCCCGGTCCCGCACCGGCGTGCGGCGCGGGGCGGGGGCGGTTTTCCGTGAGTGGTCGGGCCGTTACGCCGTTACGCCGCGAAGCCCATGAATTCGCTGACCGCGCGGCTGTCCGTGAGCTGCTCCTTCGGGATCTGCCGGTCGAGAACGCCGCCCGAGATCGCGTAGACCCGGTCCGAGAGCCCGGTGATGAAGTCGAGGTTCTGCTCGACCAGCACGATGGTGATGTCGGAGGTCTTGGTGAGCTGCTTCAGCGTGTCCGAGATCTCGTCGATGATCGACGGCTGGATGCCCTCGGTCGGCTCGTCGAGCAGCATGAGCTTGGGGCGCCGACAGAGGCAGCGGGCCAGCGCCAGAAGCTGCTGCTCGCCGCCCGAGAGCGCGCCGCCCGCCCGGTCGAGCAGCCGGGTGAGGCGCGGGAAGAGCGTCAGCATCTCGTCGACGATGGGCTCCATCGGCTCCTTGCCGCCGGCGATGCCGCTCTCGAGGTTCTCGCGCACGGTGAGGGTCGGGAAGATCATCCGGCCCTGCGGGACGAGGCCCAGCCCGGCGCGGGCGCGGGCGTTGACCGAGAGCCCCCTGAGGCTCTGGCCGTCGAAGAGCATCTCGCCCCCCGTCACCTTCACGAAGCCCATGATGGCGCGCAGGAGCGTGGTCTTGCCCATGCCGTTGTGGCCGAGGATGCCCACGACCTCGCCGGGCTGGACGTTGAAGTCGACCTGGTGCAGCGCGGGCACCACGCCGTAGGCGGCCTTGAGGTTCGAGACGTCAAGCAGCGACATCGGCCTGTTTCCCCAGATAGATTTCCTGAACGGCGCGGTCGGACATGATCTCGTCGATCATCGCCTCGCGGAAGATCGCGCCGCGGTTGAAGACGGTGGTGAACCTGGCGATCCGCCGGATGAAGGCCATGTCGTGTTCGACCACGATGACCGCCGCTTTGCGCGCGGTCTCGAGCACGAGGTCGGCGAGGCGGTCGCGCTCGTCCCCGGTCATGCCGGCGGCGGGCTCGTCGAGCAGCACCAGCGGCGGTTCCTCGGCCAGCACCATCGCCAGCTCG
>Ga0208328_1000223_pt1 | contig 29893 bp, 33 predicted proteins | sample DeeseametaMP2633_FD_184170 | JGI IMG/M metagenome (GOLD analysis project Ga0208328, IMG submission 184170) | Marine microbial communities from the Deep Atlantic Ocean - MP2633 (SPAdes) | ecosystem: Environmental > Aquatic > Marine > Unclassified | place: Northeast of Antigua and Barbuda, North...
AAGCCATGTCTTGACCCAATCATGACCCGCTCAGCATAATCCAAGGTGGGTCACTTCTCGATGGAAAACCCGGGTCAGTTCCGGGTGGAAATCAACACGCAGAGGTCTCATCCCGGGGGAGAAGGAGCGACACCCAGTATGCGAGGTTCCTCGAAAGGACGATGGCGCCAAACAGCCCTGCGGGACCTGCGAGCCAGAGCGGGAGCATGTGTCCAAGGACGGCGTAGACAGCGCTCTGAACGGCAATGCCGGTCGAAGCAAAGCTGGCCGAGAAGATCGCGATCCAGATCGTGAGGGGCACATGGCGCATCCCCAGGATATCGAAGAGGCCCCAGCCTGTGGACACCTCTTGGGCTTCGCTCGCGGGCGTGGCCTCGAACTCGGGATCTGCGGAGAGCTCGGCGGAAATCATTTCCGCAACGCCCGGGTCGATGTCCAACTCGGCGGATATTTCCGCCGGGCTCATCGCGCCCAGAGCATTGTCGACGCCCGGGCCTTCGATGTCTGCTCCGCCGGACTCCCCGGCAGACGACAGTCCGAACGACACGAGCAGGATTTCGAACACCAGCATGAAGACGACAAACGCCGCGGCGATCATGAACGGCCGAAGGCCGTCATGAAGTAGGAATTCAAGCATGAGTTTTCTTTCAAGTGATCTCGTAGAGGGAAGATGTAACCAGCTCCGCTACAACGAAGCTGGTTCGTCTCCCGCTGCGCAGATCCTCAGCCGATCTTGATCTTCAGCTGAGCGCAGGTCGCGGCTTCGGCAATTTCCTGGCCGATCTGGGCCTGAATGCGCTGCGCGTCATGACCTGCGTCGGTGCCCGGGAATGTGGATTGCGGAAGGCGAATGCCATTGGCGGTGAGTGTGCCGCCATCGACACCAACCTCGCCTGTTGCGCCACCCTCTAGCTGGATGGTCTTTCGTATGAATAGGGGTGTCGGTCGGATGGTAGCTTGTAGCGAAACAAGATCTTCGTCCGGGCTTGCATCAGGGCTGCTTTGCATTGCCAACCCGCTTCGATCGGCGAACCAAACCAGATGCGATACTCGATTGGCACGGAGGACCGTATGAAGGTGGGGGATCGGCGCCCCCGGCACCTGAGCCAGATCCTCAGGTGCAACAGACAGGCTACCGAAGTGCCGGCTCAACCTGGAAAGGAAGTCCGCTGCTGCGGTGTCTGCGGGGGCGGAGTGGTTGGTGAGTATCCGTTTGGGGAGGGTCGAGGGATCTGGATGCAGATCAGGGTCGTGTTTCATGAGGTCTCTCCGTTTAAGGCGTTCCATGTCCTCACGATGCCCTCGATGCCATCATCCAGATCGGCGTGGATCAGGATGTCTGCATGGTGGTCGGGACCGCCCTTCAGAAAGACCTCGCGTCCGGAGAGGGAGCGACCGCGGTCGCACCAATGGACCAACACGAGGTGTTCAGGTTCTCCATGTCTCGATGAGGTGCGAATGCGCGTGAACGCATGAGCACCTCCGTTCGCGCAATTCGCGCAAGCCTTGCACCCATCAGGGAGAGGAGAGACCTTTCCTGTTCGTTCTTGCATCTCGAGCGTTCTTGTTCCGGACCTTGGAAGGGCACCCGACCTCTGAGGTGAGGTCGGGACCGTGGTTTTCCGGAATGAAGTGGGTTGGCTCGAGAAACTCGGCAGGAATTGCCATGGAAATCAGCTAAGGCAGCTGATCTCCGGAACTGCGTCGTGTGTGCGTTGATCGAGGAAGCGCCCGGCGTCTCGTTTGTCCATCCGAACGGAGAGGTCTCCCTCGTCGGGCCACTCATGGAAGAGAGAGTCGTTCTCACGGCGTGTGCCGCTGTAGATGGCGCCGCTGCCATCCATCTCACCATCAGGGAACCAGTTTCCCCATTGCTTGAACAGGAACGGGGTTTCTGCGGCGGCGCACTGATCCCGGAGGGCTTGGACCCACTTGATGTGCATCGGTCGCGCCTCAGCGCCGGTTTCACCGCCGACGATCACCCAGTCGATCGACCCCAGGTCGCTGGCATTGGTGAAGTGGGACATTTCCTCTCCGGGCTGTGAAGGACGGAAGAACGGTTTCGGGCTCCAGAAGCCGCCGCGCAGCACGTCGTGATAGTGAACGCCCGTTTGGTAGCTCAGGGCACCGAACTTAACGCGTGTCAGGTCCACAGGACCCAGAAGCGGCTCCATGGAGAGATAGGCAACAGGAAGGTTGTGTTCGGCTTTCGCTTCGAGAAGCTTGCGGATGTCACGATCGGCTTCGTCCTGCCCCGTGACCGTAATGCCCAACCAGATATTCCTGGGAGTTCCCCCTGGGAACATCTCGCGTAGCATATGATCGGCATTGCCGATCCTCTTTGTTAGCAGAAGCCAATCGAGGTTCGGCGTATCGTGGATCAGACGGGCAAGATCGGACCGCCATTCCGGCAGAATCGATGCGTGGTTGTCGAAGACGTCCGCAAGGGAACTGCAGAACACCCGGTGTCGTTCGCCAGCACTCGCCGCAGCGGTATTCCACTTCGCAGGAAAGTTCCAGTTTCGAGGCCGTGTGCGGACGCGTTCTGCATGAGGGCCCCATTTCGCTGCATGTGCACCGCCATTGGCGACCTCTGCGTAGCAGTGATCGCATCCGGGTCCGACCTTCTGGCAGCCAACCCAGGGGTTGAACGTATGATGTGCCCATTCGATTTTCGTGTTCTCGACCATGATGTTCTCTTTTGACTGGAGCGCCTTGGAAGCCACTGGTGGCTTGCAAGGGCGAACAAAAATCGAGCCCGACCTCGGGCAGGAGATCGGGCTCGATACGTGTTGGAATGATTTGGGGCCGCCGGGCGGACGCGGAAGAAATTACGCGTTGGCGACGTCGAGATGGACGATGTCGTCGAGTCCCGCTTCTTCCGCAGAAAGCCGGGTGGAGCCATGCGCCTCGAACCGCCCATCTCCGAACTCGTGCCAGGGGCGGAGCCACCAGGTCCCGTCAGAGTGTGCGATGTAGACGATGACGGGATCGGGATTGCCGTCTCCCATGGCGCAAAGAACAGTGTAGACGCCACCTTTTCGATGGCGAACCACTACTCCCGACAGGTTTTCGTCGATGGGGAGCTTGCGGGGATCGAAGCCACGCGGTGTGACAGAGGCGCCAAGCCGGGAGAGGCAGGTCAACTCCTGGAGCTTTCGCATCACGGGGAGACCCTGCACCTCGATCGCCTGGATCTGGTCCGGGCGTGCCGCGAAGAGTTTCTGGTGTTCAGGATCCATCACGAGGACCCAGGGCGAAAGATCTTCGCTGTCGAGACCGAGACCGAGGACAGACAACGTGTCTTCCGGGTTCTTGTTGTAATGAACGAGGCGGCCGGGGATCAGGCCGCGTTGTTGGCGCAGTTCGACGAGGTGTCGTCGGGCTTCGTTGTAGCTCAAAGTTTTACTCCGAATTCTTTTTCGATCCACTCAGCAACGGTCAAACCGTGGTTGATCACCACAGCCGGCCGACCGGACGCGGGGGATCCGAAGAGCTTGATCCAGGTGATCCCGTGTTGGGCGATTTCTGCCTGCCGCTTGAGTTCGCCTTTCGGCGGGCGGGAGAGGGTCGCCAAACCTTCGATCGTGGCGAGTGTGCAGTCGGTCAGATAGACGAGAGCTTCAGCCTCGTTGCCGACCTGAAAATGCGCTAAAGACATGAGGAATATTCCTTTCGTGTCAGACGCCGGTCGAGCCGAAGCCGCCGGTGCCGCGGGCGGTATCATCGAGGCGGTCGACTTCGACCACGTCGGGAGTCTCGATCTTCTCGATGACGAGCTGCGCGATGCGCATGCCGTGCTCGATGACGAAAGGCTCTTCGCCGAGATTAGCAAGGACGACGCCGACTTCGGCGACATAGTCCTGATCGATAATGCCGGCGAGCGTGTCGATGCCGTGCTTTACGGCCAGGCCCGAGCGGGGCCCAATCCGGCCATACGTCCCGTCGGGCACAGTGAAGGCGATGCCGGTCGGCACCAGGGCGCGTGCACCGGGCTGGATGGTGATCGTTCCGCCTTCGGTAAACTTGCCTCGAGAGGCGCCGCTCTCGTCCTTCAGGCAGGCGGCGAGATCATATCCTGCTGCAGCAGCCGAGCCGCGGAGTGGCAAGCTTGCTGTGGGGGTGAGCTTTTTTACGAGAAGTTTTTCGGGCAATGGATCAAGTCCTCTTCTTGCGGCTGATCGCCGTCTTGTTTCGAAAGAAAGAAAGGATGTGGTATCGAAGCTCCAGAAGGAGCGCATGGATGTTTGAGATTCTGAGTGCAACCCAGTTCTGGAGGGGAGCACGAGTTATGTCGTCTTGAAGAAGATCGGTTGCGCGCTTCAGCACACCGTGGGGAACATTTGACAGGGTCTTTGTCTGAGCATCGAGTATGCGATCAGTGCGTCGAGTGAGGCTTGGGCAACTGGCCAGGACAAACATCTCGAGGTCGTTGGCCTTAAACAAGGTTATGTCGCACCCCTGTAGTCGGATGACGAGGTCTTCGTGGAATGCGAAGGGGGCAACGCAGGTCTCAAGATCGCACGCCAGATCCGGGATGTTGATGGTGCGCGACAGTCTTGCGATCTTCTGATGCGCGGTCTCGTCGGGACGCATACTGAGGTCGTCCCAGGAGTGAATCGAGGTTTTAGCCTCGAGTTTGTCCGGGTCTCCAGATCCTTCGGAGACATATTGACCCAAAGGGACTGCGATTGCGCATCTACTCTGCGAGAGGCGAGGCAGGTGGTACCACCAAGAGACCTCAAGCCCTTCCTTGCGGGGAACAAGGCGGATCTCAAGCCCACTGCTGTTGATAAGTCGAACGACCTTGTCGAAGTCCTTTAGAACGATTTCGCGAGGGTAGGGGCGAAAAAGGTTTTGTTTCTGATCGTTGGGGGAAATGGATATCCACCCGGGCGGACTGCCGACAATGTGAGCATCTGTGTGGACTGCTTTCAGTCCAGCGGAGGCTTCCTGACGCCACTTTTTCAACTTCCGCCGGAGGTCGGAAGGAGAGACCCTCGGGTCGGATAATTGTTGGGATCTGGCCATGCATTACTCCAGAGGGAGATCCGGCGCCTGGTATCAGGCGCCGGAGTGCAGACGGTCAGGCTGCGATTTCGTCGTCGGAGAAGATCGACGCCTCGAGATCGTCGGTGTCGTCGAAGACCGTTTCTTCGAGCTCTTCGGCGGTGACAACATGAGCAGGGAAGCTCATCACGCCGGGGACCCACCGGTTGAAGGGCTCGGCCTGGCTGGCAGGAAGGATGCCTTCCGAGGCCTCGGCAAAGCCCTTTGCCAGCGCCTGGACCAGGTGCTTGCGTTTCGACTTCGCGAAGGCGAGAGCATTCTTCGCCGGAAGGAACTCGGTGGCGAGCCGCCGCAGATCTTCAGAACCCATCATGTCGAAGAAGAACTCATCCGGTGCCCAGAAGTCGCGAATGTTGACATCCGCGCCGAAGACGTTGGACAGCGAGCCCTTGTTTTGATCGAGGTTCCGCGAGTTGTTCTGACCGGCGCGCTGAGCAACCAGAAGGGAGAACAGCTGCTGCAGATCTGCGTCGTCCATAGAACGGATGATCGCCACCTGCATGGCCTCGCGAGTTTCGATGTCTCGCTCTTCGGCCGTGAACTCGGTCAGTTCCGCGATCGAGCCGACGGCATCATTCATGACTGCGAAGGCCGGTCCCGATCGGGTCTCCTCTTCGCCGGGAATCTGGAAGGCATTGGCGGCGAAAGACGCCGAGCGGTGCCCCAGGAAGGCGAGAGTGGTGTATTCCAGCGAAGCACGGAAATCGCCTGCGAGACGAGCCTGGAGCATCGCGGTGCGCTGACCGGCAGCGTATTCACAGATGCGCGGCGTTGCCCGCACTTCGAACGATGCGATGTCGCTCGAATAGAGGCTCTCGGCCTGGATCTTGTCGTTTGCATCGAGGGTCGCGTCATCGTCCCGGCCTTCGACGACAATCGGGGTCACGTTCGTGATTTCACGCACGGCACCGTTGGGCATGACCTCGATGAAGGCCATCGCCTCGCTCAGGTCCTGGGTTTCTTCGTATGCCCATTCAGGAAACGGCTCATAGATCACGCGGACGCCACGGCCGAAGCCCTTGGCTTCGAGGTCGACAACCTTGGTGGTGATGGCATCGTTTTGAAGGGCCCAGAACTTGTCGGTATCGGCAAACTTGTCGCCTTCGAAGAAGTCCTTGACGATGACACCGTCATACTCGTCGACATCGAAGAGTGCGTGCTCGGCCGCGATGGTCGACTTGGTGAGGTAGTTCCGAATGTCGTCGCCGGTCTTCCATGCATTGGCATTTGCGGCGACATCGTCGCAGATCTTTTTCTGCATCGCCTTGTCGGCGATCGTCAGAGCGCGGGCCCATTCGAGGTTCCGTTCCTGGGAGCGGACGAGGTCCTGGGCTTCGGGCGCGATCGTGGCGATCAGGAGGCGCTCGCGAATGGTGCGCGGACGATAGTCGAAGGATGCGGCGATGTCTTCGTCGCTACGGCCGGAAGCCGCCAGCATCATCATCGCATTACATTCGTCGATGTAGTCCATCGAGGCGCGAATGACGTTCTCGGTCAGAGCCAGCTCGATTGCCTCGGGGCTGTCGGGATCGATATCGTCGCGGATCATGACCGGCAGTTCAAAGTCGGCCTCGAGCTTGCCGTCCTCGATGAGGGCCATGGTGTTCGTCAGTCGGCGGCCGCCGGCGAAGACAGCGAGCATTCCGTCGGTTTTCCGCGGCGCTGCGATCAGGTTTTGCTGAACGCCACCCTGAGCCAGGATCGACGCCTTCATCTCGGCATCTTCCTTGGCAGAGGCCGTCTGACGAATGTTCGAAGCGTGGACAAGGTCGGCTGCGCGGACGAACTTCAGCTGGGTGTTTTGGTGGGTCATTTGGGGTCCTTCGTGATCCTTGAGGCAAAGGGGCTCCGGCGCCCGCCCTGCGTTGAGAGGGCGGGCGATCTGAGCGCCTTGCTGTGAGGAGGTTCAGTGGATGGTTTGATCGCGCATGGTCATGACGGACGCCGCATGTAGGGCAGGCGCGATATGGGATTTCATGGCTGCATCAATTCGATCGCAGGCATCGCGGAGCGTTCTGGATCCATTGGCGTTCAGGCGCAGTTGAGCCTGGTATTGCTTGGCTCGATCCGGTGGCTGAAAGATCTCATCCATCGCGGTGTCCAGGTTGCCGGCCGCAAACTTGAACATGCTTACTGCGGCCTGCAGGAGCATGGAGTTCTGCTCGAGAAACTCCTTTGGTACGGACTCTGGCTCCGTTGCCACGGCAATCGCCGCATCAATCGCCAGGTAGGCATCCATGAACCCGCCATCGTCACTGCACAGGGCGCTGATGACCGAGGTGGTTTGGCCCGGGATTTCTGCGATCAGGACGATGCCTTCGGCGTGTGACCGAGCGAAGAACTTTACGTCCGAGAGTTCTCCCTCCCACTGAGGGGGAACGACAAGAGTTTCTCCCTGCCAGAAGGGATATTCGGGCATCTCTTCGTCCAGGGCTGTGGCGTTCACGGCCGAGCCATCTTGCTCAGGCAGATCGTCTTGAGACTGACCGCCTGAAATCTCATAGCCGCCGTTCATGGAGATCGTGAACTCATAGCCATCGATGTCGTCGCTCTCTTCCTCGAACTCGGGCTCGCTGAATTCTTCCTTGAGCTCTTCGAGGGCGAGGGCGCGCTTTGGTGAATGATCGTTCAATGGATCTCCTTTTCTCGCTGTTGCGTCCGGCCTCATGGAACCGGACACGACAGGCGAAAGAGAGGTCTCGGATCGCCCATCTCTTTGGAGATGGGTCCGTGAAGATTTTCCCAGAATTCTGGTTCGATCAGTTCTTGGATTGTCGAAGAGTGTCGAGCTCGAGATCCTGGAGGTTCAGAGAGGTTCTCTGACCGTTCAGTACCGCGACGAGCGCGATCGCGTTGGCTGGATCTGTTTCGAGGTCATGCGGACGAGGGCAGGGATCGAGAATGAGTTCAGAGCCGTCCTTCTGGATCAGCGACACCGCATCGTAGCAGCCACGGAGAACGAGTTCGTGGGTGCGGCCCTGAATTGTCGGGAACTTGAAGTGCTCTGTGTTTCCGCGAACATCGAATGAGATGCTTCCTTGTTCGGGGCCGTGATCGACAATGAACGACCACTGGGAATAGGAGTTTCCGTCGATCGCCAGCAGACCACCCCGGGAAGCCAAATCGACAGAGAATGTGGCGGCAACAGGCGTGCTCACGTTGTCGAGGCTAAGCGACATCGCATTGTCCGACCTCAGGCGAACACTGCCGGTGAGCCCATCGACCTTGGACAGCACAAAGGCATGTTCTTCCTGTGTAGCAAAGACGCCGTCGACAAGTAGATCGATATTGGATGAGTTGTGGATCCGGCCAGACAAGCCGGAGATGTCCTTGAGCGAGAGGGAGGCGATGTTGAGGTTCGACTTCTTGATCGAAATCGAGCAGTCGCCGCTGAACTCCAAAGTTGAAGATGACGACGGACGAAGCTCAATTTCTCGCCCGTGGCAGTCTGCATCTACGGTATTGTTGCCCGACCCAGGATCGATGGAGGTGGAGAGACCAGAGGCGCCACCCGGCGCCTGGCGAAGAACGAGGGAGTCGTCTCCGGCTCCCATGTCGATCGTCGCCTCACCATAGTGGGCGAGGATTAGAGAGATCTCATCGTTGCCGGCACCTGTAGAGACACGCCCTCCTTGTCGGGAAATGATCGTGTCATTGCCATCTCCGGTTCTGATCCAGCCGTTGTTAAGACCAAGGCCCGAGAGGACCCTCAGATCGACGGCCGAGGAGGACGCATCGAACCGATCCGTACCACTCAGTAAATTGTGGCAGGCGTCTTCACCGCTCGCCACCACATGATCGTCTCCCTCAGTATAGACGATACACGAACCGCTGGGTTCGACAGACGGAGGTGAAGACACGACGTCATCGGCAGGGCGAAAAAGGCCCGCAATCTGGTCCTCGGCATTGCGGATCCCGTCTTCGGCGGTGGAGGCAACTGTAAAAGCCACCATCGCCATGACTGAAAGCAGGACCGCGTATTCGACTGCTGAGGCACCCTTGGAACTCGTAAACAGGAAACCGGTTCGCAGCATCGAGGTTTACGTCGTTACATCATCGAACGAGTTGATGCCCTGGGAAGCGAGGCCGGCCCGCGCAGTTTCAAGACCAGCTCGCTGAATCTGCCGAATGCGCTCGACCGTGATCGAATACTTCGCAGCAAGGGCGGCAAGTTTGTGCTTGTCAAAATCGTCGCTCAGACGAGCTTCGATGACTTCAAGATCTCGACCCGAGTAGCTTCGCTTGATGATCGTGCGAATGCAGTGCATGACACGAGCGCCGTCAATGCTACCCTCCACGTTGGCCTGTTCGCCTTCGATGACAATTCCGGACTTGCTGAGGCTGATGCCGCCGTCTTCGTCATCCATCGAGTCAGTCGGTGCGACTCCGACGTCTGCCGGAAAGATCCGCGGCTCCATCCGCTTGATCGCTTCGACCTTCACGTTGAGGGCGTCGGCGATTTCCTGGCGTCCGTCGTCCGTGAGGGGAGCGCCGGTCCGGGCCTCGATGTCGGACACCATGCGACGGAGATTCATGAAGATCTTCTTGTCGGCCACGTTGGTACCGACCCGAACAACCCCATTGTTGTCCATGACGTAGCGGAGGAGTGCTGCGCGGATGTAGATGCGCGCCAAGGTCGAAATGCGGGTGTTCTTCGAACGGTCGAACTTGTCGATCGTTTCGCCAAGCGCGATGGCTGCCTCCTGGCAGAGATCTTCAAGAGGGACCCGGCCGCGACGCGCGACATTCTGAGCCGCGCGAGTGGCGAGCGGCAAGTAGGAGACGATGAGTTTTTCACGGGCGATCATGTCCCCGTGATCAAGATAGCGATCGAGAAGCGCATGCTCCTCTTCAAGAGTGAGCATCTGGGTGCGAGCGCGGGTCTTCGAGGTGGTCACTATCGGGCGGTCCTTATTCTGTTTCTTGTTACCGGAGGCAACCAAAAAACAGCATATGTGTTCGCTCCTCAAAAACGCGAACACATGCCCTTCGATAGGACGAAGTCTTAGATCGGAGCCGACCTCGATTTTCGTTCGAGGTCTCGCTTTGACAAAAGACCGCAGCTGTTTCCATGATGCTTCGGCTGCAGTCTATATTGGCCCTTTGTCAAAAAAAGAAGCCCCGGAAGATCCGGGGCTTTCTCGTAACATACTGAAAAATAACAGTTTGGGAACAAACTTCTAAATTTTTTTATTTTTCGCCCGCTGGGTTGATTGGGACCAAAACTACGTGTTTCACGCAGAAAAAGAAAAATTTTGGTTCGTCTCCCTTGGATAGGTTTTTAGTGGCAAATTCGCCACGAAGACGTCACATCACGCCCCCACAAGGAGTCCGATATCATAGCCCTGGGATGTGAGACGCTCTCGGATCTGGATAATGGCATCCCTTTCGATCTGCCGAACTCTTTCGGCGGAGATCCCAAGATCTGCACCAATCTCCTGAAGAGACTTCTCTTCCTTATTGATGGACTCCTGAAGCCAACGCTCCTGGATGATCTTTGCGGCCCGCGGGTCGCGCAGACTGGAGAGAGCATCGAGCAGGATGGCTTTCTGGTTGGTATTGAGAACCTGATCCTCTGCGCTGTAGTCGCGCGAGCTCGGGTCTTCCATCATGTCGCCGATCTCGACACCATCTTCGCTGTCAGACCCGACGGTGGAGTTCATCGAGATGGAGCGAGACGCGATGGCCCCATCGATGCGCTCAATGACTTCCTTCTTCTCTCCGGAGAACTTTGAGATCTCCTCGATGATCTCTGGACCAAGCGAGGACCCGAAGTATTGTCTTGAAACGCCCAGAAGACGTAGAGCCTTCTTCTCTGATCGAGACCGGCCGATCTTCACGCCGTAGATGTCACGATGGACTGCCTCCTGCATGCCGGACAAGATCCACCACACAGCATAGGAAGAGTAGCGGTTCTCTTTCTCCGGGTTGAACCGGTCAGCAGCCTGAATGAGGGCGAGCACGCCCTCATTGAACAGATCCGCAAACTCTGCACCAGAAACAGAAAACCTCGATGCCCAGCCGGCAATGAGGCGTTGGTGGGCTTTGATCAGCATGTTCCGGGCGTCTTCATCCCGGTTCTCCTGCCACCTCCGAACCAGATCGATTTCCTCTTCCTTGCTCAGGATGACGGACTCGTTGACCTGGGATCGGATGTATCTGTTGATTTCCTGTTCTGCGCTCATTTGCCCTCCTTAGGCAGCCTCGTCGGCTGCCTCTGTCTGAGTGTTGGCTGCTGTCGGGAGGGCCTTCTCCCGGATTTTCGCGTCGATCTCCTGGGCGACCTCGGGGTTGTCTTCCAGGAATTGACGCGCTTTCTCCTTACCCTGGCCAATGCGCTCGTCGCCGTAGGAGAACCAGGAGCCCGACTTGGCAACGATGCCGTGTTTCACGCCGAGCTCGATGAGTTCTCCGGTGTAGGAGATACCCTTGCCGAACATGATGTCGAATTCCGCCTGCGTGAACGGAGGGGCGACTTTGTTCTTGACGACTTTGACTTTGGTCGTGTTCCCGATGACGTCGTCGCGATCCTTGAGCGAGCCCGTCCGTCGGATGTCGAGACGCACCGAGCTGTAGAACTTCAGTGCATTGCCGCCGGTGGTGGTCTCAGGGGAGCCGAACATCACGCCGATCTTCATCCGGATCTGGTTGATGAAGACGATCATCACATTGTTCTTCTGCGCCGATGCGGTGAGCTTCCGCATCGCCTGGCTCATCAGTCGAGCGTGCAGACCGACAGCACTGTCGCCCATGTCGCCCTCGAGCTCTTTCTGAGGCGTGAGCGCGGCGACGGAGTCCACGATGATCAGGTCCATTGCACCCGAGCGCGCGAAGGTGTCGACGATCTCGAGAGCCTGCTCTCCGTGGTCGGGCTGCGAGATATACAGTTCGTCGAGCTGGACGCCGAGGGATTTGGCGTAGTTCGGATCCAGGGCGTGTTCCGCGTCGATGAAGGCGGCGTTGAGGCCCGCTTTTTGGAACTGTGCGATGATGTGCAGGGTCAGAGTGGTTTTACCCGAGCTTTCCGGGCCATAGATCTCAACGATACGGCCGCGGGGCAGGCCGCCCACACCGAGTGCGATGTCGAGGGCGAGAGAGCCCGACGAAATCGTTTCGACATTCATGTTTGTAGTGCCATCGAGCTTCATCACCGACCCCTTGCCGAACTGGCGTTCGATCTGGGAGAGGGCGGCCTCGAGGGCTTTCTGGCGTGCGTTGTCTGCGGTCATTTCTGCTCCTGTTCCGCTTTTGCGGACATTGATGATGTTGTTCGGATTCAAAATTGGCGAAAAACTCTCGCCAAAATTATTGTTTGTCCGATTGGGGATACGAGATTGATGGGGTATCCATCTCTACAGGGTGTTCCCCGACATCGTTTCCGAGGGTTGCAGAGAGAAGGATGAAGCCGGCCATTGGAATGAATATTGCGTTCACGAAGCGAATTCGCATCCATGCATTGGGCCGTTTGGGAAAAGCTTTCGCATCATCCGATGAATCTCTCCTTGCGTAGGGAGTAGATTGGCGCTTTTCCGGAATTCCAAAGTGCTCTTGTGAAAAGATGCCTCACCGTGGCGGGCGCGTGCAGCGGCCTACGCCGGAGGCGGTATGTGGACTATGTCGAGGGCCCCGAAGGTCGAGAGACCTTGCCGGGGAAAATTTGGGAAGGCCTTAAGAGCTCTCGATCGAACTCGCCCGGGACAGGGAGATATGTGCAACGAGGCAACCGCCTTCCCTCTCGAAGGTGGCCTTCCAGGCGCGGCAGAGCTTCAAGGTCGCTTTGTTTTGGCTGGAGAAGAAGAGCGAGAGGGACTCAAAGCCTGCTTTGCGTGCCTCGGAAATGCCAGCCATCAAGAGCCGGGAGCCATATCCATGTCCCTGAAAGGGATCTTCGACCGAAAGGCCGATCTCTGCATGGGTTGAGCTTAGTCGAAAAGCCTCGAGGATCGCCCTGTTTAGACCATCTATCTCGACCGCCAGCACAAACTCAGGGTTGGCCGCGGAGGCGAGCTTCTCGATGCCAGGTTCTCGTATGGGAGAAAGGAACCGCAAGGCTCGAGATCGCGCAGACAGCCTGCGGTAGTGGCCTGCGAGGATCTGCCTGATCTCGATGATCGGATGGGGAAGACGTTCAGGCAGGCAGGCAGACATTCTTGAGCTTTCGGAGGGCAATCCCAATAGATTGGTCTCAGAAGCATCTTTCCAAGGTCTGTCGCTGCATCGCAGCATTGCGCTGACCGGGATGGTGCGCGTTCAAATAGCAAAACGGGAGGCTTCGCTGAGCGGCCTCCCGTTTCTCAATATTAAAAAAGATGATCGCCTGTCATGGCGGCTTCCGCGAGAGGCCTGCGATCGTTTCCCTGCCGCTTCCAGGGCGCCGATATTTGTCCCTTACGGATCGGACCTCGGCGAGGCGCTTGCGCGGACCCATGTGGCTTGCGCCACACTCCATCTTTTGAGACCGACGGGCTGTTGGTCGGTCTTTCCGGGCAAGACTAAGGGCCCAGACGATCGGGAAAATTTTAAAACCCCGATGAGGTGAAGATGGGGGCAGATGGGGAGATCCGGAAATCTCCCCGGTCGCTTCTTAGGCGGTCTTGGTCTCGCTCTTGCTCTCCGACTGCTCGTGCGCGGAGGCCTGGGCATGGATGGCCGAGACGCGGGTGGGAACCAGCGCGCAGAAGAGAAAGACTGCAAACTGGATCATGCCAGCGAAGAAGATTCCGGTAGGAACCATGAAGAGCATGGCGCTGAGTGCGATTGCAGCGAAGAGGGGCAAAACGGAAATGCCGGTGTCCTTGAAGCGACGCATCGTCAGCGGGATGAGGATGGTGGCGATGGCGATCTCGAAGACAGCAATGCCTCCGGTGTAGAGCTTGAGGCCGGTCGAGAACGACAGGCGACCGGCTCCGAGCATGCCCAGAAGCTGGAACCAGACCATCGGGAAGACTGCTGCGAGGAGGATCAGAATGATGCTCTTCCAGATGAATTCAGATCGGTTTGCGGTGCCCGAGAATTTCAGAAAATCCTGCGGAAGGGAGAGGAGTACGTCTTTGAGGTTCACTTGTCAGTCCTTGCATTTTAGTGGGCGTGGTCTCTCACTCACGGAGACAAAACATCCACAAAACAAGGACTTGCACCACACCAAAAAGGCTTGTCAATTCGATAGAAGCTCCTGCACCGTGGCAGGCATCTACTCTGGATCAATGTAGTCAAAGACTTCAGTCAATCGTGTACGCAAATTCGATTGAGGAAAGGTGAATAGCTTTTCCCAGCCCTCATCGCCACTTTCACTCGTCCGATAAGAGCATTCTTGATCTTTCCCTCTCAGGAGGATTAGGGCTTCTTTCCACTCCGGGACATCGTATTCATCGGCGAACGACCGTCTTTCTTCAAAGAGTGTTTGTCGATATAAGCCTTGATCTCCCATGGCTGGGTGTATCTCTGTCACCACCCCTGATCTTACCAGGAAATATCGGATAGACATATATCCGTATTTCTCGATGCGCGCATGAGCGCATAGAAAATCCCAGTTTCGACCAAGACTGACGCCGAACGCGTTGATCGCAATTTGTAGTAGGCGTTGACGAAGCATGGTCTCGCTAAGGACGGAGGTTGCCAGCCTCTTCGTAAAAAGCACAACTGGATCAAGATGCTGCGCTTTTAACCTGAGATGTAGCGTCGCGTAAAGCAGTTATCGGCTTCACCGAGGACGGACGCTCTGCTTGTGATGGAAGAAAGACAAATCCAGGCAACAGCGGGATGACTGTACCTTTCGATTTTTGAATTGGATACGATGATGTCGCGCTAATGTTCCCATCTTGTTCCATCTTTTTCACTCAACCTATAGGATGCCACCCTACGATCATTCCTGACAATGCGAAGTGCTCCCAATAGCCCGACACCCATTCCAAATATCTCATTCATTGCGAAGGCGGTCGCCCCCAGGGAGAACAGGGCTGGGACGCCCGGTGCTGCAGCGACGGCCGAGGTCAGGAGGTATCCTCTGCGCGATATGATGCCGGTTGAGAAGGCGAACCAGGCAGCAATGAAGCCGGTAGAGACACCCCAGGTGACTGCGCTTGGTCCGAAAATCCAGAGTGCAAAACAGCAGGAGCAAAGCAAGATGGCGACAGCATCCTTCCTTGGCGAGGGGAAGGATCGCTTGGAGATTCTCCCTCCCAGAATGGAGATCGCTGCCCAGACAATGTTGAGGGCAAAACCGCCCATATCCATATTCCAGCGGCGGCAATCGCACATAGGCTGCCACCGGAAAATGATAGAGTGCTGACGAAGGGTTTTGGAAATCCTGATGCCAGAAAAACGTGGCCACTCATGTGAAGCAGCACCCCGATCCATGAGATGAGCAAATAGATGTCTGACATGTCAACCCGCAGTGATGTGCGGGGGACGTAGGGTCAGAGAATGTTTGGCTGGGGAATTCGCAAAGGAAATTACCCAAAGCAGTTCTTGGGCACGATGGTTTTTGGATGCTCGATGGCTAGCTCAGTCGACAGGATCGACTTTTTCGAGTTCTTCTGCGGCCACCTCTCGAAGTTCCATGTAGCGCTCCGTCCAGCCGTCATCCTTGAGGTGCTGCTCGCAGATGTGAACACTACAGATCGGACGTAGGTGAGGCGGGACAACGCAGCCATTGGGCCCAAGGAATGGAATGGTGTCGCCCACATCCTCGAGTTCGATCCCGAATGTTTCGAGTGCGAAAAGCCGCGTCATCTCGCAGTTGCCTTCAGTGCAGCAGAAGAAAGGTAGGCGGCACGATCCGCACTTTGGGCGGGTGAAGGCGGCCAGTTCTGCGAAGGCCTGAACGTATTCCTTTGTTGGTGAGCGCATATCTTGGGCCTCCAAATCCGATGCGATGGTCAAGGCTATCGGGGCATCCGTGACCTCGGAACGGACGGACAATGAAGGACTAGGCCGGGATCTGCAAGGACACAGAGCTGTCAGGCAAGCGGGCTGGCAGCTCGCTGCACCATCGCCGCAAAGGCTTCCTTGCCCGGGTAGCCTTCCTTGGTCATGGCGAGGCGTAGATCGGTCATTCCCAGGGCCATGCCTTCGGTGAGTTCATCATCGGTTAGGATCCGGCGGATGCAGATACACTGGCCAGTCGTCTTCTGGCCATATTCCTCACGCTCGACAGGCAGGTTCACGGCCCAGCATGCTCCGCCCTCGAACGGGATCAGAAAGGCATACGCCATGGAAGGTGAGATGCCGGCATCCTTCAGACCGCTTGCGAAGATCCGTGCAGCATTCAGCGCGCCTTTCCAGGAAAGGTTGGCCGCGGACGCTTCGTGAAGGGCCTCCTCGGAAAGGCAGGACGAGGTTACAGCGTTGCCCTCGGTGTGCTCCCCCGAGGTTCGGAGATAGAGGTCGGTCTGAAAGATTGCAGAGCCTTCCGCCCACGCCTCAGGGCAGTTGGTCAGCTCCATCAGCAGAGTCGAGGAAATGTCGGACCTGGTGTGCGTCATACCATAGACGATCTTCTGAGCCTTGCTCCAATCCACAATGCGTAGCCCACTGAAGCGGCCTTTGGCCTTCTTCTTGACCCGGTCGAGCACCCGTCCGGGCTTCTTGGAACGAGCCGAGGTGCTCATCATGCCGAGGACAACATCGAACTCCTTGGACCTCATCCATGTCATCAGCGCCTGATGGCTCGGGAACTCATCGAAGGAGGGCGTGATGATGGCGGTATCGGTCATTTTGGTTCCGGGGGTTGTTTTCACTTCTGCTGGAATGTTGGTCCGGCACGACGATCCGGAAGTCGTCACGCGGGTCGCGGGGCGCCGTATGCCGTGAACGCATAGCGGAAATACCTCGATTTTGGGTGAACTCATCCCGGCTTGGGGAGTAGAGGCATCGCCTGAACAATGGAGAAGAACCAATGATCGAGATTGACGGGAAACTGTATACAGTTTCACAAGTCGTTGCAGAGGCAGAGCGCCAGCGCGCGGAATACATCGGGAGCATCTTTGCCCGGATCTTCCGCCGCGGAACGCGCAGAGATTCGGCAGCGGCACACGCCTGATCGGATAGATTTCCGCTTCAGTGCTGTAAGCCATCGGCGTTGAACTGCCGGTGGCTTTCTTGTTTTTAGCATTGACATGATGACCTTACTTTGCGCCACTTGCACAGATTTGTAAGGGGATTTGTATGAACCGATTGTCGAATGCTTTTGTGGTTGGGGTGGTGATTTCAGGCATCTCATGCGCGGCGGCGGCCCAGCAAGTGTCTTTTGAAGATGCTGCGATCAAGGTGCTGCGGTGCGAAGAGACACCACATGTCCTTCCGCTCCTGGAGGCATTGGAGAGAGCAGGTAAGATTTCCGGAAACGATATTCTGGGCTATGACAGCATATCCTGTTTTCGCATCTCGGGAGGCGTGTCGATCAAGGGAATGAAGTTTAATTCGATTTGCGGCCACGAAGAGAACGCGGCCGTGCGAGATCGCAGACCCGACCTATTGTATCGAGGTCCAGGCACGAGCCCAGGTCAATTCGTCTCTTTCGGAACCGCGGTTGCGGATCACGTAGTGGCTCGGTGGTATTTCGAGAATATCGGCACCACACATCTGAACAAGGCGATCGACTCGGAGTATACCTACATTGGCGACACGACGGATGTCACCTGCTCCGAATGGTTCGTCCGGTAGGCTGATATTGGCGCCCAGAGGTGCGAAGGATTTCACTTCTCCTCCTCGACAAGGAAATATCTAATCAAGCGCCCGGCATACAAAAAGAGAGGACCCGCGGGGATCCTCTCGAAGCACCTTTCGGTGTATTTGTGAAAAGCTTTATGAGCTGAAGCAGCCGAGGCTGTAAATAGAAAATGGTGCCTATTTCGCTTCCTGCAAGGGAAGACGGCAACAAAACTGTGCCATCGCGCCCGATATCAGGCGTTGGACGCTTGGTTTACCGTTAGCTTACCCATTCCATCGCGGCCTCGAAGTCCTTTTCATCCATCGGGACGCCTGCTTTGCAGATCCGCAGGAAGGCACTCTTAGCTTCCTCCGGGCTCGCGCCCGACAGGTTGGTCTCAATGACCTGCACTTCCCGCAAGCCGTCGGATGCCCGCTCCCATAGCTTGATCATGCTGTCGATGTCCTGCTCCGAAAACCCTTCCTTGTCCCACCTGCTCCAGTGTGTCCGGAGGATAAGCATGGCATCAGAAAAGAGAGCTCGGGCAGGAAGTCTAAGGCCCATGTCCGCTTCTGCCGACGGGACAAAACAGAACCCACGGGCATCGTGGTCAAGGACAAGCTTCTTGCCGCTCTGCCAGACGCTTCGTTCTTGCTCGGAGAGATCGAGGACAGTCTCATTGTCTGGGTCGTCAGAGAGCATCCAGGCCAGGGTCGCGAGGCGGTTCTGTCCGTCAAGGATGAGGGACTGCCGCGGATGCTCGAGCCCAGCCTTGATTGGCCCGATCCGCGTACGGCCAACCGCTTCGAGATCCGCTGATGTAGGCGGGCTCCAGGTCATGATACTTCCGATCGGAAATCGATCGGAAACACTCTGGCAGAAGTCGAGGACATCCTTTTCGGTCCAGACGTATCCGCGCTGCATTGCGGCGGGCACGGCGCGACCGGACTGAACTTCGCGTATGACGTCGGAGAGGAACCTGGGAGATTGTGAAATCCTCATGGGCGCCTCAGACGACAGGTCGAGCGCCAAGGGAAGCTGCAGCGTCCATGAGGTCGACCAGTGTGTCCGATGGTACGAGGAAGCTAACGATCTCGTCCTTTCTCGCGCCCTTGTATGCGGCAAAGAACTCAGAAACAGGGAAGAATGTACCGGTTGGATGCTGATCCGTCGAACCCTGCCATCCCAGTACCCCAAAGTCCCCGAGACGGTGCCGGCTGGCGTCGTCGAGGACATATTTCCCAAACTCATCCTCGAAGGGAACGCACATGTCGTCGATGTACCAATCTTTGCCTGGCCAGTTGTTCTGGTAGAAGTCTCGCCATTCCGCGCCAGTGATGATCGTGTCTTCGGTGATTTCCTCAGACGGTACAGGTTCGCCAATGAGGCTCAGGACGCGCTGAAGGGCCTGCGCGGTGCGCTCGTGTTCCAGGATGGCGTCCTGACTCATGCTTGCGTTGCGATCGGTGTCAGCCCGGGTCCTGGCCTGATCGATGCAGCCTTGGAGAATTGTGCAGATCTCGTGATGCGAGAGATCTTCGTTTGCGTCGGGCATGCCTGCTCCTTGGGTTTGCGTTCTCACCGGAAGTCTATGGCTTCGACGTCATTCCAGTCGTTGAAGTCATTGGGATCCGTAGCGATCAGTCCTCGTTCTGCTCTTCTGGAGTGTAGGTGATATTGAGCAGGGGTCCTATCCGTCGAATGGCCTCGCCAGCAATCGGAACAGCCGTCCAGCCTGCGGTTCTAGATGGGCGTCCGAGAGTGTAGTCTACCGGCTCGTCAAAGTTGACGATGACGATATATTCAGGATCATCCGCGGGCACGGCCGCTGCGAAGGAAGCAATGACCCGGTCATGGTAGTAACCCCCGGTGGGTTTGGCCTTGTCTGCCGTACCTGTCTTGCCGCCGACAGAGTATCCGGTCTTTCTAGCGAAGCTCGCGGTGCCTTCCTTCACGACCTCGCGCACCATGGTTCGCATTTTTTTCGACGTGACCTCCCCAACGACCCTGGGCCCTTTCGATGCGTCGGCACCCTCGAGGAGGGTCGGGTAGACCCTATGCCCATCTCCGAGGATCGTGGCATATCCCGCGGCAAGATGCGTCGGGCTGACGGAAAGCCCGTGCCCGTAAGAAATCGTCATTGAGCTGATCTCGTTCCACTTCTGCGGAAGCAGAGGTCGAGCGCGCTCAGCTTCAAGAACTTCAAGCCCTGTCGGGTCCAGCATGCCCAACTCTCTCATGAACTCTTCCTGCCGCTTGGTGTTGATCGCAAGAGCAAGCCGCGCGGTGCCAATATTGGAGGACTCGACGAGAATGTTGGTGACCGACAGCCGGTCTCCGTAGTCGTGAAAGTCGCGGATCTTATAGCGTCCAACCTTCATCGGGCCCTTGGTGTCGATCATCGTGGAAGGAGACACAAGCCCCAGGTCGATTGCCTGTGCGATGGTGAATACCTTGAACACCGAACCGAGCTCATACACGCCCTGCACGGCGCGATTGAAGATTGGGCTGTCGGAAGGGCTGCCTTGGAGTAGCGGAGTGGGGCGGTCGTTCGGGTTGAAGTCGGGCAGGGAGGCCAAGGCCCGGATCTTGCCGGATTTGACTTCCATGACGACAGCGCTGGCACCCTTGGCGTTGAGCATCTTCATGCCGCCGGCGAGGACATCTTCGATGGTGTTCTGGGTGGGGAGGTCAATCGAAAGCCGGAGGGGCTCCGTCCGGGTGACGTCATTCAAGAGCTCGTTGAAATATCCTTCGACACCCGCGATCCCGATGATTTCCGCATTGCTGACGCCTTCTCGTCCAAACCGATAGCCACCCAGCACATGGCTGGCGAGGTTTTCGTTCGGGTAGAAGCGCATCTCTCGTTTTCCGAAGAGAAGCCCGGGTTCACCGATGTCGTGCACGGCCTCCATCTGCTCTGGGGAGATGCGGCGACGGATCCATGCAAACTTTCGAGCGGCGGAGAGGTCTTTCCTCAGCTTTTCCTCGGCCATATCCGGGAAGATGCGCAGCAGTTCCTTGATGGTCCTCTCTCGGTTCACGAGCTGATGCGGATGCGCATAGAGCGAGTGGGTGTCGATGTTCGTAGCAAGGACATGGCCGCTTCGATCAACGATGTCTGCTCGGGATGCGGTGGTTCTGACGCTTCCGGTCAGAGCGGTGCTTGCCGCCTCTCCGGATGACGCAGTGAAGAAGATCTTTGTGCCGACAGAAAGAAAGAAAATCAGGGCACAGGACGCTGCGAAGGCGATACGGCCGCGGGAATGCGCATGCAGTTTCTTCTCGGGCAGGTCTGCCGGGGCGAAGAGGGCGACAGCACCCCGGAGGAAGAGGCCAAAACCTTTAAGGACCAGTGAGAGGACCCTTGCAGCATAGTAGGACAGATTTGACAGGATCATTCGAGGATGGCCTCGCTGGGATCGTATTCCGAGGGTGCGGGCATGAACGGCAGGCTGCTGAAGTCTTGCTTGGGCCCAGGCTCCCTACGCATCATCTGTAGGTGCTGGAAGTTCAGCACGACGAGATCCTTGATCCGCTCAGGACGGTTGAGGTAGGCCCACTCGTCCTCGAGTGCCCGGAGCTGGTTCTGCTTCTGGGTGATGGTTGAGCGAAGTCGCTCGATTTCGGAGAGAACGTCCCGCGTCGCATAGTTCTGGGAGTAGGACAGGCCAGCGAGAATGAGGAAGATGGCAATGCCAGTGATGTAGAAGAGGATGCGCATCAGTGGCTATAGAGCTTCGACTTGTTGAGTGGATCACGACCGAGATCGCAGACCGGGCACACGAAGCCGGATACTGGAGCCTCATGCTCTCCTCGAGGTCTCCAGAAGAACTTCACCAGCCCGCAGGTAAGGCAGACATCCTGACAGATGCAGGTGGGCTGAGACTTTCCGGATTTCACGAACCGGTAGGGAGCGTTGCACTCTGGGCATTCGCCCGGATGGTCGTTGGGGTCGCACACTGTCTACGTCTGCCTCGAGAAGATTGTTCCTATGCAGGAAGTTGGTTCTCGAGGGCGAGGGAGAAGGCGAACCTTGTTGTTCGGACGGAGAGCGGGCGGCTTTCGGTTGGTGTAGTCCGGCGCAGCCTATAGACAGACAATGGTTGGAAGGTGGGCGCTGATGCTGTAACCGCCCTTGCGTTGGAAAGCATCAGCCCTGGCCGACATAGTTGTCGAGCGCCATGGCACCGCTGTCGACCTCAGTCGTATCGGCATCTTCGATTTCGCCGGAGTCGATCATTTCCTCGACGGAACGGAGGGCTTCTTCGCGGCTCTTGGCATCTACGGTGATGTCGTAATAGACGACCTGGCTCAGTCTGAAGCGGTACTTCATTGGTTGTTCCTTCTGGTACTTGTGTGAAGTGTCGGTGATGGCCGCGCGTCACGCGGCCCTGTAGAGTTGCATCTTCTCGGAGGCATCGATCGGCTCGAGAATGTCGGGGCAGAGCGCAATGATGCTCCATGACGCTTCGGGAAATTCCTTCCGAAACTCCGTGTCTGTCGCGGCCTTCATCCAGTCATGAGAGGGACGAGCGCCACCTCCGTGATGGAAGCAGCCTTCGATCCTGTTCAGATAGACCATGGCAAGCTTGCCGCGGTATCGGTGGGCATCGCATCGTTTCCGCCAATGCCCATCAAGGTCTCGCATGAACCCCCATCGTTTACGGCCTGATGGGATGTGCACACGAAAGGCATGGAGGTCATCGTCTGGGCGCCGTCGCATCAAGGCTTGAGAAAGCGTACCAAGATGCAGGCCGCCATTGATGTTGGGGGCCCCGACCTTGGAGAGGTCAGGATTGCCAGCGTGCCACCAGACGCGCTCAAAGGTGAAGTCGTCGCGTAGAGCGGCCATGGGTAAGTCTTTCTATAGCTGTCTCTCCGCATGGAGAGGATCCAGGGAAGAGCGAGGCAGAAGGCGCCGGCTCTTCAGAGGCATTGGGTCGGCAGCGGCCTAACCTTCTTCAGACTCGAGTGCGCTACGACACGCCTCCGTCCACTCGTGGATGCCCATTTCTTCGAGCTGCGGAAGCACGGCCCTGTGGACCCTTACGACACAAGGATCGCCCTCCAGTCCGATCCCCACGAGGACGGACTCTTCGACTGTGATAGGGGCTTGTAGACCGGATGCCTTGCGCGGCGCATCCAGGGAGAAAGACGTGAGACCTGCGAAGATCAGGATCGCGGCAGGGGGAGCGATAACGCCGATTGCGAGTAGCTTCTCACGCATCAGTCTTTGTCCTTTGTCTGTGTATCAGAGACCCGATCGGCCTCCCGGTTTGCTCTCTGGGATCGAAGGTAGAGGTAGAGGGCGCTACTTCCGGCGAGCTTCAACGCACCGACAGCCACCCAGAGGGGGACAGGCATGTTCTTTCTGTCTTTCTTTGTTGGGGTGTCAGTGTGCTGTGTTCGCATACCCTACAAACAATTGTCTGTAGGGTAGCGAAGGCGATCGCTCAGTCCGCAGTAGCAGACTTCCATCCTTTTGGGTCGAAGATTCAATTTGAATCAGATGGATAGACGCAGATCTTCAACCTTAACCTGAAGTTTTGTGCGACCGTTCCATTCGTTTTTCTCGAGTGCCCCAAGACAGTCCACGATCTGTCCTTTGAGCTCCATGATGGCCGTCCCGAAGGGTGTTCCAACAGCGTTCCAGATGGGCGCTTCGAGCCTCGGCCCTGCCGGACCAAGCTTCGGATTCTCGAAGGTCAGCCTGATGTGCTTTTCCTTCATGATAAGGATATCCGAGAGAAGGACTGCCGGGATGACGAACCGCGGGGTCGGGTTGCCCATGCCGAATGGTGCGAGGCTTTGACAAGCATCGACGAGACCGATCGTGGCCTTGTTGATTGCGATGGAGTTGTCCGCCTTGGAGACAACGCCGGTCCGAGCGTAGTCGGAGACGTTGATCTCAGCGTTCATGAACTCAATGAAGCCTTCGACTTGATCTTTCCGCATGGTGACGCCGCCGGCCATGCCGTGTCCGCCGCCCTTGGTGATCAGGCCTGCTTTGCGAGCCTTGATGATGGCTGCGCCGAGATCGAAGCCGCTGACAGAGCGACCAGAGCCCTTGAGTTCTCCCTCAGGGGTCGGGGCGAGCACGAATGCGGGTGCGTCGAGTGCCTCCTTCAACCGTGCAGCGGAAATCCCGACGACCCCTTCATGGGCATCCGTGATGGCAACAGCAATGCGTCGAGTTTCTCCAGGAATGAAGTCCTCTGGCACCTGGTGCAAGGCTTCCTCGGTGCAAGCCCGCTCCATCTCCTTGCGCTGGACGTTGAGGTCATTGAGTTCCTGGGCCATTCGGACCGCTTCATCATGATCCTTCTCGAGAAGGAGCCGGGCACCAGCATCTGAAGTGCCGATGCGGCCGGCGGCATTGATGCGAGGGCCGAGGCGAAATCCGCAGTCTTGGGCGCTGATCTCTTCGGTGCACTCTGCCACCGCCGCGAGTGCTGCGACGCCGGGGAGGTTTCGCTCACTCAGATAGGGAAGACCGCGGAGCACGAATGCCCGGTTCAGGGTGATAAGGGGAACCACGTCGCAGATGGTGCCAAGTGCAACCAGGTCGAGATAGCTCATAAGATCCGGCGCGTGCTCCACGCGCCCATCCTTGCCGTCAAAGAAGGCAATCCGACGAAGACGGAGGGAAAGGGCGACGCACATGATGAAGGTCATGCCCGCAGCACAGAGGTGGCCATAGCCCTTTTCCTGGTCAACACGGTTGGGGTTGATGACTGCGTTCGCCTTGGGAAGTTCTTCTTCCGCGGCGTGGTGGTCGATGACGACGACATCCAGACCGGCGTCATGAGCCGCCTCGAGGGGTTCGAAAGCGGTGGTGCCAGAGTCCAGGACGATGATGAGCGTGTTGCCCATGGCCTGAAGGCTCAGCAGGCCCTTGGCGTTCGGACCATAGCCTTCTTCGATGCGGTCGGGGATGTAGAGATCGAATTCGAGCCCGCAGTCCTGAAGAAATCGCCCCATGGTGGCCGCCGAGGTCGCACCGTCGACGTCGTAGTCCGACCAGATGGCGATCTTTTCGCCCTGGATGATCGCCTCTGCGATGCGATCGGCGCCTGCATCCATATCCAGGAAGAAATTGGGATTGGGCAGGAGCTCCTTGATGGTCGGTGCGAGGAAATGCGCGATGTCTTCGGCATCCATGCCCCGGGCCGCAAGGATCGGTGCTGTGAGTGCGTTGGCGCCATTGGCGACAAGCTTGATGACTTCACCTTCGCTGATTTCGGGGAGCTGCCAGACGCGGTTCTTGAGGGACCGGTGCGAGATGGTGTTACCTTGCAGAGCGGCGGGGCGATTGATCGCGTTCATGGTGTCTCCGGTGTGAGCTATGGACGGAGGCCAATGGCCTCCACCCAATAGATGTCGTATCGTTGAGGAAGTTCGGGTGGTCGGTTCGTCCCCACCCGAAACTCCCAACGACAGACATCAGCCCAGGGAAATCACCACTCTTCGGGGAGCAAGAAGGTGATCTTGAAAATGTCCTGCGCGAGATCCACCGGCTCGATCTTGAACATGATTTCACCATCCCCAAAGGGGAAGACGCCGATTTCATGAAGGTCGTTCGGATCCCAATCGGGATCCCAGTTCTCGAAGGTCATGAATAGGAACAGGATGTCTTCCCACCTGTCTTCGATCAGCGTCTGGGCGCCAGAGGTGATGTAAACCTCGTTCTTGCTGCCTTCGCCGAAGTCGCCTTCTTCGCGCAGGCGGTCGAGAGTTTTCTTGTCGAACGGCATAAGTTCTCCTCTAGAGAAGTGGGATCTGATCCGCCGGCACAAGGCCGGTGAGTAGAGCCAGGAATATCGCGAAAGAAGTCGCGATCTGGATTGGCGTCAAAGGAATGACGTTCCTTTCTATATCTTCGTCAGGATGCTCCCGGACGCCGAAAAAGGCGCTGTTTCCAACCAGGAAGGCCGCGGCCAGCAGGCTGGACACAAAAAGCCATGGTCCAAGCAGGAACGGTCCTACGAGAAAACCGGCAGCGGCAGCAACCCAGATGTCTGCCTCGCCAAGGCCTTCGATTTTCCGGACCTTGAGAAAGTAGATCCGGAAGATGCCAGTGACACCCGCCCCAAGTGCGCCTCCGACGAGGCGAGCCGTGACATCAACCCCTGGAAGGGGTACAAGGGTGGCAATGAGCGCAGCGACGGCCGTGTAGGCATAGATGATCCAGGCCTCGATCTCGAGGGATCTATAGTCCTGGACGACAATCCAGAGGCCTGCGACGAGCAGGCTGGCGAGCAAGGCAGCTTCAAGCATGGCGGGCAGTCCTGTGATCGAGTTCCGAAATCGCTATTTGTTGGATTTGTTGTGCGGTTTCGGTCAAGTAGTGCTTGATCTCAGGGTTTTCCAAAGCTGAAGAGCCGTTCTTCAGCAGGTAGTCCATCATGCCTGCCATCAGGTCGTCATCGAACCCGATGTCAGCAAGGAACTCCTCTCGTGCGTTGTCATCCTCGGCGATGAAGCGGTGTACCGGTTCTCTGTGTCGTTCGAGCGCATACTCGAAGTCGGCCGAGAGGCGCGCTCGGGTGTTTCTGTCGTATAGATCCTGAAGTTCTCGTATTCGTCTTCGGATCAGTGGGTTTGCAGCGGCCAGATTGAAGATCCGGACCAGGTCGAACCCGGTTCGTTCCTGAATGTAGTTCAGGCAGTCTTTGCCTTCGTAGACCTTCCAGTTCGTCGTGGCGACCACGTTCGTGGTGTTTGGGCTCGACCTCAGACTGATAAGGACTGGCACCATACCCATCTTCTGGATGGCTTCAGCAGCTCCCTTCTGTTTCTCGAGGGCCTCGTGAGACCCGAAGCGATACTTGATCTCCGTCGCGTTGTCGCCGAAGGCGAAGTCTGGTTTGCACTTCTTGTATTTGGCAAGGTCGCCCTTGGAGAGCTTCTTCAGATCTTCTGTGAAGTCATCTCGATAGAGCTCCGGGTTTGAGATCATGAAGAGGACCTTCACGATGGTCTCGAACAGGAGGCCTAGCTCGGCATTGAAGATGTGGTTCATCTCCGGAAGGGTCTCCTTGGAAAATCCGAGGAGTGACAAGAGTGGATCTGGCATTTCGGCATTCAGTCCTGAATGCTTGACTGCCTTACGTATCAGGGCCTCCGCGTGGGACTCCCCGGTATCTTTTGGCGCGAACAAAATTCTCATCATGAGATGTTGCCAGTCCGCATCCGTAAGAACCCGCCCAATGAAGGGCGATAGGTCTATGTGCTTCATGATTGTCTCGTTGAATTTCCTGACCTCAGGAGCAGAGCTTCAGGGGCCTATTCTAAACCCCTGAAGATCGATCCTTGTGGTCAGCGAGCGAACCGATCGTAGTCGACAATTTCGAAATCGTCGAAGCGGAAGTCGAAGATCGAGGACACATCGCGGCGAATGCGAAGACTGGGTAGGGGCCTCGCCTCTCGCGACAGCTGGGTCTGAACCAGTTCCATGTGGTTCGAGTAGATGGCCGGATACCAAGATGAGCATCCGGCCGTGAGCATCAGGCCTCCGCGACCTTGATACCTGTAGCTGCTGACACGGGCTTTCCGCCAGTCGCTGCGCGTCCGCCGCGGCGAATATCGAACAGTTCAATGGGTGTGTACTCATCCTTGCCTGTCTGAAGCAGGAGATGCACCTGATCCGGGCTGACCATCAGGTAGGCCACGATCTCTCCAATTGTCTTGGCTGGACCCTTGTCGTTCATACCCTTCCCGTCGCGCTTCATTTGCCGGTAGGCATGAAGCGACGTGCGTTTGATATGCCCCGTGGATGCAACTTGGATGATCTCCGGATCGCTGGAGGCCTTACCTTTGAGCCAGGCATCTTCAAGCGCATCGCATGTTGCGGGATCTTCAGTAGAGATCGGGACCAGGAAGGACGCTACGACGCGGTCATCAGTATCGAGCTTGATTGCTCGAACACCGCGGGAGGTCCGGCCGTTGAACAGGCGAACTTCTTCAAGCGAGAAGCGAATGGTCTTGCCTTTTGTTGTCCCGATGAAGAGCCCCGAGGTGGTTTCAGTGGACTTGAGCGCTGACACATTGAAGATTGGCGCATCCTTCCCAACGATTTTCATCGCCATCTTTCCCGTACTCGGGATGGATGCGAACTCAGACGCGGCAGTTCGACGGACGTAGCCGTCTTCGGTCGTGAAGACCAGGATTGTCCCGCCGTCACCAGGGGCGGCGAAGTCTTCTTCGTCGAGTACCAGGATGGACACGGCTGCGCCGTCGAGCTGACTGCCTACGAGTCCATTGAGGGAGCGAGGGTCTTCTTTGCGCTCCTCGAACCGGGGCAGGCTCGAGACATCGATGCCGTACGCAGTTCCGAGGTCGGTAAATGCGACGAGCCGGGCGTGGCTGTGTGTCTTGACGATCCGCCCGGCACCAACTTCTTCGGGCTCAGGACGCTTCTTGCGTTTCTGAATGAGGCCGGCGGAGGTGATTTCGACAAAGCAATCTTCACGGGGCTCGACGAGCTTGATCGCGGAGACCTTTTCCACGGTACCAGCAGCGTCGATGACAGTTTTCCGTGGGCTGGAGCCCTCTTCATGGATGGCGGTGAGCTCTTCGCGAATGACAGTATCGAGGCGCTTCGGATCGTTCAGGATTTCCTGGAGTTCCCGAATTTGGGCCGCGATTTCTCGACCTTCGTCCTCGAGGCCTTGCCGCTCCATCCCTGTAAGGCGCTGCAGGCGCATGGCAAGAATGTCTTCGGCCTGGAGCTCGGTCAGGTGAAAGCGCTTCCCGGACCTTTGCTCTCGAGTTCCGAGGAGATGGATAAGATCCCCAAAATCTTCCGACGCGAAGCTCATTGCACAGATAGCAGCAATAGCGGTGGAGCGATCGGAGCTTTCCCTGATTTTCTTCACGATGCGGTCGATCGCCGTCAGCGCAGCGACCCGACCGAGGATCAGCCTTCCCCTGACGCGCGCCTTGCGCAGATCGAATGTAGCCCGGCGCCGCACGGTATCGCGTCGGAAAGAGAGCCAGTTGTCGAGGATGTCCAGAAGCCCCATCTCTCGCGGAACCCCTTGGGCGTCAAGAGCGGTAAAGTTCAGGGAAATCGTGGTCCGAAGATCGGTGAGCGACTTGAGCCGGAGGTCCGCGTATGCCGGATCGATCCCCTTCTTGAGTTCAACCACAAATCGGTTGCCGTTCCGATCACTCTCGTCTCGAGCAGCGGTCACTTCAGGGAGCGTACCGTCTTTCATAAGATCGTTGATACGACCGAGGACAGACGCCTTGGAGACCCCGTAGGGCATGTCGGTATAGATGACGACGGGCGTCGCTCCATCCTTCTCGAAGTGCGCAGTCGCCTCGACCTGGAGGGTTCCTCGACCGGTTTCATAGGCCTTGCGAATGCCCTCATTCCCGATCACACGACCTTCGGTGGGGAAGTCCGGGCCTGGAACGATCTCCATGAGATCTTCGAGGTTCGTTTCCGGCCGATCGAGCCGCGTGAGAGCCGCCTGGACCACTTCACCCAGATTGTGTGGTGGAATGGATGAGGCCATGCCCACAGCAATCCCCGAGCCGCCGTTGACCAGGATATGAGGGAAGGCAACCGGAAGGACCGTAGGCTCTTGCTCCTGGCCGTCGTAGTTCGGCTGGAATCCGACGGTACCGCGATTGATCTCGTTGAGAAGATGCTTGGCGATGGGCGCGAGGCGAGCCTCGGTGTAGCGCATTGCTGCGGGGCTGTCGCCATCCGGAGAGCCGAAGTTGCCTTGGCCGTCAATGAGGGGAGATGTTACCGACCATGATTGGGTCAGTCGGGCCATCGCGTCGTAGACTGCCGAGTCACCGTGCGGATGGTAGAGTCCCATCACGTCACCAACAATGCGAGCCGATTTACGGTGCTGCGCCGTCCAGTCGTAGCCCCGCGTCTTCATCGTGTAGAGAATGCGCCGGTGGACCGGTTTGAGGCCATCTCGTACGTCAGGAATGGCTCGCCCGGTGACGACCGCGGCGGAGTAGTCCCGGTAGTTCTCCCGCATGACCGAAGAAATCTCGGCGTCGACGATGTTTTCCTCGATAGCTACGACGGGTTTGCTCTTCTTTCTTGTTCTCGTTGCCATTTCTGCCTCAGATGTCCAGGTTGGTTGCGCCGGCGCACATGTCTTCAATGATCTTCCTTCGGCTGCTGACATTGTCGGCCATCAG
>Ga0208328_1000225_pt1 | contig 29594 bp, 31 predicted proteins | sample DeeseametaMP2633_FD_184170 | JGI IMG/M metagenome (GOLD analysis project Ga0208328, IMG submission 184170) | Marine microbial communities from the Deep Atlantic Ocean - MP2633 (SPAdes) | ecosystem: Environmental > Aquatic > Marine > Unclassified | place: Northeast of Antigua and Barbuda, North...
GCGGGGAGGGTCACATGGGTCAATTCTCAATGGAAATTACGCGCTCTCCCGGGTCAGTTCTGGGTGGAAATCAACAAGCTTGCCAAGCCTGGTGCGCTGGAAGAGCTGACCGTATCGGACCCTCCGCTGTCCAAAGCGATCGAGCGCTACACCGAAGAAACGGTGAAGGAGATCGGTCGCACAAAGGCACAGGTCCTCAGGACCATCGCGACCTACCCAATCGCCGATCTGCCCTGCTCCACCATCAAGTCGAAGGATATCATCGAGTTCCTTCAGTCACTGCCTGGGCAACCGCAAACCGTCGGGAACTACGCGAGCCATCTCGCCTCCATATTCGCCATAGCACGACCGATGTGGGACTTTCGACTGGATGACCGGGAGATGAAAGACGCGATCACCGTCGCGCGCCGCATGGGGATCATCTCCCGTTCAGCGCAGCGGAACCGCAGGCCCACCCTCGATGAACTCGACCGGCTGCTGGATCATTTCATTGATCGGCGCCAGAGAACACCTCAGGCCATGCCCATGCACAAGGTGATCGTTTTCGCTCTCTTCTCGACGCGCCGACAGGCAGAGATCACCCGCCTCACCTGGGATGACTACCAGGAGGGGCACGAGCGCGTTCTGGTCCGTGACATGAAGCATCCCGGCGAAAAGCTCGGAAACGATACTTGGGTCGACTTGCCTGAAGAGGCCATTCGGATCGTCGACAGCATGCCCGGGCATAAAACTGAGATCTTCCCCTACTCCCCGGACGCAATCACGGCTAACTTCACCCGAGCTTGCAAGCTGCTCGGGATCGAGGATCTGCACTTCCACGATCTGCGCCACGAAGGCATTTCTCGGTTGTTCGAGATGGGTTGGAACATTCCCCACGTTGCAGCGGTCAGTGGACACAAGTCTTGGGTTAGCCTGAAACGCTATACGCACATCCGGGAAAGTGGCGACAAATATGCAAACTGGTCCGGACTGCAGTTCGCAATCGACAACGATTGATGCACCGACCAGTCCTTAGCTCTCGCCCAGAAATTCGCGATTACGGTCTGCAACCCGGACGCCATTCCGAATTACCGGAACTGATCCCTACACGATCCTAACAAGCTTCCTAAGGTTTCATCACAAGCCGATTTAAGCCTCTCAAAGACCAACGTCTTCGTGCTCGGTGAGGCATTCGGAGTGGTCACGCAATACCTCAAGGACACGGCAATCGGCGGTTCGTCCACCACTGCACTCATGAACCATTCGTTTCAACTCAGTACGTAGCGCCTCTAGTCGGCTCAATCGTTGCTCGACTTGCTTAAGCTGCCGGCGTGCAATGGCATCCGCTTCGGCGCAGGACGTTCCAGGATTGTCGCTCAGATTCAGGAGTTCACGAATGGCGTCAAGCGAAAACCCCAGTTGCCGCGCGTGTCGAACAAATGACAGTCTATCGAGTTCAGTGTCTCCGTAGCGGCGTTGGCCGCCTTCGGTTCTGCCTGGCTCTGGCATTAGCCCTATCTGCTCGTAGTAGCGGATCGTCTGGACTTTTGTCCCGGTTTTTCTCGCCATCGCGCCAATTGTCAGCATCTTACCCGACCCCATATCTACAGCCTATGTAGATTCCTGCCGGATCGATGACAAGTCTGAATGTCATTCACAGTTCAGTGAAGCTGAGCCTTTCGACGGCATCTTGGCTTGAAGCTACAGCTGCTAGAGGTCGTAGACGCAGCCCAAGCAAACAATCGGAATCGGGCGGAGCAGTGTGAGCCTTTCTAGCTTCCAGAAAATACTGTGGGCGATGGTAGCCGCGGCAGCGCTCTTGTACATCGGGTTGCTACTGCGGCCTGTTGCTGTCTCCGAAAACGCTCGGCCCGCAAACGACAGCCCGTTTTTCGCGGAATTCGAGCTGACGGATCATCGTGGTATGATCCAAACACAGCGCGACTTTTCCGGCCGTTGGATGCTGATTTTCTTCGGATTCACAAATTGCCCGGACATTTGTCCGACAACACTCTCCGAGGTCGCCGCCGTAATGGAGGGACTGGGCGACGAGGCAGAAAGGGTCCAGCCCATTTTCATTACAATAGATTGGGAACGTGATAGTCCGAAGGTACTCTCCCAATACGTGGAGCAGTTTGACTCAGGTATCATCGGTCTGACTGGCACGGCGAAACAGATGGCCGCGATATCTGATAACTTCCCCATATTTTTTGAAAGGAACGAGGAGGCATCCGCTCCAGGGGGCTACACGATGAGCCATACCTCGAACCTGTTCCTATTTGACCCACAGGCGGGTTACTCAACCTCCTGGCCCTACGGCACGTCCGCCGAAGAGATCCTTGTTGATCTGCAGGAAAGGATCTGACCGACATGAAACGTGTTACCGGAGACATGGCCATCGGGCTGGCCTGGACCGTCGCCACGTCCTCCTCGTTGGCGGTTCTTTTTATCGGCGAAGTGCTCGGCCAGACGCCCTGTGTGCTCTGCTGGTTCCAACGCGCCTTCATGTTTCCGCTGGTGATCATCCTCGGGCTCGGGCTGTGGTGGAGTGACCATGGCGTCGGGCGCTACGGGATCGCGCTCGCCCTGGGCGGCGCGGCCGTGGCGGTCTGGCATCTTGGTCTGTACACAGGCCTGATCCCCGAGCAAATTCAGCCCTGCACCGCGACCGGCCCCTCCTGCACCGACGACAACCAGTTAGTCTTCGGAATTCCGGTTCCGCTGTTGGCGTTGGTCGCCTTCACCGTGATTGGAGCACTCTCCGCCCTCTCCCTGAGGGAACCGCAAGAATGAACAGACGTGCACTGATCCTCTCCGTGCTCACCTTTGGTCTAGCAGGGTTTGGCGCAGCTTCCTGGTATGTGACCCGCCCTTCCCCGGCCCCCGTGGGAGAGGCTGTTCCGCCAGAACTGTCCGATGCGCTGATCCGGTCCTACTCGCCGATCCTCGGGTCGGAAAGCGCGCCTGTAACGATAGTCGAATTCTTCGACCCGGCCTGCGAGGCTTGTCGGGCCTTTTATCCGGTGGTCAAAAACATCATGTCCGAACACGGCGACGCCGTGCGCGTGGTGATCCGTTACACGCCATTCCATGGTGAGGCGTCAGAAGAGGCCATCCGGGTGCTCGAGGCGGCTCGCATGCAGGACGTCTTCGAACCCGTGCTCGAAGCCGTCCTGCGCGAGCAGCCGCGTTGGGCCTCTCATGGGGCGCCAGAACCGGGTCTGATCCTCGATATCGCCGCCTCCGCCGGACTGGCCGTCGAGGAGGCGCGCGACCAGTTGCTCTTTCCAGGGACGACGGCCGTTCTCAACCAAGATCGCGCGGATGTCGAAGCCATGGGCGTAAGCCAGACACCAACCTTCTTCGTGAACGGCCGCCCGCTGAACCCGTTCGGGGAGGCCGAACTGCGACGCGTTGTTGCGGCCGAAGTGGCCGCGGCGCGGAGCTGAATACATATGACGATCGGAAAGCGCTTATGAAAAGACGAACTATCATTGCAGCATTGATTCCTATCGTGATTTTTGCAGGTTTCTCAGCGCCCAGCCAAGCAGATTCCCAAGAGATTCTGGTTGATGATGTCTGGGCACGAGCGTCAATCGGCATAAGCCGACCTGGGGCCGTCTACCTCACCATCAGAAATACGGGGGGCAAGGTCGTCACGTTGGTTGGGATCGAAACCCAGATAGCAGATAGAGCGGAAGTCCACCGCACCGCAACCGACGCAAATGGCGTGTCGTCGATGGCCTACGTCGGTGACCTTTCCATTGCGCCAGGTCGCGAGGTCGAACTGAAACCGGGTGGCTTGCACATCATGCTGATGGGATTGAAAGAGCCGATGCTGGAAGGCAGCAGAATAAAGCTCGAATTAATCTTCGACGACGGCGGTCGGATTCCGGTCGCTGTAAGTGTAAGAGGTATCGCGGCCACCGGTCCTCGAAGCTGATGCGGCGACGGGCAATCTTGAGTTATTGTACTGCGGGCGTTGGGGCACTTGCTCTCGCGCTTTTCGTAGGTTGGTGGCGCGTGGACGGGCCAGGCGCACCAGAGCCCGAGGGTCAGCTTCCCCTGCCGCTGTCCGCTATGAGCTTCCGCCTAACCGACCACGAGGGCAACGAGGTCGGGCCGGAAACCCTGATCGGGCGCCCTTCAATGGTGTTCTTCGGCTTTACTTACTGCCCGGACGTCTGCCCGACCACGCTTTCGGACATCTCAGGCTGGCTGGACGACCTGGGCGACGACGCCACGGAGATGAATGTGGTCTTTATCACCGTCGATCCTGCGCGAGACACCGTCCAAACGATGGCAGAGTATGTCAGCTATTTCCATTCAGCTATCCGTGGATGGACCGGGGCCCAAGATCAGATCGCACAAGCCGTGCGCGGTTTCCGTGCAAGCTACGAGCGCGTACCGACCGAAAGCGGCGATTACACGATGAACCATACCGCGAGTGTCTTCCTGTTCGATCGTTCGGGCCGGTTCGTCTCCATGATCGACTATCACGAACCGAGAGAATTCGCCGTGCCTAAAATCCGGCGTGCACTTGAAGAAGAATCTTAGGGGGCCACCATGAAGTTCGGAATATTCGCGGCAAGTTTCACAGGCTTAGCGGCATTGTCCGCTGGGGGACTTGCATTATCCTGGGAATGGTCGAGCGATCCGGTTCCTCCGGCGCTCGCCGCAGCTAGCGCGTGGTCTCCGCCGGCGTTGCAAGCTCCCAGGGTTTTGGAAACCGCCTTTCCGGCACAGGGACAGCCAGGTATCGAAAGAATTCCCGAATTCAAACCCTTGCCGCTCCTGCAGGAGATCGCGGCCAACGACACTGCATTGCCGGAGATTGAACCCGTTCTGACGAGATGGTCGCGCGAAATCGCGCCTGGCGAAACCCTCGATGCCGTCCTGGCGGAGGCCGGCCTCGCGGCAAACACCCGGGCAGAAGTCGCCTTGGCAATAGGTGCTGAATATGACCTGCGGCGCCTCCGGCCCGGACATTCCATCACCCTCATCTCGACCGCAGATGGTGCTGCGCGCTCGGTATCGCTTACCGTCGGAGACGGTGTTCGGATTGAGGCCACCTTCGGTGAAGAGCTGTCTACATCAGTCGTTTCACCTGAACCCGAACTCGTGACCCTCGCGGGTGAGGCGGTGATCGGCAGTTCACTCTTCGCCGCCCTCGAAGAGGCCGACATGCCCGCCCGGTTTGCCGTGGACCTTGCGCAAATGCTCGGCGGAACTGTGGATTTCCGTCGTGACATGTCGGGCGGCGAAAAGCTGCAACTTCTTTGGAGAGAGGCCCGGCTTGGAAACGAAAGAATCGGGCAGCCTGACCTGGCATTCGCTGCTCTGGAGATCGGCGGAGCCCTCTACGAAATCGTCTGGCCGGATAACGAAAGCGGTCAGGCTACGATCTATGTGGATGGTGAGGTCTTGCGGGTCTTTGCACAACCGGTCGAAGGCGCGCGCCTCAGTTCTGTGTTTGGACGTCGCACACACCCGGTCTATGGCAATGTTCGAATGCACACTGGAGTCGACTTCGCGGCGGAGGGTGGAACTCCGGTCCATGCGACAGCCCCCGGTCAAGTCAGCTTCATCGGCTGGCGAAATGGGTACGGCCGCGTCGTTGAACTCTCTCACGGCTCGGACACCATGACGAGATACGCACATCTCAGCTCGACCCCCGACGAGCTAGCTCAAGGCCAGCGCGTGGCGGCGGGGGACATGATTGGTCGCGTCGGCGCCACGGGTACGGCAACCGGGCCCAATCTTCACTACGAGGTTCTCGTCGAAGGTCGCCCAACAGATCCTCTCACCGATGACCGTCTCGCCAGTGCAACTGAGCGCCAGACGGATGACACAGCGTTGTCGCGACTTTCTGAGGCACGCGCCCTTCTGGCCGCCCGCCTGGACCGCGAGATCGCCCTGCAAACAACTGAAAGCCTATGATCCATGAAACGACTGAAACATACACTTGTTCTCGCAATCTTACTGCTTCCGGCTGCCCAGGCGATCGCGGAAGTTACACCAATCGAGGTTCGCAAGACGAACGGCTGCGGCTGCTGCCTGTCGTGGATGAACCATCTCAAAGAGAACGGTTTTGCGCCCACCGGCGAGGACGTGTTTGGCGGGCTGCTTGTTCGTTTCAAGCTCGAGATGGGTGTGCCGCAGCGCATGGTCTCCTGCCATACTGGCCTAGTGGACGGTTATGTGATCGAAGGGCATGTACCGGCCTCCGACATCCGTCGTCTTCTCGATGAACGCCCTGATGCAATCGGTCTTGCGGTGCCCGGCATGCCTTACGGTTCACCGGGCATGGGCCCCGAGGAAGACCGGGAAGCCTACGATGTCTTTCTCATCCGGCAGGACGGATCGACCGAGATCTATGCGAGTTACCCAGAAGGGTGAGCAAGCTCCGAAATGGAAACGTCTCCCCCGGTAGTGCTCAGCTTTCTCGGAAGCTTTGCCACCTGTATGCTGACAGCCCTTGGGGCGGCTCCAGTCCTGTTCGGACATATTCCTTCCAGATCGATGCGCGACTCCGTTCTCTGCGTTTCAGTAGGCGTAATGCTCGCGACCCTACTAGTATCCATGATTTTTCTGGCCCTAGACGGAGCCAAAGGATTGTTCGAATATGGCGCTGCCCCTGCCGCTATAGTCTGCTTCGCCGTCTTTCTTGGCTTGAGTGAAGTAGCCCAGATAAACCAAAGGATACCCAGCGAGCGGCTAAATCCGCACTCCAAAACATCTGATGGCGCAACGCTTTGCCGTGTCTGGATCTTTATCTTCGCGATCACAGTCCATAATTTCCCCGAAGGGTTTGCATTGGGAATTGGGATTGCGGCCGATGGGATGTCGGGCGGTATACCGCTCGGTATTGGAATTGGATTGCAGAACGCGGCTGAAGGGCTAGCGGTGGCAGCCGCACTCCTCGGAGAGGGGTATTCTAAGCATCACGCTTGGTTAATCGCTGCTTTGACCGGCCTCATCGAGCCGGTTGGCGGCCTTTTTGGTGCTGCCATGATTAATTCTTCGGTAGGCTATCTTCAATGGGGCGTGGCTCTCGCGGCGGGCGCAACACTCTTTGTTAGCAGCCATGAGATCATCCCTAGTAGCCACCGAAAAGGGCGCCAAAACAGAGCAGTCCTCGGCCTGGCAATTGGCTTGGTCATAATGCTTTTTCTCGACGCTAGGCTAAGGTGAGGCGATGTCTGCCGAAATGAAAACGTTAGCAATCGGCACGCTTGCCATATTCATTTCTTTCGCCGTAGATCAGATCACAAAAGCCATCGTGGTTGCCAATGCGGAAGCCCTGCGCAATGGCTTCCCGATCGTACCTGGGTTCAATCTCACGTACTTTCGTAATGACGGCGTGACCTTCGGCCTTCTCAGCGGCACACCATGGTGGGTCCTGGCGGCGCTGGCCATTGCCGTCTGCGTCTGGTTCACGTTCATGATGTGTCAAGCTGCCAACAGAGTCGAAGCCGTCGCATACGGCGCGATCATAGGAGGCGCTTTCGGCAACGTAACGGATCGCCTGCGTTTTCAGGGGGTCACGGATTTCCTCGATTTCTATGTGAGCACCGCCCATTGGCCCGCCTTCAACATAGCCGATGTGTTTGTGGTATGTGGCGTCGGATTGCTCCTCGTTGGGCCGAAGATCCAGCAAGCACACCGGACTGGTCCATGAGGTCGCCTTTGCCTTTTTACAGAGGCTGGGTGACTTCCTTGCCGTCTCGCGCCATTGTCGCGACCGCAGCAGGAGCGATGACCGTTCTGTCGCTTCCGCCCTTCTCGATCATTCTGCTCGTGCCCGTATCCTTTTCAGTGCTGCTTCTTCTGCTGCGCGCTGGCTCCGTCGGGGCAGCCGCACTGGTCGGGTGGGCCTTTGGTCTCGGTCAATTCGGCTTTGGCCTCTCATGGATCTCCGAGAGCTTCTATGTGGACCCCGATAAATTTGGGGCGCTGGCGATCCCGGCCGTTGCGGCACTGGCCGCCGGTCTGGCCACCTTTCCGGCCTTGGCGGCGGCGCTGTTTTCCAGCACTACGTCCCGCTTTGCGGTCACCGGCGTAACGACCTGCCTGCTATTCGCAACCTCCTGGACGGCGGCAGAGTGGCTGCGCGGGCACGTCTTCACGGGATTTCCCTGGAACCTCACCGCCTACGCCCTTGTCGACTACCCGACACTGAGGCAGCCGGCCGCATGGATCGGCAGCTATGGGCTGGGCTTTCTTTTAGTCCTGGCCGGAACGCTGCCGGCCGCGGCCCTGGTGACGGAGAGACGGCGGCGCTGGGTCCCCGCTAGTCTGTTCGCGGCCGTGATCGCGACGACATGGACCGTAGGCCAAGGCCGACTCGGGTTAGAGCCGAGACCTGCGCCCGGAGTCGATGTGCGCATAGTTCAAGGCAACGTGCCGCAAAGGGAGAAGTGGGCGCCCGAACAGCGAGTCGCGACCTTAACGCGCTATCTGGACCTCTCGAGCGGTCCCGGCGAGGTGGATGTGCTCCTGTGGCCGGAAACCGCCTTTCCGGGCTTTCTCGATGAGGATCTGCGGGCGCGATCTCGCATTGCCGCCATCTTGCAGGACGGCGCTTTGCTTCTGACCGGCGTCCCGGACCGCACGCGAAAGGACCAAGAAACGCTCTATTTCAACACCGTCCAAGCTTACAATCAAACCGGAGACATTCTGACCGGCTATGCAAAGCACCATCTCGTTCCATTCGGCGAGTATGTCCCCTTCCGCGACTGGCTTAAGCTCGACCGGATCACCCAAGGCCTGGGAGACTTTACGCCCGGTGCAGGACCGCGAACGCTGACCCTGCCCGGCGCTCCCCCGCTGGCCGTGGCCATCTGCTACGAGATCATCTTTCCAGGCGACGTCATCGACGATCAGCATCGGCCCGACTGGATATTCAACGCCACCAACGATGCCTGGTTCGGCACCAGTATTGGACCCGAGCAGCACCTTGCTGCGGTCCGCATGCGTGCCGTCGAAGAAGGACTTCCGATTGTGAGGGCCGCGAACACCGGCATCTCAGCGGTAATCGACGCGAAGGGCGAGCTCATTGTGAAGCTTGGCATCGAAGAGACCGGTGTCATCGATGCCGAACTTCCCGGCGCCCTCGAACCCACGCCATATGCACGGTTCGGCGACTGGATGCTCCTAGCGTTAACAGCCGTCACTTGGATCGTGTTTCTTGGCTCACGGTTGTCAGGCATGCATCGGGCAAGAAATCAAAAGGCATCAGCGGAGGCAAAGTCATGGTGACGATCGCGGGTATCCTCGCAGGAGCAATTTGGGGTGGGTATCTGGCGCGTCGCCGTAAAGGAAACCGGCTGGATATCATGCAATATGCGGTCAGCTCGGGTATCGCTTTCGGCCTTCTCGCATTCATCGTGTCGCTGTTCATAATGCGTATTACTTCATAAGAGACCTCCCCTTTCTGATGCGAACTGGAACGTCAGATAAACTTACAGCCACGCGCTTTCCCTGCCATTTTCATATTGGAATTGGCTGTTTCTGGCTTGGCCCAGCAGCCGATAAGTGCGTCGAACTCCGCTGTTGGGGGCTTCAAGGCAGCAGACACAGCGCGACCATTGAATACACTGCCGCGGCGGAGAGCCACATTCAGGGGGCGGTAAGGCGATGCGTTCTTCCAACTCGGTGCCAACCTTTTTCTGTTTGGGTAGCGAGGAACTCCGGCCGATTTGGCAGGCCTAGGGTTGAGAGGGCGGGATGTGCCTACTCAGGTCGGACGCATCTGGCACCAAACCAATGACAAGGAGTGAGCAGTTGTTCAACGGTCTGATCTTTTACGATCCATTCGGCTATATGATTTCGCCGATCTCATTCGTATTCATCGGCCTTGCAACATCTTTGTATCTTCGTGGCCTCAAGACAACCGCTCGCTTTGTCGGAAAGATAACGATCTGGCGTCGTGCTCTCTTCTTTGCCGGCCTTGCCATCGTCCTCGTCGCGACAAGTGCGCCTCTTGCCCCTTTGGGACACAGCCAATTTTCGGCACACCAGGTCGAGCATCTTTTGTTGCGCTTAGTGGGACCACTTGTCATCGCAGTGTCCCAGCCGTGGCATATCTTGAAAGCCGGGTCGAGCAGGCAATGGCGAAAAAGTCTCAGAAAGCTTGGCGGCGGGCACATTGCAAGGTTCATGACGCGTCCTAGTATTGCCACCGCTTGTCTTGTCGGATCGCTCTTCATTTGGCAGGTGCCGCAGCTATTCGCTCTCGCGCAGAAGATTGCGCTCTTAGAGATACTGGCTCATCTGTCGATGACTCTGGCGGGACTTTGGTATTTTTCAATGATGTTCGATCACCGCGACCCGCCGGAAGGAGCCCGGCGCGGGGCGCGGCTAATCTCGGGTTTCGTGGTCATCGTTTCAAACATTTTCCTGGGTTCTTTGACAACGTTCAAGGAGGTTAGCTTATATGTTCTGCGATCTTCGCCATATCATAGTGGCAGACTTGGCTCCCTGGTGGACGAGACGGTCGGCGGATACATGATTTGGATTCCCTCCTCGATGGTCTTGATTGTGGCGATCATTCTCGTGATGAATGGCTGGAACGCAGCGGAAGAGCGGCGTTGGAACTCCCGCGGCGACTTGATGCGTAATTCGAATTCTGCGGCACTGGAGTTTCCAGAAACCGCCGCAGAGTTGCGTTTGAAAGTGAATGGGCCGAACAGAGACATGGGTCGGACTCTCGCTCTGTGCGCTTTTGCGATGTTCACGATCGTAATGGCCACAGTGGTGACGATCGTCTATGCATTCTAAGCATTGCGCACCGAGTGTTTTCACAGGTCCAGGTTTTGACGGAGAGGAACCACCTGATCGGCGCAGTTCTCGGCGAGCAGACCGATCCGAAGATGCAGACGGCTCGCTACTTGACGTCTTGAAGCTCTTTGGTGAAATGCACCGGCAAACTGACGCGGACTTCCAGCCCGCCCACATCTCGGTTGGAGAGCCGTATTTGGCCACCGTGAGACTCTACAATTCTCTTCGCTATTGCCAGTCCCAACCCCAGGCCTCCGGTCTCTCGATTGCGTGAAGCATCCAGTCGATGAAACGGAAGGAATACTCGCTCCAAGTCTTTGGCCGGGATACCGGGGCCGCTGTCGGCAATGACAATTTCGGCTGCCTGGGCATCGGACCGAACATCGACAACTGCGCAAGTGCCATAACGTATCGCGTTCTCAATCAGGTTCGTCAGAGCACGCTTCAAGGCTACGGGCCTGCAAGGCAAAATAATACCGTCCGGAATCGCGGCCGTCACATCATACTCCAACTCTGCCAAATCATCGCAAATCGCTTCAACAAGGGCACCAAGGTTCGTCATGCTAGTCGATTCGCTTTCGGTTCCCTCGCGAGCGAAGGCGAGAGTGGTCTGTAGCATCTGGTCCATTTCGGCAAGCGAACTGACGATCCGCTCCCGGACATCAGATTCGTCAATTGTCTCGGCCCTCAGCCGAGCGACCGTAAGCGGCGTTCGCAGATCATGCGAGATGGCGGCAAGCATTTGTGTGCGTTGTTCGAATTGTGAACGGATACGGAGTTGCATCTCATTGAATGCTCCTATCGCCTCACGAAGTTCGTACGGTCCGGTCAGAGGCAGGGACGGCGCCTGAACGTCTTGAGAGAATGAAGTTGCCGCGTCGGCAAAGACCCGCACCGGCAAGAGCAGCCGTCTGACTGTCCAGACAGAAAGCAGAAGGACAGCGAAAAGAAAGATTCCCGTCGTTGCGACCACTTTTGGCCATCCGGGAGCCGCCGCTAGGGGTAGCATGGTTGTGAAATCAATCCGTTCACCCGTCGGTAGCGGCACCGAAACAAGGAGCGCAGTATCCTGATCATGTCCCGTAGCCATGCGCAGCAATCGCGTTTGAAGCCATTCAACGATCGTTGCGTTGACTGACAGTTCATCCTGTGGCTTGGCCTCGCCGATTTCCACTTGGATTGGCTCATCCACGGCCGTTTGTATCCGACGCTTGAGCAGTTCGCCAAGGCGGGCAGACTGCGGGTCGTCCACCACATTAACCGAAGAAGGGGTGATAGGCACCAAGGAGACTCGAAAGCTATGACTTTCGGAGGCGCGCGCGACCAACTCGCGATCATCATCAGGTACACTTAGAATGATGTCGGAAATCGCCGCGACGAGTTGTGCGATATGTTGTTGCTCGGTCTCGTTTAGGACGACCCTGCGATGTTCCTCGAAAATTATGATTGTCAGCAAATGGGTAGCGATCAGCCCGAGTATTAACACGGCAGCTGTTTGGCCGACGAGACTCTTCGGCAAGAGGCGCCTCATCCCCGGACCACCTCAGCTGAAAAGATGTATCCGCCGCCCCATACGGTCTTGATGATTTCGGGATTTTGAGGGTCCAGCTCAATCTTCCGGCGCAGGCGGCTAATTCTCGTGTCTATGCTCCGGTCAACAAAGTCGGCATCTCGACCGCGGGTCAGATCGAGCAACTGTTCCCGGGTCAGCACCGTTCCCGGCCTTTCGATAAGGACTCTCAGGAGATTGAATTCAGACGTGCTCAGGGGCACGACCACATCGGAAACGGACCTTAGCCTCCTTGCGGCAAGATCAAAGATCCAACGGTCGAAACGCCACGCTGCGACGGAAGATTTGCTTTCGCCCACCGGAAGTGCTCTTGCCCGCCTTAGAACGGCGCGGATCCGTGCGATCAGTTCCCGGCCGCCAAAGGGCTTGGGCAGGTAATCGTCCGCTCCCATTTCAAGCCCGAGCACCCGGTCGAACTCCTCTCCTCTTGCGGTAAGCATGATCACGGGCAGCTCGGATTTGGCGCGAAGATCACGGCAGAGCGTCAGCCCGTCATCGCCGGGAAGCATGAGGTCGAGAACGACAAGGTCAATCTGTTGGACTTTCAGAAGACGGCGCATCTGTACGCCGTCCGCGACGCTGCTCACACGGTATCCGGCCCGAGACAAAAGTCCGGCAACCAGTTCGCGGATCTCGTGGTGGTCATCGACGACTAGAATGTGTGCTTGGTGCTCTGTCATGACGTCCTGATACCCGCGGCACGGCGGGGCGTCCCGAAAAAAGATGTGGCAAGATTTTACAGACGGCCAGATTGATAACGTTCGTCAGAAAGCCCTACCAAAGCGACAAAGCAGTGAAACAACCTTCCCCTAGAGGGACTGTCGGCGCGAATGGCAACCTCACCGATGTTCAGTGCGCCATTCGTCTATCAAAGCCGGTCAAGGAAACGAGAGAGAGGTCTTCCGTACGATGGACCGCAAGGAACGCACAGTACTCATCACGGCCATGATCAACGTTCTGCTGATCTTGTTCAAGTTCTGGCTTTCGGGCGTATCCGGAAGCATTGCTTTGCGATCCAGCGCCCTGCATTCGCTGACGGACCTGGCTATCGGCCTTTTTGTCCTTGCCGGGCTGTACCTCAGCCGCCGGATCCGCGGCTCTGATCCGGTGCGGCAGGGCGTAGGCGCCTTGGAAAACCTCATAGCCCTGATCGTTTCCGGAGCGATCTTCTATGTCGGCATCGAGATCGTTATCGACGTCCTGGCCGGGACAAGCGCGGAACTTCGGAACCTGGGCCCGATCACGCTGGCCTCGCTCGTCAGCGTCGCAGTGGCCTATGTGATCGCCCGCTATAAACTTTACGTTGGCCGCCAGACGGGGTCGCCGGCCCTGATCGCGAGCGGCTACCACTCTCAGGTCGACATTTATGCCTCCATCGTTGTCGTCGTTGGACTGGCCGGCTCCGCTTTGGGGTTGTCGAAACTCGATCTGGCGGCGGCGGCGATCGTTGCCGTGATGGTCTTCCTGTCGGGGTTCCAGATCGCCGCCTCGGCCATCGCGGCTCTGCGACAGCGGCGCCTCCTGGATCTGGAGGGCGAGACCGGGGTGACCGCCCCGAAGCATGTCAATCTTCGGGCGGTCGTTCCCGCCGGTGCATTTCTCATTGCGGGGCTGTTTCTCGTTAGCGGCTTTTACACCGTGCAGCCAGGCGAGACGGCGGTCGTCCGACGGTTCGGCGCGGTCGTCGCCCGGACCGGACCCGGCCTGCACTACCGTTGGCCAGCGCCTGTCGAGCGCGTCGATGTTGTCGCCTCCGATCAGGTGCGCCGGATCGAGACACCGCCAACCCAGATGCTGACCGGCGACGAGAACCTGATTTCGGTGCGGGCAAGCGTTCATTACACGGTGCAGGATCCTGCCGCCTATCTTCTCAATGTCGCGGATCCCGAGGAGTTGGTGATGGAGACGTCGATCGCCGCTTTCCGCGGCGTCGTCGCCGGCGAATCCGTGGACGCGCTGCTGACTGTCGACAAGACCGAAATCGAGCAGAAAGCGATGGCCACCGCGCAGGCCGCGCTTGACCGGAACGAAAGCGGGCTGCGCGTCTCGGGCGTACAGCTCCTCGAGAGCGCGCCTCCGCGCGAAGTCGCCGAGGCGTTCCGCGATGTCGCAAGCGCACGCGAGGATCGCAACACTTTCGTCAACGAGGCGACCGCCTACCGAAACGAGGTGTTGCCCGTGGCCCGCGGCGATGCGGATCGAATGCGTCAGTCCGCGCAGGCCTACGCAGCCGAGAGGCTCGCGCGGGCGTCCGGGGAAGCCGCGAGTTTCGTTGCGCGTCAGACCGCTTACTCGAAGGCACCAGAGATCACGCGTCAGCGACTGTATCTGGAAGCTGTCGAGCGGTCTCTGAACGGCGTTCGCAAACTGATCGTCGATCCGGCCACCACGCCGGACACGACCGATCTCTGGCTCCCGCAGCCATCCGGCCGGCGCTTGCAGCCCTGACCGATCAGAAAACACGTGGGGTACTCCAAATATGAAAATCCTTCGCTTTCTTGGCTTCGGGGCCTTGGCGCTCGCGTTCCTGGCCGTCAGCCTGGTCTACTTTCAGGTCGATACCACCGAGGATGCCATCGTTACCCAGTTCGGCAACCCCGTGAGGATCATTAACGAACCCGGGCTTTATGCAAAGCTGCCCGATCCGGTGCAGAGCGTCGTCAAGATCAGCAATCAGTTGCAGGTCTACACACTGCCACGAACCGAGTTTCTCAGCGGCGACAAGAAGAACATCGTCGCGGAAGCCTACGCGACATGGCGCGTGACCGATGCGCTCGCCTTCGTCAAGAACGTCCGCGACTTGCGCGGCGCGGACTTGCGGCTGAATGATATCGTGCGGTCCGAACTGGGTGCGGCACTCGGGCAGGTCGAGCTGGGTCAACTCGTTACGGTGGATACCTCCAACGTCAAGCTTCCCGATACCCTGGCGGCCGTGCGCGAGCGCGCCGCGGCCCGGACGGAGCCTTACGGGTTCACCGTAACTGACGTGCAGCTCAAGGAACTGACCTTCCCGCCCGCTAACCTTTCGAGCGTATTCCAGAGGATGCGGTCCGAGCGCGAAGCTATAGCGCGGCAGTTTCGCTCCGAAGGGACCGAGGAAGCAGCCCGGATCAGGGCGGAGGCCGATACGGAGAAGGCAGCGATCCTGGCTGCGGCAAGCCAGGACGCCACCGAGACGCGCGGCCGCGCCGACGCGGATGCGGTATCCATCTACGCAGGGGCGTTCGGCAAGGACAAGGAGTTCTACCAGTTTTCCCGGACACTCGAATCATACGACAAGTTCATCGACGACGGCACGACCCTCATTCTGCCGTCCGACTCTGAACTGTTGCGCTATCTCGATCCGCGCAGCGTGCTGCAACCGCCCCCCTCCACAGGTTCGAGCAATCTTGCCGATGCCGAGGCGGATACAGGCCGGAGCAATGTGCCGGGGGTCCGGCCATGAGCGACGACAACCCTCTCTCGCATGACAACTCAGCGCCCAGGCCGGCTGGCAGGTGGAAGAGCCGCGCCCGACGGGTTCGGAAAGCCGCGGCGGACGCAGCCCGCGGCCTTGCCACCGGCGCCGAGTCGCCCGTCGCAGACATGCGGGTTGCGCTTGGCCACTTCCGGCCGGTCTATTTGGTCTGGGGTCTGCTCGCATCGGGTCTGGCCGTCTATCTCGCCACGGGCGTCTACTCGGTGGCACCGGGAGAAGCCGCTGTGGTCCGGCGTTTCGGCGCCGTCGTCGCACCACGTATGCAGCCGGGGCTTCACTATCGGCTGCCCTGGCCCGTCGACCGTGTGGATGTCGTCAACGTCAGCACGGTGCGCCGCGAACAGGTCGGCATCGACGCGAAGGAGGAAGATCACAGCCACCCCGAGCCCCCGTCGAAACTTCAGGCGTTGTCGGGCGACACCAATGTCGTGGATATCGAAGTGATCGCGCAGTATCAGGTTCGGGATCCGGCGGACTATCTGCTGAACATCGGCAATGCACCCTATCTTACCGTGCGCGACGCGCTTCGCGGCGCGGTGACGCAACTCGTGACCGGACTGCCCGTGGACGCGCTTCTCACCAGCGGCCGCCAGTCGCTTCAGCAGTCGATCCGCGACGAGGCCCAGCGGCGCCTCGATGCCTACGGCAGCGGGCTGGCGATCGTGGGCATCGACCTGCAGAAGGCCTTCCCGCCACAGGACGTCGCCGATGCCTTTTCGGGTGTGAACACGGCCAGAGAAGAAAAGGCCAGGATGATAAACGAAGCGCGCGGTTACGCGAACAGCCTGATCCCCGAAGCCCGTGGCGAGGCGCAGCGACTGGCGGCCGAGGCGCAGGCCTACAGGTCCGGCGTCCTGGCGTCTGCCACCGGCGCGGCCCAGGCCTTCGAGTATCTTCTGGCCGAATATCGCAGCAACTCGGTCTCCTTTGGCGAAGACGTGACCCGGTATCGCATGTTTCTTGATACCATCGAGAAGATCCTTCCCCGGGTCCGAGTCTATGCGCTTGATACAGAACGGGGAGGACGCTTCAACCTCAAGCTCTTCGGCGAGGAGTCCTCTGGCCCGATCCTTTCGCCGACTGGGCTTCGGTAGCATGGCCGGGGGCTGGAAGCAAAACTGGCAGGACGTGATCGCCAGCCTGCGCGGCCGGGCGGATTCGGAGCCGGAGGCAGAAAGCGCCTCGGAGGAACCGGGAACCCACGGTTCCGGAATCACGCGGCCATCGCTTGACGGCAACGCCGGCGCGGATCGGGAAACCACCCGCGGCACGCCCGGCGACAGCGCCAGACCCGCGCCCGAAACCCGGCCATCGCGCGGCTCTGGGATACGCCGCTGGCGGATGGGCGGACTTGTCGGGGCCATCGGCACCGTTACCGTGATGGTCTGGTACTATGCATCCGGAGATCAGGTGGCCGACAATCCGCCGGCACCGGATGTGGTCGCGACATACGACGGGGGAAGGATCACGCTGGACGACATCGCGGAGCACATGAGGATGATGTCAAGCGAGGACGCCGATGTGTTGATGCGATCGCCGAACGCCATCGTCGGCGTGGTCGAGGACCTGATCTCGGATCGGATCGTCCTGCGATGGGCCGCCGAGCGAAAGCCGCAAGGCGACGAATCGTTCCGTCATGCCGCGAAGCACATCGACGAAGAGTTGTCGCTTGCCGCATTGTCCGACCAGATCCATGAAGAACAACTCACGGTCAGCGAGAGCGACCTTCGCGCCTATTATGATGCGAACCGAGCCGCCCTTGCCGGCCAGACCTTCGAGGAAGCGCGGGAAGGCATCAGCCGGACGCTGAAGGCCCGGCGCGAACCTGACTACGTCGCGTCCTATGTCGAGCGCCTCAGGTCCAACGCCTCGATCACGAGGAACTACGACCTTCTGCGAGTGCCGTCGCCCACGGACGACGAACTGCGACGATACTACGATGAGAACCGGGACAGCTTCAAACTGACCCGGAGCGTGATCGTCGATGAACTTGCGTTTCCGATTGGCTCGTTCGGGGACGCGGCGCGCCAGAAAGCCGCCGACGCCCTCTTGCGGATTCGCGGAGGAGCGACATTCACCGAAGCCGCTGCCGACAAGGAGGGAACCAGGATGGCGTCGGGCCGCGCGGTCGCGGAGGGCACCGAGGCGCCTGAATGGGAGACGGCCGTATTCGCGCTGGTGCCGGGCGAACTCGCCAGCGTCTTCCAAGCGGAAGACGCATTTTATGTCGTGCGCCTCGTCGAGTCCAGGCCGGCCCGGACACGAGAGCTCTCCGAGGTCCGTGCGGAGGTCGCCGAAGCCGTCGCACGGCGGAAGGAGGAGGCCTGGTTCGCGGCGAACGGCGACAAGACGCTGTTCACGATCAAGAGCGAGCGTTACAGCCTCGGGCAGTTCTACGACGAGTTTCGGGAACTGCCCCGCGGGTCGCGGCTTGAATACAGTGCCCCGGACGGTATGAAGCGTCTCGCGGACGATCTGATCGACAGAATGCTGCTGGTCAGCGACACCTACGATCAGCTTCTCGATGTGAAGACGCGCCCACAGGCCGACGAATCCAGGTTGCGGCTGATGGCACAAATGATGGAGCAGGAAGAGGTTGACGACCAGGTCGTGGTGAGCGACGCGGATATCCAGGACTACTACAGCCGGAACAGCGACCTGATTGCCTACCCGCCAAAAGCCAGAATCCGCTATGTCCGCATCGGTTTGGGCAGTACCGCGGACGAAAAAGCCCGCGCGCGCGAACGGGCGGACGAAGCCTACGCGAAGCTGGTCCCCGGCTTCCTGGGCAAACCCGAGGAATTCGCGACCGTCGCGCGGGACTACTCCGAGGATTCCGACAGTGCGGGAACGGGCGGAGAACTGAGCGGCTGGGTCGGTGAGGGTGCTGACCCGCTGTCAGAGATGTTCGATCACCCATTCCATCAGGCGGTCATGGCACTTGAGCCGGGCGAGATCGGCAAGCCTTTCGAACTCGGCGACAGTCTCTACATCGTCGAGGTTCTGGAACGCACCGAAGCCCAGCCGGTATCGCTCGAAGAAGCGCGGCCATACATTGAAGACCTCTTGCGCGAAAAAAGACATGACGAACTCGCAGCGAGCCTTCAGGCCCGCCTCCTCGATGAGGCAGCCGTTACTGTCTATCAATCTGTTCTGGAAAGCTATTTAGGAATGCAACCGAGATCGGCTTACCGATGATGGCACCTGAAGGCCAGCGTCCCGAACGCACATCAGAACCGTCCCGGAGGACCGCATGAACGAAGGCGCCGACCCAGGCACGGCAAAACAACTTCGCACACTGAAGAAACGTGAAAACCGCAATATGCTCCTCATCCTCTCCGCCGTCGGCTGCCTGTTCCTGGGCGGTGCGTTCGCAGTTGCGCTTGTTGTCGTCTATGCCCCGTTCTGACCGGCTTGCGACCCGCCGGGGCATCCTCCGCCTGGCCTTGGCCGGCGCACTGTTGCCCCTGTCGGCCTGTGACGATGGCGGCTGGTACGGCAAGGATGTCACCGGCCTGTTGCCCGAGATGGCCTTTGCGATGACCCGCGCCCGAGACGGCGCGGCCGTGACCGAAGCGGACTATCGCGGGCAGGTTGTCGCGATGTTCTTCGGGTTCACCTTCTGCCCTGACATATGCCCGATGACGCTGGCAAACCTGAGCGCCGTCCTGGACAGGCTCGGGGACGATGCGGAGGCGATCACCGTGCTTTTCGTCACGGTCGATCCCCTGCGGGACACGCTCCCCGCGATGGCGGACTATGTTTCGGCCTTCACGCCACGGGCGCAGGGGCTGCGCGGAACGGACAATCAGCTCGCGCGCCTCGCGAGGCGTCTGAAGGTGACGTACAGGGTCGACAGGCCGGGTCCGGACAAGCCCGACTATGCCGTCTCTCACGGAAAATCGGTCTACATCTTCGAAGCCACCAGCGCCGCACGGGTCATGTGGCCGCAATTCGACACGACCGATGCGGATATCGACGCCGCCGCGCGCGATCTGAGACGTCTCCTCAGCGGCTGAGATGCTTTGCGTCCTGTTCTCGCATCATGTTTCTGACGACGATCAGCAGAGCGATCACGCTCATCATTGCCGGCGGGATCCAGATCACGATTCCGCCTATCTGCTGATCGGCAACCGCGCCGATCGAAGGAAAGTAACGGCCGCAGAAGGCGTAATACGGAAAAAGATCCCGTTCCGCGAAGGTGATGAGCGCGCCCAGAACGATCTGCGGGAACATGACGCCGATCGCCAGTGCGGCGCGAACGCCGTAGCTGACCCGCGCGACACCTGTGGGCCTGGGGTCGACCACCAGCGTCCAGAACACGATACCGTCGACCACCATCGACCAGTTCATCACCTGATACAGGACCGGATCCAGCATCGCGCGGAAGTGCACGGGCGGTATCAGCCAGAAATAGAACAGGCCAACGAAGAGAAGCACCGCGACGGCCGGATGCTGCACCACGGACACCGTCGAGCGCAGGTATCGGTTCCCGACGATCCGTCTCAGCCAGTCCGGCCCGCCGGCCAGGATGGCGGGGCCGGCCCATCCAAGCGCGACGAGCATCGCGCCGACGTGGTGCATGGCGACGTGCTGAAGCCGGTTGGTGAAGAACATCCTCTGCGCGAGAAATTCGAACTGGGTCTGCGTCACCGTCCAGAGCAGCGCCAGACCCGCGAAGAACGCGGCTCGGCGCCAGACCGGCGGCCGGTCATCGGCCGGCATCCTGCGCAACCCTCTGAGGAACCAGTATCCCGACAGGCTGATGGCAAGGTAAATGAGCCATGAGAACTCGTATGGCAGAAAGAATGGCAGGCTGGTCGGCACGAATGTGCTGCCAGCCCACAAGGCTGCGCCAAGGACGGCGATAAGCCCCGGGGCCAGGACGTCGCCGCGGCTGACGGCCGCGGCGGTTCTTCCGTCAGAGGTTTTCATCCCTCTGCCGCGCGCCGGGAAGATCCTGCCAGAAACACTTCCGGCGGTCAGTCGAACAATTCATGCAGCCAGGACTTGCGGCGGTAGCCGCGCTGCTTGTGACTGCCGTGCCCGCCGTAGTCCCTGGGCATTGTGTTGTCATATCCGGGGGCGTTGCCGACCGCGAACTCGCGCGAGCTGCGCTCGACGATCTTGTCCAGTTCGCCGCGGTCCAGCCAGACCCCACGGCATTCCATGCAAAAGTCTACCTCGACTCCCTGCCGTTCCGACATGCTCAGCGGCACGTCACAGACCGGGCACCTCATTCCGCCTCTGGCGTTCATGCCGTTCTCTTTCGCTTCCTTCTGACGCCGTTCAGGCTCCCGCCCCGGCTCTTTCAGTTCAATGACCATGTGCCAACCCTACCTTTCCGGTGCCATAGACAGCCGCACCGCCGCTGTGGGGAGACGATTCTTCCCTCATCTTCCAAAACCGCAGCGCGTTGCTAACGACCAGCAACGACGCGCCGACGCCAGACGCGATGGCACCAAACATCGTAGCCGTGCCGAACGCGGTAAAGCCGCCGGACGCGTTAGTGCCCGCGAAAAAGCGCGGCTCCTTCAGCGTCGTCGAAGCCGTGCACCAGGAAACTGTGGCCTTTGCCAGAAGGCGCCGGTGGCTTGGTCCCCGCATCGACGCTGTGGCCCGCATGATCTTGATCATTGACGGACCCAAGGTCGTGGATGTGGTATCCGATGCGCCACAGTGTTGGGCGCGGCTGTCATGCTCGTCGTTGGAATTCGGCTGGCTGGACATGGAGAATCCCTCTAGGTCTCGTCTGTCCTGCACATACTCCCTCTAGTGGCTGTAGATTCAAGGGAGTTTCTGGAGTTTTCTTTCCTGAGGACTTCAATAATGGTGCTAGTTACTCCCGGAAAACCGGACGGCGAGGGAATCAAGTATCTCCCCTCTGCGGCCACCCAAGAAACAGAGATCGGGACACCTCCAAACGCAGGAACCGTGAAGCAGGCTTTCAGGTTCCATTGGCGCTGGAGACCGTGAAGGGTGAGCCCACCGTGACGCATGTGCCGCGGAGTACCGTATGCATCCGACGATGATCCATCATCGGAAGAAGGCACTGCTCGGGACCAGCTTCTGTGTCGGAGCACCACACAAGGCGTTCCGCCGCTTCGATCCATCTGAGATCATGAACAGCGATCAGAGTAAGCAGTTTGCGTCTTACGCCGAATGGACCGGGTGAAACGGATCGGCCCCAGGATCTAGATAAAGGGCAAACGGGCGCTGCCGCCACAACATCTTGATCGATCGCCTGACACAGCTTATGAAACACTGAGGGTTATAGAATTAACTCGGATGCCTTATGTCACTCTATGGCCAGGAGCGGTGCAGTTGGAGCTATTTGTCCATCACCTACCAAGTAACACCTTCGCCGGGCTGCGATGCCGCAGTTCGCAGACAGGGAGACGTCGCGTCTCACAATAGTCCGGAAAACTTGATTGACCTCAGCCAGAGTTGCCGTAAAGATAGACAAAATCTATAGATACTAGAGCTATAGATGCTCACGAAACATGCATCCAATCGATGCGAGCGCAGTGAACAGCGCCTTGACCTAGCAACATACCAAGCCGCGCGCAAACGAGGCAAGAGAGGCAGCCATGCAAACAAAGTTCAGAACCTGTTCCCTGGTGATTGTCGCCTCCGCGATGCTGACCAGTTGCGGGATCACAAACTTGGAAGGACCGGACGATCGATATGAAGTCGGCAATATCCCAGAGAACGTTGCTGCCATCGCCGCTCCCGGTCAGGATTTGTCGACGGCCCGCCTGCTAAGCGAAGACGATTGTTACTGGTATAAGCATGCCGGCCCTGTGGAAACCACTCTCGTGCCGCTTCGCGCAACTGGCGGCCGCCCGATATGCGTGGTGCAGCAGCCGGTATCTTGAGCGATTTCCGGCCTTCCACGCCTCAGGGGGAAGGCCAGAGGTCACCCCGGCCTCACGAGGCTGTCTTCTGCTGAGTAAAGATAAGCTGTCGAGCCGATCTCAACATTTTCGAACAGATCGTTGATATGAGCCATCACCATTCGAACGCAGCCTGAGCTTGCCCGCCCGCCAATGCTTTCGGGATACGGCGTGCCATGAATCCGCAGATATGTATCCCTGTCGCCGACGTACAGGTAAAGTGCTCTTGAACCGAGCGCATTGGCGGGGCCGGGCTCCACGCCATCTGCATACTGAGCATTCTGGGGATCCCGTTCGATCATGTTCTGTGTCGGCCGCCAGTGGGGCCATTCGACCTTGCGCCTGATCGTGTACGTACCTGGCTCGTAGAGATCCCCCTGGGCAATGGCTACACCATAACGCATGGCGGTACCGCCTTCCTCTATGTGGTAGAGGTACCTTGCCACGGCATCGACATGGATATCTCCGGGACGCAGTTCGTCGTTCGCCAATACCCGTTGAGGAAGGAACCTGGGATGCAGCCCCCAAGGGTTCGTGGTCGCGGGATCATAGCCAAATGGGGTGACCTCTGCGTCCCAAGCGGCTTTCTGTTGTTCGCTGGGCCAGTTATTGGCAAACGAAAGCGTCGGGACCGACGACGGGAGCAGCGCTGCAGTTGTCTGGATAAAATGTCGTCTCGTCAGCATCTCAAATTTCCCAAATGCACAGTGAACCGGTTCGATCGCTTGTACGCGATAGATGCGGTATAAAACCTCTAGCCCCTGTAGCTTCAAGGGCCTTCCTGGTTTTTGTTGTGGAAAGCATCCTGTCCGTCAGATGGGGATCTCCTGCGGCACTGGTCGCGACAGAACCCGATCAGCTAGGCGAAGACTCCCAATAGATTGCAGCCGTTCGCTGATACCGACATCGATCAGAGAACAATGTGGGCGACGCAATCGTCGCAGTAACGAAAAGGGCTTGAAGCTACAGTTACTATAGCCTTTAAGAACCGACTCGGTCAAAGATTGCCCCGGCCAGTTGCCGGGCCAGGAGCAAAGAAAATGAGTGGAGCCGAGCGCCGAGACTGGACTGTCAGCGGCATGGATTGTGCCGCCTGCACGTTAAAAGTGACGAAGGCCGTCGAGCGCCTTCCGGGTGTCAGCGGAGTAAAGGTAGCGCTGATGAGTGAGCGCCTTTCGCTGGATCTGGAGCCTGCCAGTACGGACCCTGCCGAGATCGAGGCCATCGTGAAGCGCCTCGGATACGGGATTGCGCAGCGTGGCGCGTCGTCGCCGGAGAATACGCTCGACGCCCCGAAAAAGGCGCACTCTCATGGCCCTGACTGCGAAGGCCACGATCACGATCATGCCGACCACGACCATGACCACGTCAAAGGCGATGACAAAGGGCCGTCGTCTGCAAAGGCCGATTCCGGGCATGGCAGCCCCGGTCATGTGCATGATGACCCCGCCGATCGCGGCAAGGCGTGGTATCAGACCAACAAGGGACGGCTGGTGATCTTCACGGGGGCCTTGCTTGTCCTTGCATGGGGTTTCGAGCTTCTGACCTCGGCGGACTACGGTTACTGGGCCTTTACCCTCGCCTGCGTGATCGGCGTCGCCCCGGTGGCGAAGCGCGCCTTCGAGGCCGTTCGCCTCGGGCAGCCCTTCACCATCGAAAGCCTGATGACCATCGCCGCCATCGGCGCCCTGTTCATCGGTGCAGCCGAGGAAGCGGCGCTTGTGGTGTTCCTCTTTGCCGTGGGCGAGGTGCTTGAAGGTGTCGCCGCCGGCAAGGCGCGCGACGGCATCAGGGCGCTGGCCAATCTGGTGCCCAAGACCGCACTTCTGGAAATCGACGGCAAGACCCGCGAAGTCCCGGCCGACCAGCTCGAGGTCGGCCAGCGCGTTCTGGTGCGCCCCGGGGACCGCATCCCGGCCGATGGCGAGATTGCCGAGGGCACCAGCGGTATCGACGAAAGTCCCGTGACCGGTGAAAGCGTCCCGGTTACCCGGGGGCCGGGAGAATCGGTTTTCGCGGGATCGATCAATACCGAGGCCGCGCTTCGCGTGACGGTGACGAAAGCCGCAGCGGACAACACGATTGCGCGCATCATTCGGCTGGTCGAGGAGGCCGAGGACGCCCGCGCGCCAACTGAGCGGTTCATCGACCGGTTCAGCCGCTGGTACATGCCCGCCATCGTCGTGCTGGCGGCGCTGGTCATCTTGATCCCGCCGCTCGCTACCGGGGCCGACTGGAACACCTGGATCTATCGCGGCCTCGCGCTGCTGCTGATCGGCTGCCCCTGCGCCCTGGTGATCTCGGTTCCGGCTTCGATCGCCTCAACCCTCTCCTCGGGCGCCCGGAAGGGCCTTCTGATGAAGGGCGGCGCGGTCATCGAGGCCGCCGCCAAGGTTTTGGCGATCGCTTTCGACAAGACCGGCACACTGACCCACGGCAAACCGAAGGTGACCGACATCGTGCCCGCGCCCGGCGTGTCTGAAAGCGACCTGCTGGCCGTCGCGGCCGGGGTCGAGACCGGATCGTCGCACCCGCTGGCCCAGGCCATCCTGCGTCGGGCGGAGGAGGCGGGGATCGAGGCCCTGCCCGCGACCGACGCACGCGCCATCGTCGGCAAGGGCGTCGAGGCACTGGTGGGCGGCGCGAAGGCCTGGGTGTCCTCGCCTCGCCACGCCGAGGAGTCCGGGGGCATCGCCGACGACCAGTCCGAGATCGCGGCGCGGCTGGAGACCGAGGGCAAGACGGTGGTCGCGGTGTTCCGCACAGGCCAGCCCCTTGGCCTCGTCGCCCTGCGCGACGAGCCGCGCAACGACGCCGCCGAGGCCATGGCCCAGCTGCGGGCGATGGACATCGCGCCGGTGATCCTGACCGGCGATAATCCCCGCACGGCCGAAGCCATCGCCGGGCAGCTCGGCATGGAATTCCACGCCAGCATGATGCCCGAGGACAAGCTGAGGCTGATCCGCGAGATGGGCGCAACCGGCGGCGTCATGATGATTGGCGACGGCATCAACGACGCACCGGCGCTAAAGCAGGCGAACGTGGGTGTGGCGATGGGCTCGGGCACCGACGTGGCACTGGAAACCGCCGATGCGGCGATCCTGCGCGACAGGGTGGTGGACGTACCGGCCCTGATCCGGCTTGCACGGGCCGCCATGGCCAACATCCGTCAGAACGTGGCCCTGGCGCTGGGTCTTAAAGCCGTGTTCCTGGTGACGTCCGTGCTGGGGCTGACCGGGCTCTGGATCGCCATCCTGGCCGATACCGGGGCCACGGTGCTGGTCACGCTCAATGCCCTGCGACTGTTGCGCTTCAATCCGTCTGACAATCGCTAGCATTTCCACGCAGAGCATACGCCGCCTTGAAACAAGGTTTGAAGACTTGGGTTGAGGTGTAGGGCTCCACAGAAAAGGACCTGAACACGAGGTGCGAGAGGATGTCGGACAGTGGAAAGGAGAAAACGTGAAATTGAGATTCGACACCTTCGATGCTTCGTCAACGCTGCTGATCATGGCAGTTTCCGAAAGGCTGGTAGCGTTATGCGTATCCGACAGTCCTCAGTCAGCCGTTGCATCCGCGACCTTGAGGATCGACTCGGAACATCATTGTTTCACCGTCATCGAAGCGGCGTGAGCCTAAACCGCGCCGGGCACCAGTTTCTACCTCGAGCACGTCAGACAATTCGCGGGCTAGATGAGAGCCTGCACGCAATTGCATTACTTGGCAGATCAGAAGTAAGCGATGTTCCGGGATCACGGGATCTCAGGTTGACGGCTTGAAATTCCATGGAAGAAGTTCGTCGATCCGCTTCTGCGGATGTCCGGCGGCGATCGCCTCCAGCGTGGCCTTGAGATAGGCGAAGGGTTCGACGCCGTTGATCTTCGCCGTCTCGATCAGCGACGCAATGCGGCCCCAGGACCGGCCGCCCTCGTCATGGCCCGCGAATAGGGCATTCTTGCGGTTGAGGGCAATTGGCCTGACGAGATTTTCCACGGAATTGGAGTCGATCTCGATCCGTCCGTCCGTCAGGAAGGTCTGCAGCCCGTCCCAATGATTGTGGATGTAGGCGAGCTTCTCGCCCAGCCGGGATTTGGCCGAGACCCGGCGCCGCTGCTCCTGCAGCCAGGTGCCGAAGGCCGCGACCAGCGGCGCGGTGCGGGCCTGGCGGGCCGAGAGGCGCTGGCCGGGGCCCATGCCGCGGATCTCGGCCTCGATCCGGTAGAACTCGGCGATGCGGCGGAGGCCCTCGGCAGCAATCTCCGACCCGTCGCGATCGAAGACCTCCTTCAGCTTGCGCCGCGCGTGTGCCCAGCAATGGGCGACGGTGACCGGGGCGCCGCCCTTTCGGGAGGGGCGGGTCAGGCGGTTGTAGCCTGGATATCCGTCGAGTTGCAGGACGCCGTCGAAGCCGGCCAGGAATGTCTCGGCATGCTCGCCGCCGCGGCCGGGGGCGTAGAAATAGACCACGCCGGGCGGGTCGTCCCCGCCCCAGGCACGATCGTCGCGGGCGAGCGCCCAGAGATATCCCGTCTTGGTCCTGCCCCTGCCGGGATCCAGCACCGGCGCCGTTGTTTCGTCCATGAAGAGCTTGGATGAGGCCTTCAGGTGCTCCGCCAGCCGGTCCACCACCGGGCCGAGATGAAAGGCTGCCGTGCCGACCCAGTCGGCCAGCGTGCTGCGGTCGAGGGACAGGCCCGAGCGGGCGAAGATCTGGCTCTGGCGGTACAACGGGGAATGATCCGCGTACTTGCAGACGGCGACATGGGCGATCAGCGCCTCGGTGGGCAGCCCGCCTTCGATCAGATGCGCGGGTGCCGGAGCCTGGATGACGCCGTCGGTGCAGATCCGGCAGGCGTATTTCGGGCGGATCGTGACGATGACGCGGAACTGCGCCGGAACGATGTCGAGGCGTTGGGTCCGGTCCTCGCCGATCCGGTGCATGCGCCCGCAGCCGCAGGGGCAGTCGAGGCTCGCGGGCTCGATGCTCTCCTCGATCCGGGGCAGATCGGCCGGGAGATTGCCGCGGTTGCGCTTCGCGGCGGGTCTCTTGCGAGGAGCATCCCCGGGAGTGGATGGCTCCGCCGCCTTCTGCGCTTCGACCTCGGCCACGGCCGTTTCCAGATCCTCGAAAGCCAGCTGCCGCTCGTCTTCGCTGAGTTTCTCGGACTTCTTCCCGTAAAGGGCCTGGTTCAGCTCGGCGATCAGGTTCTCCTGGCGGCGGGTGATCTCCTCCAGCTCGGCCACCCGGGCAGCCTGCGCCTGCAATGCCTCGAAGGCCGCCCGGTATTCCGGGGGCAGGACGGACAGGTCGAGATCGGCGGCGGGGGTCATGCATGCAGCATAGCCCGGAGCGCGCCACTGCAGGCGTGGAAAAGACCCCGCGAGTCATTCCGCCACAGCAGGCCGCCTGGCTTCGAGCGCCTTCACCTTGCGCCAGTCCAGCCCGGCAAACAGCGCCTCGAACTGTGCGCGGTTCAACGACATCACCCCGTCGGTCACGGGAGGCCAGACGAAGCCGGAATCTTCCAGGCGCTTGTACGCCATCACGAGACCTGTGCCGTCCCAGAACAGGATCTTCAGCCTGTCGGCCCGTTTCGCACGGAAGACAAAGACAGCGCCCGCGAAAGGGTCCTCCTTCAAGACCGACTGCACCAGCACGGCCAGGCCGTCATGGCCTTTCCTGAAGTCGACGGGCTTCGTGGCTATCAAAATGCGCACCCGGTCGGACGGGATCATGCCAGCGCCCGCACCACGGAGGCGATCCGCTCTGCCGACGCGCCGGGCTCGAGCCGCACGGTCACCGCGCCGACGGCGATCTCGACGCTGCCGCTGGCAGAAGGCCCCGTATCCGTCGGCGATTCCGCCGGGGCCACCATCAGCGACACGAACTCGACCGCGTCCTCGGGGGCTGGCAGCACCAGCCGGCCGTCCCGCGCCATCCGCCGCCAGGCCGAGACCTGGTTGGCCTGCAGCCCGTGCCGCGCGGCCACCGCGTTCACGGTCGCGCCGGGGCGCAGCGTCTCGGCGACAATCTCCGCCTTCAGCTCGTCCGGCCACTTCCGGTTCCTGCGCTGCGTCTCGCGCTCGTTCGTGAGAACCTCAAAATGTGCGCTCATTGAGAAAGTCACTCCCTGCTCGTTGCAGGAAATGAGATCTCAGAACCGCCGTCTCACAAACAGGTGGGACCCAGGCTTCGCTTACGATCAGAAAACGGTCGTATAAAAATCGGTATCTATTCATCGATTGCGTCGGGCTTTCTAGCCGAACTGCTCCGCTCCTTCGGGGATCAGCACAATGACGTACAGATCCAACTGATCGATGGAAACCCTGAAGAACATCTCGCTGCCATCCGTCAGTTGGAACTCGACGTCGCTTTCCTAACCGGAACCAGAGCGTGGCAAGATTGCGATAGCGCTTTTATGTGGTCAGAAGGTGTTTTCGTTGTCCTGCCTGAACGTCATGAGTTAGCCATCCTGACAGCAGTCGACTGGCACGAGCTAAGTTGTGAGGCCTTCATGGTCAGCGAAACTGCCCCGGGCCAAGAAATCTACGACTACCTGGTACGGAAGCTGGCAGACCTCAGTTGTCACCCTGACATACATGTGCAATCCGTAAGTCGAGATAACCTGCTGTCATTGGTTGCCATTGGGCGAGGTTTGACCGTAGTCAGCGAGGCGATGACGGCGACGAACTATCCTGGACTTGTTTTTCGACCGATAAAGGGCGAGCGCCTGCCATTTTCTGCAATCTGGTCGCCGAATAACGACAACCCGGCGTTCAGGCGCTTTCTGAGCATGGCAAGGGCTAAGGCAGAGTTGGAAAAACGCGGGCCGATCAGCGGGCATTCCTGTGGGATTGGGCAACACGGCGCGCCTTCGCAAACACGCGA